>JGIcombinedJ30088_10005221_pt1 | contig 11254 bp, 15 predicted proteins | sample PinacodermPK_FD_30088 | JGI IMG/M metagenome (IMG submission 30088) | reverse complement strand
GGTCCACGATGGCCAGCATGCTGCGTTGGGGATTGGGACGACCGCGCATCAGGGAGTACCTCCGTTCCTGGATGCCGGCATTCTAACCGGCCGCGTTTTTCAGCAGCCTGCTAATTAGCACGCCGGAGCCAGGATCAAGGGGATCCAGGCATGGCGCCGGCGGTCCAGGGGACCGGACCGCCGACGGGGTAGTTGCCCGTCATACGCTTGACCCCGCGGGGATGGCGCAGGCCCCGGCTGGAGACGACCCGCTCCCTGGGATTTCCCGGCACAGATCCCGGCTGTGGGGACCGGGATGGATTCTGCCAGTGGCGGCGCACCACCCGCACGGCATACACGGCGTGGTAGGCCAGCATGAGGCCCTCCACCTCCTGCCGGACCAGCTCGGGAGGCTTGCTGCGCAGGTGGGGCAGGCTGGTCCCGTCCCGCAGCCATAGGGCCGCCTACATGGCCGTTTCCGGGGCCAGCCGACGGACCCGGCGCAGGTAGGTGTCGCGGGAAGGGGTGGCTGGTCCAGGGGCAGCCACAGCCGGAACCAAGCCTGGTGGTCGTGCGTGAAGGCGGCCACCGCGGCCATGTTGTTGGCACCCCCGGCCAAGGCCACCAGCCGCGTGGCCAGGAGTACGGGCAGGGCGTGGCGGTTGGAACGTGCCTTCAAAGTTGTTGGCGGAGTCCGGGAGCCTGTTCAGGCGGGGAAGTTCAGGAGCTCCCTCCATTGCGCGGGTTTCCGTGCGGCTTCCATCAGGAGTTCTTCCGCGTTGTCGGGCAAGCCGTTTTGTCGCCACTGGTGTTCGGCGTGGCGGAGGTCCCGGTCCGTCATTCCGGGCAGCTGGCCCAGCTGGCGGACCAGCGTATCCATCCGCCCTTCCAATCTCAGATCGTTCTCGTGGTCGTGCCACCGGCCGGTTTCCGGGTCCCGGCATTGCACCACGGGTGCGTTGCCGGCCACGTCGGCGTCCCGCATGCGCATGGGGATGCCGCAAGCGGTCAGGGTGCGGCCACTCTCCGCCAGGTGGTAGGTGTTGCCGGGGGCCTTGAGCCGAAACAGCCACAGCCCGGGTGTCTGCGTGAACTCCCCGGTGTCGACAATCAGGTATTCGGAGATGCCCAGGGCCGCATACAGATCCAGGTTGTCGTCGAAATCCTTGCCCCGATTGGACTTCGACACCACTTCTGCCACCAGTTCGGGCAGGGGAGCCCCCCGGTCCAGGCGAATGATGCGCTCCTCCACCGTGCGCTCGCGCGGTTCGGCCAGGGTCCACGACGGCGGCATGACCACCAGGTCCGGAGCCTTGAGCGTGCGGGGTTCGCCGGCTTCGGTGAACTGCTGCAGAGCCTTGCTCACCGAGGCTGCATAGTGCAGGTCCGGCTCCTTGCACACGCGATGCCCCAGGATCCGGCAAAGGGTTTGCAGCAGCCATTCAATCACCTGACCGTGAAAGCTTCCGGTCGGCATGACGAGACGGCCCGCCCCGTCAAAGCAGTACAGTCGCACACCGTCCCTGCGGTAGTCGGCGTCCGTGGTCCAGTCTTCCTGGTACTCGTGCCCCGGGTCGTATGCGTATTCGGGATCATGGTGCGACAGCAGCTTCAGGCGCTCCCGCCAAGCGGGCAGCACCTGCAGGCGAGCCCGCGTGCGCCAGGCGCGTGCGGGATGGGAGGCCGCGGTATCCAATCCCGGCCAGGAAGTCGGCGTCAGGCTCCAGTGGGGGGGCGCGCCTCGAGCTTCGGCATGGGCATCCGGCGACAGGGCTTCTCCGACCTGGGCCTGGGTGACAGTCACGGAGGGCCTCCTGTTTCCTGTTCCGTGCATCCGCAAGTATAGCGATCTGTCCATCTGCCATCTTCGCAACCAAGCCCCCCGTCGAAATGGTGCGGATGCCGGCCCTGTGTATCCGTGGAATTTCTGCCATCCAATATGTTCCGAACAATATCGATCAGTTCTGAAGACATGTTCCAGTCGCTGCTCCAACCAGCTCTGGACTACAGGTTCCGCCTGAAGAACGCCGCAGGTCGTGGTTCGGCTGCGAAGCCAGGAGATGGACAGTCCGAATGGGTTTCATCGCGAGTCGGGACGGATCGGCACGGGAAAGTGGAGCCTGATATCGACGTTGTGGGTTTGCAGGACATCCTGCACCATGCGGCGCACCAGTTCGAATCGTTGCTCCGAGACGGAAGGCGCCAATCGCCGCCAGCGATCCCGGTGCTCCGCGAACGCCAGCAGATTGTCCAGGTTGCAGATCAGCTGCGGCGATGGCTGTCCATTGAGTTCGATTGCCAATCCGTATCGGCGGGTCTTGACGGTGATCTCGGTGATGCCCTTCTCCCTGATGCCGGCAACCGTTGTCGGAGGCAGCTTGATCTCAACGTCGGGAGGCAGTGCCGCACGCAACACTTTGAAGATGAAGTTGCCCGAAGTGACCTTGCCCATTGCAGTGGTCGACAAGGAGATTGTTTCGATGCCCCTGACCTGCGCTCGGGCATCACCGTCCGCTATGTTGGAACTGTCAAGAATCTCGTGGGAATCCTCGTCGGCCTTGGGAATGACGGGCCTGTGTGAAGGCACGGGAAACTCGAAGACCAACTCCGCTCCAACGAACTCCAGGACGGGCAGGAGGGTTTTGGCCGCGTTCGACAAAGTCTGTCCCTTGTCGCCCATGAAGATGGTCAGGGCGGTCAACAAGGTTCGCAGTTGGTCATGGTCGTCGTAGCGAAAGTCCAGAATGAGCATCCCGTTGACCAGCACCGCCATGCCAGCATCGTGGTAGTCGAGATGGATGTGCTGCACATTCGCGTCGGTGAACCTGGCCACAATGTCGGAATCCAGGGAGACCTGGTCCATGCCGGGGATCCAGGACAAGGGGATCTTGGCCACGGATACCGAGCCGTCTTCCCGGATGCGGATAGTCAAATCGGGCATGCCAAGGGTTGTCTGCCGGTGCGGGGTGTGGAAGGCGGGTTTGCTCCATGCGGGAGCCACCGAGGTCAACAAAAGCAATGTTGCCAGCACGATCATCATTGTCGTTTGGCGCAATAGTCGTTGGAAACGATGCTTCATGGCCGTTGGAATGGAATGGGGCTCGCTACGGAATGGGAGTAACTGTTCAACAACTTGTATTCTGTGTTCAATGTCAAGCTGTTGAAGGTTCAGATGGCCACTCCTCCTGTGGCAACCAAGGTGTCCCTCGGCGGGCCACCGCATTCAGGTGCAGGAGCAGCTTGCGCATGACCGCCACCAGGGCGACCTTGCCCGTTTTGCCTCGTTGCCGCAAGCCCCGATGGAAATATTGGTGGACGCCTGCCTGCCGAATCACGGACAGTGCCGCCATGTACAGCGCGTGGCGCACGGCGACCCGACCGCCCCGGATCGACCGCTGGCCTCGTTTGTGGCCACTGTCCCGCGACCACGGTGCGAGCCCCACCAGCGAAGTCAAGGCCTTGCTGTCCCGTGGGCCCCATGCGGGCAGAAAGGCCGCCCGCATGGCCGCGGTCAAGGCGCCACCCCCGGTACGCTGCGGTACCGCGCGGCTTGTGGGCGGAGGGCAGCACTGCGCTGCCACAGGGCCTGGTACGCCTGGTCGAGCCAGGCCATGTGTCGTCGGGTGGACTGACCGACGGCAGGACTGATGCCCTTGTCCAGCCGGTTCCGTGCCTGGACCCGCTGGTCAACCCGTTGCCGGCGCCGGCGCAACCGTTGCTGCAACGCCTCGCGTTCCTCCTCGTTCTCTGACGGACAGGGGTCCGAGGCCGGGAACACCTAGCCATAGCGCGCCAGCACCCGGACATCCAGGGGGTCGGTCTTGGCCTCGTAGCCACAGGCGCGCGCGAAGGCACGCACCCGCAGGGGATGGGCCACCTGCACCGTGATGCCGGCGACCCTGAGGGGTTCACCAGCAGTTCATACCCGCCGGTGGTCTCACACACCGCCTGTGTGGCCCCTGCACGGGCTCTGTGCTGCAGCAGGCGGCGAATGCCCGGGCCGCTGTTTGCGAAGCGGTACACGGGACCTTCCGCCATGGCTACGTCCAACAGGGCCTTGGACACATCGATACCCGTTACCAACATGTTCCGACCGCCCTGCGTACCATGTCGGTATCCTTGTCCTCCACACTTGCAGATGCGGGCCTGGTGCCCTTGTATCGGTTCGGAGCGACAGCGATCGTGAGAGGGGTGCCCTACTGTGTTCCGGTGCCGTGCCGAACCGTAGTCTCTGCCGCACCCAGTTGCCAACGGCGCGTCTCTCTCACCCCCACAGATTTCCTAATCTGCAGGTCCCATACAACAAACAAGTTGCTCTCAGATCTCTCTCTGCTGGCGCACCAGTTTCAGGTACGCCGAGTAGTCCAGAGGGCAATCGATCAGGTCCAGCAGCTGGGACCGGGAAAGCAGCAGTTCTGACGCCATGTAAGATAGTAGCCTGTCACCGTAGTCGCGGTAACGGGAGCCGCGCGAAATCACGGTGAAGACGGACGTATCTCTCCCATCCTGATCCACCAGGACGTAACGCTCATGCCTGCTGTCCTGTTCCCGGCGAAAGCCTTTCTGCTGCAGGGCGCGGCGAATTTTGCGGGTGGGCCGATTCGCCATTCAGAGTGCTCGTTCCAGGAAGGTGCGGAATGCCTGGGCCTGGGCTGTCTGCTGCTCCGGGGAGCGGTTCAGATACGCTGGGGCGATAGCCTGGGCCCGGCCCCACAGATCCTGCTCCGCTTCCCACAGGGTGTCTCCAAAACCGCACAGGGACCAGTGCCGGTGGTGCAGGACGAAGCGGTCATGATCATGCTGCCCAATATCCAGTTGAAAGGGCTCGCCCTCAATATGGCAGGTCAGGGAAAGGCCGGACGTGGCCATGGAGGAGGGTACGCAGTAGGAAAACGAGACTCTGCCGGGTATACTGCTCTGCGGAACCGGGCCTGGATATAAAGGTACCGCCATCCAATCCACGGGATTACGGGAAGCATAAGAGTTGGCAGGTTCCAGAAATTGGGCAGACTTGAAGACCGTATGTGGGGTGAGGAAAGACCAGCCATCCGATTGTGGTTCAGGATCCCGCGGGGACTGGTCCCAAATGCTGACATGGTCCAGAGCGTCTTCGTTGCCGGTCAGCAATGGCGCGTCGGACCAGACAACAGCAGTCTCAGGGTGCATTTTCATTCTCCTGCAATAGAAATCCGAACTCAACGCAATTCTGGTTTATTGGTTCCGCTTCCCATACAGCGATTGGGCCCGTTCGCCCTGTGCTTGCAGAAAACCGCCAAGGCCTATGGCCACTTCCGGACTCAAGACCAAAGTCGTCTGGATCTCTCGTATGCGGGTGGCAACGCTCTGGGGATAGGGATTCTCGGTCCCAGCCACCGGATGGCCGTGGGAGTCCAACTCTTGGGTAGTTGCGAAGACCGCAGGATCTTGTTCTATGTACAGATGTACGACTACCTCGGGGCCGTTGTACACGCCCCCAAAAGCCCCGTTGACCGCTACGGTGCGGCGGTCGGGTGCTGGTTGGTAGGAAACGTTTACAGATGCAGAGGGAGAGGACATGGAGACATCATGGGTAACAGATGGGGATCGGCATGGAATCCAGCATATCACGGGAATCAGGACTGCCAAGTAGGGAGAGAACAGTGGCTCAGTGGAGGAAACAACCTGATTCCGGCCTACTACTACGGTTTTACTGGTTGCCGTTGGAGGTGCTGCCGGCGGTGGTGGCAACCTTCGCGGCCGGGGGCGACAGGGCGGTCGCCGGTCGTCCGGCAGCGGCGGAATGCGATGCGCCCGTGGCCCTTCCCGACCGTGTCCGCGTAGTCGTGGGAGGACCCGGCGAAGCGCTTGGCCCGGTCCAGGGCGAAGGTGTCCTCCAGGCGGTGGTGAAGGCCCTTGTGGTGGGCCCGCACGCGCAGCACATGAGCGGCTCCCTGCTTCCGGATCCGGCGCACAATCGCCTTCCGGCGGCCCCACCCTTGTTAAGGGCATCCGAACAAAATATCACATAATCAAATGGATTGATTTGAACTGGCAAAGCCATGATTCCGTCCCTGTTCCCAGTCTTGGAGCACGTTGCACCCGCGATGTCCACCTACTGGGCTGGGCAGATCCGGATTTCGAGTCTGTCGGTGCCCACCAGACACGTCCAGAGGTCTTGGACAGGCCGTTAGCCCTTCATGAAGCCCACTTTTGCGACATTGTGGATCTAGAACATCTGTTCGGATACCCTTAACAACGGCCCCACCCGGAGGGCTGATAGCAACTGTGTTGCAAGTCAAGTCCCTGGCATCGTCTGGGGAGGTATCCGCCAGGGCGTCTGGCCCTCATCACCGCGTTGAGGAGGGTCAACAACTTGTGCATGGCAGCGACCAAGGCGTACCAGGCCCTGTTGCAGCGCAGTGTGGCCCTCCGCCCACGAAATCACGCTGTCCCACCACATTTATGTGATCGAGGCCAAGTACAACCTCCCCGCACACGAGGGGCTGGCCCAAATCCGGCAACGACCCTATGGTCGGGAGCACCTGGGGGCGGGCCGCACCGTCACCGCGGTGGCTCTGACCTTCCGGCATGACGGAAACAGGAGGCCCGGCTGGAGTGTGAGTACACCGACCTCGCCACCCTCCTGCAGGAACGGGAACCTGCAACGGATTCAAATGTGCATGCGACAATGTGCTCCACGTTGTCTCTCCCGTACGTCCAGTGCAGCAGAGTGCAAGGTAAGAGCACAGCCGTTCCCTGTTGTGCGACAGAGCGAGTCAACGCTGTGGCCGATTCAAGCAGTGCGTGTTGAATTGCTGTCCTGCGATGGTTTGTTCTGAACGAGTCTGTTGACCGAAACCCTGGACATAGGTCCCTCTAACCTCAAGCCTCCCAACGCGACTTCGCGTTTGCTCCGGTCCATCACGAACCAACGGATGCAGTGCTGCCAGTCTCATGAGGCAACTGCTTTGCTCCTGATTTCATGCCCCCCTCACTTGATACACGTTCCGCCAAGACCCTTGCCTGGTTGGGTGCGCTGTGGTTGCAGGACATGGCCGCGTCAATGGAGGCGTCAGTTCCGCTGCGCGGCGGAGATCTGATCCCGTTTCCTCATCAAGTGGAGGCTGTATACAGACGCATGTTGCCTCTGTCACCGAATCTTCGATTCCTGGTGGCAGACGAACCGGGTGCCGGCAAGACTGTGATCACAGCCCTGTGGTTGGCCGAGGCTCGCCGCCTCGGTCGCCTGGGCCGCAATCGTGTGCTGATCTGCTGTCCGGCTGGCCTCACTGACAAGTGGCAGGACGACTGTAGACGCTTCGCTGGCCTTGACATAGCGATCATGGATCGTGAGTCGGATCCGGGCACCCACGCCATGTGGGTTGTGTCCATCGACTTGCTGGCGCGCAATTTGGAGTTGCAGACCCTTTGTGCAGACGGTTGGGATGCGGTGATCTTCGACGAAGCACACCGCCTTACCACGACGGCTGTCAGCTTGCGCACGGTAGCCGAGACCTTGTGCAGCAACACTCCACAGGTGCTGCTCCTGACTGCTACACCTCATCGCGGCGACGCGACACAGTGGCTTGCCTTGCAGCAACTGCTGGATCCAAATGCTTCTCTCGATTCGTCCTTGCCGCCCACTCGTTGGATCCGTCGCATGAAGGAACAGATTCTTGACATGCACGGCCAACCTGTCTTCAAACCCCGTACTGTCGACAACATTCGAGTTGAACCCCGAGCCTGGGAACTGGATCTGCACGACCGGGTTCGTGCCCATATGCATGAGTGGTGCGAACCCGAGGCACGAACCCTGGTGGCTGACGTGTATGCCAAACGGGCAGCTTCATCACCAACTGCCTTGGCCCGAAGTCTGGAGCGTCGGTTGGCACGCCTGCAAGGCGAGGAGGTCTCGATCCCAGTGGAGGGCGAGCAGGCGGACGAGGAACGTCGTGCGCAGGCAGCAGGGTCGATTGATCGATTGGCAGAGGTTTTGGTCTTGACGGATCTGTTACAAGCAACTCAGGCCCGGCATGGCGAACCAACAGCCAAGCTAGCTGCCCTAACAGAACTGCTGGCCGATGGACAACCCGCGGTGGTGTTTTCCGAATACCTGGACACGGCGGCTTGGTTGGCAGAGTACATGGCAAATGACGGACGCAAGGTGGCTCTCTATCACGGTGGGCTCAGCCCGCGGAAGCGAGACGAATTGCGCAAGGGATTTCAGAACGGCCAGACGGATCTGTTCATCAGTACGGATGCCGGCGGTGAAGGTATTGACCTCCAAACCGCCTCATTGCTGATCAACTGGGACCTGCCTTGGAGTCTGGTGCGATTGGAGCAACGGTGTGGACGCATCCATCGAATTGGACAGACACGCACCGCACGCACTGTCAACATGCTGTCCGTGGGCACACGGGAGGAAGACACATGGGGCACGCTGTTGGATCGCGTGGCGGAGGCAAGTAGAGCCCTGCGAGGAGCTATTTTTGATTGCTTGGCATCGGCCGTGAATCGAGTAGGGATCGATGCTTCTTCAGAACAGCTGATGGCCGCAGCCCGAGCCATCCGTGGTGAGCCGGACCCAGATGTCATTCCGTCTCTGGATCATGATTTTCTGGACCGCTGCCGACGGCAAGCCATCAACCCCTTCCATGTTCAATGGTGGTTGGACACATGCCACTCGGCAGGCCTGTTGACAGTACAACCCGGTGGCCGTTCAGGTCAGTTGCACATTCAGGGCGGAGCCGTGCCCTGCGGAGAGTTCACCGCGTCGTGTGATCCGGAACTCGCCGAGGATGGGGTTGAACTACTGTCTCCAGACAGTCCCAGATTGGCAGTCATAGCGGCTGCAGTGGCAGCACGAGGCAAGCCCGACGGGAATATGCCTCTGCAGGATCCCAAAGGAGACGATGCAAACATACACGTGTATGGAGATGGACAACGGACCGTGTTGATTCACACGCGTCCCGATGGCAGCCACCCCCGGATGTTGGACATGGGTGCATTGACAGAGTGGACGGGGACAGCCGATCGCTTGCCAGGCTGTCTGCCTGATCCTCTGGAAGCACGGGAATTGGCGAAAGCTTGTTTGGGAACCCCGACGACCTTGGATGCCAGGAGGCAGCAGCTACTGAGCCGAGCGCAGCGTGGGATCGGACGCCGCCTGTTGCGGGCTGGTGATCGGAATGCCAGAGCTCGTTTGCGTACCCACAATCCGACGGTTGAAGTTCGCTCCATATCGCATATGGCAACGTTGCCCATCGCAGCCAGGTCCAGGCGGGAGTCCTCAGAGACTGTGGCCGTGCGTCTGGCTCGGACGGAGTTGGCGGAACAAGGCTTCACCGTGGTTGATGTGTCTACCCAAGGCCAAGGGTTTGATCTGCTTGCCGTGCGCGGTTCCGAAGAGCGTTGGGTCGAGGTAAAGGGCTTGCAGGCAGGAGCCACTGAATACCGGTGCACACCACACGAGTGCCAGACAGCAGCCCGCCACCCTGACAAGTACTGGCTTTACATTGTTCGAGATTGCGACAGTCAACCAAGGTTGGACACCTACCCCAATCCCGATGAGAACGTTATGCGCGATGGCCGAGCCCGCGGACACATCGCGTTCCCCCTGCCATAGGGCAAAGGAGAGAAACATGCCGGACAAGGTGATTGAGCACTGGTTCCCGTCCGCTGAGGTCGCTGAACGTTGCCGTAAGGGCTGGGGGCGAGGCGATGACATCGCTGGTGTCGGACCATGGTTTGCTCTGCGCCCACCGGCTCTGTGCCGGGCCATCATCCTGTGCACTCTGATCGACTGGCCGACTGATGAGGCGACTCAGGAGCAGGTCAAGGCAGCGATCCGTGCTGCGCTGTCGGAAGATCGGAATACAGGCATGGCTGAGGTGCGGAAGTGGTTGCCAGATGCCCGCATCCTGGATCCGTTCTGCGGTCGCGGGACCATTCCCTTGGAAGCATGCGGTTTGGGGGTGCAGGCCGACGGCAGCGACTATGCACCCACGGCCGCCCTGCTGGCAGGGCTGATTGCCCGTGATACACAGAGGCGTGATTGGCCACCGCAGCCGGATCTGCCATGGCCTTCAGAAGGTTTGGGCACCGGCAACGTTCTGGTCGATGCAGCCGATGCCATGTTCCGCTGGATCGACAGAGAACTGGAGAACCGACTGGCGCCGTTCTGGCCCAAGGTGGATCACTGGGGTGTCGGTCCCTTGCGCCCATGGGCGGCTCTGTGGTGCCGTTCAGTGCCATGTACTGCCTGCGGGAAGCGTACACCCATGTTGGCCGACTTGAAGCTGCGGCTTCCGCATGCCCGAGGGGATGATGGTCGAGGAGGCAAGGGAGACAAGGGGGCCTGATACGAACCCGTTCCGGACGGGGATGGATTCGTCATGCGGATGCATGAGCAGTCTGATCCCAAGACCGCGCCGCTACCGCCCATGCGTAGAGTTAGGGAAGTCAAGGGTAGGGGCAAGGCTCTTGTTTGCCTTCATTGTGCCCATGTCATGGCGTTTGGTGTGCACAAGCGACTGGTTGGAGAGGGCATGGGGTGTGAGCATCTATTGGCAATGGCTGACATCGTGCCAGGCTTGTCAAGAAAACGGTATCGTTTGCCAACACAGGGTGAAATGATGGCACCTGCGGCTGCCAAAAAAATTCTTGAACAGCAATTGCCATTTCCAAATGGCGAAAATTCCGTAGTCGGCGAAACGCCGCCCGCGTACATTAGCGGGCGGCGTTTCGCCGACTACCAATTCCGCACTTACGCTGACATGTGCATACCCCGGCAATTACTGCTCAATGTCACACTTTGTCGTCTCATTTGTGAGGCCACTGTCGTAGCCCGTGAAACCGGTTTGGACGAGGATTTGGTGCAGGCATTGGCTGTCGCTGCAGGAACAGCTCACATGCGCATGTTGAAAAGACAGACATTTTGTGCATCAATTCAAATTAAGGAACAAGCAGTTGGTAATATATTTGCCAATGGAGGTATTACACCTTTTGGAAACGACTTCGTTGAAACGGGGATCGCCGATGGTCCAGGTACTTGGCGCTCCGTATCTTGGGGCAGTATAAGTGGGCGGCATACAGTCAATTCGCTAAAGGCTCTAACTGCCCGTACTTCTTTGTCTGTTGCGCACATCGAACGTGGCGAGGCTCGGGAACTGCCTAATGCTGCTGGTTCCTTTGATCTATGGTTTGGACAGTTTTGAGCCGTTTTCCCGCTCCCATTTCAGGCTATACGGGACCATGGGCCTGACCGGCGGATAAATCGGGGGGGGCTTCCGGTCCC
>JGIcombinedJ30088_10005214_pt1 | contig 11268 bp, 12 predicted proteins | sample PinacodermPK_FD_30088 | JGI IMG/M metagenome (IMG submission 30088) | reverse complement strand
CAGCGACATATGGAACGCAAACCAGTCGGCCACCATAGCCGTGAACATGGTAGTTGAAGGTCGGATAGGCGCCGCTGGACGTTACTACAGTGGTTCCAGGTTCAACAAGCATTCTGACCAAGTAGCCGAGCAGCCCGTCAATCCCTTCTCCCACCACAACGTTCTCGAACCCGACTTGGTGTTTCTCCGCCAATGCACACCGCAAGTCGTGGCTTTCCGGGTCTGCATACTGCCAAGACTCCAATGATGCCTCCAGCATGGCGGAAAGCGCCTTTGGCGACGTCCCAAAGACGTTTTCGTTCGCTCCAATTCGCGCCTTGAACCTGGCGCCCATGGCGCGCTCCTGCGCCTCCGGCCCGACAAATGGAACGGCGCTTGGAAGGCCTTCGACAAGTGGTGTAAATCTGGGCATGTCTTCCCGTTCGTTGCTCTGAATTCGCGCTTTTGCGCTCAACTGCCGGAATCCTGCGACTGACTCGAATGAAATGCAACAATGAATGCCGTGAACGCTCCGCGCGCCTTGCGCCTTCCGAAATCGCAGAGGCACGGTCCTCCGAGCGGCAGGCCGTCTCAGTCCCTCTCGTTCCCGAAGGCACTGCATGCGACGGGAAGGGAANCTTCCCCTGCCGCNAATTCTCGCGGCGCGCGAGGGATTGCAATTTCAACCATCAAGTGCCACCACTTGAACGAGCAACCTTGAGATGGATTCGATGATTACAATTGGAGTGCTTCAGACCGGGTATCCTCCCGAGAACCTGAAAGCTCAACACGGCGACTATGCCGCCATGATTGAGCAGCTGCTGTCTTGCCACGAGTTCGACTTCAAGGTCTGGAACGTCATTGACAACAGCTTTCCCGAAACGGTGGAGGCTTGTGACGGCTGGATAATCACCGGTTCGCGCCATAGCGTGAACGATGCATTTCCATGGATACCCAAGCTGGAACAGTTGATCCGCAGCAGCAATGCCAGCCATGCTCCAATGGCTGGAATCTGTTTTGGCCATCAGATCATTGCGAAGGCGCTTGGCGGCAGGGTTGAACGCAATGCCGATGGCTGGACGGTGGGAACGCAGTCCTACACTTTCCTGAACGAAGACATCGATCTCAATGCATGGCACGGCGAGCATGTTGTCCAGCTTCCCGCTGGATCCGAGGTCTTGGGTTCGTCAAGCACCTGCCGGTTTGCCATGGTCAAGTTCTCGCCATGCGCCGTCGGAATACAGGCACACCCCGAGTTTCGACACGACTTCGTGGAAGGATTGATTCGAGAGCGGGGACGCGGTGTGGTGCCCGACGAATTGCTTCATGTCGCAGAGGACCGGCTCGGCAGGCCGCTGGATCAAAGGAAAGTGGCTGACTGGCTGAGAGACTTCTACACCGCTGCATTGTCATTGTGACGTTGGTGTCCCCGGGCGGGATTGCGCCAGGAAGGCTGTGAGTTTCGCCGCGAATCCGTCACTGTCCGCTTCACGTGCGGCACCCCGCTCATGACGTCCAAGTCCCGATGTCTGCTGCCACATCGCAGACAAGCGGCCATCGCCCGGCTGTGCGGTCAGGATGCGGCAACGGCCATCGATGGCTGCGCTCGGCGCCCGTTTCCACCGATGAATTCAGCGACACTCCGCTTGCGACGGCCTGTTCGCAATTCCGGCCTGCCGATCGTCACGTGGGTTCCCGCCTGGAGCCGGGATCTACCGGTCCTCGGATTTCCCAAGCTCGGAAGCGGTCTCCCTGCCCTCGGACGGCGCCTCTTCTGAAGACTCGCCTGCGCGCTGACTGCTCCAGAAACTCATCCAGCTGGACAGGTACCGCTCGTTCTGTTTCCGGATCGCCTGCAAGGCATCGACCGGCGAGTTGAAGGACTGAAACCCGGCGAGCAACTGTTCCTGATTCCTTCTGTATTGCCGGAAGGATTCTTCCAGAAACCAAGGCAGCATCTTGCCCGTAGTTTCCCCATAGGCTCTGACCACCTCGGTCAACATGTCCACCGGAAACGCCGGTTCGCCCTTCGACTCAAGGTCGGCGATGATCTGGAACAGATACTGCCGCGTGAGGTCCTCCTTGGTCTTGCCGTCGACAATCCTCACTTCGCGACCGGCGCGGATGATTCTGCTGATCTCGTCGAGCGTTACGTATTCGCTCGTTTCCTTGTTGTAGAGCCTGCGGCTTGCATACTTCTTGATCACCAATGGCTTGGCTTTTTCAGACATCGCCCACTGCGTCCCTGGCTGCAATCTGTCGGCAAGCGCTCAAGACAGGAATCCCCTCGCCGGCGCCGCTCAGTCCGCGGCCTTGGCCAGGACATAGGTGCCCGGCGCCGGACAGAGCTCGGGGCTTTCCGATCCTCCGGGCCAGCGGGCGTCGATCTTCTTGCCGGATCTCCGTCCCAACCATTGCGCCCATACCGGCCACCAGCTTTCCTTCTCGAATTCCGCTTCCGACTTCCAGGATTCAGCATCGGAAAACCGGCCGCTCAGGCGATAGTGCCCATATTTCTTTCTGCCCGGCGGATTGATTATGCCGGCTATGTGGCCGGACTGGGCGAGGATCAGATTCTTGCTGGCGCTGCCCGCTTCGCTGATGCCCTTGAACGAGGTTTCCCAGTTCACCAGATGATCGGACTCGCAAGCCACCGCAGTCAGCGGCTGCTTGATGTCCTTCATCGAGATCGGAGTTCCACACAGTTCGAATTCGCCCTTCACGAACTGGTTCTCGATGCACAGGCGCTGAAAGTACTCCAAGGCCATTTTGCCTGACAGATTGGTCGAGTCGCCATTCCAGTACAGCAGGTCGAACGCCGGGGGCGCCTCGCCAAGCATGTAGCTCCGAACTGCCGGACCATACACGAGATCGTTGGCCCGCATGTAGGAAAACGCCTGCGACATGTACTTCGAGGGGAAGAAGCCCTTCTTGCCGATCTCTTCCTTGATTCCTGCAAGAAAGTTCTTGTCGAAAAACACGCCGAGCTCGCCGATGTCCGTGAAGTCCGTGAAAGTGGCGAAGAAAGTGGCCGACCGCACGGTCTTGACGCCTTTCCTGTTCATGTAGGCCAGCACCAGGGCCAGCAGGGTGCCGCCGATGCAATAGCCCACAGCATTCAGCTTCTTGGCGCCGGTGATTCTCAGGACCTCGTCGATAGCGGCCATCGCGCCCTTCGTTGCGTAGTCGTCGAGACCAACCTCGCGATGCCGGCCATCGGGATTGATCCAGCTTACAACAAAAACCGTGTAGCCTTGTTCGACAGTCCAGCGGACGAAGCTGTTCTGCTGCTTGAGATCCAGGATGTAGTACTTGTTGATCCAGGGAGGAATTATCAGCAGCGGCAATGCCTTCACCTTGGCCGAAAGCGGCGAATACTGAATCAGCTCGATCAGCTCGTTGCGATAGACAATCGAACCCCTGGTGGTTGCAATGTTGCCTCCAACCTCGAACGCGTCGGTGTCGGTTAGCGAGACTTGATGATTGCCGTTGCCCGCTTCGACATCGCGCACGAAGTTCTCCAGCCCGTCGACAAGAGACTTCCCTTCCGTCGAAACGGCCCGCTCCAACGCTTCGGGATTGGTCAACAGGAAGTTCGACGGGCTCATCATGTCGACAAACTGTCTCACGAAGAACTCAATCTTGCGGCGCTCGCCTTCGTTCAGCCCGTCCAACTCGGAAAGCGACCGATGCACCATCCTCGAGTTGATCTTGTATTGTTCCTTGACCAGCCTGAAGAACGGCGACTTCTCCCACAGTTCGTTCCTGAATCGCCGGTCCTTGTCCAATTCCTGATTGTCGGCCTCCTTGCCCGAGACCGAATCGAACATCCGCCTTTGCGCGTCCATCCAGGCGTCCATCGACTCGCCCCAGAACTTGGCCTGTTCCGCAAACAGCCTTGACGGATCCGTTGCCAGATCGGTGAAATAGGATTGCGCTGCCTTTGCAAACACCGCGCCGTCGGGAACACTCAGATTTGGATTTGACTGTTTCTTCCTGGCCATTGCAACCGCCAGCCGCTTGGTCAGGTTGTCAACCCGCGACAGGTTGCTTTTGATGCGATCGGAATGAGCTTCGCTTTGCGACATGGGAAAACCCTTCTCCTGGGGACCTCGGGAAACACAGATACACGGACATACATGTATTGGGAATCATGTGGAATAACAAAGCCCAGCCGCAAGGCTGTAACTGGCATCAGTCTTCATCATCAACCATTGCAACACAGACCTGCGTTCGATCACAAGGTGGCATATGCANAGAAACTCGCGGAGCTGCTTCGCCTTGAATCAGATTTGGCAAAAGATGTGCCGCAGGAATNTNGCAAGGCAAATGNTGAATTGCCGGGACTGGNACAATGGGCGACAAACTGCAAACCACTCTTCAGGAACTGACGAAAATCCAGCGCAAGGCTGTCGAGTGGGAAGATGGCCCCCTGCTTGTTCTGGCGGGACCCGGTTCCGGCAAGACCCGCGTGCTGACCTGCCGCGTCGCCCAATTGCTGGAAAATTCCAAGGGCAAGCGCTTTCGTGTCCTTGCCCTGACGATTACGCACAAGGCCGCGCACGAGATGTCAGGTCGGGTGGCCGCTCTGGTTCCAGAACTTGATGAGCGTGCCGACATCCATACCTTCCACAGTTTCTGTGCACAGCTATTGCGGCAGCATGGCGCACATCTGGGAATCAAGCCCAATTTCGCAATCTTCTCCCGGAAATGCGACCGAAAGGCGATTCTGGAAGAGGCGATCAGGTGCCACTCGCAACTCTCAAACCGCAGCGACTGCCGTTTCCTGCCAATGATCGACAACCTCAAGGCCCGTATGATTGGTCCCGACCAGGTTGAGAGAATTGATCACGGAACGCGGAATGAGTCGCCCGAACTTTCCAAGGGACTTGCGCAGGCATATCGTCTGTACGAACGCGAACTGCGCCGCGCCAATGCGCTGGATTTCAATTCACTTGTCTTTGAAGCATACAAACTCTTCGAGTACCCAATTTTTGTTCGACATTGTCAGACCATGTACAAGCACTGGGTGATCGACGAGATTCAGGAAACAAACGGCGCCCAGCTTTCGCTTCTAGTGCGAATGGCAGGCGGGAATTTTCGCCGAATATTCGCGGTCGCTGACGATGATCAGACAATCCACGAGTGGAATGGGGCGAATGTCCACCGGATTCGAGATTTGGTCAAGCGCTTCAAATGCGAGGTAGTACAGCTGCCCACCAATTTCCGATGCCCGTTCCAAATCGTTGAGGCAGCGAATCGCCTCCTTGTCTACAATGTACGCCGCGACCAATCAAAACTCCCAGCACAACCGGCAAAGGGCGCCAGGTCAATCGACAATCAGCAAATTCTGCAGCGCGTGTTCCAAACTGACGACAATGAGACCGCTGGAATCGCTGAGTCAATTGCCAAATTGGACGTCGCCGAGCGCGCCCAAACGCTTGTGCTGGCCAGAACCCGCGCGCTTCTGGAATCCATGCAAGAGGCTCTTGACGCGAAGCAAATTGCGGCAACGATCCTTATGCGCCGCGACGATTTCGCATCGCCTCAAATGCGATGGTTGGTCGCATGTTTGAAACTGATCAACCGGCCACTTGACCGGCGAAACTTGAGTGTGCTTGTCGAGGCATTCTCCGCCTTCGCTTCAGTGCGGATTGACATTGCAGATTTGCTTTCTCAGTCGCAGGCACAAGGCTACACATGTCTTTCGGTTTGGCTGGACACAGTGCGAAGGTGCACGCTGCCCGCTCCATCCGACAAGACTGTCGAACTTGTCGCGAACCTCGTCGCAGGACAACTGGGATTCTCCTCAACAATGGATCGAGTTCTACAAAACTTGGAGAACCACAATTCGAGCCAGGAACTAACGGATGACTTAAGTGCCTGGAGAAGGTTGACGAATGAGATCAGAGCCGCAGTAGGGAATGTGGCCCTTGATCGTTTCCTGCAGGAACTCGAAATGCGTTCCAAGGAGCCGGCGCCTGAACCGGGAGCGGTGTCACTTGCCACAATTCACGGGGCAAAGGGATTGGAATTCGACAATGTCTACCTGATCGGCCTTGCCGAGGACATTCTTCCATCTCGGCACAGCATCAAGAAGGGGCAAGGCAGCGCGGCACTTGAGGAGGAACGCCGCAGTTGCTTCGTCGCCATTACTAGAACAAGGAAACGGTTGGTCCTGTCGCGCGCGTCACAATACAAGGGATGGCCGAAGCAGCCATCCCGGTTTCTCGCGGAAATGGGCTTCACCGACTAACCTTCTGCCATCGCCTCNNGAGNAAGGANCCCCTTGTGACAAGCCATGATCGCCGCTTGATCGAGGACTACCTGCAACCTGCAACCTGCAACTGGACTCTCCAGACGCCATAGCGTCGAAGGAGAGGTTGCATCCAAGGCGTAGCGTGCTGCAGTCGGTTTTCGCATTGAGATCTTCTCCGCTGTGGTTTAATGGGATGTCCAGCCTCGAATGGTTGGCCCAATGCCGCAGCAATCGGTACGTCGCCTCAGCAAACGATCTCTCCCGAGCAGCAAAAGCCATTCCGGCAACGGTGCCGATCTCCTGGGCCGTCGCCAGCCAGCATGTGACTGCCGGCGCCCATTGGTCGCCCTGCGGCGCTTGCCTTTTGCGGCCAACCAAGTTGGCGGGAGAATTGCAGGCGAAGCGCCGCCAACTGAGGTGAGCAACATGTTGGAGTAGCATGCTTCTTGCAGTGCGGGTAATGATTGACCAAGGCTTGTAGGTCGCCTATTCGGAGTACATCAAGATTGCTAGGGAGTGACGGACGCATGGATGTAAACCGGCGCATCTCGAAAAAGGCCATTGCCGGGAATTGCATTTCCAAAGTGGCGGAAGGTCTTGATTTCGTCGTCTCGCCGAATATCGGCAAGGTGGTGCAGAAACACACCCCCGATTATCGAATGACGACCAAATGCTAACAGATTTCATTGCAAGTTATGGCAACGCCGCCGTCGTAATGGCGGTCGTCTGCGGCATGTTTGTGTTGTTCCTGAGAGGCACGCTGCCAACGGACGTGGTGGCCCTTTGTGGGGCATCAATCGTACTCGCCACAGGCATATTGTCGTACGACAAGGCGATGGCGAAAGTGTTCTCCAATGCCGCTCCATGGACCATTGCCGCCATGTTCGTNTTGTCAGGCGCACTTGAGCGAACAGGCGCGCTTTCGACTCTCTCCGACTTGATTGGCAGAAACTCCGCTCGGAAGCCTGCTCTGATGTTGTCGATTCTGACCGTGATTGTGGTGATCACGTCGGCATTCATGAACAACACTCCAGTGGTTGTAATGTTGATTCCAATTGTTCTGCAAATGGCGGAACGCATGGGCACGACGGCTTCCAAACTGCTCATACCACTTTCCTACGTCTCGATTCTTGGCGGAACTTGCACGATGATCGGGACATCGACCAACCTATTGGTCGATGGAATCGCCCGCAGCAACGGCCTTGCCGGATTCAACCTTTTCGCGGTAACGCCACTGTCGATTTTTCTGGTGATTTTCGGCCTTGTCTACCTAAGGGTCTTCGCCCCGCGCTTGCTCCCCGAGCGCGACTCGCTTTCCGAACTCATTCGGGACAGGCGAAGGAAGAGCTTTTTTGTCGAGGTCGTCGTTCCGAGTGACAGCAAGCTGATTGGAAACACAATCGAGTCGATTGCGGTTCTTTCCCGCGGCAAGGCTCGCGTGGTCGATTTGTTGAGAGACGGAGAGCCGCTGCCCCGCAGTGGGCAAAACACGCCGCTTGAAGCCGGAGACAGAATTGTACTCAAGACCTTCCTGACAGAGGTTGCCGAAATTCTGAGCCACGAAGGTTTGGAACAGCGATACTTCGACAAGGTGTCCTCGCGCCAGTCGCAAACCTTGGAGGCCTTGATCACGCCTGGCTGTCTCATGATAGACAAGTCGATTGGCAGGATGGAACTCAGCAGGCGCTTCAATGTCTATCCAGTCGCCCTCCATCGGCCGACCGAGAAGTCCATTGTCGATTTCGAGAATGTGAGGCTCAAGATTGGCGACACCCTGCTTCTAGAGGGCGGACCGCAGGACATAAGCCGTCTGGCCTCGGCCATGAGGTTGGTTGAAATCACAGCGCCGGCCGTGTTGCCGTATCGGCGAAACAAGGCGCCGATTGCCATTGGCACGCTGATTGCGGTTGTTGTCCTGGCTGCCTTCAATGTCGCCCCAATTGGTCTGCTCGCAATTCTCGGTGTCACAGCTGTTCTGGTAACCCGATGCATTGACGCAGACGAGGCGTTCGCCGCCGCCGATGCGCGGCTGCTGGTTCTCATTTGGTCCATGCTGGCGGTCGGNCAGGCTATGCAGGAGTCAAATGCAGTCCAGCTCATTGCGGACGCGATAGCGCCACAACTTGCCGGCCTGCATCCAATTCTCATCATTTGGGCAATCTACGCATTGACTTCCCTGCTAACGGAACTGGTGTCGGGAAAGGCTACAGCCGTCGTCATGACTCCGGTTGCAATCACTCTGGCGGCATCGCTTGGATTTGATCCGAAACCGCTTGTCATCGCCGTCATGGTTTCCGCTTCGGCCAGCTTCGCCACCCCGATAGGGTATCCAACCAACACGCTGGTCTTTGGTCCGGGCGGCTACGAATTCAAGGACTACCTGATCATCGGAGTGCCGCTAAACATTTCGCTTGGGTTGATCGCAAGTTTGTTGATTCCGATCATTTGGCCATTGGTCTGACCTTGGAGCGGCACACTTCCGACTCTTGGCAGTGCCTCGTTTTTTCATGGATTCAACAGAGGCCGGGAGCAAAATTGGAGGCCTGTGTCGAATTCAATCGCTCCCGGTCCAGTCCAACGGAGAACGCTGCAACAGGACAACCAAATTGGAGGGTTGGAATTGTCCGTGCCAGTGAAGATCGCCAAGACCGATTGAACGGCCAGACAATTGCACCTATGCGCCAACACAAGCAGGGGGACGCACCTCAGGCGCGGCGAAGCGGTGAGAGGCGCGAATGACCTCTCAATCCATTCGCTACTGGAATGATCCGCCATTGCGAGCGGGGCGCTGTCCTATCAATGTCGCCTACTTGAACCGTTTGTTTCTTGCATCTCCCATTCCCTGAAGGTGCGGTGACCAAACACCGCGTCTGACGGAACCTGCAATCCTTCCCAAAGCTTCTGCATCCCCGGCAGCGGCTGTCGCTTTGATGGATGGGGCCCTGCCTGACCGGCAGTCAGCACGGCATCCCGCTTTATGGTCATCTCGGGCGGGTCCCGTGAGTTGCGGAAGCCACGCTTCCAGGCGCAGCTGNCCGAGTTCTGCCAGCNAGCAGGACAGANCCCTGTCGGGATGGTCGGCGGCCAGCCGCGGCATCACCTTGCGGGCCGAGGCAAGACAGGGCTGGCCGGCGTAGTCAGCCCAGTTCTCGAAGAGGCACGGATCGCGGGTCAGCTCGGCGCGGGTGTGCGTTCCATTCTCACATGCCGACTTGGACCATTCGACGGTCCTTGCGGAAAGACTTCGGAGTCAAATTTGCAAGGTCTCCGAAACATGGCACACATTTTCAATGGTGTTTAGTGTGGGACTTTGATTGGGCGCTGACGCTCCCCGCAAATGGCGTCCAAACGATTTGCTGCCGTCGCAGGCGAAGCAACTGTAGACATGGGTCCTGAAAGGCCCGGACAACAAGCTCGACGGTGTGGCGCGCTGGCCTGTATCCAATCTGGTGAAGCGCCTCAAAGGGAGATTCGGCGTGTCGTTCAGTGTCGACGGCCTTCGCAAGTGGCTGCATTCGATGGATTTGCATTGGGTTACAATGCGTCCTGTGCATACGAAGGCGGATGCGGAGAAACAGCGTCGGTTTCGAGAGGCTCTTGGCACGAACGTTGCCGAGCGTGTTCCTCCTACCGCTCCCAAGTTGACCTTGGAGACATGGTTCCAGAACGGGACGCGCCATGCTCGGATGGGCAAGCAAGGGCTAAGCCGTCGCCCGTGTGGGCAAGCACTGCAACACACAGGAAATGAACATTCATCTTCGTGACATTACGAAGGCCGTGTCCTCTGGCTCCCATGGCGTTGTTGGCCTACCACCTTTGCACATATGAGTCAGTTCATTTGCCGCTCTCGTTTCTCCTCTTCCTGCTCCCATTGCGTCAGCCTCTGCGACATTGCCTTCGTTCGTTTGTGGAGGCGCAGGGCCGTTTGCTGCTGGACGTAGCCCTGCCACATCTTTCGGACGCCGGGCAGTGGCTGCCGTCTGGAATAGGCGAACCCGGCCAGCCGATCGAGATCGAAGACGAAGCTGCCGACCGTGGGCCGTCCCCTTGCAAGTCGGAAGCCATGGCTCCGCAAAGTGTCCAGTGTGTATAGGCATTTGATGTCAGGGTCCGACCCTAACACTGACACCAATGCGACACTGCATTTCCCGCCCACCGGCAGACGCCGGCGGTTGTGAATACCAACAAACGATTTCAGTGAACGCCTGACCAAACGCATTTCTTTGCACAAACACCAATAATCCATAGCAATCTCCATCCATGAACACTGTTTCATCGAACAGGAACTCGGAATGATTCGAAAGGCTTCAAGAACTGTTGCCCTGACGCTAGCGGAAGGTTGCTCCTGTCCTTGATGAACTCGGGGCAGGAGACGCTCTCATCGTCGCTATTCTCGGCCAGAAAGGCAGCAGGGAAACCGCCTGGACAACCGAAGGGCCCGTGCAAAAGCAAGCTCGACCCGCACCGTCCAACCTGTCGAAGCCATGATATTGCTGGGTTGAAGTTACGCGAGGGGTGTAGTTTCAAAAGATTAAGGCGGCCTAAAGCCGCCTTGTCTTTTCTGTCACCCTTATCGGGAAGCGGTGATCCGTCGACGAATCCCGTATCTGTGATTGGAAATAAGGCGCTACAGTCCGACTGTCAAGCCTTGTTACGTTGCAAGTTTGGAGGCTTCGGGCTTGGGATCTATCACTTTTACACATATGATGCCAAAGCGCTTTGGTTCCGACTCTTGGTTGCATTCCGCCTTTGCGCGGATTCAGCACATGCCGGGAGCGGCATGGAGAGTCCTGACTTCGTGGGGGCAATAGGGCTCGATTCAGTCCTATGGAGAATGCTCCAACAACAAGACTTCATTGGAGGTTTGGAATGTCCGCACCTGTGAAGATCTCAAGAACCGATCACACGGCCGAGCAATTGCACCAATTCGCCAACAAATGCAAGGACGCACGTCAGGCTCGTCGGCTGCGGGCCGTGGCGAATGTCATTGACGGCGCCACGCGCGGCGAAGCGGCCAGAGCAGCGGGCAC
>JGIcombinedJ30088_10005213_pt1 | contig 11269 bp, 8 predicted proteins | sample PinacodermPK_FD_30088 | JGI IMG/M metagenome (IMG submission 30088) | reverse complement strand
AGACACTGCGACCATGACACGCCCGAAAGCCTTAACCATTGCCGGGTCGGATAGTGGAGGCGGGGCTGGTATTCAAGCCGATCTCAAAACCTTTATGGCGCGCGGTGTATACGGCCTGAGTGTACTGACCGCGGTGACTGCCCAAAACACGTTGGGCGTCCAGGCTGTTGTTGAGCTTCCGTCCGATTTTGTCGCGCAGGAGTTCGATAGCGTGTTCGGCGATATGCAAATCCAGGCGGCAAAGACCGGCATGCTGTCATCCATCCCCCTCGTCGAGGTAGTGAGTCGCAAGATAGCAGAACATGGCGTCCGCAAGCTGGTCGTTGACCCGGTAATGGTCGCCAAAGGAGGTCACGCTCTTCTCCAAGCGGACGCCCGCCAGACTCTGACCGAGAGACTGCTCCCCCTGGCATTTGTAGTGACACCCAATCTGCATGAAGCCGGGCTGCTGTCTGGCATGACAGTAGTCCGTCGGTCCGATATGGAAGAGGCGGCCCGCCGTATTAAAACCTTAGGACCAGCCTATGTGGTGGTCAAAGGCGGCCACCTCGAAGAAGATGCCTGTGATCTGCTGTTTGACGGCAACACTTTTCGGGCCTACTCCTGCCAGAAAATAGACACCGTGTGTACGCATGGAGCGGGCTGTACCTTCTCGGCCGCGATCACGGCCGAGCTGGCTAAAGGCGAAACGGTCGAGGAAGCGGTCGCGCACGCGAAAGACTTTGTGACGCGCGCGATCTCCGCTGGGTTCCAGATCGGACACGGGCATGCTCCGCTGAATCATCAAGTTGATCTGTAAGACGAACCGACCGTGCCTATTTGGGCCTTGTGGCCTACATCCCGCTGGACTTGGGACTGCGAGGGACCCGTGCCTTGTGGCCCCCCAGAGCCTTAGATAGAATGTAGCCCCTTATTTTATGAATGAATCTTCAAAAACTTCCGTTCAAAAACAGACTGAGGGACGAGTCCAGCCAGAACCGCAGTCCGTACAGCCGCCCGGGCTCCACCTGCTCGAAGACATTGACGCCCTCTCCTCTCAGGCCCACGATTTACGAGGCACGCTGCAGGAAATTACCAAAATTATTGCCCAGCGCATGGGGACCGATGTCTGTTCGCTCTATCTCTTGGATTCCAAGGGGGAGCGGCTGACGCTTTGGGCAACGACCGGTTTGGACCAGACGGCCGTCGGAAAAGTCAGCCTGGACAAACATGAGGGGCTGACGGGCCTCGTGGTTGAAACCAGGGAGCCTGTTGTCGCCCCTGATGCCATGGCGCACGAACGGAATAAATACTTTCCGGAAACCGGAGAGGAGCGCTTCCATTCATTTTTGGGCTTGCCGATGAGCGACAAGGATACAATACTTGGCGTACTCATAGTCCAGAGTCGGAGTCGTCGCCGTTTTCCGCAGACAGAGGTCCGCCTGCTCAGAACGATTGCCACCCAGGTTGCGGGCATCATCATTCAAGCCCGTGTGCAGGACTCACTCGAAACACAGGAACGAGAGCGTCAGGATTATCGGGCACGCATGTTGGCGGCCATTCAACGCCCGAGCGCCTATGAGCGCAGGCGGGCACAGCAAACACAGAGGCCGGGGCGGGCGAGCCGTGTACGTCTGACCGGAGTCAGTGCTTCGCCGGGAATCGGCTCCGGGCAGGCTCACCTTGTCCACCCAGTTGTTCGTCTTGACGCGATTGAAGAGCATCGTACTGAAAATCCAGACGCAGAACGCCAACGCCTGCACGCCGCTCTGACGCGATCGATTCAGGAAATTGATACGCTCAAAGAGCGCGTCCAGGAGCGCCTGCCAGAGATCGACCGGGCGATTTTTGATGTGCATCGCATGATGCTGGAAGATGCGGCGTTTATCGAAAAGATTGAAACACAGATCCAGGATGGCTATGCCGCAGATACCGCTCTGAAGAAAGTCACGGAGGGCTATGTCGAGACGCTGGAGCGGACAGGCGGTGAGCATCTGCGTGACCGAGCAGCCGATGTGCGCGATATCGGCCAGCGTGTCCTCCGCCACCTGCTTGGCCTGGAAGAGAAAAGCGGACCACAAGGGGAGAATCTGATTCTTGTGGCGGACGATCTATCTCTGTCTGACCTCTGCCGAGTGGACCATCGGCAGTTGAAGGGAGTCGTCCTCGCCAACGGAGGCGCAACCTCACATACCTCTATTCTGGCGAAGTCCTTTGAAATTCCAACCGTTGTTGGGGTGGAGCACGCTGCCGTTATCCAACAAGGCGATGCGGTGATTGTGGACGGGAATGCTGGGGTGGCCTATGTGAATCCTGGTGCCGAAATCGTTCGTGAGTATAGCCGCTTTGACCGCGAGTATCGCGCGTTTAACCGGAATCTCGAAGAAATTCACGACCTCCCCGCAGAAACGCAGGACGGGGTGCGTATTGCGCTCGGAGCCAATGTCGGCTTGCTGAGCGACGTTGATTTTGCCCAGCGCCACGGAGCCGAAAGCGTTGGGCTCTACCGGACCGAAGTCCCGTTCCTGACCTATAGTGATTTCCCGGACGAAGAGACCCAGTTAGCGCTGTATCAAAGAGTGTTGACTGGCATGTCGGGTAAGCCGGTCACCATCCGCACCTTGGATCTCGGACCCGATAAATATCCGCCCTATATGAAGCTGCCCCAAGAAGATAATCCCTTCTTAGGCTGGCGCTCGATTCGGATCTCTTTGGAGATGGCTGACCTCTTCAAGGTGCAGCTGCGTGCTATTTTACGCGCCGGAGTGCATGGGCCGGTTCGCATTTTATTTCCCATGATTTCCAGCACAGAAGAACTGCTCCAAGTCAAGAACCTGCTGGCGCGGGCAAAGGATGAATTACAACGAGAGGGAAAACCGTTCGACCCGTTGATGCCGGTCGGTATGATGGTTGAGGTACCCGCGGCAGTGTGGTTAGCAGACCGGCTCGCTCAGGAAGTGGACTTCTTTAGCATTGGGACGAATGACCTCATTCAGTACCTGCTTGCGGTAGACCGGAATAACCGCAAGGTCGCATCTCTCTATGAGCCTCTCCATCCGGCTGTCTTGAATGCCATAGCCACCACCGTCCGCGCTGCACAACACGCCGGGAAACGAGTCAGTATGTGCGGAGAAATGGCCTCCGATCCGCTATGTACACTTGTGCTACTCGGTATCGGGTTGGACGAACTCAGTATGGAGCCGTTCTTTGTCCCAGTTATCAAACGTCTCATTCGTTCGCTCTCCTATACCGACGCCCAATCTCTCACCCAGGAGGTTATTCAACTCGGAACGGCTCGCGAGGTGAAAGGCCGCCTGTTTTCCACGCTCAAAGATCTCGGCATGATCGAACTGGTCGAGATGTATCGCTAGATTACGGCTGTTTTTGCCTGATTTTATTGACATTCCCAAGCCTGACGGATAAAAATTGAAGAGATGGGTTCGGCTCTGAGTGCGAGACTTGCCTTTCTCATTTCTGTTCGGAGTCGGACATCCCATGTTGTGATTGTGGAAGGAGGATGAGAGGAGGACACGGGTAGAAGAAGTGACCGATTAGTAGAGGAGTAGATACGCAAATGGTGAGTCGGAGGCGCTTCGTGGCAAGACCTCTCGACTTCAGGTGTGGGATGTAGTGTAGAACCCTATCGGGTGAGGAGGTTGGTAGCATGACGAAGACCGAGATGGTGAAAAAACTTAGTGAGACGTGGGGGGAAGCCTCGAACCGTGCGGCAGCCGACAAGCTGGATTCCTTTGTGGAGTTCATCACAAAAACGGTCAAAAAAGACAAAGAGTTGAAAATTCCCAACCTGGGGACCTTTCGGCTCCGTCAGTTGAAACGCCGTAAGGGACGCAACCCGCAGACCGGAGAGCAGATCACTATTCCGGCTCGGAAAAAAGTTGCCTTTACACCGGCAAAAGTGTTCAAGGAATCCATTCTCGGCCCTGCAAGGAAGACAGCAGCAAAGAAGACGGCAGCAAAGAAAGTCGCTCGCAAGAAACGAGCCTGACGGTTCTTGTATCCGCGGATATTCTGGCCCTCTTTTCCCCTCTTCCGGGTCTGATAAGGGACGTCTTTGGCGTCCCTTTCTTTTTTCATGAGCTACACAGTCAAAGAACTATTTTATACCCTCCAAGGCGAAGGCGCTCACACCGGCCGGTCGGCAGTTTTCTGTCGTTTTGCCGGATGTAATTTATGGTCGGGGCTGGAGCAGGACCGGGCTACAGCGGTCTGTCAGTTCTGCGATACCGATTTCGTTGGGACGGACGGCTCCGGGGGCGGGCGTTTCGTATCCGCTCGCGACCTGGCTGGGGCTGTCGCTGCCACATGGCCGGCTCAGCGTGCTCCTCACAGTGTCCCGTTTGTCGTGTGTACAGGCGGCGAACCCTTGCTCCAGCTTGATGCAGCACTTGTTGAGGCCCTGCATGCAGAAGGATTTGAGATTGCTATTGAGACAAATGGAACGCTGCTTCCTCCACCGGGCATCGACTGGGTCTGTGTCAGCCCCAAGGCTGGCTCAGCACTCGCTCTGAGACAGGGCGGCGAACTGAAACTTGTTTTCCCCCAGTCCGGTGTGGAGCCGGAGCTCTTTGCTCACCTCGATTTCCAAGAGTTTTTCCTGCAACCAATGGATGGTCCTGAGCGGGAGCGCAATACCCAATTGGCGCTGCAGTATTGTCTTGCTCACCCGCGGTGGCGACTTAGCCTGCAAACGCATAAGCTGCTCGGGATCCCGTAGTCCGACAACACCCAGCAGCACGATCGAGAAGACCTTGTGAGAGACGACCCCGGCCAACAAGAAAAGCTCCTGCGACTTGTCGCACAGCAAGCCGCCCGACAGGGAAAAAGTGTTGTCCGTTATCTCCGAGAGCTACAAACGAAGGTCTCACGACAAGAACACGTTTCAGTTCGAGGTGCAGAACCTCGCCAGCAGGAGTCCCGCGCGAAATATGTAACGCTGACTCGTAGAGAGGTTGAGCGGTTCTTTGCTCAGATCACAGACGAGCGCGACCGTGCGCTGTTTGCCGCCATGTACGCTTTTGGACTGCGCGCCTCTGAGGTTGGCCTCTTACTGCGCGAGCACGTCGACTTTCACACTCGCCGCATTCATGTCCCCCGCCTCAAGAGCGGCGTCGCCGGAGAGAAACCGATGGCCGCAGAATATCTGCATCTGCTCCGAGCATATCTGCAAACTCGGAGTGACGCCCTGCCCTACCTCTTTCCGTCGCGGAACGCGCGCCCGGTCAGCCGTCAGCGTATTGATCGACTCTTCCGTATGTACGCGGAGCAGGCCAAGCTTCCGCCGTCGAAACGCCACAGCCACTGTTTACGCCATTCCGTTGCTGCCCATCTTCTTGAGGACGGACATGCACTAGAGGAAGTGCAGGCACATTTGGGGCATAAATCCATTCACTCAACAGTCGTCTATACGAAAAACGCTGTACCACGCCGCCGCCCGCTCTCCGTACGTATCCAACCGTCCGAAAGCACGCGAACAATAGTGCGAGTGATAAAAAAGTCGGGGCCAGGCTAAGCCGTCCTCATCGTATCCGGGAGAGGGCTGTACGCTCGTATGAACGAGTCATAATTTTTATTGTGACCCCTTGACTCGAAGCCGATCGTCCTTACGTTTGTCTTGTGTCAGACAGTAACCCAAACCCACAGGAGGTAGAGACAATGAGACGAGAACTGAGTGTATGGCGAGGACCATTTGGAACGATGCACCCCTGGCGGCATGACCTGGAGTCTGTGGTCAACGATTTTTTCTCCTCCCGCGGCTGGCCAGCAACGCGCACTGGAATGCCCTCGGAAGCGTCGTTCAGGATTGACAGCTATGTGGACGACAACACGCTGCATATCAAAGCGGATTTGCCCGGCGTGGATCCCAAGGATGTTGAGATTGCGCTGGACGGCAACCGCCTGACGGTCAAGGGCGAACGCAAAGCGGAGCATACAGGGAAGGACGGTGGCTACTTTCATCAAGAGCGTTCGTACGGCTCGTTTGCCCGGTCGTTTATGTTGCCGAAGGGCATCGAGGCGGAGAAGATCGAGGCAAGTGCCAAGAACGGTACGCTCGAAGTCGTGGTACCATTCCCGGCAGAGGTCAAGCCGAAACGTATTCCGGTCGATGTGAAAACTGAAGTGGCGACCGATGTGGCCGCAGACTGATGGTCGCTCTCCCTTCTCTCCACGCGTTGGGGGCTCCTCTGGGAGCCCCCATTTTTTCAAACAGCGGGACACGCAACACGGCGCCTAGCCGCGTTCTTCTAACCACTGGTTAAAGCCCTCCGGCGTATTGCCATACGGCAGGCCGGCCGCATAGTAATCCTCAAGCAGGCACATATCGTTTTCTGAAAGCGTCAGAAAGCCCCGCTGCTTTTGCTCCTCCTTCCGCCACGCCCGGTCCAGTATATCCCGAATCTCACGGTCACGGTCACTCATTTTCTCCTCGCTTCGTAAGGACTCTATGCACTCCCTTCGACTCACCCTCCTCCCCTCTTATCTGATAACACCATCGACACCAGAAATCACTTCTCGTACACTATTCCTGTAAAGATTTTTACGATTGCGGTATGGTTCTTGAGCGGCGTGAACGAGACGCTGCCACATATACTACGGACGCTAACGGAGGGAGAGGACCATGGAACTGACCTCGTTTTCGGCTACGACGCTGGCTCGATTTATTCGGACAAATCTCGTCTCTTCAGTTGCCGTGGTGGATGCGCATCTGGCCCGCCTCGAAGCAGCCAATCCAAAGCTCAACGCCGTTGTACAGCTTCAGGCTGAAGCGGCGCGACAACAGGCGCGGGCAGCCGACGAAGCCATCTCACGAGGAGCCAGCGTTGGCCCACTGCACGGTGTCCCCATCACGCTCAAGGATTCGTTAGACACCGCGGGCATGGTCAGTACATGGGGGACAACGGGTCGAGCCGGTTTTACCCCCGAGCACGATGCTACCGTAGTGGCGCGTCTGCGGGCCGCGGGAGCCATCATCCTGGGCAAAACAAATACGCCGGAGTTTACCCTGGCGGGGATTACGGACAACGATGTCTATGGCCGGACAAATAATCCGTATGATGTGGAGCGGTCGCCTGCGGGCAGTAGTGGGGGAGCTGGGGCAATTCTTGCGGCAGGCGGCTCGGCGCTCGATCTGGGGAGCGACACGGGCGGCAGCATTCGCATGCCGTCCCACTACTGCGGTATTGCCGGTATCAAACCCACCTCGGGCCGAGTGCCCCGCACCGGGCATGCCATTTCCTTTGATGTCGGTGCCCTGGATGCCTTTACCCAGATTGGCCCCATGGCGCGCCATGTCGAAGACCTGGGCCTGGCTTTATCCATTATTGCCGGTCCGGATGGACACGATCCGGCGGTCGTGCCGGCCCCGTTGGGAGACCCCCAAGACGTGAGCGTGAAGGATCTGCAGGTCGCCTTCTACACGGACAACGGGATCAAATCCCCGAGCCCGGACACCGCCAGCACCGTCCGGTCTGCGGTCAATGTGCTCGCCGACCATGGTGTCTCGGTCACAGAAAATCGGCCGCAGTGTGTAAGCGACGCAGAGCGACTGTGGTACAGTCTCTATCTTGCGGATGGAGGAGCCTGGATACGCCGGCTCATCCACGCAGCCGGGACTGAGCGTATATCTTCCGCCCTGGATTGGATGCAAACGGCCCAGCCTGTATCGCTCACGGAGTTCGCCCAGGAACTGAGCCAATGGAATATCTACCGGAGTGAAATGCTGGCGTTTATGGAGCCCTACGATGTGCTGCTGTGTCCTGTCAGCGCCACACCCGCCACGCGCCATGACGACCCCGACGGCCCGGATTTTACCTACACCTTCGCCCACAATCTGACCGGCTGGCCGGGCGCGGTCGTGCGCTGTGGAACGTCAGCTGAGGGTTTACCGATTGGGGTCCAGATCGTCGCCCGCCCCTGGCGTGAAGATGTCGCCCTGGCCGTCGCCCAGTATCTGGAGACGAATCTTGGCGGTTGGCAAAGCCCGTCTCTGTAGCGTCGGGTTTGACTTTGAGGTCGGCGGGGAGCCTCAATGCCCCTGCTCGCTCACCTCAAACACCAGCCGGCCGGCCGCCTCCTGGGCCTGGACACGGGCTACAATCTCAGGAGGAATCAGGAGCGGACGCGCCTCGGGGAATTTCTCTTCCTCCAGGGTAGGCCGCAAAAAAAAGAGCGCGGGAGAGGGCACCTGGGCCTGGGTCTTGATGGAAGTGTCCAGATACCACTGTCGGCGCATAAAATCCGGGCTGAAGAACAACGCGACTTCCTGAGGCTTCCAGACTGTTACCCGGTGACTGTCGTTCACAAAATAGGACAGCAGATCATCGGCAATATCCCAATATACGGTGAACAGCGATCCATAGCCCCGCTCCCCCAAAGCCGGATTAAAAAGCTCAGCCAGCCTTACCTCGATGTAGCTGAGATTCCCGTCGGGACCGTATTTCTCGATACGCAGGGGAAAAAAAGAATATTCCTCCAGCCAAAACAAGAGTCGCGGCACATAGTAATCGGGCAGCCATTCGGGACGGGCCCGGGCCTCCACAACATAGCACCGTACCCCACCCTCGGCCGTATAATAGCGATAGCTGTCTCCCATCAGCTTGAGCTCAGCCGTCCGCCGCTCTTGAAACTGACCGGTCTGCCCATTCCGTAATATGATGGCGGGTCGCGTCTTGGGAAAACGAACGGTTTGATACAGGGTATCCAGGCCCAGTATCTGCCAAGAAAACTCCCAGGCATCACGTCCATACGTGTCGTCAGGCGTGAACGCCATATTGGGTATCTTCCCCTGCCGGCGGCGGGGCACGTCGTGACGAACCCGGCGCTTGGTCTGTGAGTACCGGAACCGTTCTTCCTTCTTGATGAATTCTTTCCCCGTGCGGTAGCGAATCGAGAGTCGTTGCGAACCTTCCGCAGCGGCGGGAGCAGTACGCTGACTGAGATAGCGGTATATTTCTTCGCCAGGCTTGAGGGCGAGTTCTGCTTCCACACCTGTTGTGCTTGAGTTATAGGCCAAAAAATTGATTGTACTGCCCGGATTGAGGAGTACGCCTTGGTCAGAAATCGAGGAGAACGCCCTGGCAAACACAGCCGACCAACGCGGATAGAAGGTGAACTCCATAGTCCGATAGCCCATCTCCTCAGCCGTATAGGGTGGCGTAAAAGGATAGGGCTCAGCCGGCAGATACGGAACCTGGGGATGGCGTGGGGTATCAGTCGCAAGGTCCAGCTTCTGTCGCTCCTGCGGAGAGAGGTCTTCCACCGTTTTCCAGGTGTGGGTCCGGGCGCTGTTCGTCTCTTCAACAGCGGTGGGGAGAGCAGTTCCAATAGTAAGGATGAGGGCTGAAAGCAGCCAGAAGGACAGGCGCGAGACCATGAGACGCAATTAAACATATGGTGAGAGTTTTGCCTAGCTTTTCATACTCTTGGCGGCGCGCTCATTTGACGCAACCTCGGGACATCAGGTACGCTTATCGCCGCTCACCGCGGCAGAAAGTAGAAACAGCGGCAAGGTAGAAAAGCCTGATTTGGAGGTGCCGCTTGGCGTCAACCCCCGCAAACGACCACATCCGCTACGAGCCGGACGAGCAGTGCGCGCCCCTCTCGTCCTTCATCGTCGGTATACAGGGCATCATGCTCGTGCTGCCGCCTGCCATTTCGATAGTAGTCATCAATGTTCTGGCGGCTGGTCAGGACGAAGAATATCTCACCTGGGCAGTATTCTCGGCGCTGATAATCGTAGGTATAGTCACCGCGCTACAGGCCTCCAGGCTAGGTCGAGTGGGCGCGGGGCATATGGTTGTCGTGGGAGTGACGCCCAATTACATTGCTCTGTCGGTGCTTGCCCTGGATGAGGGCGGACCGTCTATGCTGGCAAGCCTAATGGTCGCGTCCGCGCTCTTTTTCTTTGTGGTGGCGACATGGCTTCCGCCCGCCCACCTCGTATCCTCGCCCAACTCTTCGGTGGTAGCGTCTTCGCCGCGACCGTCCAGCCCTGCGAGATGCACGACACCGCTGAGCGGTGCATCCGTGGGTAGACCTTCGATCAGTGAGCGCCACGACTCACGGCTGTGCATGTGCACGGACGCCTTGATGACCGCGGACTCTGCCGCCGCTGATGCTCCACCTGACTGCGCTTCGTCGCTCGCCAATACGACAGTCTGGTTATGGGCAACCAACTCTGCTGCCAGTGTATCTGCCACGCCGCAGCGGTCGCCCGCGAGAACCCATACCCCCGCCGCCTCCTTCACCGCTGCCGGGCCTTGTGCCACGATAACGCCCCTGTCCGGCGTGCTCGTCGGGTCAGACGTATCCACTCCCAGAACTTCTATCTCACCGAAGCCCGCCTCGCCGAGCGCCTGCCGCCAGATGACGGGGCTTGCCAGCGCGTGGTGCGGGCGGTAGTCGTCGGCAAAGCGCCACCAGCCGTCCAACTGTCCGAAAGTCAGGTCCTGCCAACCCTGACCGCGCAGGATTTCAAGCGCAATCAACTGTCCCGACGGCGCGAGAAGGTCCCGGCAGTGAGCAAGTGTGTCATTCAGAGAGCGGGTGGCGTGCAAGACATTGGAGGCAATAACGAGGTCCCATCCATGGGCGTTGAAGCCTTGCGCTATAGGGTCCTTCTCGATGTCCAGAACGCGGTATTCGATTGACCCGTCGCTTCCGCCAAAGCGCGTCTCTGCTTCGGCGAAGAAGCCGGCCGATATATCGGTGTAGGTGTAGTCAAAGCGTCCAGCCGGTAGCTCAGGCAGTACCGCTGCCGTCGCCGCTCCCGTGCCGGCCCCGACCTCCAGCACACGCAGCCTTCGGCCTTCCGGCAGTTCGTCCAGGAGTGCCGCAACCGCGTCCCCCAGTATGTGGTTCGCCGCGCGCGCAACCGGCGCTTTCAGGTACAGGTCGGCGGCGGTCGGCTCTCCACTGCTGAACAGCAGCGTCAGCGGGTCCGCCTGCCCGATGAGCACATCAGCGAGCGCGGCACCACACCGCCTGAGGAGTCCGATTTCGGTCGAGCCGTGCCAGTATCGCGCGTTCATTTGGTCGGCAAACTCGTCGACATCGCGCGGCATATCTTCCGGCAGCGGGTCGTCCTGCCCGACCTTCACGATAAACCCGTCGCCCGCTTCCTCCACAACCCTCGCTCTGGCGAGCAACTCGAACATGCGGCGGAACACACGCTGGTGCGCCGGCAGGACATTCAGCCTTTGGCGCACGGCTTCCGGCTCGACGACTTCGCCGACCGTGCGCTCCCATCCCAGCCGCTCCAGTGCGCTGAGCG
>JGIcombinedJ30088_10005206_pt1 | contig 11276 bp, 10 predicted proteins | sample PinacodermPK_FD_30088 | JGI IMG/M metagenome (IMG submission 30088) | reverse complement strand
TCAACGATCCGTCGAAGTCGAAGGTCGTTGGCAAGGTCGGCTGGGCAATGCACCCGATGGGCGTGCGCCGCGGCAGCCAGACCGGCGGCTTCGGCATTGGCATTCCNAAAAACGCCCTGAACAAGGAAGCCGCCTTCCTGTTGATGCAATGGCTGACCTCCAAGAAGGGCGACAAGCTCGTGGCCCTGGCAGGCGGCAATCCTTCGCGCTTTTCCACTCATGCCGATGCCGACGTGAACGCCAAGTTTCCGCACATGGCCACGTTTGGCGAGGCGCTGGCGTTTGCCGACCCGGACTGGCGTCCAATCATTCCGGTGTGGGGCAAGATCAACGCCGACATCGGCACGACGCTTTCGAAGGTCCTGACCGAAGATCTTGACATTCAGGAAGCCTTGGACGGCGTTGCCGAGCGCACAACCGCAATCATGGAGGAAGCCGGGTACTATACCTGGCGCTAGTCCAACACTGCCCGCGGCCCGGAAGCTCCGGGCCGCGGGCCTGCCGTGAGTTCCGGAGGTTCAGACTATGATGTCGCTAAACAGGCTGACGCCCTACACGTTCATGGCACCAGCCGCGATCATCATGGGAGTGGCCCTGCTGTACCCGCTCGGATACATGGTGTACGGTTCGTTCCGGGACTGGGACCCCAGCCAGAATCTTTCCGAAGCCGAGTTCGTCGGGTTCGCCAACTACGTCAAGCTGTTCTTCGATCCGGCGTTTCGGGAGAGCCTTTCCGTCACGCTGATCTTTTCGTGCACGGTCGTGGCGGCCGAGCTTCTCATCGGCGTGGGACTGGCGCTCTTCCTCGACAGAAACATTCGGGGCATGTCGGTCCTGCGCACGCTGTTCATTCTGCCGATGATGATTGCGCCGGTCGTGGTCGGCCTGATGTGGCGCTACATGTACCACCCGACCGTGGGCACGTTCAACCGATACTTGAAGGCGCTCGGGCTAGACGGCGTCGACTGGCTCGGCCAGCACGCGCTCATGTCGGTCATCATTGCCGATGTCTGGCAGTGGACGCCCTTCATCTTCATCCTCGCCCTGGCCGCCCTGCAGTCGCTGCCACGTTCGGCGCTCGAAGCGGCGAAAATAGACGGCGCGACGGGCTGGCAGCAGGTTTGGCACATCAAGCTCCCGCTCATGATGCCGGTCCTGATCGTAACCGCGCTGCTGCGGCTGATCGACGCATTCAAGGTGCTTGAGGTGATCCTGGTCATGACCGAAGGAGGGCCGGGACTTTCGACGGAAATCGTCGCGCTGCGGATTTCCCGGACGGCCACCGAATTCCGGGAGCTTGGCACGGCCGCCGCCATGTCCAACTACCTGTTGATGCTGCTGTTGCTCCTGACGATCGCCATGTTCGTCGCGACCCGCCTGCAGGAAGCAAGGGCGGCCAAGGTTGCCCGTCAAATCCAGGAGGAGGCATGACATGACCCACGAGCGGCAAAACCCTGCCTTCTACGCGCTGTTGGCGGCGCTGGTCTTCATGGCCGTTGGTCCGATCTTCCTGATGTTCGTCAATTCGTTCAAGCTCGATGTGGACATCATCGGCGGAACGTCCGGCCTGCTGTTTCTGCCAACGATCCAGAACTACGAAACGGCGCTGTGCGACATTCTTTGGTACGAGCCGGACCACATTGACTTCTGTTCGCTCAAGTTCGGCGGCGCCATCATAAACTCGCTGATCATTGCGCTCATTTCGACGGTCCTGACCNTGGTTATCGGCTGCATGGCGGCCTATGCGCTGGTGCGTTTCAGATTCATGGGCCGCGACACGGTGTCGGTAACGACGCTGATGGTCCGCATGGTACCGCCGGCCGTCCTGCTTGTTCCCGTCTTCGGGCTGTGGAACAACGAATTCTGCATAAGCAGGACCTTCTGGCTGGGCGAATTGATCCGGGACACTTTCGGCGGACGCGGCGATGTCTGCCTGGCCGGCACGCATTCGGGCATCATCCTGATCTACATTGCCATGAACCTTCCCTTCGTCATCTGGATCCTGCAGAGCTTCATTGTGCAGATTCCGCCCTCGCTGGAGGAGGCGGCCAAGGTCGACGGCGCAGGCCCGTTTCAGGTTTTCTTTCAGATCGTCCTGCCGCTGATCAAGCCCGGACTGGCCGCCGCGGCGATATTCACGTTCCGCATCGCCTGGAACGAATACCTGCTGGCTTCGGCCCTGTCCGACAGGAACACGAAGACCGTTCCGATTCTCATCGTGAACAACATGAGCGAGTTCAACGTGGAGTGGGGCGTCATCATGGCCACCGGCATGCTCCTTGCGATTCCGCCCATTATATTCACGCTGTTCGCATCCCGGCAAATCATCACCGGCATGACGGCGGGAGCGGTGAAGGGCTGATGATGTGAATGACGCGACCGTCCTGGTTGTGGCCACATTGGAGACCAAGGCAGAAGAAACCGACTTTCTGATCCATCGGCTTGGCACGCACGGCGTCGGCGCGCACGTCGTGGACGTGTCGCTGGCATCGAACGGCATTGTCCTTGACGGGCGGGAGAAGCTCGTTCGGATGGACCAGGTTGTCGCGGAGGCAATCCAGTCCGTAACGGAGTGTCTTCGGACTGCAGGCAACGCCGTGCTCGGCCTTGGCGGCGGCACGGGCGGAGAAATGGCAATGCGAATCATGCGGGCGCTGCCGATTACCTTTCCCAAGGTTCTTGTGACGACTTTGCCGTTCGACCCCCGCATAGCCGTTGCCGATTCCTCCATCATCCTGGTCCCGACGCTGGCGGACATCTGTGGCCTGAATCCCACTCTCCGGGAGGTGCTCGAGAACGTTGCGGCGATGACCGCGGGGCTTTGTGCCACCCGCCGGCAAGCCGGCGCCTGCACTGAAAACCCTTCGATTGGGATCACTGCCCTTGGCGCAACCGAAAGCGCGGTTGCGGCCTTGGTCGGCAGGTTCAAAAGGCGCGGCCAGGAAAGCACGGTGTTCCATTCCAACGGCTACGGCGGAGCCGCCTTCGCGCGTTTCGCGCGGCGCGGCGCCTTTCACGCAATCATCGACTTGACGCCTCACGAACTGACCCGGCTGCACGTCGCCGGTGCGCATGTCCCAATGCCGGATCGGTTCACGGCNGGGTCGGGNCTGCCCAGGATCGTGCTGCCCGGCGCAGTGAACTTTGTCGGCCTCGGCGAGAAGCCCCTGATCCCCCAGGAGTACCTGGATCGGCCGCACTACGAGCATTCCGGGTTCTTCACCCATGCAAAGCTGAAGCCGTCTGAAATGCAGGCTGTGGCAGGTCAGCTCGCCAGCGAGCTGAATTCGGTGGACGGTCCCTGTGCGCTGATCGTTCCGATGGGCGGGTTTTCCCATCAGGACTTTCCGGGCGGCGCCATCGAGGACCCTGTCTTGCGCGAACTGTTCCTTGGACGTGTCAAGGAGCGTCTCTCGCCCCGGGTTCGGCTTGTGGCGCTGGATGCGCACATTTCGGCCCCCGAGGTCACCGAAGCCGTCGTCGCGACGCTGGACGACTTCATGGATGCGCGAAGGGGCGCTCGCACATGACGGAACTGGACGAGAGGAAGGACGAGCTGATTGCGACGGCGAAGCGCTGCTTCGATCTTCGACTCCAAACCAATGCCGGAGGCAACCTGTCGGTCCGGCTGGAAGGAATGGACGCGATTGTCATCAAGCCGTCGGGCATTGGCTTCAACGAGTGCACTCGGGACAATCTGCAAGTCGTGCATTTGGATGGCACGATCGTGCCGTCGCCCCACAAGCCGTCGAAGGATTTGGGCTTTCACCTCGACCTGTACCGCATTCGCGAAGACATCGGCGCAGTGGTCCACTGCCACAGCCCCTGGGCAACGGGCTATGCAAGCGCCGGCCTGGAAATTCCCTGCCTTACCGTCCAGACCATCGAAAAGATCGGCCGGCTGCCGCTGGTCCCGCTGTCGCCACAGGGCGGCCCGCAAACGGAAGCGGAGATTTCGCCGGTCTTTCGGGATCCCAGGATCGTTGCCGCCGTGCTGGCCAACCACGGAACGGTCGGTGTTGGGAAAACCCTTATGGCGGCGCAGTACCTGGCCGAAATCATCGAGGAAACCGCGCACATCGCGTTTGTCCGCGATGCTCTGGTCGCTTCGAAGGGTGGAAAGGCCGGACAACCGAAGTTCGGCACGGCAAGGGACGCCAGGGAGGCGGATGCCTGAGCGCTTGCCCCACGTCGGGGCATGCCCTTGAATGCAGGTTTGAATGGCATGCCTTGTTGAAGCCAACTTGTCACAATGCCTTCAAGTGCAAGCAGCGGCATTTTTCGCGCTGCCTTGAAGGGTTCTCGGGAGCTTGGCATGAATGCCCGGGTTCTTCCGTGATTCAGCCTCTCAAGGACTTGTCGAAGCCGGGAGCGGCAACTGCATTGCAAGGCAGTCGGACACAGCCCTGAAAGCCACATTCGTCNGACGNCGCCGGAATCACTCTCACGGTCTCCGTTGCGGCAGTTCCTGNTGGTGCGCGGGAGCGCTCCAAACCGGCAAGGGCGATCAGTTTGCGTGCGTTGATGCAATTGGGGCGACCGTGCAGCCGACTGGCCGCCCGGGGAAGGCGGCAAAGGCAGCCATGCAGGCGGCAACACCGTCGTCGGCGCCATGCTGTCGGTGGGCCATCATCTTCGTGGACGAAGACATTGCAAGTCCCTTGAAGGTCGCAAGGCTTTCCACGAACAGCGCGCCGGAAATGCACTTGCGGGAATCCGCGTCATCAGCCCAACCGCCGCCGGACGAAGCGGATCAACAACATCCAACGCGGCATGACAAGCCAACCCACGCCGCTTGAAGCGAAGCGGCGCACTCGCCTGCGGCGAGTCGGGGAGACGCCGTTCGGACGCCTTTGAGGAGACGGAGCAACCGGAACACGGCAGGCATCGTCGTCTCGTTGAGCGCCGCATTTGTGCACATCGTCGTGTCGTGCCCGTCGAAATGCATTTCGAACGGGAAAGCCCTTGGAATGCGGTGACTCTCGCATCCATGACTGGAGCTGCCGTGCAAGCAGGCGGCATTTCAGCAATGTGTGCCGAATGCACGTGCCTGCGCACGCCGACTGTCGCTCGGGCTGCCGAGAGCATGCGGAACAAGCCGCGGTCGGCGCCAAGGGGAAAGTCGACGAGGCCGATTTCCGGATGCGTTCGATTCGCTTGCCCTCGCGGCGCTCGAAGGCAAACCAAGGCCGGGGCGCTCCGGACTTTCCAGGCGGCATCCTCGACGCAGCCAGACAAGCCCGCTCGCAGAGGCGGTTTCGAGAAGGTCCGCGGGCGCACTCAGACGCTGGCCGTCAACATTGTTGCCACAGCTTGCGAAACCGAAGGATGCCATGGAAATGGCTGCTGCGCACGCTCGCCGGCGTCTGCCGCAGAATCAACTGCGGCCCGGTTGGATTTCCAACCGAGCCGCATGAACTGACTTCAAGTCTGTCTTGGTCGCATCGTTGAGGATGCGGCAGTTCTAGCCGTAGGCAAACGTTGGCAGGAACAGGGCAATCTGCGGAAAGAAGATCAGCAGGATTGCGACAAGCAGGAGAATCAGCAGGAATGGCGGAACACCGCGCACCACTTTGGTGAATGGCTGCTTGAAAACGGCAATGGCCGTGAACAGGTTGCAGCCAAATGGCGGAGTGGCTGCTCCAATCGCCACCTGCAGCGTGATGAGCACGCCCACCAGCACCGGGTCCAGACCAGTGTTCTTTATCATTGGCGCAAATATCGGCACGAGGATCAGGATGACCACAATTGAATCAACGAACATGCAGCCGACGAAGAAGGCAATGTTGATTGCCAACAGCGTCATCAACGGTCCTGCATCGTTGAGGCCAAGCGCCTGGATGATGTTCTGCGGAACCTGCGCGAAGGACAATGTCCACGAAAACGCTGCGCCCGCCGCAATGAGAATGAACACAACCGAGGTTATTGCCCCGGTGGACAGAGCGATGTCCGGCAACTCACGCCAGCTGACGGAACGAAATACCAGCACTTCGAGCACGACCGCGTACAGAACGCAAACAGCCGCCGCCTCCGTCGGTGAAAATATGCCTCCGTAGATGCCGCCCACAATGATGACCGGGAATCCCATCGGCCAGATTGCACGGCGCATCGAAGTGAAGCGCTCGCCCCAGCCGGCACGCTCCAATATCGGAATGTCATGCCGGTAGGCATAGAACATGCAGTATGCCGAGAACAGGACAACGATCAGCAGTCCGGGCACGATTCCGGCTATGAACAGCTTTGAAATCGATGTGCCCGACACAACGCCGTAGATGATCATGCCAATCGAGGGGGGAATCAGGTAGGCCAAGTCCGCCGCGTTGACGATCAGCCCTATGGTGAAACTGTCGTTGTACCCCGACTTCAGCATTCTCGGCCTCATTGCGCCGCCGATTGCCACGACGGTGGCCTGGGTTGAACCGCAGACCGCCCCGAAGAGCGCGCAGGCGCTGGTAACCGAAATCGCCAGACCGCCCTTGATGTGGCCCATGAAGTTGAGCACCACGTCGATCAGCCGGTTTGCGGAACGCCCCCGTGTAATGATGTCGGCGGCGAGTATGAACATTGGCACCGCAATCAGCGCTGCCGGCTTGACGCCGCCAATCATCTGCTGAATTAGAATTTGGGGTGTCATGTTGGAGAAGAAAATGAGGAAACCCAGCACGGCCGCCGAAATAAGCGGCATCTTCATTGGGAAGCCAGCAAGCAGTAGGACGACCATGACGCCCAGCATCAGTTCCGTCATTTGGCGTCTCCTTCCTCGGTCTCGGCACGTTCCAGCGCAGAGGATGTCATGGGATCCTCGTAACTGTCGATCTCGACATAGGACACGTAGACATCTTCGTCGGACAAGTCGAGATTGCGAATGGCCGTCAGCGCGTATTGCAGCGACGCGAGCGCCAGACCAACAATCACCCAGATGTACGTCAGGTACAGCGGCATCTGCAGCGCCGGCGTCACGCGGCCCCGGGCTGCCACCTTTTGCACATACTCAAGCGCATACCAGGCAAGCACTGCCATCATGATTGCGGTGGTCGCAGTGATGAATATCATCAGAATCTTGCGAATCCTCTGGGGCAGCGCATCGTAAATCGCCGACATGCGAATGTGGATGCCCTTTCGCGTGGCGTAGCCGAGTCCCATGAACGTAACGATCACGATCAGGAATTCGTTCAATTCCTCCGAAAAATATATGGATTGCTGAAGTACATATCTTCCAATTACATTGGCAATCGTGTTGACCGCCATGAGGATGATGCCCCAACTGAGGATGAACACCTCGATCCTTCCTATGGCGTCATCAATCCTGCCGAGGACTCCAAACTTCCCCGGCTTCTTCTCTTTCATTTCTATCTCCTCCGGTCCGACCCTCAGCCGCAGTTGGGCATGAGGGTCGGATGATGTGGGGTTCAGTAGGCAGCTATTTCAGCTTGCAGGGCATCAAGCAGTTCCTGACCGCGCGAGCCAGCCGTGTCGACATAGGCTGCCGCCGTTTCGGTGGAGGCGGCGCGAAACACGTCGCGTTCCTCTTCCGTCAGGACCACAAGCTCGATGTCGGGCTTTGCCGCCGTGATGATGTCAAGACGACTCTGGTTGAAATCCGCAACAATGCCGTCGATGAAGCCTGTCATGTCCGACATGGTGTCGCGTATCAGTTGCTGACGATCGGGCATGAGGGTGTCGAACCAGTCCGACCCTGCCAGGACGGCCGTGACAAGTTCCTGTTCGCCTGCCCAGATAAGGTGGCTCGTCACCTCGTAGAACTTCATTTCCTCGATGGTCGGGACCGGGTTGACCTGCCCGTCGACCGCGCCAAGCTGCAGTGCGCCGAACACTTCGCCGAACGGCAGAGGCGTCGGGCTTGCGCCCAGGTTCTTGTAGGTTTCAAGCAGGATTGGCGAAACCATGACCCGCATCTTGAAGCCCCTGAAATCTTCGGGCGAGCGAATCTCGCGGTTCGTTGTCCAGACCTGCGCACCTTCGGAATACATTGTAACCACTTCCAGTCCGCGGCGTCGGAAATCGTCGTTCATTTCGCCGTAGATGGTTTCCGAGCCGCTGAGGATCGCAGAGGTCTTTGCCGCGTCGGAGGGCAGGAGGTAGGGAAGCAGGAACACCTGGCTCTCGGGCACGATGGTGCCAAGATTGCCGATCGATACATTGGTGAACTGGAGAATGCCGTCGGCGGCCTGCTCAACCGTTTCGGTTGGAGAGCCGAGCGTGCCGTACGGGTAGACGGTGACCGTCACGTCGCCGTTGGTTGCTGCCTCAATTCTGCTTTTGAACTCCTGAGCGTAGGCATCCATGATGGAGCCGGGAATTTCCTCAATCGCAAATTTCCAGTCCTCCGAGACAGCTTGCATGGGTACAAGGAGGAGAACGGCTGCGACAAGGCAGTTTCTGATGTAGGTGGTGGATAGTTTCATGTTGTGTCCGATCCTGGTGAACAGTGTCGATTTTAGTTGTCGCGATCAGGATGCACTTTTGACTGACCGTGTTCAAGCATAAATCATGATCTCCGACAGACATTCCCGCCCGTTCGCGCCATGATCGAGCGGCATTGGCTTCACTGGAGTTTCAAGTTCCGGATGCGTTCCATGCCAACGCCTGCCAGTCCTGTGGCCAAGGCGCAGGTTGGCTGCCGGAAACTGCCGGTCCGGCGGCGTTCGTTCGTCGCCGACAACGGACCGTTCGGCCTTCCCGGACCAATCGGCGCGTGCAACGAGCGTTTCCAGGCCGGCAGGTCCAGTCCTCGGACAGGAGGCCGTGCGGCAACTGGCGATCAGGACACGGACTTGCCGCCGAATTCCGGGTCCGAAAGAAGGGCCTGCATCCTGGCGCGAAGCCCGGCGTTGAACTCGGGCCGGCGCAGGGCCAGCGCCATGGTGGCTTCGAGAAACCCCAGCTTGGATCCGCAGTCGAANCGCAGTCCCTCAAACAGGAAGCCGTTGACTGCATGCTTNCGAGCCGCCTCAAGCGCAATGGCGTCCGTCAACTGAATTTCGCCTCCCACGCCCGGTCCCACCTTGCCGAGAATGCGCATGATTCGAGGCGTGAGAATGTACCTTCCGACAACGGCCAGGTTCGAAGGCGCATCCTCCGGGGCCGGCTTTTCAACCATCGACGACACAGGGACAATCCGACCATTGCGCCCTCGGGTCTCAACCATGCCGTAGTTGCTCGACTCGCTGCGCGGGACTTCGGCCACGGCCACCATCGTGCCGCCGAGTTCGGCATGAGCATCGGTCATCTGACGCAGCACGGGCGTTTTGGAAATGAACACGTCGTCCGGCAGCATCACGGCGATCGGCTCGTCGCCGACCAGCTTGTGAGCGCAATGGATCGCATGTCCAAGTCCAAGCGGCGTTTCCTGCCGCACATAGGCGATGCTTCCGCTTGGCAGCTGCATGCCCAGCAACTGTTCAAGCAACTCCTCCTTGCCTGGGGAACGAAGCGCCATTTCCAGCCGATGCGACCGGTCGAAATAGTTCTCGAGCGCGCTCTTGCCGTGCGAGGTGACGCAAATGAACTGTTCGATGCCAGCCGCCTTCGCCTCGTCGACGATGTACTGAATCACGGGCCGGTCGACCAAGGTCATGATTTCCTTGGGAATGGACTTCGTTGCCGGCAGCAATCGGGTGCCGAGGCCGGCGACCGGCAGAATGACCTTGTTGACCCTTGAATTCATGGCATCTAATTGACCTCAATCTTGATCGGTTGCAACTGGACGGCGCGAGCGCCGGCTCGAATTCCAGTCGACCGGAGTGAACGGCAACCAACTGAGCACACTGCATCGGATCGCCGAATGCGCAAGCGGCCTGCACTCATATTGATTTCNGGGCCTNCCCGAGCCGGCAAGAGCCGTTTCGGCAGGTATCTCTCGGGATGGCTCAAGGCCGATCATTTCGCCCTGTCCGACAAGCTCAAGCAGATGACGCACCTTCACTACGGAATCGGCCACTGCAGGGTCATGGAGTTCGAGGACTGCAAGGACGAACCGCGCCGGGAGTTTCACGGCAAGACTCCCAGGCAGGCCTACATCGACTTCAGCGAAGGGATTCTCAAGCCCTGCCTCGGTTCCGGCTGGCTTGGCACGTTTGCCAGCGAGCGGGTCGCCGGAAACCTCTCGAAGGGCGTTGTCTCGGTGATTTCCGGCGTTGGCTTCGTCGACGAGGTGCAGCCCTTGATCCAGTGCGTTGGCGCCGAACGCTGTCTGCACATCTGCGTTCTGCCGGGCTCGAACCTGCCGAACGACATCAGCGACAGCCGGGAGCGGCTGGACCTGGAAACCTTCGGCGTGCCGGTTCTGCGGCTGGCCCACACGACGCCGCTGGAGTTCGTGGAGAGAATCCGGGAACACCTCGGCGCCTGCGATTGACGCCGGGCTGCCTCAACCTTGAAACTGCGCTCCGCAGTTCCGGTTGGCGCGCAGCCGGGTCGAAGGTCAGCCATCGATCGGCGAACAGTTCTTCAGGCACCAGTCGAAGACATCACGCCTGGTCCATCCCTCGGCAAGCGCATCCGCCAGGTCCCAGCCGTTCGCCGCACCGGCAGGCGGGGCGATCTCCCAGAATTCCACGGCGTTCGGCTCGAGTCCCGCCGACGCCGCTGCAGCACGGAAGGACTGCACCCAAAGGCTTGAGAACTTCGCCATGCGAACGGCATCGCCGTCGGCGTCCGGCCACAGCAGCAGCTTGACCCTTGGCAAGGCGGATGTCCGGTCCTTGATGGCTCCGACGACCGGTTGCCAGTCAACCCGGCCGATGCCGCCGAAGCTTCCAAGATTGGCAAGCGTCAACATCCCGGTGGATCGCAGCGGAACGAGCTGCGCCGCTGCATCGCGTGTCTTCTCGCCCTCGACAATCAGCAGGGACCTGCCGCACATGTTCCGCCATNGNGCCACATCCTCCACACCGTAGAGCGGTCGCAGCTCGTCGTCGGAAAACCTGACTTGCGACCAGACGCCTCCGACATGAGGCAGCCCCGTCGCCGGTTCGGCGTTCCATTCAACCTGCCGGAAGTACTTGCCGCGGTCCTTGTCGAAACGGAGGACAAGAAGGAGAGCGTCGCCCACGGCGTTGCGGTACACGTGCACCATCGAGACCACGTCGTTGGCGCTGCGGCTGTTCCTCGGATCGAAGACGGTGACCGTTTCACCGGCGCGGGGAAGCCGAACCGAACTCGGTATGGGCTGGCCGCTCCATGGCCCTTTCGCGGGCCGAGGCGGCGGAGCGGCCTGGCGCCTGCCGGGGGCGCGGGCGCTCGGGCACGCGACC
>JGIcombinedJ30088_10005194_pt1 | contig 11295 bp, 12 predicted proteins | sample PinacodermPK_FD_30088 | JGI IMG/M metagenome (IMG submission 30088) | reverse complement strand
GGTCAGGCTCTTACCTGAACCCTGGGTATGCCAGACTACACCGATGCGACGGTCCCCCTTCCCGCCACCCGGTTTGCTGCCCGATTCATACCGCCCGGGGTCATCAGCCTGCTTGAATTCGGCAGCCCGCAAGGTTTCCGCAACCGCCACCTCTACCGCATGAAACTGGTGGTAACCTGCCATCTTCTTCACCAGTATGCCGCTGCCGTCGTCCTCAAATACAATGAAGTCACGCAGAAGAGCGAGAAAACGGCGTTTTTCCAGTGCCCCTTCGATCAATACCTGGAGATCCGGGAGAAACACAGGCGCCAGTTCCTGCCCGCCAATTGTTCGCCAAGGCTTGAACCACTCCCTTCCTGCCGTCAGTGAACCAATATGCGCATTCACGCCGTCCGAGACGATGAGGGCGGCATTGAAAGCAAACAAGGTCGGCAACTCGTTTTTATACGTCTGAAACTGCTGCCAGGCGCTCCAGACAGTGGCATCCTCATCTGCCGGGTTCTTGAGTTCAATCAGCGCAAGCGGCAGGCCGTTTATAAACAACACGATGTCTGGACGGCGCTCATGTTTATTCTCAATGACGGTGAACTGGTTGACTGCAAGCCAGTCATTCCTTTCCGGGTCATCGAAATCAATCACCCGTGCCTGCGCTCCCTGAACGGCGCCTTCAGCATTGCGATATTCCACCGTGACGCCATCCACCAGCATGCGATGAAAAGCCCGGTTGCGGGCTTCCAGCGTGGAACCTTCCGGGCGGGTCAGCCTGCGAAAAGCATCATCCAGGGATCCGTTTGGGAGGTTCGGGTTGAGGCGTCCCAAAGCGCCTCGCACGGTTGAAGCAAAAAAAACATCAGAATAATCTTCACGCAGTGCATGGGGGCCTGGCGGCATATCAGGCCCGGCGATGACGTTGTATCCCAATCCCCGAAGCCAATCGAGAGCGGCGTCTTCCACGACGGATTCAGAAAATACCGTCATGGCATTACTCTGTCAGTCACAATGGCGGGAGAGCTTCCATGCGCGCAATCCACTTGTCGAAATGAGTGCACTCGGCGCGAATGCGATCCAGACCAATGCGGCCGGATACAACCACGCCATGGCGAACTTTATTGTAACGGGGACGAAGGAGGCTTTGCAGGCGGGCAGATGGATGTGTTTCAAACCCGTCATTGATATGTTCCGGGGTAGCAGCCGACTGTCTGGCAGCCTCCAGTTGACTGATAAACGGTTGCCAAGCTGACTCTGCTTCGCTGAAGCGCCCAATATCTGAGAACAACAGAGACTCGAACTCATAAGGCTGAATGTGGGGAAGGAAACGGCCCGGGAGGCATTTCGCTTCTTCCAGGACGGTCTCCTGGAATTTGACTTCTATGGCTGTAGCTCGTTCGATAGGATCTGAGTGTATAGCAGCCTCAGACCGGCCTGGAAAATCCGAGCGCAAGGCATACAAATCGAAGAACGTTGTAACGTAAGTATTCCGCCGTTCCAAGAGGGTATTGCGAAGAAAGCGCAGCACCCGTTGGCGGCTTAGCGCCCCGCCTTTTGCGCGCTGGGATGTCGCGATGAGCCTGGGCTGCACAAATATATCCTGGTGTGTGAAGTGCTGTCTCAGGATATTATTTACGAAAGCTTCTTCAGTCTGGCCCTCACAGACGATTATTATCTTCGTCATTCTGCGGGCCTGCCGTCAAATATGTTCATCTTCCACAACTCGCCAAGGGAGTAATCCTCTAACCAGTCACTTAAATCCTCCTCGTCCAGTCTTTCGAATATGGATGCCCCATCCTTGCGATTAACTACCACAACATTTTCAGGATCAAGATGACTGATAAGGTCCGCAGATTGCGTCGAGACTATTAGCTGTCGAGCATCGCTGGCCTGTTGTAGCATCTCCGCGAGCAAGGTAAGCGCATAAGGATGCAAACCCAACTCCGGTTCGTCGATGAGAATAAGTTCAGGTTGCAGTTGTGCCGGTTGGAGGAGTAGAGTTGCGAGGCAGATGAAACGCAGGGTCCCATCTGAAAGCTGGCGTGGCCCCAATACCGTGTCCGGATCATCCGCTTGAAACCATTCCAACTCCATATTTTCGTCTAGGTCCTTGCGATAGACAAACCCCCCAAAGAATGGAGCTGCAAGCTGAACCGTTTCGACAATTTTAAGATAGTGGTCCGGATATTGTTCATGCAGCTGGCGCAAATATGGTCCCAGATTATCCCCGCCAGATTTGAGCAAAAGGTTATCGCGTACTGCCAGCAACTGGCGAATTGGAGCTGCTGTGCTGGTGTCGTGAAAGTGGTAAACACGCCATTCGGCAATCGCTGAACGTATATAGTGGGCAAAGCTATCCTCCACTTCTTCATCCAGTATCTCCAGTTTTGATTCATCATGGCCGCTGCCTAAATCAAATGCAACGCTATTTCCGAAGTGTCGTTCTTCCTGGTCGAATATTAGGCGATTTCCTGTTGGAACAAGGGAGAAACTATAGGAGTTTCTGCCGGTTAAGCCAGCGTTGTCGTCCCCACCAAAGGACAATATGATTTCTATACCTCCAGTTCGCTTTCTGCCTCCAAAAAGCAATGCATCCGGCCCATCCTGTTCAGCAATATAAACTTGAAGGCGCTTCTCTACAACGCGAGCCAGCATGTGGAACAAGCTGATGAAATTACTCTTGCCGGCGCCATTCGCCCCAATAAGGACATTCAGACGTCCAGGCTTGAAGTCTTCTAGCGAGCGGATCGACTTGAAGCCACGTACAGTAAGGCTTTCCAGCTTAGCCATGAGTTGCCTGAACCTCTGCTCTTATAGTCAAGTTTTCTCTTTAATCAATGCCAATGTGTCCATTTTACGCCGCTAGTTCTTCACGGACTGTGTCTCGTTGACTCCAGAGCACAGGATTTACTTCATAGCTTCGCAGGGCATCTATAACATCTGATGAGGCTGTGTGTTCAGAGTCATTCAACATAGCGTAAGAGCGCGATTCTGGCGCGCGTACTGCCCTGGTATCAATCCATGAAAAAGCCATCGCTTGGGCAGTATCGCGGCTAGGACGATTAATAGTTCGAACTATACGCTCGGGCTGTTGCCGAGACTTTGGAATAACGAAATCAAACCGGTGGTCGTAACCGCTGTTACCTGTGAATTTTACACTTGGCGTATAGCGAATATCACATAGGTCAAGCCAAGATACAACATCTTCATAGAATAGGCTCGCGATTGTGGGCGATGATAGGTAGAAAAGATCGTTGACAGCAAGCATTGCCTGTACGAGATTATGTTTCCGTAAAGCAAAGTTTTCCGCAGTCACCCGGACTTCCAGGGCCTTTTCATTGAGTTGCACACCGAAACCTTGAAGTGTTACCTTGAGAAGGTTCTGACGTTTAGTGCTTTCGAGTTTACAACCACTTTGTTCTAAGTCTTCAATCGTGTATCTGTCATCGGTCAACATGAAACCGCCGTTAGCCTTTTTGGCGTAGATCTGCATGTAATCGTTATGTCTATCAATGTAAGGTGTGGTGATCTCTATCCAATCATCAATTTGACGAATGCTTGTACGATCTTTCAGCCAAACCCAATACTGATCTAGAAGGGATTCTATTTCATTGATCATTTGAATACCCCTTGTTGTATAACTGGCGGCTGAATGATATTGCAAAATCCCATGAAGTCTGTGAGCATTTGCCATGGATCGGCCAAGTCCGAGAATTTATCAGCTGGAACTGGAGATGCCCACTTATCATCATATCCTTCGCGATAAATATGAAGGTGTGGTGAATCGATTTCCTTTCCATCAGGGTTACGATGTGGCGCAGAGCCAAAATCCAGTCTTGCTAAGATAACTACCTGTCGAGCACGGTTTTGGTATGTCCCCTTAGCAAGGTCGATTCGTGCCCTGCGTAGATCAAGAAGAAATGACTCACGCCCGTCAACAGAGACTAAAGGTACTGAAACACATCCTCTGGAGCTCGGGTAACTCCACAATGTATCATCTAATCGACGCTTCTCCAGAGCAATCAGCGCATCGGCCTCGGCTTGAGTAATTTTGATATCTGTCATCTTAGACTGTTCACCTTATGAAATAGCCTTGGTGCTTCAACGCGAAATCCTAAGCTTTTGACGGCTAGCCGCTTTGTAGAATTCTGGGGAATCTTGTATCAATTCGATTCCATATCTCCGGCGGTCCAAGATCTCAAGGAAACCCATGATATGCTTATCACCAATATTCATCTTACCATCGACCTCATCATATTCTACACCCGTCCTGTCGCAAAGGTCTCGAAGTCGATCAGAGTCAATGTCTTTTATATTTTGCTTACGAATCGAAGCCAGATAACGGGCGGCACGTGGATGTGATGATGCATAAATTCCGATTGCTCCAAAATCTACATTCGGTACCTCTTGTTGAAGTGCATCAATGTGTGTCTGTGCCGCGTCTAGAAGCGATTGTTTCATCTCGTTCAAGATTTCGAATGCTTTTGGCCTCCAAATGTGCAGACGGTCGGAATCGATAAGCAGGTCGAAGTCATTATCGAGTTTGAAAACTTTATCTTCCAAAAGCATCAATGCATCGTCAATAATTCGTATAAGTTTTTTATTTAAGACGCCCTTGAAATAAGTTGCTTGTCTCAATCCTGTCAAACGGTTTCCCTCATTGTCAGTTAACCGCACGAAATAACACGAAATCGTGTTCAGATTTTGCATTGTATTAACAGACACCTGCAGATTATCTGCCTTATGTAAATTGGCGAGTGGTTTAACCATTGGCTCAGTTGCCTCTATATAGACGTATTCATTACTTTCGTATTTCTCGGATGGCTCATATCGGGGTGGTACGTTTCCATCATTTTGTCCGTAGTTATTTTGCATTTTGTCCCAAGTCATCGTTACCATCTCGATAAGCGCATCCTGGACCGTTGTATCAACAGGCACTGAGATATATTCACGTTCATCACCAGAACCCCGGCCTACGCCGAATTCTGTAGACGTAACATTTAATGGATCGAAATTAAGATTCACGAATTCATCTCCATATAAACGGTGTCACTCAAACGATAAGCGGTATAATCTTCACTTGGTTGTAGGTGTCGGCGACGTGTTATGAGAACGAAGGGTTCTTTCCCGGTGTAGGGGTTGCCATCATCTGGCGAATGTACAGTAAACACTTGATATTTAAAAATAGAAAACATTATATTAATGTAGTGAAGTCTAAGGTGCCAAAATAAAAATACGATAAACATCAAGGCTACAATCATTGCTGCCAGGTCTCGATAGGTGGCAATCTCTTCCCGGTAAAATGGCAGGAGTGTTGCAAAAAGATAAACCAAAATCTGGCTCTGATGCTCATCCACCAAACCTGCGCGTATAGTCTTCGTGTCGGAATTCCTTCGAGCTGAACGTATCCGACACAATAGAAAAATGTTTGGCACAATTACGATTACTATGCATGCGCTTAAAAACCACGAATCTGGAATGAGACAGTTACCTCGGATAGCCCACAAAATAAATAGTGGAGATAGGCTGCTTAGTACCAATATTATTCGCAGTGCCGGTAGTCCTTCATTGCGGTACGGAATTCTTGGTTTAGTTGTCATATCAGGTTTCAAATAGTGGACTAGGCGTTCTTTGGTCTTACGTCACCTGAAATGAGTTTCGGAAGCAGTACATCTCGTAGGGTGGTGAGTATGCGGGATTCCGAAACTAATTCATCACAACGCTGATCGACCTTTTTGGTCAATATGTCGAAAGTTGATACTAACGACCGTGGAGGACAAACAATTGGCGGCTTTTGTAATCCATCTATTGGGAGCATATTTACGGTCGTGCCATTAGCGTAACCACTCACTATATCGTGCATTTGTGGTGAATTTAGGAGGTAATATAGGTATGTAGTCGAAAGTTGACTGCTCGGTTTAGGCCTAAGACGATAGATGTGATGGCTTGCAATGCCATAATGTCCAAAGAGACTCGGAACTTTGGCTGCGTACCCGATGAGAAACCGATGATGTCCCTGTTCAGTATTAGCGACGATTATATCTCCTGGGCGCACAACATGACGGTCTGCATACTCACCGGAGTAATATTTGATTCCTTCATACTTGTATCCACCGCCTTCGTGAACCGAATTCAAATTATGTAGAGGTATTCCATCTTTACCAAGACCGCTACCTTTGTAACTAACGCCTTTCACGATCTCGAAGTGATTGGAGAGATTTTCAATGCCCCATCCTTTAGGTACTTTTCCCAATTCGGAGCTAATCGTCCGGTCAGGGAAAAGGTCGGCTATGTGTTTCGGTAGGCCGGTATCGCGGCCTTCCAGCTTGGCACGGACAGGGTCGAAATCGATGAACCAGGATTTGAACAGCGCACGCGCCATTTCCTCCAGTGTTTCATTCATGCGCCGGTTTAACTCAATCTTGTCGTCAAGCGTGCCGAGGATATCGGCTATGGCGCGTTGTTCGGGAAGGGGAGGCAGTGGAATTTCGACTAAGCCTATATCATATTTCCTCAATCCAAATCGAGTTATTCCGTTTGCAAATGAATGAAATTGTTGTTGAGTTTCGTTTGTATTTAATGCATAGAAAAGATATGCCCCATCGATTTCTGATATGCGAGGACGAAGGATTGCCAAGTGGTATCCACAGACAAGATTCGGTATTACTTCTCTTACGAATGCAGGAACACCAATGTCGTCATATTTTTTTCTGAATCTTTCGTAATAATTACATCACCTGCGACCAATGAACACTTGTCTATCTCTTGATCAGTTGCTGTAGCTGTCATGAAATCCAATTCTGAGTGGATGAAACTATTGTTATAAACATCCATATAGTTACAGAGTAAAACAGGACATTCATTTTCTTTAGACTTCTTATCCACACTGCTTAGCCTTAGGTCAATTACATTATCCAAAGCTACTCTGCTCCATTGACTCACATTTTTCATATCATTTGCCCGATGGCTGGCTACTAGGAATTGGTGCATTAGAAGATAAAGCCCATGTTAATGGACATAGTTTACCGCTCCGTACCAAATCCTAGTTTTTCTAGATTTTCAGAAATGGCTGCATCCAACCGTTGCGCTTCTGCATGGTGTTCTCTCCATTTTGTAGTTAGTCGTTTCATCTTGTCCTCAAACGGTTCACCGTCATCAGCTTGTGGTTCTGCGCCTACATAGCGCCCTGGAGTTAATACATAGCCGTGTTTGCGTGTCTCCTCCAGATTCGCACTCTTGCAGAAGCCAGGAACGTCGGCGTATTCACCGGCATCTTTCTCACCACGCCAAGCATGGTAAGTGTCGACAATGCGGATGATATCTTCATCGGTAAACTCGCGGTGAGTGCGGTCAACCATGCGTCCCAGCTTGCGAGCGTCGATGAACAATATTTCACCGCGCCGGTTGCGGAACCTGCCGTCTTTGCGGTCACGGGCCAGGAACCACAGGCACGCCGGTATTTGGGTTGAGTAAAACAACTGCCCCGGCAGCGCCACCATGCAGTCAACGAGGTCCGCTTCGATCAAGCTCTTGCGGATGACGCCTTCATTCGACTGGTTTGAAGACATCGAACCGTTGGCAAGCACAAAACCGGCGTTGCCGCCCGGCGCCAGGTGGTGGACGATATGCTGCACCCAGGCAAAGTTGGCGTTGCCTTTGGGAGGAACGCCGTATTGCCAGCGTTGGTCTTCCGCGAGGCGTTCACCACCCCAGTCGGAGACGTTGAACGGCGGATTGGCCAGGATGAAATCCGCCTTGAGGTCGGGATGTGAGTCGTTGTGGAAGCTGTCGCCGTGGGCGACCTGCCCTTCAATGCCGCGAATGGCAAGGTTCATCTTAGCCAGCCGCCAGGTTGTATAGTTCGACTCCTGGCCGTAGATCGAAATATCGGCCTTGATGCTTCCAGGCGCCTTCCCGCCGTTGCCATTACCCGTCTGGTGGGCGCGGATGAACTCGACAGACTGTACGAACATACCTGATGAACCGCAACAAGGGTCATAGACACGACCGTTATAAGGTTCCAGCATCTCTACCAGCAGCTTGACCACGCAGCGCGGCGTGTAGAACTCACCGCCTTTCTTGCCTTCTGCATTGGCAAATTGTGACAGGAAGTATTCGTAAACGCGTCCGAGAACGTCCCTGGAACGGGCATCTTCATCGCCGACCGTGATGTTGCTGATCATGTCGATGATTTGACCTAGCCGTTGCTTGTCCAGCGCGGGACGGGCATAGTCCTTGGGCAGTACGTCCTTGAGCGCCGGATTATCGCGCTCGATCAAAGCCATGGCTTCATCAACGGACTGGCCAATTGTAGCTTGCTTCGCCTGATCCTTGAGGTGTGTCCAACGGGCTCCTTGCGGCACCCAGAAGATGTTATCTGCGCGGTATTCGTCCGGATCCTCCGGATCAGCGCCTTGCTCTATTTCGTCTTCGAGGCGTGCGTGTACTTCCTCGAAGGCGTCTGAGATGTATTTAAGGAAGATAAGGCCGAGGACGACGTGCTTGTATTCAGCCGCATCCATGCTGCCGCGCAAGGTATCGGCCATGCGCCATAGTTCAGCCTCATAGCCTGTAGTGGCGCCGTTATCCACGGGTTTTGTTGAGGAGCTTTTTTCCATAATCAGCATTATGGCTTGACAGGGATGATAGTCAACAATAGTGTAGGGAGATTGGGGTCAGGTCGCATATTGCACAAACAAGCGATAAATATCAGAACGTGATAGACCTTCGTATGTGCAATGTGCGACCTGACCCCAATCTCCCTGACCCCAATCTCCCTTGAATTTATCCCAAATTTAGGCTACTTTATTAGCTAGGTTAGTCACAGCCGATGTGGAGCGTCATGTTCGTCGTTAATGTTCATCAAGCCAAAACCCAGCTTTCCCGACTGTTGGCGCGGGTCGAGGCCGGCGAGGATGTCGTTATAGCCCGTCGGGGCGAGCCCGTCGCGCGTCTCGTCGGCTGCAAGCCCCGGAGTAAACGGCAGGCTGACGTTCTCAAGGGGAAGGTCGTCATTCCTGACAGCTTCTTCGAGCCGTTGCCGGACTATGAACTGGCTGAGTGGGAAGGCCAATAGCGGTGCGAGTCATGCTGGATACCCACGCGTTTCTGTGGTGGATCGCGGATAGTGGGCGTCTTTCCGAAACGGCGCGTCGTTTGATCCTGGACGAGGAAAACGACATCATCGTCAGTGCAGTATCCGCCTGGGAAATTGCCACTAAATTCCGTATTGGCAGACTTCCCGGCGGTGAAGTCGTGGCGGTCGACGTCGCCGGTCACATCGCCGGCCAGGGTTTTGAGGAACTGGCAATCAGCGTCGCTGATGCTGAAAGCGCCGGACGCTTGCCCGGTCCTCATCGCGACCCGTTTGATCGGATGCTCATTGCCCAGGCCTTGGCGCGTGAACTGGCGGTTGTATCCGTCGATGCGGTGTTCGACAGCTACGGCGTCAATAGGTTGTGGTAACGGTAGATGATTTATCCTGATTATCCGGTAAACGGAACTACCTCATCCCGGAGTCTGGTTTAGTAACGCCGTATCCTGGTACGGTTTCATGTCCGCCTTACTCGACAGCAAAAACAAATTAAAACTGGGGATCTTTTCCGCAAACTGCTCCAGCGGCCAGGCCATGACCGGGATCGAGGAACGCTGGGACAGTTCCTGGGACAACAACCTGAAACAGGCGCAACTCACTGATGCGGCCGGCCTGGAATTCCAGTTGCCCATCGCCCGCTGGATCGGTTACGGCGGCGCGACCAATTTTCAACACAACGTACTGGAGACCCTGACCTGGGCCGCGGGCCTGCTGGCCCGGACCAGGAACATCACAATATTTGCCACGACACACACCGGTTTCCACAACCCCGTCATTGCCGCGAAACAACTGGCTACCCTGGATCAGATAGGCCACGGACGCGCCGGCGTCAATATCGTCTGCGGCTGGAACAAACCGGAGTATGAAGCACTGGGGTTTAAACTGCCCGGCGATCACGAGACACGTTATCGGCTGGGACAGGAGTGGTACGACATTGTAAAAAAATGCTGGTCGGACAGCACGGGGGATTTTGACTGGGACGGCGAGTTCTACCAGCTCAAGGGCGTCCACAGTTTCCCCAAACCGGTCAACGGTACTATCCCCATTTTTAATGCCGGTGGTTCCAAAGAAGGCAAGGCGTTTGCCACCCGGAACGCGAACTACCTGTTTACACCGGTGATCGAGCATGAGAAATCAAGAACAGACATCCGGGAACTGAAACAGCAGGCCAGGGCGTTAGGCAGGGAGGTTGGTGTTTTCGCCCTGACCTACGTTGTCTGCCGCCCCACGCAAAAGGAAGCGGACGAGTTCCACGACTATTACGCCCGTGACAATGCCGACTGGACCGCTGTGGACCGCGTAATCGAACTGATGTTCGCCAACGCCGAATCCTTTCCCAAGGAGGTGATCAAGATGTTACGCGAGAGGATGGCCGGCGGGCATGGCGGGATGCCGCTGGTCGGAACGCCGGACAAGGTCGTGGTCGAACTGGAAAGACTCCATGAGATCGGTTGTGCCGGCGCCACCCTGTCGTTCGTGGACTTTGTCGGGGAGTTCCCCTATTTCCGTGACGAGGTGCTGCCCAGGTTGGAGGAGAAGGGGTTGCGGGGAAAACGTTAAATCCCGCCATGTCAAATAACAGGACTTCATGGCTGTTCGGACAGGCCACCTTTTGATTTACCATGAAAGGAAAGCGATAATAAGTTATGAATAACCAGCCTGGAATACCAGGATTCTGTGCCTTATTGCTTGCATTGGCGTTGAATAGCGCATGCACGGATAAACCCGATGTCATTACCGGGCAGGAAGACCCTTTCCCCAGCACCTACACACCGGCAGCAACCAGCCCGGTCCTGTTGAGTAATGCTACGTTACTGACCGGAACCGGCAGCCGGCTTGATAACACATCAATTTTACTCATTGATGGAAAGATCAGCGCCATAGGGCGGGAAATCGATGCGCCCGGGAGCGCCGTTGTCATCGACGCTTCGGGCAAGTGGATAACACCGGGATTGATTGACGTACATTCGCACCTTGGCGTTTATCCGGCGCCCAGCCATGAAGGGAACCTCGATGGTAATGAGATTACCAGTCCGAATACGGCCCAGGTCTATGCGGAACACTCCGTCTGGACGCAGGACCCGCAATTTACCCTGGCATTGGCCGGCGGGGTTACCACGTTACAAATCCTGCCGGGTTCCGCGAATCTGTTTGGCGGCAGGGGAGTTACCCTGAAAAACATTCCTTCACGTACCGTCCAGGAGATGAAATTC
>JGIcombinedJ30088_10005193_pt1 | contig 11300 bp, 19 predicted proteins | sample PinacodermPK_FD_30088 | JGI IMG/M metagenome (IMG submission 30088) | reverse complement strand
CCCGGCCGGCCTGTATCGAGTGAAGCGGCTGGAAGCCACCGAGAACGTCTCGGCCGCCGCGACCGGCGAGGTCGGCGTTGACGGGGTTGTACGTCAGCCTCGCGAGCCCCGGGTTGGTTTTACATTGCGTGGTAACCCGGTAGGATCGTCGCCACAGAGATGGCTCTACGTGCCCTGGTATTCGACTTCGACGGGCTGATCGTCGATACCGAGAGTTCCTCGTTCATGCATGCGCATGAGTTGTATGCTCGGCATGGCTTCGAACTTCCGAGCGCACTGTGGCGCCGTTTCGTAGGATCACATCTTGATCCCTACGAGCATCTGCAGCGGCTCGTCGGCCCTGGCGTCGACCTCACGGCGGAGCGCGAGGAATCCGTTGCCAGACATCGCCGTACTGTAGCTGTGCTTGGCCCCCGCGCCGGGGTTGCGGAGCTTGTGACAGCGGCCGTTGCAGCCGGCCTGCAGCTGGGGGTGGCGTCGTCCTCCCCCCATCTTTGGGTCGACGGACACCTGGAACGCATCGGTTTGCTGGACATGTTCGCTACGGTGCGCTGTCGCGACGATGTGCGGCATACCAAGCCGGCACCGGATGTCTACCTGTCGGTCCTGGACGGCCTTGGGACGAGCGCCGTCGAGACGGTAGGGTTCGAGGATTCGCCGACCGGGGCGCAGGCGGCCAGGGCAGCCGGGATATACACGGTAGCAGTACCGAACGACGTCACTCGCGGGTGGCGGTTCGATCACGCCGACCGGGTTGTCGACTCGCTCCACGGAGTTACCCTGCATCACGTAAGTCTCTGGCTGTCGCGGCGGCGGCCTTGACGGACGTGTAACGATGTCGGCAGCAACTGGCAGGCACCGGTCTCCCAAGCGGCTCAAGCAGGCAGGAAGGACACCGACGGTAGCAACGCACACGTGGGGTGCTCGAAGTCAGACGTCGAAGAGGCCCTTGAGGTCCATACCCGCAGGGGGATGAGCCGTGCACGTTGCCGAGATGCCCAACGTGAAGCCCCAGTCTGACCGCTCCTTCGTCGTGCGGGGGTTCAACGACCACTTGCAAAGGACCCGAGATGAGTAGAACAACAGCGCCTGCGCCGTGAGTTCTGTAGCGAGATCGGAGGAGAAAAAAATGCTTCCCGCCCCAGTCGTCAGTGCTATCGTCAAGACGCTTACGTCCGTCGTCGTATCGATTCCGAACATTCTGCAGTTCCTTTTGACCGAGAAGCAACGGAAGAAAGCCCATGAACGGCGCCTGTCCTTGCTGAGGATCGGCGCCTCTACTTTCGCGGTGCTGATCGTCGCTGCCGTCGCAATAGTTCTTGTCGCACTTCTCCGCTAACGAGATCTGTCACAGCCCCCAAGTATATAGGTATACGGTATTTAGGTAAGTATATTATTGCCCGAATATTTGGCACGCGGGCTCGGGAGTTGACCGGACCACAGCGACGCATGATGGTCAACCGCGATTGCCCGAGCCTGAGCGTGAGCCGACAGTGCCGACTGCTGGAGGTGTGCCGCTCCACGCTGTACTACCGACCGGCGGCCCACAGCGCGCAGACCTTGGCGTTGATGCGCCGCATCGACGAGTTGTACCTGCGCTATCCGTTCTATGGCCGCCGCCAGATGGTGCGCCATCTGGCGCGCGAGGGAGAGACGGTCGGTCGGCACCGGGTGCGGCTGCTGGGGCTGGAGGCGATCTAGCGCAAGCCGCGTACCACGGTCGCGAACCCAGACCACCGAGTGTACCCGTATCTGCTGAGTGGGCTTACGATTGAGCGACCGAATCGCGCGCGTGGTATTCCGACATCACCTACATCCCGGTGTGGGGTGGGTTCCTGTACTTGGTGGCGATAATGGACTGGGCGAGCCGGCGGGTGCTGGCGCGGCGGCTGAGCAACACGATGGACACCGAGTTCTGCCTGGAGGCGTTGACCGACGCGCTGGAGCGGTTCGGCGGTGCTGAGATGATCTTCAACACCGATAGTCAGTTCACCAGCATCGCGTTCACGTCCGCGCTGCAGGACGCCGGCAGCGGGGGCGGGGGAGCTGGGGCGGGCAGTGAAAATGGTTGTATAAATCCTTATAATATATATATAATTACACTATCTTCAATAGTGCCGATGTGTGTGTCCTGGTAGATCTCATCTGACATGGTTGACAGTTCACCCGGAACGCCCATAACTTATCCGTAGGCGCAGGTACCACCATGCCTGCCGCTAGGGAGAGTAACAGAGATGGCTGACCACCACACCGTCACCAGAGCATAGCACCCCACGTCAGCGGGGCGTCGAAAGTTGTCAAGTTAGTAAGAGCCGAGGGGTTAGTCTCTTCGGCGTTTAGTGCATTGTAAGTACCTTACGTACGAGTAAAACACACACCAATTATGTCAGATATGTCCCAATATAGGGATAGGGTATTCTCCGCCGCGAGAAGAAAGGACTGTGAACCGATTTTCAATGGTTCTCTTGAACACGCGACGATAGTGATGGAGGCTGTGTTCGAGAATGCGCAGAGTCAGGTTTCAATTCTAACAGGTCGTCTTGAACCAAAGGTTTATGCACAGTGGTCTGTAGTGGCTGCAGCACGAGACTTCATCCGTTTTCAGCCAGGGTCAAAGGTGAATATCTTGATGGAGGAAGATGCTAATTTGATGTTAGTATTCCATCCGTTGATACTTGTTCTATCATCCATCCGTGATGATGCTGTGTCCATTGGAACTGTACCAGAGGAATACCAAAAGAACTACCCCTACCACTTCACAGTTATGGATGATGACAGCTATAGATATGAGGCCGACAAAAAGAGCGCAGCTGCTATCGCCGTGTTCGGTGATACCGACATGGCTGTACGACTCAACGACATTTTCAACGTCATTTGGGATAATTCCAAAACCTAGAGACTTCGCTCGATGGCCTCTCCGATAATCCCACCGGAGCTTCCTCCGTCTGGGTTGTTGTCGTTATCCAGCATAACTACCGCGATGCTTGTAGCTGCGATTAGGTTGCGGCCTTTTCAGCACAAGAGAAAAATCAATGAGTTGGCAAATAAGAAGCTTAACGAGCTGAATGGTGATGACCACGCACTCGAAGTCTACAAAGAACTTGAACTGGTTCATCAACTCAACTACCTATCGGGATATCCGATATTGGGAAAAACGAAGATTCGGCTTCACTGGCCTTTGCGGATTGCTTCATTTCTAAAGATTGCCTGCTATTGTCTCGCAGGACTATCGATCATAGTTCTGTTCGTTTCCAGCTTGTATGAGTTCGAGTTCGTTGAATGGTCATTTAAGCTGAGGATTATCTCCTTTGCCGCTCTTTGGGTTGGTCTAGTTGTCGCGCTCAGTGTAGGAATGCTTGGTGAGAGTCTTGTAAAGAGATCAAGAGTTGAGATCGACCGTATTGCTAGGGAGCTGGAGACAACGATGCGAATAAAGAAAAAGCCAGACCTGCCTCCTTCTCGTGAACCTCCTGACAATCCGACGACTTGACATAAACGAACCATTAACAAGAGGGTAGCCATGGCAGACCCAGAACATTCAACCCGAACGACTTGCTTGACGCAGCGTCGCTCGCGGTTTACCGCGAACACGGGATCCGCGACACAACCATCCAGGTTATCGCTGATCACTTCGGTCTAAGCCGTGCGACCATCTACACAACCTTTGGTGTGCCCAACGCCAGTTCCTGCTCCTGGTCCTTGAACGTTACGGGGCACGCTTCCGGGGACGCGGACTCGACCGGCTTGCCGTGGGGCCGCCACGCGCCTCCGTGCTCAGGCTGTTCGATGACGAGGCATCGTGGTGTCTCCTGGTCGAACCTGCTGTTCCCGACGATGGACCAGGTGAGGTGGACCCGAAAAACTGGACAGGTACTTTAAGGTAGAATCCTGGCCAGGAGGAGGGCCAACGAGATGGCGACGAAAAGGCGTCGATCCACAGCGGAGTTCAAGGCGCGGGTGGCGATGGAGGCGCTGCGGCGGGGACCGCACGATTCAAGGAGATCGCGGCCAAGCACCAAGTGCATCCGAGCCGGGTTTCGGGCTGGAAGCGACAAGCCCAGGATGGCCTGAAGGAGGTGTTCGCCCGCGCGGTGGCGAAGTACCTGGAGTGGCTCCGCGCCAGCGGACTGACCTGGGAGCAGGCGCAGGAACTGCCTGCTCACCGTGTTGGAGGGCCATCGTGCGCCGCGCACGAATGCGCGCTATGAGCAGTTGGCCGAGCGGTTTCCGACCATGGTCAAGGAACTGCGTCGCAAGGGAGTGACGCTGCAACTCCTCTGGGAGGAGTACCTGCACGAGCTGCTCTGCGCGCCGTGCTCGGCCCGTTCCCAAGCGGAGTGCCACCTGTCCGGCCTGAGGATGAATCCCGAGCGCCGATTGGTGCTGTCGGGGGCCTTGAGAGGGGATGAACCGCAGGGGCGGTCCTAGTCGTGGTTGCTTGCTGATTGGGCCAGCTTCTCCAACTGATCCAGGTAGTCCATGAGTATGGTGACGCCCTCTGGTACGGGTGGCCTTGTCAACACTACATCTATCTTCACGTGTGGACTGAAGCTGAAGGCTTCGTAGAGATCGACGGCGCTTTCACTGGCTACCTTCCTATCGGACTCCGACAGTTGACCCTCGCTGTCCGGAACAACAACACGGACTTGCGGTCCCAAGTGTCGGCTCCCCAGTTCGTACTCGTACACTAGTGACTCTCCCTACTTGAGATCAGTCGATAGCGGGTATGGCATCATCGCTCTGTATTGTGTGGTGCCGCAGCCTACCCTACTATTCTCTACGCTGCCTCTTGTGGGCAGCGTAGTATTCATATCAACCACGGCCGATGTTGTCAACCAACGGGTAGTGCGTCAGTTTACTTCTGAACGCCCTTGACGCGGGACGCCCGGCTCACATCGCTCGGTGAGCGGCATGGCGAACTGGCCGACGCGTGGAGCGCTGCTGGGTTCTGTCACGAAGTTCTGCTTTTTCCTGTCGTGCGTCCTCTTGGGCGTCAAGTTCCATCTTAGTCAGCATTGCCTCAGTGTCATCCTTCTCCTTATCGATCTTTTTCTTGCTCTCGTTGGAACGAAGAGCCAGGATGGCGACCATCAGATTCCCGAGGCGCCAGTAGGCGATCACGCAAAACGCCGCCACGCCGCACCAAGCGGCGCTGGCGATGATCCCGCACTCATCCAGAACGAGCAGGCACAGGCTCAATACCGCCAATACGACCGCTGCCCCAAGCGACCATTTCATTCGTTCTTGGAGCGGTGCCCCGAATCGGGCTCTCACTTCTTCCATGACGCGAGCTTCTGAAGCGGTCAGGATACCGATCGAAGTTCCTGTGAACCCACACGAAATCGCCGCGAACGTAATAGCCGCCGAATACGCCAGATCGGATTTGACCGTCAACCCGAATACCGCACAAGCGCCTACGCTGGCGACACCCGCCCCAAAGGTCCAATAATGATCGGTAAAATCCCGGCGATCATGTTCGGTCACAACCTTGCGATCCATTTTTTGAACTCCCTACGCATCTCGCGTCTCCGGCTACGATAGGTGAAGTACCCCGTCGTGCTGCCCGACAACTCAAGGGCTTCGTCCGGGATAAACGTGCTCGCTATATGCTCCAGGAGGTCCAGTTTCTCCATTTTCCCCTCTTCATCCTCGGCCGTGGCTACCAGTTTGGTAAGATCTTCTCGAAAGACCAGCAACGATTCTGCCACTTCCGTGATGCCGGTAAGCGTCCGTCCCCTACTACCGTGGCCCAGGGAGAAAGAGAACTCAGCGATCTTGGCACCTCGGTCCCCGGCGTCTTTAACAAGGGGCGCGAAAGAGAGCCCCGCTCCCTCCATCCTGGCCACGGTACTAGGGCGCGGCTGGACGCCGACAATCAGCTTGCCGTGGCGAGAGCTTCTGTTGAACCGCCGGAGGGCGCCGCGATCCTCGATGTGGTGCAGCTTGATCCCTTGTTGCTTCGTCATGCCCTCGACGTACTGAGCGATGCTCGAAGGGCGAGGGCCGACGTGGTTGAACTGGACGGCCATGTAACCGTCGGCCAGGATCGCGGCGGTCTGCTCGGCGAATCCGGTGCCAGGATCCATCTCGAAGCCTATCGTCGCCTCGCCTGGCTCGGAATAACCAGGACCGCGCTCCCCCCTATGGGTAAAATCCATCGCGTACATCCCATCGTCGAGCTCGTCGAACTCTTCCAGGAACATCACTTTGCGCCACGACCTGCCCTGATATTCGCGGTCCGTCAAGTCTGCTATGCCGGCGATCCACTTCAACGCTTCTCGCAAAGGCCCGCTCCGCTCTACCCCATAGTAGTATATCGTCATCATCTGCTCCCCGGGCCGCTCTGGTGGTTGGTGTGTCCAAAGGGCCCTATCCGAGTGTAGGCTATGGGTATTGACGGGGTAAAGCGGATGACGGGCGTCGGCCGGTGCTGCTACGGCAGTCGGGTCGTCAGCCGGAGGTGCGGTAGCGACGTTCCTATCCTTGCACAGTCGGCTTCCTGTGGTATGCTAACGGCATGATCGGCCCCCATGGAGAGAAGCGCCCTGACGACCCGATCGCAAATGCCGTCCATATCGCCCGCCTGGCGACCGGCGAGGCCGAGGAGCAGTACGTGGAGCGGTGCAAGCCATCCGAGGGGAAGCGCCGGTGCGGCGCCCGCCCCCCGGCCGGCCGTTCGAATTGCCGGGCCAGGTCCTGATCCGAAAAGCACGAAGTCCTACTTGATTTCATGCAGATGGCAAGCGCAGCCGGCTTCACCGTGTGCGGCGCTTCACCCGGCTGACGAACGCCTTCTCGAAGCGGCTGGAGAAGCACTGCGCGTCGCTGGCGCTCTACTTCTACTGGTACAACTGGTGCCTGGCCCAACATGGCGGTCCGGACCAAGTTCAACAATCAGGTGACGCTGGCGATGGCGGCCGGGCTGGCGGATCGGCCCAGGACGCTTGAGCAGCTCGTCGAGTTGATTGATGAGCGGGCGCCGGCGGTCCGGTACGCCCGGACCTACCAGAAGCGGGCGTCTTGTTAAGGCGGCCTTCTATATCGCTCAGCACCCGCATGAGGTCGGCATTGCTCGGCTCCGAACCGTTTGATCCCATCTCTGATCCTTTCGGCACGTAGTCCGCCCCAACCCCATTAGTACCAGAATTCTCCCACTTCGTATACCTTAATGTCGGCTAAACCCTGGACCTACGAGGACTTACGAGGCGATACCACAACCCTATCCTTCCCGCACGCGACATGGTGAACAGCCACCGGAACCAGTGGGCGCATGACTGACGCTGAGCGGTTCGAGAAAGCCCTGCAGACGATCCTCTCGACTCCACCCGTGCAGATCAACCAGCAGGCCAAGGATGATATTGACGCATCCGACCTGTCCTGATAGGGTCAGCGACCGATGAGTGACGGCCAGCTATTCGGAGCGGGGCTGGAGAGTATCAATCGAAATGAACCGATGATGGTCAGTGGGGACCCTCGGTAGTCGTCTCCCCGTCAGGATTTCAAGGAAGTGAAACATGAACGATGAATCGATCGCTGCTGTTGCAGTGGCTTTGGCGATGGCTCTAGAGAGCCACCATGAGGGACTCACGGAGTCGTTCGCCCGGGAGTCTCAACGTCTGTATGCCATTATCTGGGATTCGATGCCCAGGGAGAGAGCGCAAGCACATGATGGCGGATTGATGGCAGTCGGTGCATTATGGAGAATGATCCAAAAAGCCAAGTTAACAGGTCACTATGATGGGTACGACACTTACGCTAGGTGAACTGTCCGGCGACCGTAAAAGACGTACGCGCGAGCCATCCAGCTCTAAGGACCAGGAGCCAGGGGGTGAGTAAGACCGGACACCGAGGAGGACCAAATCACTCGACGTTGACGGCGAAGTGTACGCCGGCGGAGAGAGAAGCTGTTGATGCTGAGGCACACCGTCAGGGTGTGTCGATGGGAGTTCTGGTGCGAGCCCTTGTTGCCAAAGCGATAAGAACCGGAGAATGGCCGACGATCGATCGTGGTTGAGCAAGGTTACCATTCGATATACTAGAAGCAGTCGTCAAACGCTCCGGGTGATGTCTCCCTGGCCCATGGTGATATGGTACGTTCGGCGCACCAGGAAAGTAAATTGACGCACTACCAACCAACGCTCCACCAGCGCTCCCTGCTCGACTTCAGTTGGAGCTACGGCACCAACGCTCCCCAACGCCCCAACGCTCCTTTGTTGACATGAAAGTTCATCCCCGGTAGCCTGACTGTTGAAAATCGCCCGCTCTGGTGTCCCCGCATGTCGGGTCACCGCGCGGAGTACAACAGATCATCCAGGTCTACCCAGGGATGCCAATGCGGGGATCGTTCTGAGAGGACCGATGGCCGATCACATTCGCATATCACCCCGGACAAAAAATGTCAAGACGCTGTTGACCGATACGAACTCGCGACCCCTGGACTGCGATAATCCAACGGAGCCGACGGGGGCCTGTTGACATCTGGGGAGCGGGGATTGCCCCCACGACTTCCCGTTCTCCAATCGGGCGTTCGTGCCACCTAACTAACCCCCAGATGGTGCCTACAGGAGGGCCTGCGGTTGCCTCCGCAGGTCCTCCGGGCGTTTCTGTCAGTACAACTGATACATGCCACTACTTTAGCATGGGCGGAACCTGCCGGCCGGTATTGTTCAGACTGGAGCCTCGGCCGTATCATGGCTCCATGGGTGATACAAGGACGCTTAAGTTGTCCGATCGTGTGGGTCTGGAAGTTGGCCAGGTTAGATTCGAGACACCCCACCGAGCGTTCGTGGTCTTCGGTGTCCGTAGCGACGACGCTGTTGTGTTCGAGATACACGAAGAGGTGTTCGACGAGACCAAGGAGCTGGGCTACAACGCAGCGGTCTCTAAGGCGGCAGCACAGCTCATGGGGAAGGTCAGTTTCATTAAGACCCAGCTAGAAATTATCGTGAACAGGTGATCTCGAGCCAGTTGCCCAGGTCATCCACAATCTGTGGATAGGTTGCCTGTTCACGCATCGCTTATAATTCCCGTCGGGCGGCTGGACGACTCCATCGTGCACAGTCTGGATGGGGAGCACTGGCAGGAAGCGAGCCCCCACGGTGAGCTGTACGGCCTGAGAGGCGTCACGTGGGCCGGCGCCGGTTCGTGGCTGTCGGCCACTCGATAGGGCTCAGTGAAGATGGGGTCCATTGGCGTGAAGCGCGCATATCCGTGCACGGTGACCTTGCCGCGGCGGGATGGAACGGAGAACGCCACGTAGCGGTAGGCGGCGAGGGGTTGATCGTACACAGCGACCACGGCGACTGGTGGGCACCGGCTACCGACAGCGCTACCGCGGAGACCCTGACCGACGTAGCCTGGAATGGCGAACGCTTCGTCGCGGTGGGGTACCACGGCGCCATCGTACATAGCACCGACGGCGATCACTGGCAGCCGGCGAGCCGGCCCGCCGTGCCATTCCGGGTGGCACGTCCGGATGACGACCCGTACCAGATCTACTACTACTTCAGCGGGATCGTCTGGAACGGCGAGCGCTTCGTGGCGGTCGGATGGGGAGGTGAGGGCAATCTCGGCACGGTGGTGCACAGCAGCGACGGCGATCGCTGGGAGTTGGCCGCCGATCACGACCACCTCGCCAACGAGCACTTCGAGGCCGTCGCATGGAGCGGCGAGCGGTTCGTGGCCGTCAGCTACTTCAGCGGCACGATCATGTACAGCAGCGATGGCGACCGCTGGGAGCGGGCCACCGAGATTGCCACCGTCGACACCCTGGAAGACGTTACTTGGGGCGATGGGCGCTTCGTGGCGGTAGGGCGCAACGGAACCATCGTCACCAGCCCATGATGCCTATGTCTCCGAATTTGACTGTCCGAACCGTCCATCCTCCCCGTCGGGAGCGCTGCCTCTCCTATATCGGTGCCTCGGACCACGATTGCTTCGCGAGAAACGTCCGGCATGTGGCGCGTGAGGGGCCGTCCTCGGCGATGTTGTCGCAGATCGCCATCACTTCGGCGCGGATACGCGCCACACTCGGGGCACGGACGCCGCCCACATTCCACTCCAACAGGTAGGTCTCCAGGCGCCGCATATTGCGGGTGGTTCGCAGGAAGAAGGCATCCTGAGCCTCGCTCGCTTCCCGGAACAGGGCGATCGTGGTGTCTTCGATGGGCACTTTGGCTTCCGGCGCCAACTGCACCAGCATGTGCACGTAGCGGGTCCCCCGCTCGAACCGAGTTGCCGGGCCTTGCGCCTCCTGCCAGGCGCGGTGCCCCCATGACAGTGCCTCCGAAGCCTGTCCTTCCCACTGCGCCCAGTCGGCGAGCGCAAGCATGATGTAGTCGGGCGAATGCGAGCGCTCCACTTCCCTGGTCATGAATTCGTAGGCTTCGTCGTACAGGCCGGCCACCGACAACGCCCCATATGCGGCTGAGAACAGATCCATCCGCGCGTACGGTTCTTCAGTGGCGCGGTCGGCCTCCCTTACCGTCCGGCGCACCGCACTGACCAGCCGGCGCGGTGGCTCCTGGTCGGGTTGCCGCGCCGCCAACAGACAAAGGGTGCCGTACAGCGTCTCTATCCGGGTGATCGCCGAAGTCCCGGAATCTTCACGAATGCCCGCGAGGGTTGATTCCCATACTTCGGCGAGCGCCTCAGCGCCGGCATCGGCCGGTTCCGCGACCAGCGCATACATCCAGTGAGCTCCATACAGGACATCGAGAAAATTCGCCTGCACCTGCGCCGGATCTTGCAGAATCTCCTGCAGGCGACCTCGAGCCCACCGCAGTTCCTCGCCAGTCAATGCCGGTGCGCCCGCGTCTCCCCAATCCGCAAGCGCGTGGGCGGCAAGGTACGCCACGAACAGACGCGACTTCTCCACCGCCAGACGGGAGGGGTAGGTCGCTTCGAGCGCCTTCAACGTCGCCGGCAACTGTGACCCGGCTACCAGCCGCTCCCTATCCTGGATCCAGGCGTAGTACCCAAGCAGCCGCAGATCTGAGTCCGTGGCCACGCCGCTAAGTACCGCCGCGTAGGCGGCCGTTGCCGGTTGGCTGGCCGCCAGGGCCACGTCGAGCGGTAAGCGGGTGGCGAACCCAGGTATCTATGGCGGCGACGGCGGCGGACGGGCAGTGGGGAGGAGCGCGAGATAGTCGGAGCGGGTTCGAGCGAGGGGCAGCTTCTCGAACAGTTCTCGGAGGTACCGGTACGGTTCGCACCCGTTCGCCTTGGCGGTCTCGATCAAGCTGTAGAGCAGTGCGCTCGCGGCGGCCCCGCGCGGGCTGCCTGAGAACAGCCAGTTTTTG
>JGIcombinedJ30088_10005190_pt1 | contig 11303 bp, 9 predicted proteins | sample PinacodermPK_FD_30088 | JGI IMG/M metagenome (IMG submission 30088) | reverse complement strand
ACAGCCCCGCCTCTGCACAGCCCTGATACGTGACGTCGATATCGATCGCGCCGCCGGCGGCGGCGCGAGGGACAGGAACGAGCGCGGCAACGGAGTCGTAGTACACCTCCATCACCCCGAAGTACTCGTCGTCCTTGATCTTCCCCTTGGGGAATCGGGCATTTCCGAGCGTCACATCGGATCCGACCGCGCCGCGGAACTGGAACTTGTCCCGGTAGAGGTAGTAGCCCTCCGCAATATCCCAACGCGCTTCGATGGCACCGGGACCTGCCGCTTCCGCGCTCAGCACGAAGGCGACGTCGGGATCAAGAAACTCGTCCTCTCCGGATGCACCGATCTCGATGCCATCGCCGAGTTCCAGCAGCTTTGCCAGGACAGCGGTCTTCCCGGTCGATTCCGATGCGTCAGGCACCTTCCGCCCGAGCGCCGCCGGCTCCTCACCCCCCGGGACCGATGCCCCGTCGGCTGGCGTCGAGGGTACGTCGCGGTCTGCCTCGGCCGACGCTTCGGCGGGGTAGCAGTCTCCGGCGTCGGTGCACCCTTGGCCATGGACGGTGAGCGCGATGCGCTGGGGCGCTCCGGCATCGGCCCGATACGGAACCGACAAGTCCACGGCGTTGCGGTAGACGTCGACCTCACCGAAAAACGGATCCCGATATGATTCGGGCAATGGAAGTTGCGGCTCGCCAAGCTCGACCCCGGGTTCTTCCGATTCCACCCGTATCTTGTTGGCGAACAGGTAGTAATCGTCGGCGATACGCAGCCTGATCGAGACCTCGTCCGCGCCAAGAGACACATTTTCCGCGGAGATTACGGCTGAATCACCACGATCGGCTGCCTGGTCCGCCCATGCCAGCCAGACGGCTCCGAGCGAGATCAGGGACGCCAGAAGCACCGGCCTCAGGGTTCGGCTCGGATCAGCGCGCATCCGCCGACTCCGCTCGCTCGCCCTTGTCAATGGGTTGCTCCAAATGTTGCGCCACCGTGTGAACATGCTCGACCCCAAGGAGTTCAACATCGGCCATTTGCTGCCGACGATGGTGACGCGCCTGTCCAACCGACCCTTCGTCGATGCAGCAAGCTCGTCGCCATCGGGACTGTCCCAATCGACCCTGCGCCGCGTCACCTGCGCTCGATGTTCACGCGTTGCCCGATCCGCACGCCGATGTCCGTGTCCGGCGAAAACTCGACATCGACGGCGTAGGCAGGCTCGTTGCCGACGTTGCCCACGGGTACGAGCGAGACATGACGGACCTTGCCTGCGATTCGGCGCTCTGCGATCAGAACCGTGACGTCGAGACCCGGCGTCCAGCCCGATAGCGCATCTGCCTGAAGTCGTGCCCGGGCGACAAGGCGTGACGGATCCCCGAGCACGACCAAGGGGACATTCTCGACCGCGGCGTTGACCACCTCGCCGGCCTCCACGCCTCGCTCGATGACGACCGCAGCGAACGGTGCGCGCAACACGCTTCGCACGCGATCGAGCTCTGCAAGCCGCAGCATGGCCCTGGCATATGCCGCCTCTGCCTCTACACGTGCAAGCGCGATTCGAACCAGCTCGAGATCGTGTTCAGAGATGAGAGTGCGGTCGTACATGTCCTCGGCGCGCTCGAACTCGCGTCGCGCCTCCGCGACATCCGGATCGAGCCTCACCACTTGCGCTTGCGCAGCATCCACTGCGGCGTCAAACGGTCCGCGTTCCAGGTGCACCAGCTCCTGTCCTTCCTCGACCCGATCGCCTTGGACGATGGCCACCCGCGCAACGATTCCGGTCACCGGGATCCCCAGACTCGCCTGGCGCGCCCATTCGACGGTGCCTTCGACGACGGTTTGAGCCCCGGCCGTCGATGGCCCGGACAGGACAATGCCGGCCGCAAGGACCGGGACGAGTGCAAGGATCCCGTTGATTCTTTTCATTCACCGGCTCCCAATATCCATTCGTCCAGCGTTTCCGGAGCGCGCCCCGCGAGTCCGTGGATTCGGGCCCAAGTGAGAGCCAACTCGAAATCGACCCGGGCGCTGCGGAGTATCGACTCGGAAATCTGCACCATCGCATCGCCCAGGTCGGCACGTACCTCGTGCTCGTACAGCGCGCGGCTGCGATCGAGGTACAGGTCACGGTAGTCGGCAAACGTCCTGGCGGACGCACGCTCGGCAGCCAGGGTCTCGAGTGCGAGCCAGCTCTCCAGCACGGCCTGACGCACACGCAGCTCCGCCTCGCGCAACCGGGCATTCGCGGCGGTGACGTCGGCCTCGCGTTTCGCGACCTCCGCCTCCAGACGCCCACCGCTCGTGAGGGGCACCTCGAGCACCACTGCGGCACGCAGCGTGTCGTTCGCATTGGCGGGGCGCGAACCGATCCCGGTATCGAACTGAGCGGAAAGCAGCGGGCCATCGCCTGCACGCGCTTCCGCCACGCTTTGTCGTGCAGCCTCGATTCCCGCACGAGCCGCCTTGATCGACGCATTGTTCTCAAGCGCCTCGCTCTCGAGCGCGACATGGTCCGGGGCCGCCCGATCGAGCACCGCGAGTGTGGGTGCAATCAGCCGCGACGACAGCTCGCCGGGGCGGTTCAACACGTTGGCGAGTTGAGCGCGGCTCGAACGCTGGCGGGCATCGGCCGCATACCGCGTCCGGCGCGCCTGCTGATATACGCTCTCGCGTTCGAAGAGATCGATGTCCGACACTTGTCCCAGCGCGTTTCGTTCGCGAGCACGGTTGAGGGTGACGAAGGCAATCGCCATCGCCTCGTTCTCGTACGCGTATTCCAGATCGGCAAGCAGTACGTCGAAGTACGCACGCAGAATGTCCATGCGCCGCGCATGACGAGCATCGGCGAGCCGCCAGCGATCCCGTACCACAGCCCCTTGCGCCGCCTTCATTGCCGCATCGCTGCGTCCAAAATCCCACAGAGGCTTGCGAACCGAGATCCGCAGCGCGTGGTCGTCGTGCTTCTGGTACGACACGGACGACTGCGTATCGACGAAACGCCCGCGCGCAATCAACGAGGCGCTGAATCCGGGGCGCGCATCCGCAGCATCGAGCGACGCCTGCGATCGGGCGAGGTCCGCCTCGCGATGCACCAGGTCGGGATGCCCCTCGTCGGCGAGCGAGAGCGCAAACTCCAGTGTGAGCGGCTCAGGCAGCGTCGCCGACGACTGCGCCGGTGCCGCGAACGGCATCAGCACCGCTGCAATCGAGAAGGTGGCGCTCAGGGTCGCGACGGCCGAAACTCGGCGCCAACACTGGCCGCGCGGTCGCCGTGTCCGACAGGAATTCGACGGTAACCTGATCGCTGTCGCTCGACTGCTGATGCGGGAATTCCGCCGTGTTACTGCGACGCCGCTTCGGACGCCATGGCCCGCTTCGCGCGCTTGAACCGGGTGAAGTTGGTTTCCCGATAGTAGCCGTCGACGGCGAATTCGCCGAGCCAGAGAAACTCCTGCTTGCTCCGTACCGCGCCGGTGAACCGTACCACGCGCTCTCCCTCGAGATCGTAGAACGCAATGACCGGCGTAGCGCGCACCTTGTTGACCTTGAAGGCGAAATCCTTGGCGAGCATCTCGTTGCCACTGAAGTCGACCACGTCGGTATCGCCTTCGATGTCGACGGTGAAGATGCGGAAGTGCTCGCGGAAGTAGTCCTGGACATCGGCGTGGTTGAGCACCGACTCGCGCATGCGTTCACAGAACGGGCATTCGTGCATCTCGAAGAAGATGACGACGCCCTTCTTTCCCTCGTCCCGGGCGACATCGATCTCTTCGGTGAAGTCGCCGAACGTATCCTGGAAGAAGTGCACGTAGGGATCGCGCACCTGCTCGGAACCTGCGGCGGAGGACGCAAGTGCTACCGCCAGGAACACAGCAGCCGCACCCATTCGCGCAAGGCGGCGGGGATCAATCGGCGGGAATTCCAACATCGTCATTTCGGCTCTCCCCGACGCGCTGTGGCGTCGTGATGCAACCAGCCGATGGAGTATCATATAATATTCATTGAATACGTGCTTCGCAACCGCTGCCCGCGATGGACGCCATCAGAACACTGCGGCCCCCGACCCGTGCCAGGCGGGGGATTGTCACCGCCTTCCTCATTGCCGGAGGGCTCGCCGGGCAGACATCACCGCTACCCGTCGCCGTCGCTCAGGACTTCGAACGCGAACTCCGGCTCGAAGCGGAGATCGTCGATGCGATTCTCGACGGTGAGCCCGTGCATCTGGAAGCCGACGGCCACTCGTTTCTCGGGATCTACACCGAGGCCGCCGACGGAGGTTCGGACAAGGCGGTCATCGTGCTGCACGGACGCGGCTTCCATCCCGACTGGCCGGAGGTGACCGCACCACTTCGCACCGAATTGCCCGAATACGGCTGGGATACACTGTCGCTTCAGATGCCGGTGCTGGGGAAATCCGCGAAGTACTACGACTACGTCCCGATTCTTCCCGCCGCGTTTCCGCGAATTCGGGCGGGCATCGACGCGCTTCGCGCGCGCGGCGCCCGTACCGTCATACTGGCGGCCCACAGTTGCAGCGTCCACATGGCGATGGCGTATGTGCGCCGCCACGGCGACGCAGGGTTCGACGGGTTCATCGGCATCGGCATGGGCGCGACCGACTACGGTCAGCCGATGCGCGAGCCTTTCCCCCTTGCGGCGATGTCGGTCCCAATCCTCGATCTCTTCGGTGACGAGGATTACCCGGCCGTGCAGAGAGAGGCCCCGAACCGCCTCGCCGCGATTCGCTCCGCGGGAAATCCTCGCTCCGCGCAGCGGATCGTCCCCGGTGCCGAGCACTACTTTCGGGACATGGACGACGAGCTGGTGGGTGCAGTGACCGAATGGCTTGCGGCCCTGCCCCACAAAATCTGAGCCTGCCAATCAGTTCCAGATGTCGACGTCGATTCCCTGCGCAAGGAACCGGTCTGCACGCGCGGAGATGTAGCGCTGAAAACTCGGCTCCTCGTGCCACGCTCCCGAGAGAACATAGTCCATCATGGACTGGACATGAAACGTCTTGAAGAACGCTTCCGAGCGAATGACCTCGGTTCCCATGGAATCGAAGTACACGATGGTCGGCTCGTAGGCGACACCCAGGTGCTCGGCCCACTCGCGTGCCGTCGTGCGCCGGCTGTCCGGCGTCATGACCGGGGTATCCGCCCAAGCGTCGAGTTGGACGACATCGAACCGTGCGAGGAGCGCGCGAGTCTCGTCGGCTTTCACCGGCCCGCGATGAAGGGCCTCGCACTGGGCGCAACCGGGCCGCTCGAAGAACACCGCCAGCGGTTTCGAGCCCGAACCGCGCGTCAGAATATACGGGGGCTGCATGAAGAAGGGCTGCGCGGTCATTGCGCCACCGCCCGGAGATTGCTTCGCGGATCCCGCGAATTCGCGAAATGTCGCTCCCTGGTAGTGACCATCCTTGACGTAGTCGATCGCGGTTCGAAACTTGCCGGCCGGAACGTATCCGTTCAACCGCAGCACCGGTGCGCCCTGCTCGCCGAGGAACACGAGGGTCGGCGTGAACTGGACCTTCATGGCCGCCGCGAACGTCTTCTCGGTGAACGTCTGGCCGTCGATGGTGAGCACCTCGCGATCGCCCCACATGTTCATTTCGATGACGTCGAAATGCGCTCTCACCTCCCGCTCCACGTCGTCGAGAGCAATCACCTGCTCGATGAGCGCGTTGCAGTAGGGACATCCGTCCTGGTGAAAGAAGAGGATTGGCCTGCGTCCGGCGTCCCGGGCCTCTTCGACATCCTCCTGCAGGTCCAGGAAGCTGTGCTTGAACCAGTCGGGATACTTCGTGGGCTTGGCACCGATGAGTTTCCCGTGCGGGACAGCGTCTCCCGACTCGACGCGCGCCTCCGACGCGGCCGCCGATTGCGCGTTCGCAGGCGCGCCCGTCGCCGCGGCGAGAAATACGAGGGCGAAGGTGACGGAAAGTGCGGTCCCACAATGGACGCGCGGCGCCTGACGGAGCCGGTGCGCTGCCGCGTCGCCGGTGTCAATCCGAACTTCGGCGTGCGTCGCGCCCGAGTGCACGTCAATCCGCGCGGTCGTCGCGACTGCACCTCGCGCCGAGAATCGCCCACGGTTCAATGTTTCGCCAGTGCCATGTGATGGACTGACGTTGCTCCTGTTGCTTTTCATTTCATCCGCTCCCCTGGTATTGGCGTGACGTGGGAGGCCGACAGCCGGCTACTTCGGCGGCTGACTCGCGTAAGATGCGGCGAGGTCGTCGATATCGGCATCGCTCAGTGGTGCTGCCATCGGCTCCATGACCGGGTCCTTGCGCTCGCCCGAGCGACACGCCTTCATCTGCTTGACGAGGTAGGCGGCATGCTGCCCGGCAAGATGCGGCCAAAGAGAATTGATCGTGATTCCGTCGATGCCATGGCATGCTGCGTACACTGCGGACTTCTGTTTCCCCGCCGCCGCGTCACCCGCGTGGACCGGTGCGAGAGACGCGAGCGCGGACGTCACGGTCACAAGCACGATGCAAATCCGATTCACTTTTCTTGCCCCTTCCGGAATTGGGTTCGCCATGCGGCCGACCCCGTACCGTCGGTACAGGGTAGAAGAATCGGCGCCGTGCCGGAACTATAGCCCGCTGTCATGACTGGGAACCGCCAGGGCAGTAACCGTAGCTCCGGCGCACCGCTTCTCCTCTATGGCGGTGCCATATTCATCTCTTCGGCGGTCACGCTCGTGCTCGAAATCACAGCCGGCCGGCTGATCGCCCCCTACGTCGGCGTGTCCATCTACTCGTGGACCTCGATCATCGGCGTGGTCCTCGCCGGGCTCTCGCTCGGCAACTGGCTGGGAGGCGAATGGGCCGACCGCGGCGGCGCGGACCGAGGCGCAGGGCTCGTGCTGGTCGGTGCGGCAATGGCGAGCCTCGGGGTGCTCGCAGTACTGACCATCGTGGCCCCGATCATCATGACGTCGGAGCTTTCCCTGTTGAGCGGTGCGTTCGCCCTTGCGGCAAGCCTGTTCTTCGTGCCGTCGGTTCTCCTCGGGGTGATCACTCCGCTGCTCACCACCCTCGCGTTGCGGCGCAGCGAACAACTGGGACGCATCGTCGGGTCGATGCATGCGCTCGCGGCGCTGGGCAGCATCGCCGGTACGTTCGCCTCCGGGTTCTGGCTGATCCAGTACCTGGGAACGCGCAACATCCTCATCCTGTGCACGGTCACACTGCTTCTGCTGTCCATCCCCTTTCTGATTCGCCGGTCGCCCGGCGCGCTCGTCGGCGGGATCGCGCTCGTCCTGCTCACAGGCGGCATCTCCCATGCTCGACACGGTTTCCTCAATCCGTGTACCAAAGAGAGCCAGTATTACTGCATCCGGGTGGAGCCGGCCTCCGACGAGGTCCCATTCGGGGAAGCCCGTGCGCTGGTTCTCGACCACTTGCTTCATGGCATCAGCCACTCCACCGAGCCCGGAATGCTCGTCTCGCCATTCGTTCACCTTACCGATGAACTCGTGCTCGGCTATCTCGGACCCGAAGCGGTCAATGCCCGGTACTTCTTCGCGGGCGGTGGCGCATATACCCTTCCACGAGCGGTCAAGGCACTTACGCCCGAAGCATCGGTCACCGTGGCCGAAATCGATCCCGCCGTGACGGAGACTGCCGCCGAAGCGCTGTATCTCGACAGAACGGGCATGCGAATTCTGCACACCGACGCGCGGATGGCGCTGCACCGGCTCCCGGGGGCGGGGGAGCAATTCGACGTGGTGGTTGGAGATGTCGTTCATGACGTGGCGATGCCCTGGCACCTGCTCACTCGCGAGTACTCCGCGCTGGTGAAGTCACGGCTTGCATCCGATGGGCTCTACGTACTCACTGTCATCGACGGCTACCCCGACCCGCTGCTGGTCAAAAGCATTGTCAAGACTCTGCGGGAGCAGTTCCGGTACGTCCACGTCTGGCTCGGCGATCTGCCGCTCGTTCCCGTACGTGAAACCTTCATCCTCACAGCGACGGACCGATTCGACCCGCCCCGTACGATCACCGCACTGCGGGGATTCGAACGCCAGTGGACCCGCGTCACGCACCAACTGGAGTCAAATGGCACCGCCCTCGATATGCTGCCCGTGCTGACGGACGACTTCGTTCCGGTTGAACGGCTCGTCGGCCGCCTCATGTTCACCGAACTCGGCCGGTGACCACGGTCGGCCACCAGACCAGTCGTTGTACATATTCAATTTACATGATATATAGATAAACGCAACCCATCACCGCCCGCGGGTGTGCGAGCCCGCTCCACGTGTTCACGACGTCACACAACAGGGGGGCCCTGTAGTGAGGACCAAACCGACTTCGCGTGTCATCTCGGCTTGCCTGCTCGCCATCGTGCTTCCATGTTCCGCGCAGACACCGTCGGGTACCGACCCGGCGAGCGGACCGGCCGGCGCCCCAGTCCCATCGCCCCCCGTGCTCACCGACTTCTCCCAGTCGATGGCCATGATGATGGCCCCGGCGTTGGCGATGATGAACCCGTATCTCTATCACCAGTGGTCACAGTTCCTCGTCAATCCGCTCATCGACTCCATGACCAAGCACCGTGTGCTCGAAGCGATGATGGCGGCGTTCGACCCCGCGATACTTGTCGGCGCGCACGCGGCTGCAGGCAACGGCGGTACGCCACGGGTTCCGAGACTCCAGATCCCCGGATTTCCTACCCAGACGGAGCAGACGTGGCGTCCGAACACCGTGACGACCGGTGTGTCCAGCGAGGCCAAGCGCAAGTTCTACCAGGCGGCCATGATGATGAGTCCGCTGTCGATGCGCGACATGATCGGCATCATGGCCGACAAGCGGCTCGTGGACGAAGACGTCTCGTTCGACGATGCCGTCGACGCGATGAAGCTGCGTGCCAACGAGGTCAACTTCAAGCTTGTCGGACACAATCAGGTCTGGCTCGACGTGCGCGCCATCAGCGGGGACGAGGACACTCCACGGTTCGAGATCTTCCAGTTCTGCGACGCGATGGTGGGCCGGAAGGTGCTCGACTACGTCCCGGAATTCGTGGTGTTCCTGCCGTGCCGGATCGCCCTTCTCGAGGACGCTGACGACAGACTCTGGGTGATGACGCTCGACTGGGACGTGGGCTGGCTCGACTACGTGCAGAATCCCAACTCCGTACTGGATGCCGAACTTCGCACGGCGGCGACACGCATACGTGACGCGATGCAATACATCATGGAAGGCGCCGCGACCGGTGACTTCTGAATGCCACGCTCGCCAAGGAGCGACATCTCATGACCAGGAAATCGCCGACGCTGCACAAGCACCGACAGACACTCCTTCACGTGCTCGCCGCCCTTGCGCTCGCGACACCGGTCGTCGTCGCAGCGCAGCAGTCGGGAACCACGCCTGCGGCCCCTGCGGTGCAGGGCGCGTTCGACCCCCAGACCTGGGCCCGGATATTCGCGCAGATGAACTCGCGCACCAGTCCATCCGTGCAGTATCCGACTGCCGTGCCAGGGTTTGCGACGCCACCGCCTGTACCGGGTGGAGCTCCGATTCCCCGAACGGGTCCAATGACCGCAATTCCAGGGATGTCGATTCCGGGCGTATCGGGTAACCCCCTGGCGATGATGACGCCCATGATGGGCGGTCCCTCGAATCCGACGTCGATGATGAACCCCATGATGGGCGGCGCCATGAACCCCATGACGATGATGAACCCCATGACGATGATGGTGCCCATGACGATGATGATGATGCCCATGATGGGCGGCGCCATGAACCCCATGACGATGATGAACCCCATGATGGGCGGCGCCATGAACCCCATGACGATGATGGCTCCCATGACGGGCGGCGCCATGAACCCCATGACGATGATGGCTCCCATGACGGGCGGCGCCATGAACCCCATGACGATGATGGCTCCCATGACGGGCATGATGAATCCGGGGGCGATGTTCGCCCCGCCGGGCGGTGCGCCCCCGTTCGCAGACCCGGGTCAGTACACGAAGTGGTTCGAGGCCTGGCGCCGACTCATGGATCCCTCCCTGTACGAGGAACGATTCAGGGCGTGGGCGGACGTGATGGTGGACATGCACGGAGAGGGCGCTCCCGTGGTCGGAAAGGCAATGCAGCCCGAGCAGTATCGTTCGTGGTTCGAATCCTGGACCGAGATGATGAATCCCGCGCACTACGAGCAGCGGTACAAGGCCTGGATGGGTGCCATGCAGGCTCCCGAGGCGCGACCCGAGGCGGAGTAGGTATCTGGACGCAGAGGCATGAATTGCGTCCTGGCCGAACCGTGGCGGTGGAGATGGGAGCTGGCCATGGCCTCGTGAGTCCGTCACCGCGACGCAAGGGCTGATATCGGCAATCGGACTGCCAATCGGGAGACTTGAAGGTGGTGGACTTCGAATTCGAAACGGTGCACTACGTGGCCGCCTGTGGCTTTGCCCTCGCCGCAATCTTCGGCTTCGTCGCCAACAAGACCAACTTCTGCACGATGGGCGCGGTGAGCGACGTCCTGCACATGGGTTCGCGGGGCCGCCTGGGCGCCTGGCTCTTCGCGATGGGACTCGCGATTCTCGGCACCCAGGCCCTCCACGCCGTCGAGCTCGTCGATCTCGGGGGCGCGATGTATCTCACCCCGAATTTCGGCTGGCTCGGCTACATCCTCGGGGGCATTCTCTTCGGCGTCGGCATGACGCTTGCGGCCGGTTGCGGGCAGCGCAATCTCGTGCGATTCGGCGGCGGAAACCTCAAGGCGCTGGTCGTGCTGGTGGTGCTCGGCATCACCGCCTACACCACCGTGCGCGGCCTGCTCGGGCTCGCCCGCGTCAGCGTCTTCGAAGCCCCGAACGTCGACCTCGAAATGCACGGGCTCGACGACCAGGGGCTCGCGACCATGCTGGCGGCGGTGCTCGGGATGGAAGACCCCGGCACGCTGCGCATCGCATTGGCCGTGTTGATCGGCACCGGCCTCATCGCTTTCGCGCTCGCTCAGTCCACGTTCCGGAAGAGCGCCGACAACCTGATCATCGGCATCGTCATCGGCGCGGTCATCATCGGTGGCTGGTTCGTCACCGGCTACATCGGCAACGACGACTTCGAGCCGGTACCGCTCGAGTCGCTGACGCTCATCGCACCGACCGGCAACGCGGTGCACTATTTCATGTCGTTTTCCGGCGCCACCATCAATTTCGGTATCGCGGCGGTGATCGGGGTCGTCGTCGGCTCGTTCCTCTACGCGGTGACGTCGGGCAACTTCCGCATCGAAACTTTCAGCACGCGCCCGGAGATGGTGAGCCACCTTGTGGGCGCTCTGCTGATGGGA
>JGIcombinedJ30088_10005186_pt1 | contig 11307 bp, 9 predicted proteins | sample PinacodermPK_FD_30088 | JGI IMG/M metagenome (IMG submission 30088) | reverse complement strand
GGACTACACGGAGGCGGAGTCCTATTCGCTCCCGAGCAGCACGATACTCCGTTCGCAGCTCCCGGACACTGCGCTCCCGGGGTTGCCGCACTTCCGCGACGTAGTGCGCCGCGGACCGCTCATCCAATGGGAAACCCTGCAGCCGACCATCCCCGTCATCCCCTGATTGCTACGGCAGGTTCCGGGCGATGTCGACGGCGCTCTCGGGTATTCGGTAGGCGCGGTAGGTCCAGACTTCGCTGCTGCCCGCGTACATGTTCAGTTCCAGGTGCGCGGTGCCGGTGGCGGGATCGACCTCGCTCACCACGATCTGTTCGTCCAGGGCGACCGATTCGCCCTCCGGGTTGCCACCCCAGCTAATCAGCCAGTGCACGCTGCCGCCAAAGGTTTCGAGCACGTGCACCCCGCCGCGGTAGGGGAAGTATCCCTGCGCGTCCGGCAGCTTGACTTCGCGCAGGAGCTCCGCCTGTGTGCCGGACGATACGTCGTACTCCACCGCGCGCGAGAACCGGGCAAGGGCTTTCCTGGAGCCGAGGCATTGCACGCCGTTGTCGTACATCACCACCGTGTTGGAAGAGGTCAGCGTGACGTGGTGCTGGCCGCAGAATTCCTCGACGACATCCGGATCCGGGTGCTCGACCAACTCCAGGAACTCGGCGGTGGCGCCGGCGCCCGGCGCGGTGCCGCCCAGCTTCCACTCCACGGCGCCGGTGGAACCGTCGATGCGCAGCACCTGCGCGCAGCCGCGGGACGACGCCACGAAGTCCCCGTCCGCCAAGAGCTGCACCGCATTGAGGTGAGCGTAGGCCGGCGGCCCCTGGAAGGTCCCCGGTAGGAACATCCCGACCGTGCAATCGTTACCCCACTGCAACACGTCCCGGTGGTCCCAGGTGTTCCACGTGAGCAGCGATGCGCCGCCTGCGCTCCTGCGCTGGATGACCGAGTCGGCAACCTCCTCGATGGCGCTGCCCCCGTACAACGAGAAGTCGCGCGGCGCGTCGTCGTAGTAGGACAGCATCACGTAGTCGCCGTTCGGCGCAACGTGAAAATCGTGGCCGTCGGTGTGCGACAGCGGCGACACGGTGGTAACGGTGGATGTAACCTCCAAGCGCTCGTTGAGCAGCTCTATCCTCCAGTTTCCGAACGGAGAATCGTCAAGATTGTATTGCTCCCTGCGGGCCACCGAGAAGCGGCCGCCGCCGTGATACTTGAAGTCCATCGCCCAGAACTGGTTGTCGGAACTGCTGGAAGTGGTGAGCTGGCGATGGAACCGCGGTACGCCGTTGTTGTCGAGCACCGCCATGAACGTGACGCGGTCGGAGTAGCCGCCGTAGGTCGGGGTGACGAGCAGGAGGCCGTCCTTCACTTGGCTGGTCCTGGTCGTGCTGATGGTCGGGAACGATGCCGGCAGGCAGTGCACGACGTAGGTCGTGCTGCCGTTGTCGTCGCCGACTTCGATCGCCAGGTCGTGATCGCCGCCGACCTCCTCCACGCTGGCGCCGCCCAGCGAGCCGGTGTCGGAGACCACGTTGTTGGCGCTGTCGGCGCGCAGCAGCGTAATGCGCGCTCCGGCGCGTCCGGTCTCGGCGGCGACGGTGAGCGTGGGCGAGCCGTCGCAGGTCAGTGCGTAGTGCAGCGTGCCGGCCGCGAATGCCGGGTACAGGGTGCCGGCACCGGTCACCGCCAGCGACGACAGCTCCGGAGGATCCGTGTTGCCGGGATCCGTGTTGCCGGTCGTCGGCGGCTCCGTCGGCCCACCGGGCCCCGTCGCGACCGGGCCGCCATCCGGTGCATTGATCGTACCGATGGCGCTGGCGCCGGCGCCCGACAGCCTGGCACCGCTCGGGTTGCTCAGCGTCACCGTAAACGTCTTGGGTTCCTGGTCGCCGGCGGTGTTGAGCAGCGCTACCTCGATGGTCTCCGCGGTGGCCCCGGCGGCGAAGGTCAGCGCGCCGTTCGCGGCCGTGTAGTCCACGTCGGCCTTGGCTGTCCCGTCCTGCGTCTGGTACTGGACCGTGACCGCGCTTGCGCTCTCCGGCGCAAGCCTCACCCCGAACCGCATGTTGGCGCCGCCCGTGCCCGCGGCCAGGCTCGCGTCCCCGATGCTCAACTCCGGCAGTTCACTGGAGGCGCCGTCCTGGGGCTCCGAATGCGCGGGGTCGTCCGGCGGTTGCGCGGTGTCGACCGGAGCCATCTGGCAGCCAATCACCGCCATCAGCAGCATGGCCGCACCACAAGGCCACCCCACCCACGCCAGACGCCGCGCCGCCCACCGCCAACGCCACCCGTCCGCCCCGCTCCCGCCGGATGCCCCTTCGGGCCCCGCATCGGAACATGTCCACCGCTCCCGCCCCACGTCGACCCCGCAACAGCAGTTATACCACCAAATCCACCCCGCCCGCTGCGCCGCCCTGTCCAAGACTGATCCGGCCCTGGTCGATTAGGCGCACGTCAACAACGTCGAGGCCGAAAATCGATATTGGGATCCCGAGCGGGACGCTGCCACGCGCCGGCTACAGCACGGCGCCGTAGGCGTCGGTGATGGCTTCGGCGGCGTATTGGTCGGAGGCGTAGGCGAAACCGTTGTCGCCCCAGCCGGCACCCCAACTGTTGCGGACGATGAAGGCACCGGCGGTGTAGCCCACCAGGCAGACGGCGTGGCCGCCGCCGTCGCCGTCGCCGGGGCGGAACCGGGCCAGCTCCCCGCCAGTCGCAGAGGCCTCGCGGAAGGTGCGGTCCACCTGCACGCGCGCCAGGATCGGGCCCTGGTTGGACAGCCAGCGGCGCCAGGCGGCGCGGTTGCGGCGCAGGTTGTGATAGCTGGCGATGCGGTAGCGGGCGGCCAGGGTGTAGAACGCGGCGGTGGGCAGCGTGCTCAGGCGGCCGTCCATCGGCAGGAGCCTGTCCGGCACGCAGCCGTAGCGGCGGGCGACGCGCAGTGCGCGCTTGGTCTGGGTGCCGGCCGGCTCGATGAACGTGGTGGGGTAATCGGTGAGCCGGTCGGTCTCCTTGTTGGCCATCCAGATGAAGCGCGGCGACGGGCGCTCGCCGGGCGCCAGCAGGCCGGCCTTCCGGTAGTGCCAGTGCAACACGCCGTCGGCCGCCGCGAAGCCGACGCAGGCGCCGGTGGCCCCCTGGTCCCGGACCGGCCAGTCGGGCCGGCGCAAGTCCACCTCCGGGCGCGCGCCACGGTCCGCCACCACGCGCGCGGCCAACGCGTCCTCGAACGTCCAGTCTCCTTCCACGCCCGCGGACGGCTCGCAGTTGAGGATGTAGGACGCGTAGGCTGCCGGACGCGGGGCGGCGCTCATGTTGCGTGCGATCACCGGGGGCTCCCAATCGGGCGGTGCGTCAACCGACCCTGCGCTTCAGCGCCTCGACCTCCGTCTCGATGGCACTGAGGCGAGCGTGCGACGTGCGCTCAACAGCTTCTGCAACCCTGTCCGGCAACTCCGCAAACAGCTCCTCGAACTCATCGAACCGCCTGCGCGTCTCCCGGCCCAGCACCTCCATGTCGTTCGTAACGGCATCCAGCTTTTGCCCTTGCTTCGTCACGACCGTGTCCAGCCCCTGCACCTGGTCCGTCAGGGCGTCCAGCTTCTCCCCCTGCTTCGTCACGACCGTGTCCAGCCGGTCCACCTTGCCCGTGAGTACGTCCAGCTTCGCGCCGTGTTTGCCGAGCTCGCGCAGCACATCGCCCAGGGACGGCTCGCTCATGGCCGCCCCCCGCGAGCCGGGGCAACCCCGCGTGTTGCCACCGAACGCTGGCCAAGCGCCTCGCCAGCGCCAGACATCCTCATAATCAATCGCACCATGCTACTTCCCTGTCTCCAAACCACTCGTTCTTGAATGAAAGGTCTGTAATTTGCGGCAACGTAGCACGGGCCGTGCGCGCGGCGCAAGTATGTCGGTGATCTACAGGGGTGCCCCGAGACGACGGTCTAGCGAGCGTCTCCCACGCGGGTGGCACAGAAATGGCCGGAAACGCGGCGCGCGTGGACGGCGCTCGACCATGTGCCGGCGAAGCTGCCCCACGGGGTGACGTCGGCCACATGCAAGGCCGTGTAGCCGCCGTCGACCGCGCCGGCCGCATCGCGGCGGTTGGCGATGGAGCCGAAGCGCAGCGTAATGGCAACGGGCGCCGTGGCGGCGGGCCGTTGTTCCAGCACCAGGACGCCCGGCTGCAGCGGGTCGCGTGATGCGATGTCGCCGATCTCTACGGCGTCCACCGCGCCCAGGTCGATGGCCGCCCAGCCGTGCAGCGGCAGCAGGACCGTGTCGTCCACGCCTCCGCCAGCGGTACCGGGAAGGCGGCGCAACGGCGGCTCGTTGGCTACCAGTTCCAGGGCGCCGCTGACGGAGCGCTCGCCGCCAGCGGCTACCAACGTCAGGTGGTAGCGCCCGGCCCCGCGTACCAGCGATGCGCCGGCAGACAGCTCACCTTCCCGCGCCATGCAGGCGGCAATCGGTGTCGGTGCACGCTCCTCACCGACACCGGCGCACGACGCCACTATCGGCGCGAGCAACAGGCTCAGCGCCCCGATCCATGGTTGGAGCAGAAGCCGGCGCGGCAACGAGCGCGCGGATGTCCGAGAGAGAGAAAGCACGACTGTCCGTTCCGGAATGACCTTAACCGCCGGCGCCGTTACCGTCAACGGCTTGGACTGCCTGTGGGCCGCACCTGCGCGCCGGCGGTCGGCGCGCGGAACCCCGGACGGCGGGAGCCGGCCGGAGCACAGGGCACCGGCCGGCCTGCGTTGGGTCGTCCCCGCCGCCTGGGGGCCGTTACGAAACCGGCTCGGCGGCCGGTTCTTCCTGCTCGGCGGCGGCGGATGGCTGTTCGTCACCGTCACCGCGACGACGCGGCTGGAACTCTACGTGTTCGGCCACGATCACGATCTTCGCGCGCGTGTTGCCGTCGCCGTCTTCCCAGCGCTCCTGCTTGAGCCGGCCGACCACGCGCACTCCACGACCCTTCGACAAGTGCTCGGCGCACACGGTGGCCAGCTTGCCCCAAGTGGTAGCCTCCACGAAGGAGACCTCCTCGTGGCGCTCGCCGTCCACCTTGTAGGTGCGGTTCGATGCCACCACCAACGTGCACACTGCCGTTCCCTTCGGCGTGTAGCGCAATTCGGGATCCCGGCACAGGTTCCCTTCCAGCAATACGGAGTTGAGATTGTTCACACAACCCTCCTGATGTAGTTCGGCGGGACCGGCGCCGCGGTCGCCAGACCCGCTCTCGCAACCTATAACGGAGGGCGAGCGGTGGCGCTTCTCACGGAGGAAAAAAATCGCAGCATCGGAATCCGGTAAGAGGCGGGTCAAAAAAACCGCAGCATCGGAATCCGGTAAGAGGCGGGTCCCCCGCCGCCCCGGTCCCACCCGGGCTTCGCGTCCTACGCGTACCGGCCGTTCCGACATCGGAGCGAGCGCTGAAGCCTACGGCTTGGGTTTGTATCGGCGGGTGGTGTCGTCCCGCACCCGCACTATTCAGCGGTGTTCAGACGCGTAAGACGTAACCAATAGACATTGCCGTCATTCTCTGACAGTATCGCCACTGTAGCGCCGTCGTCCCGCGCTACGGTGTCCCATGCCATGGATAGCACCACTGCGTCGGTTTGTGTTACCGGAGCAAACGCTATCACCGGCATGTTCCCCGGTTGGAAAGAGCCACTCGACAGCACAACCGGCTCGGACAGATTCACAAACAACTCATCTGCGTCGAGTTGCCATCGTGCCACCATCTCCCATCTCTGGTCCAGATCCGCCCCGTCATATGTTTCCCCGGAAAACCGGAATGATCCATCCGCCGCGAACTGGACATTCTCGCGAACCGTCCGCTCGCCACCGGACTCCGGCGTAAAGGTATATTCGTACCGCCAATGGCCGACCAGGGACAGCAGCGGTCGATCCGATCTCGTATAGGTCCTACGCACGCTTGGCCGATCGTATGCGGGCCAATAGAAAGGATGAGAAGAGAACGTATCGCCGCCTGATCCCCAGGAGATTTCCTTGACTCCCTCGGAAAGTTCGATCCCGTCCGTGGTCGGCAGCACCCGCGACCGCGTTACGGTAGTCCCCTCTATCAACCACTCGCCGCTATGATGTGCTACGAAGATATCGGACCCATCTGACCGCATGCAGCGCACCTCCTGTATCCAACGGCTCCGAGTGAACGTCAGCGTAACGGGTCCATCACCTTGCTCGCCGGTGTCACCGTGAAAACAGCCCTGCTCCGCAATCCACGTCCCTATCAACGAATACTCGGGTCCGGCAGGCCTCGACACAGCAACCCCGCCGCCGTTGCAACCGACTACCAACAGCGCCACCGCTGCACCTGTTACGAGTATCCTCAACATCTCCAGCCCACTGATCGGGAAATGGTGCCCGCCGCGAGACGCGGTGTCAACTGCTGCGGCGGCGGAATCACCACCCGCAATAAGAAAACGGCGCGTCCCCAAAGGGAGACGCGCCGTCATGGTTAGCGAGAGTTGCGGTTGCGAAAACCTAGTACTTGATCTTGGTCCAGAGAGTGACCACGCCCTGCTTGGCATCTGACGCATCGGTATCAAGCAACTGCTTCGTTGCCCACTTCAGCCCAAAGGTAGTTGCAGGAATAGCCTTCTCAAGGAGAGCTTGAAGCTCCAACCCCACGGTGGCGTCACCACCATCAATCTGATTGAGGGTGACTTTCGTACTGGGAGTCAACGTCGGCCCCTCCATCATCATCTCTTCGTCAAGATGGAGCGCGTAACCCAAGCTGGTCTCCAGGAACAGATCCGACTGATCGTTCGTCGTATCATCAGCAGTTCCCGGCTTGTCTGCGGCACCACCGGTGATGTCGAACAGTCCCCAGGTTACCCCGAGATTGAGGTTTTGCACGAGACCACTCCTGTCGGACAGAATCACCTCCACGTCGGTGGCGGCGGCGTCCTCCGTCGAATGGATAAAGTTCGACTTGAGCGAAGTGGTAGGAGTGAGCGTAACGGTCGCGCTACCCCCTGCTTCCCACTTCATGGCCTCGTTATCTTCGGTGCCTTCGATATCGTCTTCGCCCGTCATCACAACGTCGGCGCCGGCGGAGAGAGACACGGACCCAAAGTCAGTCGTCAGCTTCACACCGATACCTGTGTCGTCATCCGGATCGCTATCGGCTTCGTCAACGTCGGTATTGGCCTCCAGGCCCTGGACAAACGCCAAATCCAGCTTGGCGGGACCAACGTTCACGTTCATCGTGGCGCTGATTACGTGACTGCCGACGGTTTCGGGCTTTTCCTCATTGGCGATCTTGGTCGCCGGGTCGTTCTTGACATCGGCAGAATCGTAGGTATTCTCGGACGCGATACCCAGGGCGATGCTCAGGTCGGCAGTGGTGTAACCAACGGTCACGCCGTGCCCAGCGAGATCCAATCCCACGTCCGCCTTGTCGTCGTTACTCTCGGCAAGGTTATCGTCGTCCTCATCGTTCTCAATGTGTCCGATCATGTCGGCCTCGAGACCGGGCGCGTCGAAGATCTGCAGGAACAGAGGCCCATTCTTCAGCTTCGCGACGATAGTAGGCGGATCGACGAACAGTCCCGAACGCACTTTCACTGCCTCGGTACCCTTCCCAGCGGTGACGTATGGGTTATCCCCGTAGCGTTCGCCCTGCGTAAGGAAATGGGTCGAGTCTTCGTCGTCACCAAACGTGTCGCTGTCGATGATGACCCGGAAGTCCTTCAGCTCAATGGAGCCGACCCATCCGGACGCTCCGACCTTGTCGGAGTTATTGACCGTGCAGTTACCGTGGGCGCCGCCGATCATTCCGTCTTCGTTCTCATCGGCCATGCTGGCTTCGTTCGTGCACCAGACCAAGCCGATGCTGATGTCCGAGTTGGACTCGTTCTTGAATCCGAACTGCTCGTCATCGATGTCGTAGCCTACGGTGGCAGTCGCATCACCAGAGATGCTGAAGTTCGTTCCGATTGCCATTTGCCCATACAGGCCGGCCGAGCCCGCGGCAAGTAGCACCACTAGCAGAAGTGACAGTTTCTTCATCACTTCCTCCTTCACTTATTGCCGGGGCCTGTAAATCGGGGCCTTTAGTCGGGCCGACTACCCGGCAGAACCCTGCCCCCGCTATCCGATGGCGCAATAATGCAATGCGCTTTCGGATGTTGTCAACCTGTTGCACCCCGAAATCGAGCACCCGCTCACCACTACGGCCAGCGAGGCCCCCGATCTCCGCCGGGGCTGGTCAACTCCAGGATACTCCTGCGATGCGGCCGGCGCAAGCACCAGCGCAACAGCGGGAAGATATCACGGAAATCACCACTGTGTAAACAGTCACCGGAACGGGCACTATGCCCGCACGTCCATACAATTGCAAGCGGCCCGCCTCCTTTTTCGGAAACCCCACCTTGCACCAGGATTCGAACGCTGTCAAATGCGCGTTTGCTGGATGCCTCACAGCAACAGCGGCGCCAAGCCACGACCTGGAATTGGAGCCATGGAAGGGTAACAAGAGTGGCGCACGGTGGCAATGCAGCGCGGCCGGAGGGACATTTAGGTAGGAATCCCGGTTGGGGCACACCAAATGGTATGCAATGAGCCCCGCGAAACAGGTTGACCGGGAGCGGCGGCGGTCGTACCATCGCAATTCGCCATGGCTGCCGAATTCAGTCTTTCCATTTATCCCTGGGTCTACCTGAGCAAGTTCGACGGAGACGCCTGGGTCCCCGAGTATGTCGAGAAGCGCCACCTGAGCCCCGCCGGGGAGGAGGCGCTGCCGGACGCCGAGCGTGAACGGCTGTACCGCGAGCGCAACGAGTTCCCCGGCCTGCCGCTGGTCAACTACACGACCCAGTACGCGATGGCCTGCTTCGAGGGCCTGAAGGCGTTCCCGCAGCCGGACGGATCGCTAAAGCTGTTCCGCCCGCGCGAGAACGCCATCCGCATGAAGCGCTCCATGGAGGGGTTGTACATGCCGGGCGTGCCGGTGGACGAGTTCGTGCAGGCGGCGCGCGGCGTGGTGGCGCGTAACCAGACGATCGGCTTTGCGCCCGCCTACGAGCCCGCCTGGGAACGCGACGACTTCGACAGCGGGCACTCCGTATATATAAGGCCCTTCTCGCTGGCCGAGGGCGGCATCGGGGTAAACCTCAGCCAGGCGCCCTGGTTCGTGGTGATCTCCACCCGCGTGGGCTCCTACTTCTCCGAGGGAACCTCGGCCACCATCACCACCAGGCGGGTGCGCGCCACCCCCGGCGGCACCGGCTGGATCAAGTGCAGCGCCAACTACGTGACCAGCGCGCTGGCCAAGCGCGAGGCGGAAGTGGCCGGCTACCTTGAGTGCGTGTTCCTGGATGCCGAGCACCACCGTTACGTGGAGGAGGGATCCTCCTGCAACCTGTTCTTCGTGCTCGGCGACGGCCGCTTGGTAACGCCGGCGCTCGGCGACACCATCCTACCCGGCATTACGCGGCGCACCATCCTGGAGCTGGCCGCCGAGGAGGGCATGACGGTGGAGGAACGCCCGCTGGCGGTGGAAGAGGTGCTCGACGACGCCGTGGAGGCATTCGGCACCGGCACCGCCGCGGGGGTGACCTTCTTCAGTTCGCTGCGCCACGGCGACTCCGAGAAGGTGTTCGGCGACGGCGCCATCGGGCCGGTGGCGCACGGCTTCCTGAAGACGCTGAAGGGCGTCCAGTACGGAGCGCTGGAGGACCGCCACGGGTGGATGGTGCCGGTGACGGACGACGCCGCGGATGGGGGTGCCTCCGGCGCCGGCGAGACCGCCGCGGGCGCGGACGCAGACACTGGTGCCGACGGTGCGCTGGTTGGCGGCGCGGGCGGCGCGGAGCGGGCCAACGGAACCGACGCGGAGCGGCAGGGCGCCGGGTCGGCGGCGCGGGCGGTGTCCGGCTGACGGCCGGACCGCCGCTGCCGCGCTCGCATCTTCCCGGTTGACCGGTGCCGGTGCCGGTCCCGGCGCCGCCGGGCAGCCATCGCCGGACCGCCGTCCGGATTGCGCTGCTCCTGTATGCGCTGCTGGTGCTGGCAGCCTCCCTGTATCCGTCGCCGCCGCACTGGGCCACGGCCGCCGGGCGCGACCACCTGGTTCACTTTGCCGCCTACCTGCTGCTCGGCGTGCTGCTGACCGCCGGACTGAACGCGGGCGCTACGGCGTGGACGGTGTGGCGGCGCTGCGGCACGGCACTGCTTATCGGCGCCTGTTACGGGGCCGCCCTGGAACTGGCGCAGCGCTACACCGGGCGCATGCCGGAGACCGGCGACGCGCTCGCCAACCTGCTCGGGGTGGCCGCCGGCGCGGTCTGGGTCACGCTCAGCCGGCTGCGCCGCGGCTTTGGCTAACGACGACGCCTCCACGGCGGCTGCTGCGGGGTTGCGCGTCCCCCAGCGGCGGCGGCGCGCGTCACCTTCATCGGCGGGCCTGGCGTGCCAGACAGTGGCGCCGCCGGACCGGGCTCAACGGCTGTCTTCGCGGAGCAGGATAAGGGCGTCGCTGTGCAGGCCGGCCGTATCGGCGAGCGCCGCGGCCAGGCGGCGGTGCAGGTCCCGCCAGCGCCCGGTGGCGCCGGCCACCGCGGCGATCGCATCGGCCTGTTCCGGGTGGCGCGCGCGCAGGCGTCCGTTCCAGCGGGCCAGGAAGCCGGCCAGCCGCGCCGCGTCCTGCTGCAGCACATAGGACTGAAACTCGTTCACCACCAGGTCGGGATACTCGACGTCGTAGTTGACCGCCGCCAGCAGCAGGGTCCAGAACCGCTGCTCGTCCTCGGTCAACTGCTGCCACGCCGCCCACACCGTCTCCCGGTACCGGGCGTGGGTAAAGTACAGGCCATGCAGCGCCTCGTGGCGCAGCAGCAGGTCGCGCAGCAACGGGCTCGAAGCCTGCGAGATTGACAGAATCGCCCCGGCGCCGGCACGCCAGCCGCCGCCGGGGTCCGGCTGCACGATGCCGTGCGTTACCGCCACGTCGCGCAGCAACAGCTCCGCCTCGTTCAGGACCGCGCCCTCGTTCTGCGCCAGCGTGAAGAAACGCGCCAGGTCGGGGGCGGCGTAGTCGTGCGCGTTGTAGCCGCGCCGCCCGGCCAGGTCCTCGTCGGTGAGCAGCCGGCCGCGGAAGCCGCGCTTCTCGACGAAGAACGCCAGGCGGCGGAACAGACGTGACTGGGTGGCGTAGTCGGCGGTGTCGAAAATCAGCAGCGGCGCCGCGGCCGCCGGCACGCCCCGCCACTCGTAGAGTTCGAAGTCGCCGCGCCGCCAGTGGGAACGGTCGAGCCGCAGGATGGTGCCCAGATCGGCGGG
>JGIcombinedJ30088_10005185_pt1 | contig 11307 bp, 9 predicted proteins | sample PinacodermPK_FD_30088 | JGI IMG/M metagenome (IMG submission 30088) | reverse complement strand
GGCCGAACCCGAAGCTTGCGGGCAGGGACGGACCCCAGCCGCGACGCGCGGCAAGCGCCACGTCCGCAGTCCCGGTTCCCGGGGAAGGTACGAATCATTCAACCTACGGAGAATCCACACATGCTGATCGCCGCCGACAATATCGACAAGCTGCTCTGTGTGGAGATCCGCAGGGCCGGGCTGCCGCGCGGGCTCAAGTGGCCGCTCTACGAGCTCGCACGCTCCAAGCTCTCAGAACCCATGGTCATCGCGGCCGCCCGCATCCTGGACCGACCGCCGGCGCGGGTGGCGCTCGTCACCGGGGCCGCGGTCCCGGACCACATGCCGGTGGGGGAGAACGACGGTCCGTTCGGTGCGGCGGTCCTGGCGAGGGCTCTGCACGCGGTCGGACACGAAACCGCGGTCTTCACGGACCCCGAGTGCGCCGCGCCGATCCAGGCGCTGCTGGACCGCTACGAGATTCCCGCCCGGGTCGAGACCGTGTCGCTCCAGGGCCATCGAGAGCAGGAAGCGATCTGCGATGCGTGGGATCTTTTCGTCGCGATAGAGCGCCTCGGCGGCAACGTCAACGGCGTTCTGCACGGGGTCACCGGCGTTCCGCGCAGCGCGCATCGCGCGAATTTCGACCATCTCTTCTCGCGCGCCCGCGCTTCGGGCAAGCCCACGATTGGAATCGGCGACGGCGGCAACGAGATCGGGTTCGGAAACATCCACCGAGAGCTGTCGGCGGACTGGGCCGAGTTCGCGGCCACCGACAAGACCCCGTGCGGGGGCGGCATCTTCACGGTCGTGGAAACGGATGTCCTGGTCGTCGCCTCCACGTCCAACCTCGGCGCCTACGCCGTGGTGGCGGGCCTCGCGCTGCTGCGGGGGGACCCGTCCCTCTGCCACACCGCCGAGGACGAAGTAGCGCTCCATCACGTGGGGGTGGGCCTCGGTCTCACCGACGGCGGCACCGGGAGCGTGATCCCCTGGTGCGACGGCATCCCGGCGGCCAGCAATGCCGCCTACGTTCAGCTCATGCGCGAGATTGTGGAGCAGGCGACGCTGGCGCCGCGAGAACGGAAATTCTGACCCGAACGATCGCCGCTTCGCCAGCGACGATGAGACGGACAATTCGCGACCAGGAGCGCGGACGGCTACAATCAGCGCGGGCGGTGCGCGGCGGCCCGCAGGTTCACTCCGGAGGCGCATCCGCCATGAGCGCTCCTGCCACGTCGCTCGTCGGGCCGCTCGGCTCGACCATCCACGTCCTTCGCGCCGACGCCGCGACCATCGCCGAGCTTGCCGGCATCGACTGGAGCCGGCACTTCGGCCGGGTCTCGCTCGACCCGGCCCGCGGCCTCATCACCCTGATGTCGCCGTCGCGCCTGCACGATGACCTGAGCGAGATTCTCGACGACATCGTCGACCTGGCGGCGGATGCGTTCGGACGGAGCTCGAAGGGCCTTCGCATGACCCGCCTTCGCCCGCAGGGCGACCCGCCCGGCACCGGATTGGAGCCCGACTGCTCGTTCTACATCGGAGAACGGGCCGATCGCTATCGACTGGCCCTCATGGAAGGGGAAGCCGCCGCCGATGCGTTCCTGGAAGAGACAGGCCCGGACCTCGTCGTCGAGGTCGAGGTCACCCAAGTCGACAAGGGCAAGATCGAGCGTTACGCGGCCCTCGGAGCGCGGGAGTTCTGGCAGATCCGCGCCCGGCGGGGTGAACGGGAGGTGGCGGTGGACTTCTTCGCCCTGCACCCCGACGCGCCGCCCCGGCCGCTCGCAGCTTCGGTGGTGCTGCAAGGACTCACCCCCGACGACGTCCGCGAAGCGATCGAGCCGGTCCGGTTCAGTCGCACCGTCACCGAACGCCTGCAGGCGGTCGCCCGCATCGTCCGCCGGCGCCGCGAGGCGCGCATGCGCGTGCGCGAGGAAGATCCGCCGCCCTACTCCGCGACCAGGCAGCAGGGCGAGGACGTGCCCGCGCGCCCGCATCAATGAGTCTCGGTTCTAGTCGAGAATTGGAAATTTATTATAATAGATTCAAAAAATACGGAATGTTTTTAGGAAAATGTAATGGTCGAAACAACACCAATCCAACACGGCACCCGGACCATGAATCAGGCGGCGCATGCTCCGACAGGCTCGGTCTCCAGAGCCCACCCCGGCTACGCGTCCCATCGCGACGCCGTTGCCTTGCATCGAGGCTTTCGTCACGGCCGGCTACCGTTCATTCCTCGATCCAAATCGTCTCGGAGGTTCCGCAGGTCTCGCACTCACGGAAGAAATACTTCCCCTTCTTGCGAATTCTCACCCCCTTGCCGTTCCGGCCTTTGGTTCCGCATGACGAGCACACGGTGGGCATGTTCGTTGTCTCGTCACACACGCCGCACCGCCAGTAGTAACCGTAGTGAAAGCTGCCGTGGAGATCGGTCGCTCCGCAATTCTTGCAGGCCACCTGCGCTGCATGCCCGCCAGGGGCGATGTCTCGGGACGGATCGCGGGGAGCGTCGGGGACGACCCGTTTCGGGCGGACCGGAGCGGTTCGCGAGCGATCCGCATGCTGCTCGGCAACAAACTCGGCCACCTGCGTTGCTTCGCTCTCCTGCATGCTCCATAGGCCGTATTCACTCGTGACTTGATTTCTCAGCATGCTTGCGCCCTTGCGGTGCTGTTTCAGCTCCGTCTTGATCTTGTCGGGGACTTCGTCGGCCTTCGTTACGAATACCCGGAACGGTTTACAACGCTCCTTCCAGCCACCAAGCCGCTGGATTCTCCCTTGGTCGGAAATGGCAACAACCAGTTAGATCGGGACAGACTTGAAGCCGCGCTGGTCCGTCCCGTTCAGGACCTTGGCGACGTTGCGCAATCCGAACGGCATCCTTCCGAGCAGCTCTTCCCGATTCCGTTGCAGAATGGTTCGCAGGAATTCGGATTGCCGCTCCGCTTGGCGGATCGGGGAGGGCATTCCCTTCTCGCGGCCGTGGTACACGCGGGACCACTCGTCGCCGCCCGAGCCGTCGGGCCGGATGCGTACCTCCTCGGTCACCGACTTGCTCTCGACAATGAACATTCCCCAGCGATGCACGAGCAGATGATCGATCTGGCATACGCCGGGCGAGCCATCGTGCTCCGGCTGTTCTCGATCCTCCAGGCGCAAGCCGTGAAGCACGTGCACTTCCGGATCGTTCACTAAGCTGCGATGCAGGTAGTGCGCCATCTGCTTCTCGGCCGCGGCGCCCGCGTGCAGATGGGGGGCTCCTGAGGGTACGGCGCGCGGGGTGTAAGGCTTTGCGATCATCCTGGACGCCGTAAGTGGTGGGATGGCGTATATGGTCACAAAATTCGGACTTCGAGGCTACCCACGCCGACGTGCTGGTCCGATCACCACGGATCGTCGCCGTTCCCTTGAAGGTACGAAGCATTGCCACTTCCGCGTTCGGAGCCTGTTCGGAACGTCTGTCCATGAATGCTGCACGGCGGCGACCGGGTCCATCCGGCGCCATGCCCTCGTCCGTCTCGGAGACCTGCTTATCCCACGTACTCCCAAATTTGCCCTTCACAGGCGCGCGGCTAGAATGACGAAGTGATCCAGGATGGGTTCTGTCGGCGATGAATACCTTCACTGCGGTCGTGGAACGCTGCCCGGAAACGGGCCTTTACGTCGGATACGTTCCGGGGTTTCCGGGTGCGCACAGCCAAGGCGAGACACTGGACGAGCTCAACGCCAACCTCAGGGAAGTCATCGCCATGATTCTCGAGGAAGGGATGCCCGCGATGGCGGGCGAGTTCGTTGGGACGCAGACCGTCATCGTGGCCTGAACTCGCTTGCCGCCAGTTCCCGTCCTCAAGCCCCGCGAAGCGATCGCCATTCTCGTTGCGCTCGGGTTCTCGGAAGTCCGTCAGCGCGGTTCGCACAAACGGTTCCGCCATGCGGACGGTCGCGCAACCACCGTACCGGTTCACGGCGGTCGCGACCTGTCGCCGATCCTGCTTCGCCGCATCGCGCGCGATGTCGGACTGACGGTACACGAATTCGTGGGACACCGCCGGTAGACCGATTCCCCAGCAGTTCCGCCGCGGAGCGCGCCAGAGCTGGCCTACGACAATTGGATTTTCAAAAAAAAGGTCTGACGCTGACCACCAGAGCCTCCCCTCGCGGAGTCCCCTCCGGCCCCTGTGCCGGCCGCCGACCCACCGAAGCCGTCCGGGAGAGTTCACCTCGGTCCGAACCCGCTTCAGTCCGGACGGCACCGGCGGTCCGGGAGGGCCGGTTGCCCGTGAACGGGCCACGCTTGGACTCGACTCGCCACACGACGCCTGGCGATCGCGGACGCCCGACACCATGAGGGGGCTCGCATCGAGATCGCGTCGTGAGGGTGGTACTCGATCCGTCGACCGGCAAAGTTGGTGTCAACGCGTCTGTTCGGCCGTCGCTCCGCCCGCGCGAGCGGAGCCTCCCGCGCTCGCGCTCTCCCGGATGTCGAGCGGAGGCTCGACCACCTTCAGCAGTTGACGGCGGATCGTCGCGCTTGGCGCCGCCAGATCCACGGTGGCGAATCGGATGGCATGCCCCTGGATCACCGCCGTTTCGTCGACGCTCCCCCCGACGGAGGGGTGCAGCAGCAGACCCTCGGCCCGATCCGCAATCGGGTCCCCCCGGCCGGCCTGAGAACGGAGATAGGCGTATACCTGATAGAGGTAGCCGCTACGAAGGGTCTCTTCCCGATACCAGCCGCTCGTCAGGATGGAGGTGAACTTCGTGTCGATGACAACTCTGCGACCGGACGGGCGATGCTCGAGCACGATGTCGGTGCGCATGGCCGGCAGGATCTTGCCGATGCCCGGCGTGCTGCGCTCGACCGGCCAGCGGAGCCTCGTCCCGCCCGGCTCAACCCGCCATCCCTGCCCGCTCAGAACGATGTCGTAGAACCCGCCCACCGCCCGTTCGAACAGACGGCGTACCCATCGCTCTTCGCGGCCGGGACGAGGCAGTGCGCTGGCGCCGGCCGCCTCGGTGGGCAGGGCGAGGTCGAACGCCAACTTGGCAGCGGCCACCATGAAGCGATCGTTCGCATCGTGCCGTCCGAAGCGTTCCGCCCTCACCTCGGCCGGGGTCGGGGGGTGACCACCGACCCCCATCGTCTTCAGGTCACTTGCGAGCCCCCGGCAGCGATGGGCCAAGTTCGGCCGCCGGACGAGTCGGGCAATCCGATCCAGCGCCGCCCGGACGAACCGGTTCCGAGGGGTGTCGATGGTCAGCTCGTCGAAGCGGCAGGCTACCCGGCCTCGCGCAAGGAGCTGCCGGCGTTCCGTCGCGAGAACGTCGATCCGCCCCCGCACCCGGTGCAGGACGTCGCGCCGGGAACGGTAGCCCAGACTGAGCTGGCGCCTCTGCCGTTTCTCAACGGCGTGGGCCAGGATCTCGCCGACGAGATCCGGCAGCTCGTCGGAATCGTCTTCCGGCGCTACGTCGTCCGTTCCGTTCATCCGGAACAGGTCGGAGGCGTAGAGCATGAGGAGCCAGAGGTTTCGGACCGGGATACGGCCGACATATCCGGCACCGTCGTCCTTCGTCGCGGCAGCGGGTGCGGTGGCGACCGCGGTCACCATCCCGCGACGAGCCTCTCCACCGCCTCGTTCGCCCTCTCGGGCGAGTCGAACCAATACTCCTCCAGAAGCGGACCGATCTCGGTCTCCGCGACCTGCCGGAACCAATCCCCCGTGGCCCCGTCCTCGATGCGGTGCGTGGGGGTCACGTAGCTGTGGCCTACCCGGAACTGCTTGCCAAGGCTCGGGTCCCCGGCAATCCTCTCATTGAGATCGGTGATCCGGTGCTCGATATCCTCGACCCGCTCCGGATCGACGCCCCCTTCCTGGACCACCCAATCGCGCCACGCCTTTCCGAGCTTGGGCTCGAGGGTGACGAAGGCGAAGCGGCGGCGAAACGCGAGGTCCACCAAGGCGAGAGACCGATCGGCGATGTTCATCGTTCCGATGACGTGGAGGTTCTCGGGGATGTGGACCGGCCGCCGCTTCCCGTCCGCGTCCGGATAGCAAAGCTCGATGGCCTCGCCGGGGGTTCGCTTGCCCGCTTCGAGGAGCGTCAGCAGCTCGCCGAAGATCTGCGCGGGATTCCCGCGGTTGATCTCCTCGACCACCACCACGAGCTTCGCCGCCGGATTCTCGGACGCGTTCTGGATCGCCTCCATGAACACGCCATCGGCCAGCTCGAGCCTCCCGTCACCCGCCGGCCGCCAGCCCCGGACAAAGTCTTGGTAGGAGAGATTCGGGTGAAACTGGACGGTGCGGACCTTGTCCTCGTCCTTCTCCCCCATGAGCGCGAACGCGAGACGCCTCGCGATCCATGTCTTGCCCGTACCCGGCGGCCCTTGCAGGATGAGGTTCTTCCTCGTCCGGAGGCGTTCGATCAGGCGCTCGATCTCGCCGCGTTCGAGGAAGCAGCCGTCCGCGAGCACGTCGTCGATCGAGTACGGCTCGATCGGAGGGAGCGGTGGCACGACCTCCGGGATGGAGGGATTGTCGTCCGTGAGTTCGCCGTCTTCGTTGCCGGTCCGTGGCGGGTTGTCCGAACCCCGAGCGCGGTAGGCTTCGTACGAGAGCTCCGGAAAGCTGTGGACCGGATAGCTCTCCTCTTCAAAGCGGATTTTCAGGTCATCCAGGAGCTTCAGGTAGCTCTCGCCGTCGAGCGGACGCTGCCGGCCCGCGCCTGGCAGCATCAAACGAAGCCGGTCCGACAGGTAGCTCCGCGAGGGGACGTCGAGCGTGACAAAGTCCCACGGATGCGCCCAGAAGAGACCTACCGACAGATTCCACGCCNCCCCCCGGACCTTTGTGGCTTCATCGTACGCCACCGCCAGCTCCGCGCGTCGCTCGGGCTGATCCGAATCCACGAAACGGCTCGCCGCCGCGAACACGCGCCAGAGCGCATCGATGTCACCGTCTCCGCGAGACTTCGCGTAGCTATAGAACCACGATCTCTGATTGTTGAGGAAGGGTATCCCATCGACCGAATTCGGAACTGGTACCTGGACCCCGAGCAGCTCCGCCATCTCGGCCGCGATTTCCCTTCGGTTGGCGCCGGTCACGGAGCGATTGAACGTGCCCATGGCCGTGAACGGACAGATATCCGTCAACGGGCCTACGCGGCCGTCCGAGAATTTTTCCTGGAGGTAAGACAACAGGGGACGGCGGTCCGCGATCTCGCGAATGCCCTCGACGAGGGGGCGCCGATCGTTCCGGTATGCGAGCAGCTTCTCGGCGACTGCCTCGTAGAACTCCGTCCAATGAAATCGTTCGCTGGCATCGGACCCGTACCGCTCGCGCCAGTACGGGTCGCTGCGGAAGCGATCGATGTCCTGCGACCTGCCCTCGAAAGCGAATCGTAGGAGCCCGTCCGTCTTCCACTCGCTGGGAGTCACGCGCCAGATCGTTCGTCGATTCGTGTAGAAGTACCACTCGCGCGGGGGATCTTGCGGAGCTAGCCATTCGACCTGCACCCGCTTGCCGTCGTTCGGGTTCTCGGTGATTGTCCCGGTCGCCTTGATCTCCATGACCGAAACGCTCGCGCCGCGATTGTCGAAGGGAAGGTCGTGCTTGCGGGTGTAGGTTGACTTGATCGCGATCCGATCCCCCGCGCGCATGGCCCTTACCCGATCGAGATACCTGTCGTCGTATCCGTTCTCCCAGATTCCTTCTTGCAGAAAGCGCAGGGTCTGATCCCCGCTCTCCTCGCCCCAGCTCGCGCCAACGAACCAGTTCGACCGCGGAGCGCCGTCAGGGGGTACGGTATTCATTGATCCTCCGAATTCTCGAAACGCCTTCGAGCGGGCCGCCCGGTCCCGCCAGGTCCAACCCCGCCGCGTAGCAGGGATCGCTCCAGCCCCGCTCCTCGACCGCGCGACGGAATAGCCTTCGTCTCAGCGCCCGGAACCGGGAATGGAGGGAGCGGTGCTCGCCTCTTCCTGGACCGCGAAGAAGGATGCGCGGATCGGCTGCTCGGGAAGCTCGACGGTCGCCTCGCAGAGGCGGGCGCGGCGGGTCGGGCGGCCGCGCACGATCATGCCTTCGTTGCGGCTCGGCATCGGGTTGCGGGCGATCGGGAAGGCGTCCGCGGCGCTGTAGACGCAGATGTAGAGTCCGCGCGAAGAAGGGGAACGGTTCGGCTCCGAGCCGTGCGCGAGCCGGGTGTGCATGAGGCACACGTCGCCTGCGCGACCGAGTATCGGTTCTTCGTGTGCCCGCAGGGACCGCTCCTCTTCGGGGGCGACGAAGCCGGTGAAGCGATCGCCTTCGAAGAGGGAGAGCATCGGCCCGCGGTGACTCCCCGCCACCGCCATCAGGCAGCCGTTCTCCGGGGTCATGTCGTCGACCATGAGGAGGGCGGTGACGACGTCGTCGTTCGTGTGCGGCGTGTAGGCGAAGTCCTGGTGATAGCGGACCTCGGTGTTGGAGCCGGGAAGCTTGAGGTTGATCTTGCAGTGGTGGTGCTTGACGTCGGGCCCGATGAGGTCCGCCACCATGTCGGTCATCGCCGAGTCGCGCATCGCCTCCATGTACGCGTCGTCGACCTCGCTCGGGTTGTTGACCCGGCGAAGGGCAGGCGCGGCGGCGGTGTGCTCCGGCGCGAGGTCGAAGCGCGGGCGCCCGTCGACGGTCGGCTCCCCGAATGGCGCTTCGTGTACGCGGCTCTCGTCGACCCACCCGGCGAGCACCTCTCGAAGGGCCGCGAGCTGGCGCGCGTTCACCGCGTCCTTGGCGACGATGAATCCGTCGCGCCAGAACGATTCGATCTGTTCCTTCGAGAGCATTGGGCCACCTCCTCCCCGTCTTCCGCCGGGGCATCCGGCGGTGGCCGGCTGCCCGCAGCGGGTGGTCGTCATCGGCGTCGATTCTACGCCCCGGCGCGACCGCGCCGCCCGGGCCGATTGCCCGGCCCTCCGCGCTCCGCGGCAACCGCTCACGTTGGTTATGATGGAGTCGGTGATTTCACCCGTTGCAGGGAGCCCCGCCATGGCGGACGTATACGAGAAGCGCAGCTACGCACAGGTGCCCGTCGGCTTCGGCCACAAGCCCGGGATCGTGGTGGTGGACTATCAGGTGGGATTCACGGACGCCCAGTACCCGTTGGGAGGGGCGCCGCTGGTCACGCGCGGGGTGGAGAACACCCAACGCCTGCTCGAGAAGGCGCGCAAGTGCGGCGTGCCGGTCGCCAACTGCTACACGGCCTACCACAACGAGGACGAGATGCCTTACTGGAAGGTCGAGGCGGTGCGCAAGACGTTCATTCACGGCCACCCGTGCACCGAGCTCGACCCGCGCATCTACGACCCCGAACACGACATCCGAATCTGCAAGTCCGCCGGCTCGATCTTCTTCGACACCACCGTCGCCTCGTACTTCGTCAAGCAGCGGGTGGACACGGTCATCGTCACCGGCTGCGTGACCAGCGGTTGCATCCGCGCCACGGTGAGCGACAGCTTCAGCCACCGCTTCCGCACCATCGTCCCCGAAGACTGCGTCGGGGATCACGACGAGGGGCCGCACCGGGACAACCTGCGCGACATGTCGCGGCGCTACGCCGACGTCTCCGACGCGGACGAGTGCATCGAGTACATCGAGGACTGGCGGCAGCGCAACGCCGCCTGAGGAGACTCGCGCGCCCGGTACCGTCGCGAGACGGTTGAAGTACGCGTCCGGCCCCGGCGGGGACAGATCGAGACGGGCAAACAGCGTTCCTCGCGGCGGCACCATTCCAGCCGTTTTCTTCGCCCGTTCGCTTCTTCGCCCGCCCGGAGGATTCTGCGAGTCTTCTCGGGCTTCGACGCCGGGATTTCGCGGCCGCACGGAGGACCGACGAAGAAGTGCGGTCAAAGACCCGGCAGCGGCGCTTCGCCGGTGGCGCTCGCGAGTTCCCCGGTGGCGACGAGCCTCGCCGCCCGCGCGAGGTCGGGAGCGAGCGGGCGGTCGCTTCCGAGGGACGTCACCTCCCGGCGGAGCCGTTCGATCACGCGAGCGAGCGGGACGCTGGTCGCGAGCGGCGCGCGAAACTCGATTCCCTGCGCGGCGCACAGCAGCTCCACCCCGAGGATGTTCGCAAGATTGGCGTTCATCCGGGCCAGCCGGCGCGCGCCGTGGGCCGCCATCGACACATGGTCCTCCTGGTTGGCGCTGGTCGGCGTCGAATCGGTCGAGCAGGGGTTCGCAAGGTGCTTGTTCTCGCTCATCAGGGCCGCCGCGGTGACCTCTGCGCTCATGAATCCGGAGTTGAGGCCGGGCTCGGGCGTGAGGAAAGGCGGAAGGTCGTACGAGAGCGTCGGATCGACCATCAGCGCCACCCGGCGCTGGGCGATGGAACCCATCTCGGCGATCGCGAGCGCGATCTGGTCGGCCGCGAACGCCACCGGCTCGGCATGGAAGTTGCCGCCGGAGAGAATTCGGGTGCCGGCGACAACCCCGTCTGCGAGCACGAGCGGGTTGTCCGTGACGGCGTTGGCCTCGATGGTGAGCGTGCGCGCCGCCTGACGGAGAAGATCGACGCAGGCGCCGGTGACCTGCGGCTGGCAACGGATGCAGTAGGCGTCCTGGACCCGAGGGTCTCCTTCGCGGTGGCTCTCCCGGATCGCCGAGCCGGACATGAGCGCGCGCATCGCCCGCGCGACGTCGATCTGGCCCGCGTGGCCGCGCAATGCATGAATGCCGGGGTGGAGCGGCTCCGTGGAGCCCATCATCGCGTCGGTCGAAAGACACGAGGTCACCACTGCGGCCTCGGCATTGCGCCACGCCGCGAACAGCGCCGCGAGCGCGTGCGCGGTCGAGAACTGCGTTCCGTTGATGAGCGCGAGCCCTTCCTTCGCCGCGAGCTCGATCGGCGCCAGCCCCGCCTCGGCGAGGGCGGCGGCGCCGGGCAGGGTCCGGCCGCGACGGGTCGCCTCGCCCTCGCCGATCATCACCGCCGCCAGATGGGCGAGCGGCGCGAGGTCCCCCGACGCGCCCACCGACCCCTGCTCGGGAACGACCGGGAGCACGCCTTCGTTGATCATGTCTTCCATCAGCTCGATTACGGACCACCGCACGCCGGAAGCGCCGCGACCGAGCGACAGCAGCTTCAGCACCATCATCAGTCGGGTGATCTCGGGCGGCGTCGGCGACCCCACCCCGCTCGAGTGCGAGAGGACGAGGTTGCGCTGAAGTCGGGCCGTGTCCTCGGCCGCAATCTTGACCGCCGCAAGCTTCCCGAATCCGGTATTGACGCCATAGACGGGGTGGTTGCCGGCGGCCGCTTCCTCGACCCGCCGGG
>JGIcombinedJ30088_10005162_pt1 | contig 11335 bp, 9 predicted proteins | sample PinacodermPK_FD_30088 | JGI IMG/M metagenome (IMG submission 30088) | reverse complement strand
ATTCCTTGCCGCGCATCCGCACAAGTGCGACCATGCAGCCATGGAAAAAACCCACAGGCGTGTTGACGGGGGCGTGAGTCGTTGACACTATCCGCAATGGATGGGTTCGGGGAACCTCCTGTGACATCTGGGACGACCGCCGGAAAGGCACTTTTGACCTACATTAGGAGCAAAGCAATGACGGGCTTGAGAATGAAGTGGTTGGCGCCTGGCGCGATGATGTTTGCGCTGGTGCTTGCTGGGTGCGGCGGCGGCGGGTCGTCCACGACCATGACGCCGGAGCCGACGGATCAGGAGAAATGTGTGGCTGCCGACGGTCGGTACGAGACCGACGGCACCTGTACATCCGCCGCGGACCTGGCTGTGGAACGGCAGCACATGATGGTCAGTGACGCCATCGAAGCGGCGGAGGCCGCTGTCGCTGGTCTCTCTGCCATGTCCAGCGACGCCGAAGTCTCTGCCGCGAAGGCCCTTATTGCTGCGGCGGAGACCGCTCTGGGCGGTGCGAACCTGCTGTTGGCGAACCAGGTGTTCGTCCTCAACGGCAACCTCTCGACCGTCAAGGCGAGCCTCGCCACGACCGAGGTGGCCATTGCCGATCATCGCCAGATGGTTGCCGACGAGGAGCAGCGCATGTCGGAGCAGCGCATGGCGGCCAACACCGCCATTGATGCGGCCAATATGGCCGTTGCCGGTCTGTCCGCCACGTCCGAGGACGCGGAGGTCATGGCTGCGCAGGATGCGATCCAGGCTGCAAAGGACGCCGTGACGGCCGCGACGGCTCTGTCGATGGCGGACCGGGACGCTCTGAACTCCCGCATCTCGACCATCGAGACGACGTTGGCCAGCACCGAATCGGACATTGCCGATCATCGCCAGATGGTTGCCGATGAGCAGCAGCGCATGGGGGTCAGCGACGCGATCGACGCGGCGATGGCCGCCGTCGGGGACCTCGATGCGATGTCCACCGATGACGAAGTCGATGCCGCGAAGGCTGCGATCCAGGCTGCGAAGGATGCTCTGACCGGTGCGACGTCGGTGTTGACTGCGGAGCAGGCGCTCGCGCTGAACACCCGCATCTCGACCATCGAGATGACCCTCGAAACCACCGAGACGGCCATCGCATCTCATCGCCAGGAGGTCGAGGACGATGCGGAAACGCAGCGCGTTGCAGCCGTTGAGGCGGCTCGCATGGCGGCGATGCAGTCCTACATGGATGCCGATGCCGACGCCGAGAAGGCCGAAGAGGCGGCTGACATGGCCGCGGAGACGGCTCCGGGCTCTCAGGGAGCGATGGACGCCAGAATGGCCGCGGACGCAGCACGAGCGGCGGCGAATGCTGCAATGGCGGCGCACGATGCCATCACGGACGGCATGACCAAGGCAGAGGCTGACGCTCAGGCTGAGATGGCGGCAACCGAAGCAGGGAAAGCCAATTCCGAGTACATGACGGCCAAGGCCGAGAACGACACCATCCAGACTGCAAAAGCTACGCAGGATGAGACACGGCGCATGAGTGATATCGCCGATGCGAAGACAGCGGCTGGAGCGGCTGTCATGGCTGCCATGACCGCGAAGGACAACGCGGATATGGCGGCGGACGCGGCGGAGGATGCTCGTAACAAGGCCCAGGCGGCGTACATGATGGCGAAGGCGGCGCGTACAGATGCCGCCATGGCCAAGGCGGAGTATGAGAAAGCCAAGGCTGCGGCGATGATGGCAAGGGATGCGGCAAACGCCGCAGAAGCTGCCTACATGGCGGCGAAGATGGCTGCCGATGGCATCATGGACGACGGCACGGCGGACGCTGCCGAGATGGCGCAGATGACGGCCGAGGAAGAGCAGGGTAAGGCCGAAACCGCAGCCAGTACGGCTGACGAGCAGAAGATGACTGCGGAGACGGCCAAGGGTGTTGCCATGACGGCCGCTGACACGCACGTCCTGACTCTGTTCCTGGCGGCGAACGGCGCTCATGTCATGGACGTTGAAAACACGCCAGCCGACGAGAGGGCGGCCCACGTTGCACGTGTTGGTATGGCCATAGCCGACATCGCGGATGGAACTGCTGAGGAGCGGGCGGGTACTGGTACCGGGGTAGTTGCTACATGGCCCGGTGACACGGTGGCGAATCCGGATGTCGATCCGGCGACGGAATTGATGCCTGGCATGTTCGAGATCACGGTGACTGTCCCCGGTGCTGTCTCAATCGTCTCCGAGTTGAGGGAAAGCAAGGCCGCCGTTGACCTTAACAACGATGGCGACACCGAAGACGAGGGCGAGTCAGCCCGTATCATCCAGACAGCCAGGGCGATTGACGATCTCGGTGCCTTCCGGGGTTACGACCTCTGGGAGGATGACGGGGACGCGACCACCACCACGGACCGTGCCCGCGCGATCGTCTTCACCAACAAGCAGAAGGGTGACGACAGCGTTCTCGCAGTGACTGGCGGGGGAGCCAGGTCGGTCAGTGGCCAAGAAATCACTACCATTACTGAGCTGAGCAACGTGAGGAGCACAGGAAGCACCATCACGGGCGTCACATGGACACCGGACGGGGAGGCGCCGCTTACGGGCACTCTGAGTTGCACGGGTGATGCTTGCAACATCGTGCTTGGTGAGGACGGTGTGGTGACGGCCATGACTGGTTACACGTTCACCGGTAGACGGGCGGCCGTAGAAACCGTCACAGCCGCAGATGCGACTGAGGACAACGACTACCTGGCGTTCGGTCTCTGGTTGGAAAATGACGGTGCCGACGACACCTTCGGCGCCTTCGCCGTTGGCGGGACCGACTATGCCGTCAACGTGGCGAACGCCGTCACCGGCACCGCGTCCTACAGCGGCAAGGCTGCCGGCGCCCATCACAGGACGGGCGAGGGCGTCAACTGGTTCCACGGCGATGCTGGCCTGACGGCCAACTTCGGTACGGATACTGCTCCTGGTACCATCTCGGGCTCGATCAGCAACATCCAGGTGGCTGGCGGTGCGGCGATGTCGGCCCCGATCTACCTGGGGCAGGCCGACCTCACCGATGCAACCGCCACCTTCAACGGTGCGGCGTTCATGGGTGCGCCCACGGCACCGGGTGCCTCGACGCATGAGTTCGACGGCACCTGGAGCGGTTCGTTCTTCGGTGCGACGGCCGACGTTGACACTACGACTGACGACGAGTCGATCACCGCGCCTCTCGCGGCGGCCGGCACCTTCGGCGTCACCAAGTCGATGGGTACGGGCGACGACGAGATCATCGAGAGCTTCGTCGGAGCCTTCGGCGCTCACAAGGACTAAATCGCCAAGACAGTGTTACCTTGAGGGCGGCCTCTTGGCCGCCCTCTTTTGTGTTCGGACAGCAACAGACAACCGACGAGGATCCTTCCGATGCCGCTTGCGCCGCTCCGCAGAACGTTCGCGGCCGCCGTCTGCCTCCTTCTTCTCTGCGCCCCTGCCTGGGGTGTTCCATTTGGCACCCCTCGCCGAGACGGCCGCCTTGTGGGATTGCGAGCGAAAGTCGACAGGCAACAACACGTTGCGATACGATGCCGTCTCCAGCCCAAACATGTGGTGTCGAGTTGCGAGAGGGCCTATAGTTTTCTCACGACTTCGGTGCGATTCGGCAAACGGGAGAGTCCGGTATGTCCACAGGAAAGCTGTTGACGGTCGTTATCTGCGCGACGGCGCTCGTGCTTGCCGCCTGCGGCGGTGGGGGCGGCGTCAGCGTCAACGTGAGCGTCGACAAGGCGAAGGACCAACGCGCGGCCATCGACAGGGCAATCAAGACCGCAGAGATGGCCGTCGAAGCCCTCGGCGGTCATTCCGACGAGGCGGCGCTCGCCGCCGCCAGGGACGCGGTTTCGGCGGCGAATGATGCCGTGACGGCCGCCGGGGCCCTTCCCGCCGCCGAGAAGGCCGCATATCGGACGGCGATCCGGGTGATCGAGAACAACTTTGATGCGGCCGAAGTGATAATCGAGGCAGCCCTGGCGATGGCGTCCGAAAGGCTGTCCATGGCACTGGAAGGGTCGCGGATAGCGGGAATCTCCGCCGCCGTGAATCACGGGGCGGCACCGACGATGTCCGGGAGGGTTCCGGGAGATACCCCGACGCCGGTCGCGGACCTCGAGACCGCCCTCGTCAGGGGCAGCGCATCGACGGTCGACGGCTGGACTCGAGGCCGGTACACCGCCGCCGATGCAACGGCCGGGACCTCCGATACCGTTGTCCTGTACACCAACATCGAGGCTCCGGGCGTCCAGCCGTTCAGCGGCGAGGGGGGCAGGTACAGCGACGCCGATGACCTGGACCCGGACGGCAACCTGCCCATCGTGGATGACACGGACGCGACCCTGATCGCGTCGTCCGCGTTTCCGACCGGGGCGGGGATCAGGGAACACACGGCAGGCGCGGGCGGCTCGGTCGAGGTCACCGGCAGCTTCGACGGTGCCTCTGGCACGTATGTCTGCGTGCCGGCGCCCGATAGCGCCTGCACGTCCGCGGTGAAGTCCGCGGGCGGAGTGGATCTGACGGGTGGAGGCGGATGGAAGTTCGTGCCGGCGCGGGGTGCGGAGGTTGCGACGCTGGATGCCGAGTACCAGTCCTTCGGGTGGTGGCTTCGCAAGACCGAGGGCGGCTGGGCCGTGGGCGTCTTTCACGACGGCACTGGAAGCGCTGCGGATGAGTTCAGCAATCTCGTGGCGCTGGAGGGCACGGTGACTTATAGAGGCCCGGCGGCGGGGAACTTCGCTCTGGACAGCCGGACCGGCGGGGAATTCACGGCCACGGCGATGTTGGAGGTGGATTTCGGCGACGGCACGCAATCCGGCACGGTCGAGGGAACGGTCGACGGTTTCACGGTTGAAGGCGAGGAGAAGCCCTGGTCTGTGGAACTCCAGGCGGCCGAGATTGGCGCTGACGGTGTCATCTCGGCGGGTGGAAGCGCCACGGCGCTCACATACTGGACCGTCAACGAAGAGAGGGCCGCGAACGCGGCGCTCTGGAGCGGCCGGTTCCACGATGTGAACGAGGACCAGGTCCCGTCCGTGGCGACCGGCACGTTCGAGGCCGTTCACGGCGATACCGGGCGCATGTCCGGCGCATTCGGAACAACCTTGCAACCGTAGACGGTGGAGTGAACTCCCCCTCCTGATGGCATCGCGATGCCAGGGTCGCGGCACGATTGTGCAATGAGGAAGGCGGAGGCGTATCTGTAGAGCTTTACTGCGTCCTGCCTTGAGTTTCGTGACCATGAGGACGGCGGAGCGGCAGGCCCGGGGGAAGTTGCGCTTGGGACCCGCAATCTTCTGGTGTGCCGAAGCATGCAGTCGATCAACGCGCAGAGAGGTCATTTGGCGGAGTGCTGGGCCGTCGCGCCGCCGGGACCTCTGCTTCTGAAGTGCCTACAGGCGTCAGGGCCACACTGACGAATGGGATTCACCACCTGTCCGGGCGCTTTCTCCGGCTTGGCCGGAAGTTCGTTTTGGCCTTGGCCTGTGTTCTGCCGTGGGTGTGTCAATGACGGTCGAGAACTGCGCTCTCTCTTGTTTGATGAAGTCAGCGGTTGAACGCTTCACGGTCATGTGCCTGCCGTCAGGCCTTCGGCGGTAGTATCGATGACGGAGAAGCTGCCGGAATCCCGCCGAAAGCAACGTGATCGCGTCGCTTCGCTCCGGGGTGGCTACAATGGTGACATCAGGTGGGTACGTTGGATGACATCGGGCGGCGACATTGGTGACATTCTGCAGGCGGTGCCAGCGTCAACGTGAGTGTCGACACGGCGAAGGACCAGCGGGCGGTTCGGTCGAGTTCATCGGCAGCTTCGACGGCGCCTCCGGCACGTATGTCTGCGAGCCGGCTCCCGGCAGCGCCTGCACGTCCGCGGTGAAGTCCGCAGGCGGAGTGGCACCGGCGGGCGGAGGCGGGTGGAAGTTCGTGCCTGCCGCGGGCGCCGAGGTGCCGACGCCGGACTCCGAGTACCAGTACTTCGGAGGTGGCTTCGCAAGGCCGGGGACGTCTGGTCCGTGGGCGTCTTCCACGACGGTACGGGAAGCGCCACGGACGAGTTCGCCAGTCTCGTTGAGGTGCAGGGCACGGCAACCTACAGAGGTTCGGCGGCGGGGAACTTCGCTCTCGACAGCGGAACCGGCGGGGCATTCACCGCAACGGCGACGCTGGAGGTGGATTTCGGCGGCAGCACAGAACCCGGCACGGTCGAGGGAACCGTCGACGAATTCACGGTAGACGGCGAGATGAAGCCCTGGTCGGTGGAACTCCAGGCGGCCGCAATCATCGGCTCCGACGGCGCGATCAGGGCGGGCGGCGGCTCCACGGCGCTCACATACTGGACCGTCGACGAAGAGACGGCTGCAAATGCAGCGATCTGGAGCGGACAGTTCCACGACGTGAACGAGGACTGGGTTCCGTCTGTGGCGACCGGCACATTCGAGGCCGTTCATGGCGATACCAGACGCATGTCCGGCGCGTTCGGAACGAACCTGCAGCCGTAGGCGATGGAGTGGATTTGCCCTCCCGATGGCATTGCGATGCCAGGGCGCGGTACGATTGTGCGACGAGGAAAGCGGAAGCGATCTGTAGAGTTGTATTGCGTCCTGCCTTGAGTTTCGTGACCACGAGGCGAAGGCGAAAGGCGCGGTATGGTGAGTCTCGTGTCAGAAGGAATGACGGTAGTGGGAATGTCGGCTACTCTCGCCAGACATCCCTGCTGGCAAGGCTGATAACAACCATGGCCACGAATGGCAGTCTGAGAGAGTCGAGGTATTGCCGAGGGGGCGCCAAACCCATGTCGTTGCTGTGCGCCGGCGCGCAGGCATGGCTGGAGGTTGCGGACGACGCGGCGAATCGAGTCGCCTGCACCGGGGGCCGTGCGACTATACTCCCGGCGACATTGCACTGAATCACTACGGAACGGAATGCTCGAGCGCCTTGAGTTGGAAAATGTTGGTCCGGCGCCGGAGATGGCGCTGGACCTGCAACGGCGGCTGAATCTCATCACCGGCGACAACGGGCTCGGCAAGAGCTTCCTGCTGGACGTCGCATGGTGGGCGCTGACGCGGAAGTGGCCGCGGGACCTGAATCCACGCCTGACTTCCGGATATCCGGCACGACCGACGGATGTCGCAAGGCCGGCAAAGTTGCGCTTCGCGCTGACCACCGATGCCGGAAACAGCAGGAGCTTCGAGAGCACGTATTCCGCCCGGGACCAGGGCTGGACCGGACAACCCGGGAGGCCGTGGAGTCCCGGACTGGTGATCCACGCACATGCCGACGGCGGCTTCTCGGTCTGGGATCCGGCCCGGAACTACTGGCGGAGAAGAGGGAATATCGACGTCCAGGATCGGCTTCCAGGGTACGTTTTTTCACCCGAGGAAGTCTGGAGTGGGCTGGAAGTCTCGATCGAGGGCAAGTCGATCAAGGTCTGCAAGGGGGTTCTCGACGACTGGTCGAGCTGGATTCGGGAGAATGGGGAGAGCGCACGCCGCATGGCGGAGGTGGTGGGCGCGCTGACGGTTCGAGGCGAGCCGTGGGAAGTCGGTCCTCTCTTGCGTCTTTCCGTTGATGACGCACAGGATATTCCATCAATCAGAACCGAGTATTCCGATGCTGTTCCCATCGTCCATGCGTCATCCGCGGTTCGCAGGATCGCCGGCCTGGCTTACATGCTTGTCTGGGCCTGGAGTGAACATGTCCGTGCCGCGGGACAGATCGGCGTAAGGGTCGCCGGGCAGGTCATCCTGCTGTTCGACGAAATCGACGCGCACCTTCATCCACGATGGCAGCGCACCATCGTGCCCGCCCTTCTCAGGGTGATGGACCGGCTCACCAATGGGGGTGCGGGCGCACAGCTCATCGCGGCCACACACTCTCCGCTCGTTCTCGCCTCAGTGGAGCCCCACTTCGACCAGGATCGCGACCGGCTGTTTCACCTGGACATCCGCGATGGCCGGGTACAGCTCGACATCGTGCCCTGGGCGGCACAGGGAGACGCGCTCAACTGGCTGGTGTCGGACGTCTTCGGGCTGCGGCAGGCGCGGTCGGTCGAGGCGGAATGCGCCATTGAGGCCGCGCAGGCATTCATGCGCGGTGATGCGCAGCGAAATCCGGAGGATCTGAGAGAAGCCCAGGCGATCCACGAGGAGCTTCAGCGTGTGCTGGCCGGGCACGATCCGTTCTGGCCGCGTTGGGTGGTGTCGACGGAGCGCCAGAGCAGCGGGGAATGATCCGTTTCGAGCGCATTCCCGAGCCGGCGGGCCTCGGCCGGCGGGCCAGGGAGCCGGGCAACGCATGGCTAGCGGCCAATCCCGGCGACGGGCGACCGAAGGATTACTGGACCCCCTTCAAGGGAGAGCTCGCAGTGGGCTTCCGAAATCTCTGCGCTTACTCCGCGATGTACGAGCCGGTTGGGACCGTGGACCACTTCGTAAGCTGCGACGAGGACCGGTCGAGGGCATATGAGTGGGAGAACTACCGCTACTGTGCGGCGTGGATCAATTCGAGCAAGAGCCATGTATTGGCGGGAGACCTGCTCGATCCGTTCGAAATCGAGGACGGGTGGTTCGAACTTCATCTGCCGTCCTTGCAGCTGCGGGTTTCGGACGCGGTTCCCGAAGAGTTTCGCGAGCGCGCCGAGTATGTTGTGGTCAGGCTGCATCTGCGTGACGACGAAAGGATCATGCGTCAACGCAGGGAGTGGTACCGCCTGTATCAATGTGGCGAGATTTCCCAGAGTGGTCTGGAAGGGAAAGCGCCGCTGATCGCGGCGGCGATTGATGGTCTCCGCCGGGAACCCAGGTCCGCGTCAGGCTGCATCTGCCCTGGTGTTGGGCAACGAAGCTGACACGGCTCTACGGAATCCCCGTGGTGGCATTGCGTCTCCCGGCCATACCGGTCGACGGCATCTGGTTCGACAACAACAACGATCCGTTCGTCCGGGAGATTGATGTCGGCATCGGACACGTGTGAGTGACGACTGGAACGACATGCGCCGGCGCGACCTCGAAAGCAATAAGCTCAAGATCGACGATCGTTTCACACCTGTTAGCGACGGTCAGGAAGTGCGTTTATCTGATGAAGTCGCAGTCGGGACGGATCTTGGGTATCGGTTGTCGAGCGTGGCGCACGGTAACGCGACCGCGTTCAAGGGCGTTGCAGCATCCATGTGTGACGTCAGCGATGATGCTGGCGCCGACCGTATGGCCGGCGGTGGTCAAGGAGATTCAGGCGGTGCTGTTCATGCGATGGGACGGTCATCGGTCTGGATGGGTTCGCCGGTGCGGTTGCGGATGAGCATGTCGTTCCAGCAGGCGCCGTTGTGAGTGACGGCCAGGAACTGCACTTATCTGATGAAGTCAGCGGTTGAGTTCATTTCGTTCATGTGCCTGCGGTTGGGCACTGCTCGGTGCAGCCGTCGAGGTCGGGTCGCATGCGGATGGTTCGCGTGTCCCTGGCAATCAGGCGTCGGGCGGCCTCATCGCCGTATCGTGTGGCCTTCCAGGCACAGAAATTGCGGCGTGGGTTCCAGTCCTCGATCCAGGAGGGAATCGTGTCCTTGACTGCGCCGGTGGAGATCACGGCGCATCCCCGTTGTACCGGGAGGTTGTGGAGGGAGAGGATCGACAGGGCGTCGAGTGAGTTGCCTGCGAGGATGACACGGGTCGGCCAGTCGGGTTCTCACGACATCCAGAAGCCACCGGTGTCGACTGGTTCCGTCATGGGCCCGTCGGTCTCGATGCCGACGGCTTCGCGGCCGGCGTTGCGGCGGACGAACACGGGGTTGCCATGGTGGTCGGCGTGGATCATGTCGAGGGCGCGGGCGACGGCTTCGAGGGGACAGGCCCGCAGGGTTTCGGCCCCTACGCGCCGCGTGAGGGGGAGGTGCATCCAGGTGTTGCCTTTGCGGTTCGGCATTGCCCTTTGGCGTCGCGTCGCCAGCGGCGTTCGGCGGTACGCGCCTTCCGGCGTTCCTCGGCCTCCCTGCGGCGCCATGAGTCGCCGTCGATGGGGATGATCTCGGCGTTGTGGACGAGGCGGTCGACCAGGGCGACGAAGCAGGCGGCGCTGGGGAACGGCGGTTCCACCCTGGCCGGCACCATCCGCTTCGAGCTGCATGGCACGTCCATGCGCACCGGCGACGCCGGAACCACAACATGAGCGCGGTGAGGGAGCGCCCCTGCGTCGCTGCGCTCCGGGACGTCCGCGCCAGACGACAGGGTGTGCCGCAGCATGGTGCGCGCGCGGGGTCGCGCATCGCGCGCCCACCATGCATGCACCGCCCGTATTGCGGTCAGGCCTTCGGCGAGGGTGTGAGTGACGGCCAGAAACTGCGCAATCCTGCCGATAGCGACCTGATCGCGCCGCTTCGCTCCGGGTGGCTCAATTGGCGAGGAAGGCCGCTGCGATTCGGCAAACGGGAGACTCCGGTATGTCCACAGGACAGACTGCTGACGGTCGTCATCTGCGCGGCGGGGCCAGCATCAACGTGAGCGGCGAAATGCTCGACGATAGCACTGGTGTTCCTGACCCCGGATCTGAACATGACCTTGCGGCACGTCTGCTCTTCGGCTACTCACACGAAAATGTCGACCGGAAACTGAAAGCAGCGATCGGGAACCTTGGGAAAATCACGCAGGATCTCGAACCATGGTGCACCCTTGCGGCAGAGGGACGTCCGAACGGCTTGCCAGGGCCGTTCTCAAACGACCTGGCGCCATGGCTGTTCGACGGCCACCCTGCCGGTGCCGGCATGCTCTTCCACGTGACCGTGCCGCGCCGGACCGGGCCGGGTTTTCCCGATCGTCCGGCGCCTGGCCCGGATGGTTCGGAAGAGTTGGCGGATAGCGACCGCATCGTCTCCATCCCCGCCGCACGCGGCGAGCGCCCGGCACACGAACGCGTGTTGCAGGCGCTGCGGGCCGCCTGGGGTGACAGCGTTCTGGCGAGATTGCCGGGCGATGCCTGGCTGCGCAGCGGATTCCTCGAACAGCACTGCAGGCTGTTTCACCGCCGTCCCTCCATCTGGCACACTTGGGATGGCCGGAAGGGCGACGGCCCTCATGCCCTGGTCAGCTGCCACAAACTCACAGAAACTGGTGGCGGGAGTCCCCGACTGCCGGAGTCGCTCACCTGCAGCTGCTTGCGGGACTGGATCGGCCGTCGGCACAATGGAGCAAAAGACGGCGAGTTCGATGCCGGGGATCGCCTGGCCGCCACTCTGGAGTTGCATGTCCTGAAGGGCGAACCGCCCTTCGAACCCTTCGTTCGCCGGAAGCCGCTCGAGGATCACCCCACGGGCCGGGATCCCGGCATCAACGGCGGCGTCCGGCTC
>JGIcombinedJ30088_10005153_pt1 | contig 11350 bp, 9 predicted proteins | sample PinacodermPK_FD_30088 | JGI IMG/M metagenome (IMG submission 30088) | reverse complement strand
ACCAGCGGATGGTCGGCGGCGACTTCGCGCAGCCGCCGCTGGAAGTAGGTGCCGACCGAGGCGCATTTCGCCGGCAGGTCGAGCCGCTCCATGATGTCGATGTTGGCCATCGCCGCAGCCGCCGCCACGGGATGCGCGGAGTAGGTGTAGCCGTGCGCGAAGTAGGCGACGCCGGGCGCCCCCTCCTTGATGACCTGCCAGATCTCGTCGGAGATGATGCTGCCCGACATGGGCACGTAACCGCTCGTCAGCCCTTTGGCGATGGTGATGATGTCGGGCTCGATGTCGTAGGTCTGGGACCCGAACCAGTTGCCGGTACGGCCGAAGCCGGTGATGACCTCATCGGCAATCATCAGCATGTCGTACTTGCGCAAGACCTTCTGGATTTCGGGGAAGTAGCCCTCCGGCGGGATGATCACGCCGCCCGCGCCCATCACCGGCTCGGCGATGAACGCAGCCACCGTGTCGGGCCCTTCGGCGAGAATCATCTCCTCCAGCTTTTGCGCGCACCACTTGGAGAAGTCGCGCTCGCTCATCCCGGGCTCGGCGTTTCGCCAGTAGTGCGGGGACTCGGTATGAAGGACCGTCGGCAGCGGCAGATCGAACGCCGCGTGAATGCTCGGCAGTCCAGTCAGGCTCGCCGAGGCGACCGTGACGCCGTGATAGGCGCGCTTGCGAGAGATGATCTTCTTTTTTTCGGGCTTACCGCGCAAGTTATTGTAGTAGTGGACCAATTTGACATTGGTGTCGTTCGCGTCCGAGCCCGAATTGCCGAAGAACACCTTGCTCATGTTGCCGGGCACGAGGCGCAAGATGCGATCGGCCAGGCGGATGGGCGCTTCCGTCCCCATCGAAAAGAAGCTGTGGTAGTAGGCCAGGTTCTCGGCCTGCTCGGTGATCGCGTCGACCACCTCCTGGTGGCCCCAGCCGATGTTGACGCACCAGAGGCCGGCCATGCCGTCGATGTACGACTTGCCCGCCGCGTCGGTGAGCCGCACGCCGCTGCCCGACTTGATGATGTTGGGCCCGTTCTCGAGATGCGGCTTCAGAGCCGTGTAGGGGTGCAGAAAGCTCTGCTTGTCCATCTCCTCGAGAGAGAGGTTGTGGGCCTGTTCGATATCCATGTCCGGTTCTCCCGCCGCTATTGCCCGTCGCTCGGTTGGCCGCCGCTGCAGCTCGTTCCTTCGCCCGATACCGCGAACAGCTCGTTATGAAGCTGCCGCTTGATGACCTTTCCGTTCGCGTTGACCGGCAGCGGCTCGGTTCGCACTTCGATCGTCGCCGGCACCTTGAACGCGGCAATTCGTGAGCGGCAGTGCTCGATCAACACCGCCTCGCCGACCGCACGTTCGGCCGAGACCTGCACCACCGCCGCGACCTCCTGCCCGAGCACGGGATGCGGCTTGCCGATCACGGCCGCGTCCTTGACTGCCGGATGACTACAAAGCGCGTTCTCCACCTCGACGCAATAGACGTTCTCGCCGCCCCTGATCAGCATGTCCTTGGCGCGATCGAGCAGGAAGAGCAAGCCGTCCTCGTCCAGCAGCCCGATATCGCCGGTGTGCAGCCAGCCGTCACGGAAGGTCGCAGCGCTCGCTTCGGGCTGCTTCCAGTAACCCGTGACGATGTTGGCCCCGCGCACGCAGACCTCGCCGCGCACGCCTGCGGGCAGCTCCGCGCCGCTCTCGTCGACGATCCTGATGTCGCACGCGGGTCCGGGAATGCCGGCGCTGTCCGGGTGGCGGCGATAGCTCTCGCCCGCGTTGTAGCTCACGAGGGACGAGGCTTCGGTAAGGCCGTAGCCGTTCTCGGCCTCCGCCTGCGGCAGCCGTTCCGCTATGAGATCGAAGAGCCTCACCGACGGTGGCGTGCCGCCATAGTTGAGGCCGATCAGCGACGAGGTGTCGTGGTCGGCGAAGCCCGGCGTTTCGAGCATCTGCAGGGCCATGCCCGGCACGCCGGTGAAATTCGTGATCCTCTCCCGTTCGATCAGCGCGAGCGCCTGCTCCGGGTCCCATCGGTGCATAAGGATCAGCGTGGTGCCGCCGAAGATGGCCGGCGCCAGGATCGAATGGCAGCCGGTGACGTGAAAGAACGGCACCGGGACCAGTACTGTGGGGTGCGGCACCGGCCCGCCGAGCCATACCGGCGTCACGCCGCGGCAGAGCTGCCGCACGGCGCCGCGGTAAGCCACGGTCATGATGTTCGTGCAGATGTTGCGGTGCGTGCCGAGCGCGCCCTTTGGCGTGCCGGTGGTGCCGGAGGTGTAGAAGATCGTGGCGTCGTCGTCGGGCTCGATTGCCGCGTCCGGCATCGTTGGATCGTCGTCTGCGGAAGCGAGCGCATCGTTCCAGAGGGCAACACTTTCGCTGCTCTCAGCGCTCTCGTCGCGCACGACGATGAGGCCCTGCAGGCCGAGGTCCTCCTCACAGGAGGCGAGCAGCGCCGCGCGCTTGCCGTCTGCCACCACCACTCGTGAGCCGGAATCGGTCACGCAGTAGGCGAGCTCCCGTGCGGTGAACCAGGCGTTGAGCGGCACCGCGATGGCGCCGATGCCGGTGATGGCCCAGAACGCCACCGACCACTCCGGCAGATTGCGCATGGCGATGACGACCCGGTCCCCTTTGCAGATGCCGTAGTGCGTCCGCAGCACCTGCGCCAACCGGCACGCCTGGCGATGGTGGTTGGCGTAGCTCAGGCGCTCGCCGTCGAGCACGAGGCACGCCCTCTCGCCATGCTCGGCTGAGGCGGCGAGGACGGCGCCGAGCGTGGGCGGCGCGTTCCTCCACGCGCGGACCGCGACTCCCCGGATCTCGATCTCCTCGAGTTCGAAGGGGAGCCCGGCGCCCACGAGGCGCTCGTGGGCCTCCGCCCGGCTCAGGCGCCGGGCCATCGACTAGGAGGCTCCTCCGTGCGCCGCGCGCAGCTTGCGCATGCCCCTGAGCCAGCGCTCGCGATCCGAGGCCTTTCGTTGCACGTAGCCATGCACTTCAGGGTGCGGAAGGATCAGGAACTCCTCCCGCTCCATCGCCGCGATCACGCTGTCGGCCACCTGTTCCGGCTCCAGTACGCCGTCCAGGCTGGCGACGCCCTCGTCTCGTCCCGTGAGCATGGCGGTGCGGACCGCCTGCGGGCACAGCACCGAGACCCGCACCCCCTGGTCGCCGTAGGCGATGGAGAGCCATTCGGCGAAGGCCACGGCAGCATGCTTGGTCACCGTGTAGGTCGCCGATTCCACGTGGCTGAGGAGCCCGGCGGCGGACGCCGTGTTGACCAGATAGCCGCTGCCACGGGCCGCCATCTTGGGCGCCACCGCGCGCGCCGCGTAGACGTGGGCCATGACGTGGATGTCCCAGTTCTGCCGCCACTCCTCGTCCGGGGTATCGACGCCGCCCATTCGTGCGATTCCAGCGTTGGAGACGAACACGTCGATGGGACCGAAGGCATCCTCCGCCGCGGCGACGAGGCGCTTGATATCGGCTTCGACCGCGACATCGCAGGGCACCGCCAGGGCGTCGATCTCGCCGGCGGCCTCCTGCAGGACGTCCTCCTGCAGATCGGCCAGGGCAATGCCCCGCGCGCCCTCCGCCCTGAACCGCCGCGCCAGCGCGAGCCCGATCCCACTCGCACCGCCGGTGACAACGACGGACTTGTCCGCGATCTTCAACGAGAGCTCGCTTCAAGTATCAATAGGAGAGGAAACGGGTCGGCGTGAGCTCCAGCAGGACCCAGTCGTCCCTGGCGGACCATTCAGCGATGGCTTCCTCCCGCCGCGGGCTCTCGTAGTAGCGCTGGGTGAGATCGAGTCCGAACTCCTTGCCGCCCTCGTCGAAAATTTCGACCGTCCCTTCCACTGTGACCCACGCCTCGGGTGCGCCGACCGGGTCGGCCACACTGAGGCAGGCGCGCGGATCGCGCCGTAGCCGCTTCACCTTGCCAGTGTCCCGCATCGAGAACATGCGGGCCTTCTCGCCGTCCCACTCGTACCAGAGCGGGAGCGCGTTCGGTGAGCCGTCCACATTAAGCGTACAAAGCGTGCCGATGCGCACCTCGCGCAGGAAGGCGTCCCGTTCCGCGGCGGTCATGTTCCTGGAAACTCCCCTTTGCGCGCTACTGCGGATCGATCAGATAGTCGTCACCCTGACGCAAGCTCCGCTGCACCCAATCGCCCGCGTCGGGACGATCGGGCCTGACGACTTCGATCGAGCCCCGCGCCGCTCGCATCTTCGCGCGCAACGCTTCGGTTGCCGCCAGATCGACCGTCATGGTCGCGCGATGGATCACGACTCCGTAAACGTCCTCGGCACTCTCGAGCGAAATCATGCCGTCGAAGACGCTCTCCAGCACTGCTTGAGGATCGCGTTTCAATGGTTCGCCGCGCCCGCCACCGCCGGTGGAAAGGCCCACCCAGATTTCGTCCTCCTCGATGACCAGGTTCCCCTTAGCTGAGCAGAAGGTGCGCTTGCCGGTGGTCAGGTTTTCTTTGTAGTTGCCACCGCCGATGCCGGGCGTCCCGCCAATCGTGCCGTAAGGCGGGTTCATGTTGCCGTCACCGAATATGTTGCAGTCCATCGTCCCGCTCATCGGGCGAATCCGGATATCCACGCCGGGACCGCCGATGTCCTCCCCATGACCCATCGAATCGACGGCGATCTCCTGCTTGTCGAAGTGCATCGGGTAGAGCATCTCGCTCACCTCGACGCTGATGATCTTCTGCCCGCCAAGGGCAGCGGGCGAGAGCATGATGGGCCAGCCGTCGGTGCCGACCCCGGCGCCGCCGCCGGGCGAGGCGTTGAACACCATGCTGCCCCACTCCTTGGATTCGCCGTTGCGCCGATCGCTGCCTGAGAACATGGGCACGCAATGAATGGCGGGCATGCCGCCGGTCGCGCGCTCCGGCATGGCCCGGGCCAACGCCTTCCACACCGCAATCTGCATGGTGTCGCCGGGGCAGATCGTCGCCAGCGCAGTCGAGGCTGGGTGGTTGGCGTTGCAGACGGTGCCTGCCGGCGCCTCCGCGGTGATGTGCCGCAGGCAGCCGTCGTTGTGCGGAATGGTCGGGTCGATCATGCACATGATCGGGATGCCGGCTGCCGCCTGCATCACGCCCTGGGTGCTGTTGTTGGAGCCGGGCGTCTGCGGCGCGGAGCCTGTGAAATCCACGTGCGCTCTGTCGCCCTTGATCGTGACCTTAGCGTGAATCGGGATGTTCGTGCCGCCCTGCCCGTCGGTATCCAGCCAGGCATCGCCGTGATACTCGCCGTCGGGCATGTCACGGATTTCGGCCGCCATGCGCTGGTCCGAATACTCGAAGATCGCGTCGATATAGCCCTCCAGCTCCTCCTTGCCGTAGCGCTCCAGCATTTCGAGGATGCGCCGCCGGCCGGTCCAGATTGACCCGAGCTGCGCCATCAGGTCTCCGTAGAGCCAGTCCTTCCAGCGCACGTTGGCGAGATACATGCGGATGATGTCCTCGCAGGGCTTGCCCTTCTTGTAGAACTTGATCGGCGGGAGCTGCAGCCCCTCCTGCCACACGTCCTTCGCCGCAGCGGGGACACTGGTCGGCATGAAGGCGCCGCAATCGAGCTGATGGCCCTTGGTCACGCTCCAGAACAGATGCTCGCCCTTGTAGAACACCGGACACGCGGTCACGAAGTCGCCCACGTGGGTGTTGCCGCTGTAGGGGTCGTTGCAGACGATCACATCGCCGTCGTGAATGTCGCCCTCGAAGACCCGCGCGATCTCCTTCAGCACCACGTGCATGGAGTTCGTGTGGATCGGCAGCGCGTCCATCATGCAGACCTGCCGGTCCTGCCGGTCGTAAATCGCGCATGAGAAATCGTGCGAGAGCGCGATGATGGAGGTCCATGCCGTGCGCTCCATCACGAGCGTCATCTCGTTGGCGATCGTATTGAAGCGGTTGAGGATGACCGAAAAGGTGATCGGGTCGATCTCGGTGCGCCCGTTCGTCTTTCGGCTCCGGGCCTTGGAGCGCGCGGTGCGCGCAGTGCGGCCGAGGGCCGCCGGGCGGCTCTTGCCATTGGACTTCGCTGCTCGTGCCATCCGCTTTCCTCCCGCCTTCTGCGGCGTCTTCAGGTCTTGGCCGGCGTGAACACCGCGATCACGTCGTTGGGTCCCTCGATCACCTTATAGCCGTACGAGGCTCCGCGTGGGACGTAGAAGGCTGTTCCCTTCCCGACCGTCTGCGTCTCGCCCTCGATGGTCAATTCTGCGGTGCCGCTCAGGATGTAGACGATCTCGTCGTAGTCCGCGTAGACGCATTCCGGATCTTCCATGCCCTCCTGCAGGGTCGAGACGTTAAGCGACATCTCCTTCGACCCGTGCGCCCGGCGAACGAGCCGGCGGCTGATGACGGTCTCGTCTTCGTAGACCTCCGCGTCGCCCAAATTCATGACCTTGATGCCGCTCATCCGCTCGCCTCCCCGATTCTGTTCTCGTCCCGATACGCGCGACCGTTCCGCTCACGCCGGCCTGTTGCCGCGCCCGCCGTCGACATCGTAGATCGCCGCGGTGACGTAGGAGGCTTCGTCCGAGCAGAGCCACAATACCATGGTGGCGATTTCCTCGGGCTGGCCGATGCGCTTGAGCATCGAGCCGGTCTTGCCGAGGGCGATCGCGGCCTCGGGCCCGATGGATCGCTCCCAGATGTCGGTCAGAATAAGACCCGGGCGCACGCAGTTCACCCGGATGCCGTGCTCGGCATATTCGTGGGCGAGGCCCTTGGTAAAGGAATCCACGGCGCCCTTGGAAGACGCGTAGGGGACATCGCTCGGCAGCCCACCATAGCGGGCCGAGATGGAGCCCACATTCACGATCGAGCCGCCCTTGCCACCGTGCTTGGTGGACATGCGCGTGACGGCCTCGCGCGCGATGACGAACAGGCCGAAGACGTTGATGGCGAAGACGCGCTCCAGGCCCTCCAAGCTCATGTCGGGGATCAGGGTTTCGTAGTCGATGGCAGCGTTGTTGACGATCGCCGTCACCGGCCCGAGTTCGTTATCGACCGTTTCCAGCATCCGCAGGATGTCATCTTCCTTGCCCATGTCAGCCTGGATGGCGATGGCACGCTGGCCGGCCTTCTGGATATCGGCCGCGACTTCCTCGGCGCGATTCTTGGCCTGGGCGTAGTTGACGGCGACATCGTAGCCCTTGGCGCCGGCGAGCCGCGCGACGGCGGCGCCGATCCCGCGACTGCCGCCCGTAACGATCATGACCTTGGACATACCCCTCCCCTAGACTATTCGGCGCCGCTCGCCAGAAACTTCACGCAGAGGCTGACGCGCGCCGCAACATCGGGCGCCGTCCCCTCGGGCAGCAGTGCCTTCTCATGGACCACATCAAGCAATTGCCTGTCAATCCAGCTTGCCGAGACTTCGAAGCCCCGCGCCTCATAGATGTCCGTTGGCTGGCCGCCCATGAAGCCCATCACCGCCCGTTGCGGGGGCGTCGCCTTCGCCGCGATCGCTGCGAAGCCCGCGCCGGCAGCCCACTCGAGCAGATAATCCAGGAGCGCCACGCCGAGGCCCCGGCCCTGGTAGCGCGCATCCCGGCGCTCCGAATCGTCAAGCTGGCCCACGTGATAGCAGAAGATCGAGAGGCTGTTGGTGGGGAGAGCGGGCGCGGTGTCGCCGAACTCACCCCAGTAAAGCGGGTCCCACAGGCCGTTCGGCGAGCGGCAGGTCTGGTCGTAGCGACGGAACTGGAGCTGCGCCACGTGCTGAGCGCCGTCGAAGGCGAGGACGGCCGCAGACCCCACGTCGGCAATCCGCGACCTGAGCGCCGCCTCGTCGCCCTGGCAGCCGATCGGCACCCGCCCGACATCGTCCGCCGTCATGAGGCGAAAACTGAATCGGCTCTCCTCGCCCCGGCTCATCCGCTCCCCCATCGCCGCATTTCTCCATCACACGAAGGCGGCGCCGGTTCAACCGTCGTCAATTGACGATGCTGGGCAATGTCTCTAAAAGCGAAGCAGTCTTAGAACGCAGGGAGATGGGAACTATGAGGAACATCCAGGGCATTCCCAGGCTTGCATTGTCGGCAATCGCCGGTGCGGCCGTTTTGGGCATGGCCGTGACAGCCACCACCGAGACGGTATCGGCGCAGGAGACGCTCGTCGTCGGCGCGATTCAGCCGCAGGCAGGCGACTGCGGGCAATGGGGGATCCCCATCACGCGGGGCGTGCAGATTTGGGCGGATCAGCTCAATGCCGAGGGCGGCCTGCTGGCCGGCGACGGCAAGCGCTACATGATCGAGCTCAAGGCTTACGACAACGTCTGCTACATCCCGGGCGAGGAGCTGAAGGCCGGGCGCCGCGCCATCCTGGACGACGGCATCAAGTTCATGCTGCAGACCTTCACCCCGGGCAGCCGGCAGGCGATCGCCCAGATGACGACGGACAACCATGTTCTCACCACTTCCTACGGTGCGGGCTATCTGAGCGGAGATCACCCGTATCTGCTCGGCGGCATCACCGGCTCGCCGGCGGCCTACATGCTGATCGCGAGTCGCGCTCTCACGGCCAACCCGGATGTGAAGCGGGCGGCGATCATCACCGCCGACACCTCTTTCGGCCTGGCCGCCAAGGCCTATTTCGAGGCCGGCATCGCGGCGCATCCGGACCAGGCAGAGATCGTCTACAACGAGAGCTACTCACCGGACGCGACCAAGGACATGCTCGGCCTGCTCACGCCGCTGATGGCGTCGGAGCCCGACATGATCTGCCAGCTTGGCTTCGTGCCGGCTCAGCTCGCCATCATGATCGAGACCGTCGAGCAGCTCGGCTTCAAGGGCGTCTACTGCGCCGAGGGCTTTACGATGCCGCAGATTCTGAAGCGGGTGACCGCGGAGGCGCTCGCAGGCCGGATGTACAGCGGCTACGCCTTCGAAGCCTCCGAGCCGACGTTCAGCGAGAAGGGTCACCAGCTCTACAAGACCTACGTCGAGGAGTGGGGTGCGGACCAGTGGACGCCATACGTGCCGATCGGCTATGCCGCGTTCGGCACGATCGAGGCTGGTATCCGGCTGTCGCCCAGCATCGACTCAGAGGTCGTGATGAAGACCCTGCTCGGCACCGAATCCGTCGATCACCCGATCTTCGGCCCCTCCAAGTGGGGTGGTGAGGAGATCTACGGCGCCAACAACCACCTGCTGACGCCGCTGCCGATTTACAACCTCGGCGCCGACGGCAACCTGGTGCTCGACCACGTCGTCGACCATGCCGCGTGGTGGGCAGCGAACATGGACGTGGCCCTGCCCATCCTCGATGCGGGCGGCCAAGTGTACAGATAGCCGCTGAAGCGGCGGAATTTGCGGGCCGGGACGCGCGTCATTTGCCGCGTGAGTCCCGGCCCGTTCTTGTTGGCGCTCGATAGGAGTCGTACCGCCAACCTGGCGCCAGCGACTCTTCGAGCCGTAGGCGACGAAACCGGCAGACGGTAAGCGGCAGCACCGATCAAGCGATATGCAGATCGTCGCCAACATCGTCTTTCTCAGCACCTTCTACGTGTCGTTCGCGGTCGGGCTCGCGCTCGTCTTCGGCGTCATGCGCACGATCAACTTCGCGCATGGCGAGTTCTACATGCTGGGCGGCTATTCGCTCTGGCTGCTGTTCGGCCTTCTCTCCGGCACAATGCCCGACGGCGCGACCTTCATCATCGCGTTGGTCGTCGCCGCCGGTGTGGTCGGCACACTCGGGATCTTGGTTCAGCTCTCGATCTTCCACCGCTTGCGAGAGCAGCCCTTCTCGATCTTCATGGCGACACTCGGCCTCTCTTATGTCCTTCAGGTGGTGGTGGTGAAGGCCATCGGCCCGATGGGGCAGTCCGTCCCTGCTGTTTTTCCGGGCTTCGTATTCTTCGAAGGCATGATCCTGCCGATTCAGAGACTGGTGGTCTTCGGCTTCACCGTCGTGATGATGGGCGGGCTCTATCTCTTCCTGATGCACACCGATCTGGGCCGCGCCGTCCGAGCGACTGCGCAGAACCGTACCGGCGCCATGCTGCAGGGCATCAGCATGAACCATATCGCGCTCACGACCATGTTCGTGGGCTCGGCGCTGGCGGCCCTTTCCGGTGTGCTCATGGGCAGCGTGCTCATCATCAGCCCGTTCATGGGCGGCGAAGCGCTCTGGCGCGCCTTCATCATCATCATCGTGGGCGGCATCGGCAGCCTTTCCGGCGCGGTGGTTGCTGCCTTCCTGTTCGGCATCATCGACACGCTCATGACGACCTTCGGCGCAGGTAAATTCGCGCCGATGGTCGACGCCATGATCATGCTGCTGGTCCTCTCCTTCCTGCCGAGCGGCCTGCTCGGAGCGCGCGAATGATCAGCCGCTCCGCCAACGCGCAAGCCAACAGGATTTTCCTGCGGGCCTGCATCGGCACCGCCGTCGTGCTGCCCCTGCTGGTCGCGCTCCCGCACGCACTGACGATCTACTGGCAGAGCGTGCTGGTGCTCTTCACCATCAACGCCGTCCTGTTGATCGGCTATCGGCTGATCACAACCATGGGGGGCTGGTCGTTCGCGCACATATCGACCGCCGGCCTCGGGGCGTACACGACGGCGATCCTGACGACGATCGAGACGCCGTGGTCGTTCTGGGCGACATTCATTCTCGGCGCCCTGATCGCCGGGGCCTTTGCGCTGCTGATCTCCTATCCGGTGCTGCGCACCCGCCACTACTATTTCTTCCTGAGCACTTTCGCGGCCGGCGAAGCGTTGCGCCAATGCTATGTCCAGTTCAGCGGCATCACCGGCGGCACCTACGGCATCTCCTTCATCCCGCGGCCGGAGCCCATCCTCGGGTTGGATTTCGCGACCAGCACCGGCTTCTACTACATCGCGCTGGCGCTCGCCGTGCTTGTCGGCCTCGCTCTCTACCGCTTCGACCTTTCGCGCCTCGGCCGCACGATCAAGGCGGTCGCCGCCAACGAGGAGCTCTCCGAATCGATCGGCATCAACACGTGGGCGCTCCGCACCCTGCCCTTCGTCATGGGCTCCGTCGTCGCAGGTGCCGGCGGCGTCCTCTATGGCAATTTCAACGGCGCGATCAATCCGCTGGATTTCGGCACGGTGCTCATGTTCAAGCTGGTGGCGGCAGCCATCGTTGGTGGGGTCACCACCTTCTTCGGCCCGCTGCTCGGCCTGCTCTACCTGACCGCACTCGAGGAGATATTCAGAGACTGGGCGCAGTGGGTGCCGCTGTTCTGGGGCGTCAGTGTCGTGGCCGTAATCCTGCTTTCGGAAGGCGGTCTGGAGATGGTCGCGATCCGGCTCGGGCGGCGTGCGCGCCGCTGGTGGGCCGGTCGCGCAAACCGGCCGCCGGACGGGG
>JGIcombinedJ30088_10005142_pt1 | contig 11370 bp, 7 predicted proteins | sample PinacodermPK_FD_30088 | JGI IMG/M metagenome (IMG submission 30088) | reverse complement strand
GATCGCACCGGCAAGTGCCACGAGCCGTTCCTGCGGGGACCCGGTTAGCCCCGTCCGGTAGTCGAAGCCGTGGAACATGCCGCTTACGATCTCGTACTTCTCCAGCATCACCGCGACGGCCTCGGCCTCGTCGATACCGGCGTATTCCCGGTCCGCCCGCGAATACTGGCCGAGCGCCGATTTCAGGTTCTGGGCGATGCCNATGTAGTCCACGATCAGCCCGGCGGGCTTGTCGCGGAACACCCGGTTGACCCGCGCGATCGCCTGCATGAGCCCGTGCCCCCGCATGGGCTTGTCGATGTACATCGTGTGCATGCTTGGGGCATCGAAGCCGGTCAGCCACATGTCCCGCACGATCACCAGCTGCAGCGGGTCGTCGGGGTCCTTGGCCCGCTTGGCGAGCAACTCTCGGCGCGCCTTGCCGCCTATATGCCGTTGCCATTCTTTCGGGTCCGAGGCCGCACCCGTCATGACGATTTTGATGACGCCGCTCGCGTCGTCGTCACTGTGCCACTTCGGGCGCAGCTTGACGATCTCGGCGTAGAGCGCGACGCAAATCCGGCGGCTCATGCCGACCACCATGGCCTTGCCGTCCATGCCGACGACGCGGTTCTCGAAATGCTCAACGATGTCCCCGGCGACCAGGCCAAGGCGCTTCTTCGTTCCGACGACGGCCTCGACGTTTGCCCATTTGCGCTTGAGCCTTTCCTGCTCGCTCTCGGCCTCGTCTTCAGTCAACTCGGCGATCTCCTCGTCGAGCTTCGGCTTCTCGTCGTCATCGAGTTCGATGCGGGCGACGCGGCTCTCGTAGTAGATGGGTACGGTCGCGCCGTCCTCGACGCCCCGGTTGATGTCGTAAACGTCGATGTATTCGCCGAACACGGCTGGAGTGTTCACGTCCTCCTTCTCGACCGGGGTACCGGTGAATCCGATGAAGGAGGCGTTCGGCAGAGCGTCGCGGAGGTACTTGGCGAAGCCATAGGAAATCCCGCCGGTCTTGCGCTCCACCTTGGCCCGGAAGCCGTACTGGCTGCGATGCGCCTCGTCGGCGATCACGACGACGTTCCGCCGGTCGGTCAGTACCGGATAGTCGGTCTCGCCACGCTCGGGCGAGAACTTCTGGATGGTCGTGAACACCACGCCGCCAGACGGGCGGGTCAGGACCTTCTGCAAATCCTCGCGGCTGTCGGCCTGCTGCGGGGTCTGGCGAAGCAGATCGCGGCACATGGCGAAGGTGCCGAATAGCTGATCGTCGAGGTCGTTGCGGTCGGTGATGACGACGATGGTCGGGTTCTCCATGGCCGGATGGGCGACAATCTGCCCGGCGTAGAAGGCCATGAGCAGGCTCTTGCCGGAGCCCTGGGTGTGCCAGATGACGCCGATGCGGCGATCCCCTGCGGGGCTCGCGGCGGCGGTCGTGCTCTCGACCGCATGGCGCACGGCGTGGAACTGGTGATACCCGGCCACGATCTTGACGAGGCCGGAACCCGTGTCGCCGAAGACGGTGAAATCCCGGATCAGGGTCAGAAACCGGGTCTTCTCGAATACGCCCTCAATGAGGGTGCCGAGTTCCGGCGCACCCTTCGGCGCGACGGCGGACCCGTCCACCGTGCGCCAGGGCATGAAGCGTTCGAGGTTGGCGGTCAGCGAGCCGAGGCGCGCCTGGAGTCCGTCCGAGGTCACGAGCGCGGCGTTCGTACGAAACAGGGACGGGATCTCGTCCTTGTAGGTCTGGAGCTGGTTGAAGGCGCCGTCGAGAGTGGCATTCACGTCGCCGGGGTTCTTCAGTTCGATTACGGCTAGGGGAAGGCCGTTAACGAACAGCACCACGTCGGGGCGCCGGTTGTGTTCGTGCTCGATCACCGTGAACTGGTTGACTGCCAGCCAGTCGTTGGCCTCCACGTCGGTAAAGTCGATCAGTCGGGCGACATCCCCTCCGATACTGCCATCCTCACGGGCGACCTCGACCGGCACGCCCTCGATCAGATAGCGGTGCAGGCGGCGGTTCTCCTCGATGAGCGAGGGGGTCTCGGTCTGCTGGACTTTGCGCTGCACCTCCTCCAGCGTCTCGGTGGGCAGGTGCGGATTGAGGCGTCCGAGCGCCTCGGCGAGCCTCCCGGTCAGCAACACCTGGTCGTAGCTTATTCGCTCGGGCGTCGGACCATCCGGGGATATGTCCGGCCCGTGCAACACCGAGTACCCGAGCCCGGCATGCCAAGATAGAGCGGCGTCTTCGACGTGGCTCTCGGAGAACTTCATCCTGCCGACTCGCCATCATCGTCGGCAATTGATGCGTTGGGCGATGTCTTGGCAGCCTGTTCGGACTGCCAGTCCCCATAGGTAACGGTCGAACCGTCGACTTTCCAAGAAACCCTGCCGTTGTCCGGCCTTCCGAGAATCACGGCCGACGCAGCACTGGGACTCCGAAATGCAACATCGGCAGCAAAGCGCCGACGACCCTTGTCTCCGGGCACGAGTTTCCCTGACTTGATCAACTGAGCGTGCCGTCTTGAGTAGCTGTGGTTAGATTTGCTTGTCCAATCCTTCGCAGCATCGGACCCGGCCAGGACAACAAACTCGCCATCGATCTCACGCGCTTGGGCTTCGAGACCCTGTTTCTTGCTTGCCAGCCGGAACAGAGGTGCAACATCGGCTTGTTCGGGCTCTTCGGTAGTATCTATCGCCGTCGGCGTTGTGACCTTGTGTTGGCGCGTGAAATCGAAACCGAGGACGGGAAGGATCAGCCGAACCTGATCGACAAAGAACTCCATATCCGATGCATCGGCCTCAGGTAGAGCGACCGGGGGCGGGGCTGTCCCGTTGACGACAGTGGCGGTGCCAACGGCATTCGCAATGGCAATCAGCCGGGACTCCAGGTAGCGTGCGTGCGCCTTGGTGATGTTCTGGTCCTTACTGGTCACGACGCAGGTGCGTTCCCAGAAGTCTTTGTTCTCATCCTTGTTGTGCTGGACGAGGCGTTTGCGCACATTGTCGCTTTCGCCGATGTAGAGTTGCAGCGTGTCCGGATCCTCGGGATCTGGTCCCGTCAGGAAATAGATGCCGGTTCGGTCGAGTTCCCGACGTTTAAGAAAGGCGGGCAGGCCGCTGCGCGATCCGGCCAACACATGCCCTGTCCAGTTCATGATCTCGGCTGTGATGAGGCCAGTAGCGGTACCGTCCACCAAGAAAAGACGGACGGATCTTCCCAGCAGCGAACTCATGCGACTGCCTCCAGGCCCTTCTCGGCCTCGGCAAGGCGAAGCTCACCGGACATTAGCTTCGGGAGAAGGAGGTCGCGGGTCTCGGCCAAGGTTCGGGACTCGGCTTTGGCGCGCTCGATCTTCTCTCGGATTGGGGACACTAGATCGGCAAATGAAGCCAAGACCTCGTCTCCGGGAAACACGATGACCGTATCCGTAACTTCGTTCGGCTTGACGGCTGGATATGCGCCGCCATGCCCCTCAGCGAGGTTCGCGAGACGCTCGATGTTTTCAACGCTGGTAGCGGCAATGTACACCGTGTCGCGATACATCGATCTGCGAGGTGAAAGGACTGCGAACCCGGTGCTCGCGGTCAACCCATCTCTTGAGATGTAGGCAAATGATCCATTTCCGGGTCGGGTCGTTCCCACGATCGTGTCACCCACCTTGGCAATTCTCCGAGCACGGCTTGGCGCGGCTATCCAATCCAACAAAGCGGTGGCTTCAATGTTGCCCCATTTCGCGCTGGAAAGGTCGACGTACTCGACAGTTCGCGGATGATGGCGTGCGGTCCAGCTTTCGGAATTCGTGACTGCCAGCCTTGCAAGCGTGTCGAACGACCACCCGACCGGTTTGCCCTCTTCGTCCAGCGTGTCGGGAAACAGGTCCCAGAGTTCGGGAACGAGGTAGGGGGCACAGCCTTCCGCCTTGGCGCGGGTGGGGCCGAAATCGACCAACCAGTCCTTGAAGATCGCCCGCGCCAGCGCCTCCAGCGTCTCGTTCATCCGTCGGTTCAGCTCGATCTTGTCGTCGAGGGCTCCCAACATCCCTGCTATAGAGAGTTGTTCAGCAATGGTTGGCAGGCTAATCTGAATTCGGCTTATGTCGCGGATTGGGAGTTGAGGCTGGGCGCTTCCAGTAGCAAGTGCAGTTACTTGTGTCTTGAAGAGATGCGATTTCAAGAACAAGTATAAAAAGCGCGGCGCAATTCTCGACTGGTCAGGACGAAGAATAACCATGCCAGAGTTTATTCGGATATGATCGAAATTCACTGATTCGTCAAAAAACCCCACATTTCCGACCGTACCACGCGTCGTCAGTACAATATCGTGAATTTCCAGTTTTCCCTTACGTAACAGAAGATCTCTCTCTCGACTAATGAATGAAACTTTCGAAAACCTGAAACCGGAAGCCGTAACATTACCGGCATTCAAGAAAATGCAATGGCCAATTGGAAAGAAGTCCGATTTCTTTGGATAATTCACGCCTCGATCGCCATCAATGATTTCGATTGGGGCATCCTTGAATGTTAGTTCCGGCCAACTACCCATCGGCTTTCACCTTCGCTAGCTTTAGCTGGATGAGGGCGTTTAGCTTCTCGGCTTCAGCAAATTGTTTCATCAGGGTCCCGTTCAGTTCCACAAACCGCTCCTCGAACGGAACTTCGTCGGCCGCTGCCGCCGCCGCGCCGACGTAGCGGCCCGGCGTGAGGACGTGGTTGTGCCCCCGGACCTCCGCCAGCGTCGCGGCCTTGCAGAAGCCCGGTTCGTCCCCATAGGAATCCGCGTCAGCCTCCCCTAGCCAGGCGTGGTACGTCCCGGAGATCTTCGCGATGTCCTCGTCGGAGAACTCCTTGCGGGTCCGATCGACCAGGTGCCCGAGCTTGCGCGCGTCGATGAACAGCACCTCGCCGCGCCGTTTGCGCCGGCCGTTACCGGGGTTCTTGTTGCGGGCGAGAAACCACAGGCAGGCGGGGATCTGGGTCGAGTAAAAGAGCTGACCAGGCAGGGCGATCATACAGTCCACCGCGTCACGCTCGACCATGTTGCGGCGGATGTCTCCCTCGCCGGACTGTGCCGACGACATGGAGCCGTTGGCGAGCACCACGCCCGCCGCGCCGTTCGGAGCGAGGTGATGGTGGATGTGCTGGAGCCAGGCGTAATTGGCGTTGCCCACAGGCGGCGCACCGAACTTCCATCGGGCATCCTCCCGCAGCCGGTCGCCGCCCCAATCGGAGGTGTTGAACGGCGGATTGGCGAGGATGAAGTCGGCCTTGAGGTCCGGCAGCTCGTCCTTGTGGAAGCTGCCCTCGTTATTCCAGCGGATGTCGGCGTCGATGCCGCGCACCGCTAGGTTCATCTTGGCGAGCCGCCAGGTCGTGTAGTTGCTCTCCTGCCCATAGATCGCGATGTCGCCGATGCGCCCGCCGTGCTCCTCGACGAACTTCTCGGACTGGACAAACATGCCGCCGGAGCCGCAGCAGGGGTCATAGACGCGGCCCTTGTAGGGCTCCAGCATCGCGACCAGCAGCCGGACGACAGAGCGCGGCGTGTAGAACTCCCCGCCGCGCTTGCCCTCGGCCCCGGCAAAGCCGCCAAGAAAATACTCATAGACCCTTCCAAGGATGTCTCTGGAGCGATCAGCCTCCTCGGCCATGCCGATGCCGCTCACGAGGTCGATCAACTCTCCCAGCATGACCTTGTTGAGCGCCGGGCGGGCGTAGTCCTTGGGCAGGACACCTTTGAGCGAGGCATTGCTAGCCTCGATCGCCAGCATGGCGTCGTCGATGTCCTTACCGATCGAGGGCTGCTTCGCTCGGGCCTGCAGACGTGACCACCGGGCCGCCTGCGGGACCCAGAAGACGTTTTCGGCGAGGTACTCCTCCGGATCCTCCGCGTCGGCCAACTGCTCTGTGAGCAGCTCGGCCCGCTTCGCCTCGAAAGCATTCGAGATGTACTTGAGGAAGACCAGGCCGAGCGCGACATGCTTGTAGTCGGAGGGCTCCATGTTGCCACGCAGCTTGTCCGCCGCTGCCCAGAGCTGGCCCTCGAAACCGAGGTTGGCACCACTGTTGTTTGCCTGTTTCGCCACCCAGTCACCACCCGTTCCCTGCAATGAGGGATCCGCATTGCCCGCCGGGGATTCCTACTCCTCGACCGGCTTCGCCGAGGCCACGGGCCGGCCGTGCCTGTCCTGCGACCGAGTGCGCGGCGCACGAAGCCCGAGGGGATGCGTTCGAGCGGCTTGTCGGCAGGTTCCTCATCGGGACCTCAGGACAGCCCGTCATTGTCGAGTTCCCGTTTCTCATAGACGGTCGCGATTTGCCAGCCATCCCAGATATAGCAGAGATACCGCTGTTGCTGGGCGTTCGAGAGAAGGGGCGGTGGAACTGCCGAACTCGGAAAAGGCGGCCGCTGCAGCGCGGCTCGGGCTGGGAGGCGCGGTAGGTCAGCGAGCGGAGCCGTCCGGCCCGTGCAGCACGGCGTAACCAATATCCGCGAGCCGCCGAAGGGCGGCCAGCTCAACGTCTGCTTCTCCAACCCTAGCGGGCATTTCGGAGTCAAGGGCTGTTGTTCAACAGGTCAAACAAATCACCTTGCTCTTCCTCTGTGAGATGGTCCTCGCTCACGCGAATCCACACGGCTCCTCTTGGGGAGCGGATCATCTCCAGATTGTCGGAGGACCAGCCGAACGTCTGGACATTACCATTGTCGTCGACGGTGCCGACCTTCGAGCCATCCTCAATGACTTCGTACAACGAGTAACACTTACGCTGCCCAAGCTTTGTGTTGCAGGTCGCATGGCCCCAAGCAACGTTCCGAGGGCCATGCTCTATTCTCGAATACACCAGCGGATCCAAATGGAACAGATTCACCACGGTGGACCTCGTGGCGTCGAGAACCTGCTCGCCGGCATTCTGTAGTGATTTCTCGTCCTCGAACCCCACCTGGCTATGAAGCTCTTCATAGCGGATGAGGCCCATGCACAGGGGGCAAGCAGTATGTCCCGCTCTGATCAAGCCGAGACGTGCCCACTCAGCCATATCGAGCAGGCCGTCGGCTTCGAGGATCGCTTCTAGCCAAGCGGCCTGTGCAGCCACGTAAGGTCCGTCGACGGTGTGGACGGTCAACCAGGCTAGGACGCATTTGGCCATGTAGTTGTCTTCGGCGTTGGCGTACTCCGGTGCAAAAATCCCCTGTGGCGGTCCTTCTATACGTGGAGGCTTATTTCCGCGTGCCGCGATCCGCATCACGTACTCGCCGTGATCCACCGCCCCCGGTCTACGCCTCGAAACCCGCTCACCGTCCATCTCCAGCCACCGCAACTTCCAGTCGTCCAAGGGTGGGAGTTCATCGAACTGACTATGAGTCCTGTAAAGGATGAATGCATTCTCACCAACAACCGGGGCGCCGCGCTTCTTGAACGCCTTCTTCACTTGGCCCGGATTCTTGAAGTACTGTTCTGGGAACAATCGGACGACGTACCCATTCCCGAAATCGTGCAACGGTGCCGTTTCGAGATGTTCGTAAGGGACAATTACGGTGTTGCTGCGCTGGACATGGTTCTGATAGGCACCCTTTTGGCCGCCGCGCGGGGTTGCGAAGCCTGCCTTTTCTATCTTACCCTTGTCAATCCTCGTTAAGAAGGCCCATGCCTGCGACGGACGGGGGTCATGCGGGCCCTTGTGTCTTCTCTGCTTTCGGCATCCGTTGTAACCGCAGAGATCGACAGTCATATACTGGTTCCGTTCGCGGTCTGACCGGAGAGGAGCAATGGCAATAGGCCGTCAAATACGCACTTGACCTTCTTCCTGATGTTCTGAAACTTCAGTACTTCGTCTACGTCCACTGCTGAGTTTGCAGCGACACCCATCGGCCTGCGCTGCGGCGCAACCCACCGCCTAAATCGATACAGGAGAACTACACGGACGACCAACGCGTATCGCTTTGGAGTCTCGAAGACTTCACGTGGAGAAATTCGCTACCTTACGGAAGCGGACCGAGGCAATTGTGAGCGAGGCCACCAGCGAACGGTGCTGGCCGCGAGAAGGAGCAGAAATGACCGCGGGACTTATCGGCTCTGCGCAATAGGAGCGCGTGACGGAAGAAATCATGCAATACGCCATCGTGAATGGTCAGAAGAGTGAGGCTCGCAGGGGCACAAGAGGGGAATGCCCGCTTTGCGGGTGTTCAACGGTGGCAAAGTGCGGACCGCGGGTGATGCATCACTGGGCTCATGTCGCGCGCAGATCATGCGATCCGTGGTGGGAAAACGAGACTGAGTGGCATCGGGAATGGAAGGGCCGCTTCCCCGAGGACTGCCGGGAGGTGTCGCACACAGCTCCAGACGGCGAGATCCACCGCGCTGACATCAAGACGACGACCGGAATCGTGATCGAGGTCCAGCACTCGAGGATGACCGACCAAGAGCGGGAATCGCGAGAGTCCTTCTATCGGAACCTCGTTTGGATCGTGGACGGGAGGGGCTTCCGGAAGAGCTTTCACCTTGGATACATGTTGCCTGACCCAAGCCTCGGTGGCTTCGAGGACATCGTGTGGTTCCAGTCTGCTGGATCCGCGTATCAGTATTCGTCTGAGCCGATTACGAGGTCCGTCCCGTCGTTCTGGCGAATTTCCGAGGCCGCTAAGCAATTCCCGGGGCTCACAAAGACGAACATCGCGACGGCTATTCCCCCTTGGGGTCTCGTCGAGGCTCACCGTGAGGACGAAGTGCGTGATCGAGTGGTAGCCAATTACAGGGGGCACCACCAGTTTTACTGGACCCGTCCGCGACAGACTTGGCTCGACGCGAGGTGCCCAGTCTATATCGACTTCGGCGAGGATCTTCTCTACAGACTCCAGGAATACGACGAAACGCGACGGCTCTGCGTCCAGCTTGTGGCGAAGGAGAAGCTAATCCACGACGCGATGGTTGAGGAGCACGCCGTAGACATAGCCACACGGTTCTATCCGATTGCCTGAGCATTGTCTTTGCCGATGCCCGGCGCGCGGTCAATCCTCTTGGCGGGGGAATCCCGTGTAGCGCACGTCGGCTGCATGGGCTCGTCCCACCGTGTCGCTCTGGCCACCAGAGGCCGGTTGGACTATGCCCCGGACAACCTCGCGATCGTGGTCAGCACCGGTGTCGGGGGCGCGCCGTGTGCTGACGCGATCCGTTGCAACGATCGTTCGTCGAAGCCGAAAGCCCACGCTGTGTTGGCCGACCAGACACCGGCATTGTACAGGCCTTTGGGAAACAGGCTAGCGCACTCCCGGGCGGGAAGTCGTGCGCGATCGTCACCTGGCTAGTCGACGGCACGACCAAGCTGCAGGGTTCGTGCGCGGTCGGGCGAGTACGTCCCTGGTAGCGTGATACCAACAGGCATCAAGTCATCTTGTGCTTTGTTTAAGCGAGGTACCGCCGCCGATTTCGGAAGTGCCAGCACTTCCCAGCTCGGTCTCCACTGATTGGTTCGGTTGGACTGCAAATCAGGAAGCGGCCGCAATCCGCAGCCTACACCTCTAGGGACGCGCTTCCAAAGCAGTTTCGTGACACGGTTGAGAGCCCGCGGCCCCTTTCGCAATCGATCTAGAGGGTGCGAATGAGCGCGCCCTCTAGTCTGCAGGCGGTAGCGATCATCGTGTCCAGATCCTCCTGCTGTACGTTCCCACGATCCCCGGGGCACATTCTCGACGCCAACAGATTTCTCCGTGGAAGATTCCCTCGATCAGCGGGGATGGCTGCTGAGGCTCTCCATCCAAGATCACGATGAGCGTCGCGGACTGACCGAATTCGGATTGTGCTATGTCGCGTGTCTCGCCGAGGACTTGGATGCACACTAGCTCGAGTCTGAGAAACCGGATCGTGTCTGGCGACCGTTTCACTTCAGTGCCTCTGGCCGAGGGATTGTCGGAGCGGTGATGGACAAACGCATATCTCCAAGGATCTCAAGCATTGGATCTTTTTGTTGTCGTTGCATTGCTACACGGATCAAATCGAGTAGTTTCAACCCAATATCTCTGCCCGAAATGTAGACTCATCGACTTGCTATAATAGACCTGTCATGAGCAGCAAGATTCTCTTTCCAACCGACGACGACGAGGAGCTCTCCGAGGGGAGTTTGGTACGCCCAACGTTCCATTGCTCACAAACCTTGAGTTACCTTTCCATACCTAGTCCATATGCCGGGTCGAACTTTCCAGCAATTGCTGCTGCATGCGCAGCAATGGTTGCGGCCTTCGCGGGCAACAGGGCAATTCAACTGTCATGGGGATTGTGGGTTGCACTCTTTATGAGTCTGTTCCTCGTTTCTTCGCTAATATGCTATTGGCAATCAGGAAAAATTCTGCTCAATCGATATTCTAATCTTATCGACATCGAAAAACGATTGAGTAAGGATCTTCAGGCAAGGAGAAACTCAAGACTATCTGCTGCCGAGGAGGGAAACCTGAAGTCAATCCTGTACAGACTCAATGTTCAAGGATCAGACTTAGAATCTATCGGGTTAATTCGACACATTTCTCCGGGATATAGAAAAGTAGAGTCTAGCATCGACGAGCTTCGTTCTAGAATTGAGAATTTGTGCGTATGTGTTTCCGACGATGACCCGCTTTTCACGTATAGGGACCAACCAATCAAGAGGGCTTCTGACAAGCTAGACAAAAGGCTTGGTGAGTTGCTGTGTGAGGTAAAGAAAATCTCCAAATCGCAACAGGAAATCGCATTTCGCTCCTGATGTTGACCGTTCACTAGAATCTGGACTGAGGTTGTCGGAACGTAACCATTCAGAAGGCGGGGCGCAAGAGGTCGGGAGAGTCGCTCGGGGGAATCCCGAGAAGGGGGCTTCTGGCGGGAGCAGGCGGGACGCTTGAGTGCGAGCAGGACCGCCAGCCAGTGAGCTTGCAACTCATCCACGAAGAGCGCCGCCGGCGGCTTCGATGGCGCGCTGCCGATGGCACGCTGCGCCGAGGTCGGTCCGCGCGTTAGCGGCGGGCAGAGCACAAAGTTGGTTAGCTCGCCACGGTAGACCGCCCGTCGGTGCAGTCGGCGGCGTTGCAGGCGGGCCAGCCAGCCCAGAGCCGACGCGGACTTAACTTTGCTGTGCAAGCTTGCCATGGTAAGTGGGCGGTGAGCCCGCTCGTTGTGGGCAGCGCGAAGTCCAGCCAGAACGGACAGCGGGGCGGGCGGCAGCCCGCGTGCGCCGGTTGTGCACAACTCCAGCGCGTGCTGGCCGAGACCCAGTCGCAATTGCAGGCGACCACCTCCGAATTACAGGCCGGGCAGGCCCGGGAAGCGAAGTTGCAAGCCCAGGTGGCGCAGCTGCAACAGGCGCTGTTCGGACGCAAGAGCGAGGCCACGCCAGCGGCTGCCGACGAGCCGGCGGGCGCGG
>JGIcombinedJ30088_10005138_pt1 | contig 11374 bp, 11 predicted proteins | sample PinacodermPK_FD_30088 | JGI IMG/M metagenome (IMG submission 30088) | reverse complement strand
AAAGTTGCGGCTGATGTCGTTTTGCTGGGCCTGCTGCTCCCGCCACTGACACAGGACCTGGAGAATATGCTGTTGCTGGCGGTTGAGGTTGCGGGCATTTTTGACCCGCATCCAGGCAGTGGCAGGATCTGTGGACTTGATGCTGGCGATCACCTGCCGCTCGCAGTCCTCCCGGTGCCAGTGTTCGTATCCTTTGTTTTTCAGCGTGCGGGACAGGGGCGCGAGCAGCTGGGCCAGATAAAAGACGTCCTGGGCTGCGTAGTGGATCTGGTGGGGTGTCAGGGGTCTGGCCAGCCAGTCGGAGCGGGTTTCGTTTTTGGTCAGGTGAACGCCGAGCACTTCCGCGACGAGGCGCTGGTAACTGATGGAAAAGGCCAGGCCTGCGTAGGCGGCGGCCAGCTGGGTATCGAACAGGTTGACGGGCTGGGCCTGTACAAGGCGGTGAAATATTTCCAGGTCCTGGCTCATGGCGTGCATGATCTTTATGGTGTCCCGGCTCTCGAGGAGCCTGCGCAGGGGCTGCCAGCAGTTGATATGCATCGGGTCTATCAGCCAGACTTTTTCTCCTGCAGCGGCTTGAATAAGCCCTGTTTGCGGCCAGAATGTAGAAGTTCTTTTGAACTCTGTATCCATGGCCAGAGATGGCAGCTGGTGCCAGGCAACAGCGGCCTGGACCAGACTTTCATCGTCGGTAATCCAATGTATATGGGGTTGAGGCATGGAGGTCGAACAGCAAGGTGTTTTCTGTAATGGTCCGCCATTGTACGGACTCGTTGCCGGGGATGCCATTGCTGTCTGTGGGAGCGGGAGGCTGTTGTGCGCGCGTCTGTTGCAGGGAGGCAATGCGGTTTGCATTCGCGTCAAGGCTGAGGCCGCAGCGCGTGGCGGATCCTTGTCATGAAGGGAAGCACAGGCGCCGCCTGCTCTGGCTTGGGCGCAGCAAGGCGGTGTCTGCCCGGATGGCCCCTGGAGGTTGTGCGGCGGATCGGTTGCAGGGAAACAGGTTCTGTCGGACGTCTGCGACGACGGGAGCTGTGCTGCAAGGCCCTTCTGGAAGGCATGGTCGGTGGCTGCGTCAGAGTTTTCCTTGTTGAGTGCCTTGTTGAGTGATGATGAGAATGACTCAGACAGATACAGTTCAGCGCATCATGGATACGGCAGAGCGGTTGTTTGCGCAAGAAGGGTATTCGCAGACCTCGCTGCGTACTATCACCCGTTTGGCCGAGGTGAATCTGGCTGCGGTCAACTACCATTTTGGCTCGAAGGATACCTTGCTGCAGGCTGTTTGCTCCCGGTTTCTGACGCCGCTTCTGGCGCGTCTGGAGCAGACGCTGGCACCCATTGAAAGTGGCGTTGAGGAGGCTGACGTCCGGCAGCTGATTTCTGTTCTCTTGTCTGGCCTTGTGGCGGGACGTGCTCCCGGCGACCTGGGGCGAGATTCCTTTATACGTTTGCTGGCCTGGGCGTTTACACAAAAAGAGGACCATTTGATCCCGTACTTGTATGAGGTCTGTGGAGATATTCTGCCCAGGTATTTGCAGGCGGTGTCCAGTGCCGTTCCCGATCTTCCGCTGTCCGAGTTGCGTTGGCGCCTGCATTTTCTCATGGGAGCGATTTTTTTTACTGTTTCGCACTTTGACAGGGTGCGTACTTTTTTTGAGAGGGAGGCGAGGCAGGAGACTGTGACGCTGGACGGGGTGCTGGAAGAACTGGTGCCCGGACTGGCTGCCGATCTTTTACTCTCGCCTTCCCGTTGTGGATAAACCTGACTCTGTATGTCCATCATCGTAAACATAAAAGAACAGACCTTGACCTTGTCGGGGCGCCCATCCAGGCAGTGGTCAGTTTCCACTGCGCTAAGAGGAGCGGGGCAACAAGAGGGAAGCTTTCAGACGCCGCTGGGCTTGCATCGCATAAGGGCCCGCATAGGAGATGGATTCCCATCCCGTGCTGTTTTTGTCGGACGCCGTTTTACCGGAGAAGTCTGGACTGAACAGCTGCATCGCCAGTATCCGGAGCGCGACTGGATTCTGGGGCGGATTCTGTGGCTGTGTGGCTGTGAGCCCGGCTGGAACCGGCATGGCTCAGTCGACAGCCAGCGTCGCTATATCTACATACACGGCACTCCCGATTGCACGCCTGTGGGACGGCCGGAGTCCCTGGGTTGTATCAGGATGCACTGCGATGACCTGCTGGAGCTTTATGCTGTGGCCAGTGTGGGGATGGGTGTCAATATTGTGGCCGGTGGCGCGGCCGCCGCTGAGCAGGATGAGCGGGAGCGGATTGATAGTGTCGGGTGAAGCTGTTCTTGTTATAGATGTTGCGGGAGAGACCCTGTCGCCGGAGGAGCGTGCCCGCCTGGCGAGCCCGGTCGTCGCCGGTGTGATTCTGTTCGCCCGTAACTTTTCCAGCCGCAATCAGGTGGAAGATCTTGTTGCGGACATTCGTCGTGTAAATCCCTCTGTGCTGGTCATGGTGGATCAGGAAGGCGGGCGGGTGCAGCGTTTTTGTGGAGCGGGCTTTACGCGTTTGCCGTCCATGCGGGCGTTGAGACTTTATTGCGAGGAACAACCGGAGACAGGAGCCGATCTTGTCAAGGATACCGGTTGGCTGCTGGCAGCTGAGCTGAGATCAGCAGGCATTGATCTGGCTTTGTCTCCTGTTCTTGATCTGGACAGGGGTATCAGTGAGGTTATCGGTGATCGCGCTTTTTCTGGCAATCCGGAGCAGGTAGCTCAGCTGGCCGGTCTGTTGATTGCCGGTATGCATGAGGCGGGAATGGCCTCGGTGGGCAAGCACTTTCCAGGCCATGGCGGTGTTGCGCTCGACTCTCATACGGCTTGTCCTGTTGATGGTCGTGGCAGCGAGGAAATACAGCAGGATCTGTTGCCTTTCCAGTCGCTTCTGGATTCCGGTGGGCTGGATGCGGTCATGATGTCACATGTCGTCTATACGGCAAGGGACAGNCATCCGGCAGGCTTTTCTTCCCTCTGGATCAACAGGGTGTTACGGGAGGAAATGGGTTTTGACGGCGCCCTGTTCAGCGATTGTTTGTCGATGGAGGCTGCCCGCCAGGCGGGTAGTGCGCAACAGCGCGTTGGCCGGGCGTTGGGTGCGGGATGTGATGCTGCGCTCTTGTGCAACAGTCCGTCAGATGTCGCACAAGTGATAGCGGCCCTCGAGAAGGGAGAAATCGTGCCGGGGCTTGATCAGACGGTGCGAGCCGGGCGACTTGCGCGTCTGCGGGGGAAGGCTGAGCGGGTGCACACCAGGAGTCTGCTGGAGTCGTCGCAGCGGCGTCAGGCTGTCAGGCAGGCTTTGCAGGAAAGTGGCTTATGGCAGCATGCGATGTGACAGCCCGGTTACGCTGCGCGCTGGTGGTTGCTCATGGCGAAAATGCGCCTGCTGCACGCGATCGGGAGATGGCACTTGCCAGTCAGCAGTACGCGACAAGAGCGATTCTGCCCAAAAGGCTGGCTTTTTGACAAAAAATACAGCAACTTACTAGACAGGCGTCAGGGCATGGTGTGCCGGCCTGTGGAGCGGTTTTATTGAAAGCTGCACTGAAGCAGGAACCACTGCCTCTTCGTAAGAAAGTCGCAACCGGATGGGCGTTCTCTCTGGTGTTGTTGTGTCAGTGAGGGCGGGTGTCAAACGCGGAGAAGAACCAGACAAGGGAAGACGACACAAGGTGGATGTGCTTATTGTTGAGGATGCCAGGGACCAGCGTTATCTCTTGGGCACCGTGATCAAGAAACTGGGGTATAGCGTTCANCAAGCGGCAGATGGTATCGAAGCCCTTGCCATTCTGGAAAAGAATTCGAGCATACATCTGGTGATCAGTGACTGGATGATGCCCGGTCTTGATGGTCTGGGATTATGCGAGGCTGTGCGCAGTGAGCGTTTTGACCGATACATCTACTTCATTCTGTTGACGGGAAAGAAAAATCGTCAGGACATGGTGGAGGCCTTGTCTCTGGGAGCCGATGATTTTCTGGGCAAGCCTGTTGACTTCCAGGAGTTGGAAGTGCGGCTGAAGTCAGGCTGCCGGGTGGTGTTGCTGGAACAGAAGCTGGAGCAGAAGAATCAGCAGCTGACGCGGACGCTCAAGGCCGTCGAGCAGGATATAGCAGCCGCAGCTCGCACCCAGGAGAGTTTTCTTCCTGCGCCGGCCGTTATTGATGGCGTGGGGTTTGAATGGCGCTTTCAGCCCAGCCGGGTGCTGGGCGGTGACATGTTTGGCTACCGTCCTCTTGGTGCGGACCATGTGATGTTTTACCAGCTGGACGTTGCCGGACACGGTATTTCGTCGGCGTTGTTTTCTTTTGCGTTGAACAAGTTTCTCATGGATACCGACAGTCTGCATTTTGTGACTGAGGCATCCGATGGCAAACAGGGAGACGGCAACAGGGTACCATCCCCCCGACGTGTACTGGAACGCTTGAACCGGCGTTTTCAGGGGACCCCCGAGGCCATGCTGTATTTCACTATTATTTACGGCGTGATCGAGAAAAGTTCAGGCCGTGTGACAGTGACCCATGCTGGTCATCCGCCGACTCTCTGGTTGCGCAAGCAAGGCGGAGAGCCGGTGATAGAAAGGATTGCGGATGCGGGCATCCCGGTAGGAATGGTTCCGGATGCCGGTTGGGAGAGCAGTGAGTTCCATATGGAACCGGGTGACAGGCTGTTTATGTATTCCGACGGTGTGACAGAGTGTGAAAATCCCGCAGGAGAAATGTGGAGCGAGGATCGCTTGCAGGCTTGCCTGCGAGCGGGGCAGGCTCTGCCGCTGTCGGAAATGACCAGCCAGGTATGGGAAAATCTGAGCCTGTGGCGCGGCGAGCAGGTTTTCGATGATGATGTGACTTGTCTTGTTCTGGAGTATCAGGGAGGAAATCATGCGATTCAGCAATCGACAGGATTCGGGAAAAACGGTAGTTGAGGTAACACAGGCGCGTCTTGATGCGAGTCTGGCGCAGCCTTTTCGTGATTATCTTTTTGAGCTGATCGAGCAGGGAGAGACGGACCTTGTCATTGACCTGTCCCAGGTAGACTTTATGGACAGCAGTGGGCTGGGGGTGATTGTTGCCGCGCTCAAGAAAGTGAGCGCCCAGGGCAGTATTGCCCTGGCAGAGCCAAGCAAGGCGGTCAATGATCTTTTTGATCTTACCTGCATGGATAAATTGTTCCCTATACACACCTCGGTAGCAGCGGCTCTGGGTGGGTTGAGTGGTGAGTGAAGCGGGGGGAGCGGACCATGGACAACAACGGCTGACGCTGGGCATTGACAGTCGGTTGTCTGATACAGTGCTGGTGGCTATGGCAGTGCGGGGTCTGTGCACCATGACTTCTTTGACGGCGGAGGACATCAACAGGGTTGAGCTGTGTGTTGTGGAAGCGGTCAATAATGCCATTGAGCACGCCTACGGCGGCAAAAGTGGCTTTCCCGTGACTGTGGAACTGGTTCTGTGTCCGCAAAGATCGCTGGAAATTGGTGTTGTCGATTGCGGTGAGGCTATGAGCTGGCCGCCTTCTGCCAAGCCGCAGGCGACCGAGGACATGGGTGTCTGGCTGACCTCGGGACGAGGGCTGTCGATCGTATCCCGGCTGATGGACGAGGTGCGTTACGAGTCTGACCAGGGACGCAATACGCTCTACATGGTACGGCGTCTGGGTTCCTGAGCAGCGGACAGCTTCACTGGTGTGATTTTCTGATACCGGCCCCGGATTTGGGTGCTGGCCTCCAGACAGCCTTGGGTTGTCGCAGGCCAGCACCCAGGCTTACGGGCGGGCGCACTCCGACCAGTCTCTGGACCACAAGCTGGCGCAGGTCTTGCACCTTGCTCTTCCTTTGATGACATCTATCCGCAGATGATGCTGCGGTTTTCTTCAGTGTGAACAGCGCAACAGCCAGTTGAAGCGGCTGAAAGCTGGCGCTTTTGTTTCTTTTTCCGGTTTTCCTGACGGCAATGATGGTGCCTGGTGGGACGGATCGCTGATCTGGGCGAAAAAAGACAATCCTCCCTGTTCTTGTCGTGTGTTTTTATCTTCTCCAGACAAACAAATGCGCTGAAGACTGTGTCGAATGCAAGCGTACGCGTCACAGAAGGCGGCCGGCACATGTTCACCGCCATGTCAGTGACGGCCGCTGCCTCTGAGCCAACTTCATCAACTTTGATTACACAGCGTTGTGAAAAGTCAGACACGCAAGCAGCTGGGAGCTGTTGTTGATTCTGGGCAAGGGCGTCTGCGATGCCCCGCTGCCGCAAGGCGCTGTGCAGATCAGTTGTGGAGTCAACGTGAAATTTGGGCAGGGAACGCTCTGTGATAGCGTCTGGTGCCCGGGGGGGCAGCAGGTGTTCAATAGCCTGCGCGACTTCCTGACGGCTGGGCTGTGTCAGACTGTCGTCTTTTTTCGCGACCACAAGCATGGTTGATTTTTCGTTGCTGTTGGGGATTGTTCGTAGGGCAACCTGAAGGTCTGAAGTGTTTCATTCTCCATAAATTCAAATTGCCCAGGAGATTTGAATTTTTTTCATGGTTGCACTTTGTGCGTTTCCCCTGTCGCAGTTGTGAACAACCTATGGCGTGTATCGCTGGCGTCGAAGGGGGCTTGCCACCGGGTTTTGAGATATTGGGTAGTGACGCTGACAAAGGCCTTGTCGGCATCGTGTTGTAGTTTGCCTTCGATCAGTCCATTTTTCGATCAATTCATTTGTAGTCTTTGTGGTCCTCTTGTTTTCGTCCGGGATGTTNACGGGGATATTGGCAAGGATCTGCTGTTTTATGCCCCGTTCACGGTAATGCTTCGCGAGTGCAGGTTTGTAGTCTGCCGTGCCAGAACCGAAGGCGCGATTCCCGTGAGAATAATTCAGCAAATCCCATGCAGCCTCGCGGGCCCAGGTTGAGCCAGGGCTGGAGATGGCTTGTGCCTCGTGGAAGCGGGTGTCGTCCGGTCGACGTCTTGTTGTGATGCAGCCTTGTTTAAATTGAGCTTGCCAGGAGCGTGACTCCCGGAGGCTGCGTTTGGCGCCGGCACGGGAACTTCTCCTGAGGCGAGGCGGTCCAAGATTACATGATGTCGTAACTGATGCAAAGCAAGGACGTGAGCCATGAACCCACCAAAAATGCGAGTGATGACAGCTGTTCTCTTGTTACTGCTGACGCACAGCCCATGGGCACTGGCAGTGTCGGTCCAGGATTGGCTGGCTTGGCCTTTCACTGATGTGGCGGGGTTTTTTGCAAGCGCGAGTGAGGCAGGGCGATCTGTGCCAGCCATGGATGCGTCCATAGGTAGTGGGCGGTGTCGGCCAGATGATCGTTGTTGTGGCAGCAGTGCTGTTGCAGAGCGTATGAGGGTCCGCCAAACGTTTGATGAGGTCGGTGATGAGACCATCAAGTGGACCCGTGTTCTGGTTGACGCGGTGGTGGAGGGGCATTTCCCTGACAGGCATGTATATGTGATTCCTGATGCGGATGAAGTTTTTCTGATAGCCGCCTTGTATAGCAAGCTGGGTGAGCAAGGCTTCCGGGATCATGTTGCCGTCATACCGGCCTCTTCTCTGGAGGCCTTGCTGGCCGGGACGGACAATCAGGATGACAAGGAAAGGCTGTTGTCCCGGTTTGTACCGGGTGATGATTTTATCAAGGGACGTACTCTCGTTGTCCTGCGAACGCTTGCGCACTCTGCCGATAAAGGTGAGCCGGTGGTGTCTGGTGATGATGTTGCAGGCGTGGCTGACAGGGTTTTGCGTCATATTGAGAGCCCGTCTGAGCCTGTGTGCTACGCCTTTGAGCTGGCTGACAGGAAGGGATTTGTGCACCACAGTGAGGTCACAGGTCTTACGCGCTACAGTCCTTTTTATCTCACGCCAGTGGATTACCACAGTCCGCTGTACTTCACGGCTGCGGATGCCGGGTCAGCAGGGGAGCCCCCCAGGCTTGCCTACAATCCGGCTTTTTCTGTTTTTCATGACTACTTCCAGCAACGCTTGACGCGCAGCGCAGCCGGTCCTGAATGGACATTGCAGCAGGAGCAGGACTGGATTCTCGAGGGCGAGCAGGCCCGGTCGCCTTTGGCTTGCCCGGCGGGAGTATTCTGATGAGAGTGATGAACAAACAGCAGGTTTGACCCTGTTCCTCAATTCCGGAACCAATATATCCCTTTGAGAGTCCACCACAGGACTGGCACCGACAGGTGACACAATGGACAAGGGGAAGAGGTCATGAATTACGGTACTCCATTTCCAGTGGGTAATCCTTACCGCGGTTCTATTGAGATGAGCATCGATCCAGTCTCTGGTGATGATCCGGGAAAGGAGAGGCAAGGTATTGTTGCCCACATTTACACGGACAATTTGCACATGCGCTCTGTTCAGGTTACAGGGGATGTCGAGCACTATAGCCAGCTTTTTGGCAGGCCTGAAAATATGAAGAATTATGGTTCTGGCCAACCTTGGGGATCCGATAAAGTTGAACAGCGAGTGAAAGGCTGGAGTGATCGTTGGAGAGATGGTAATCCCTTTAGTGGGTTTGCAATTTTTCAGCGTGATGTCAGTGAGGTTGTACAGGATTCTGAAGCATTCATTGGGCATGCAACTTTAGGATTGGGTGAGAGTAGGGCTTACGACGACAACACTGATGCTGGATATGCTGAGATAACCTATGTTATCGATCAAAAATTCTGGGGCAAGGGTTATGGTAAACAGGCGACGGCTGCCGTAGTTAATGGTGCGGCGCCAGAATACAAGAAGCAGGGCTTTAAAGTCGTTACTGGGTTTCAGGATGCTCCCCCGAAACCCTTACCTTTGGAATGGTTAACTGCAACAGCTTCGCCGGAAAATATGGGTTCCATCAAAATACTCACTGGTTTGGGATTTGAGTGCAAAGATATTGCAGAGAGGGTGTTTTTGGAGACGAAACTCGAGAGGGCGTATTTTGCCAGAACCGTCCCAATGTCCACTTGATAGAGATATCACGTGTTTCTCCTTTGCTGATAATACAGCCGGGGGACACCGGATGGATCCTGATGTTGCGGGGATGCAGCACCGCCGAACAACGCTGGTTTCAGGGTGAAAATCGGGGTTGGCTTTTGGCTGACGCGAGGTTGACTGTTTTCCTCACATTCCAGAAATCACAAGTGGTTGGAGGGTCAAGCTGAGGTTGCCTTTTTGAGGCTAAAACGATCACCCGGGTTGACTCTTTTGTTTGACCCAGTGCTGTCCCTGTAGAGTGCTGTCCCTGTAGCCTGGATAACGCGGCGGGAAAGAAGTTGCAGGGGCACAGGCGGGCGCGCGCTTTCCCCTTGTGTCAGTCCATTGTGCCGGAGCCGGACTCTGCCGGAATAGTCAGCAGCCCCGTGCATGCCCTCCCCCTGGTTCCGAACAGCAAGGACAGCCCGTCCTCACTGATGCGCAAGGGGGCTGTGACCGGCGTACCGACTGTTATGGCGACTTTTCTGACAAGTTGTCCCTCGCTGTCGGGTGCATAAAGGCAGAGGCCGCCCTGGATGCCGGTTGCCGTCAGACACCAGGCTGCGTCAGGTCCTGCCAGCAGGGCCAGGGGCGCGGGGGCGCCGTCTGGTGCCCGGTGATGCAGCTGCCATTGCCAGTGGTCATCAGCATCCTTGTGCCAGATGTCGAGCTGACGGGTGGAGGTCCGTAGCAGGGTGCGGCCGTTGTTTGACAGCTGAAGGCTTTCCAGACATGGGTCATCGGGGCTGATGGGTGCCTCCAGCTGCTCCCCCGGCTGCCAGCTGCCGTTTTCCTTTCTGTCCCACAACTGGATCTGATGCAGTGTCGGGGCCAGTGCCAGCTGTGCGCCATCGTGACGGAACGAAACCAGTGCACTCATGGCTCTGTGGCGGGGAGGGAGGGGAAGGGCGTTGCAGAGCGTCAGCTGATTCTCCAGGCTGTACTGCCGGTTGAGTGTCCACAGGGCCACCTGCCTGTCTTGATAGAGAGCCACCAGCAGGCGCCCATCGGCACAGCAGTCCAGGTGTTGCAGGGCGGAGGTATGGGGCGCGAGCACGGAGATCTGGCAGTCCCAGTCGTGCGGGCTGGACGAGCGAAGTCCTTTTTTCCAGATGTGGACTTCATGGGTGTAATAGCCAGGCTGGGTCGCGGGTATGGACCGGGGTAGCGCCAGCAAGGACTGCTGCGGCCGATACCGGGGGCAGAGAGCATCTCCTGTGTAGAACCAGGACAGCTGACGCTTCCAGCGCCGGTTGTTACCCCATGCGCTGAAAAACACCAGCAGGTGTACTGCCTTGCCTGCGTCGCGTCCTCTGGTCCATACGACCAGATCACCGCAGCCCATGGGCGCGACATCCAGAATGCTGTCAAGCGGGCTGTGCCATGTGTGGACNTTGTTCCAGCTGTGCGTAGCAGCGGCCCGCTTCCATACCCGAACAAGCCTGTTGCAACTGGTGAACAGGGTGGCCGGTTCAACAGGGCTGAAATGCAGTCTGCCGACAGTTGTACAGGAATCCGTGTGCTCCAGTTGCCAGCGATTGTCTTTCCAGCCATAAAGCAGCAACTTGGTGATATCGCTGTTGTGGTAGCGCCAGGCTGTTGCCAGCCAGCGGCTGCAGGGACTGAAGATGTAGTTGACTGCAGTGCCTTCGTGTGAGGGTACAGGAAGGGGAAGGAAAGCCAGCTCAAGGGCCAGCTGACGGGTGTGGCTGAGCTGTTGATGCAGACCGCAATGAATCAGCCCTGCCAGTAGATGACGCTCTTTGTGTTTCTTGCGCAGCAGGTTGTGTCGCGTCTCTGGTGTCAGCTGCTGGTGCGGGCCGAGCTGTTCGTGCAGCTGCACCAGCTGTTGGTGCTGGCGTTGCAGAACAGGCAACAGCAGGCTGTTACAGCGGGCCAGCCAGGGCTGGGTGCGCAGGTGGTAACCGGCTGGCAGCAAGGCGTTGTTTGGCGCCGGAGAAGGGCCCTGTTGCCCAAACCAGTCGCTCAGCTCGCGTCTGGCGGGCAGATAGGTGTGCCAGTGTCGACAGACCAGCGCGCACGGCATTTGCTCGGCGAATGACAGATGATCGAATATCATGAGCAGCAGCTCGGGGGGCAGGGTCTGGGCAAGGCCCGGCGCGGTGTCCAGGGCGTGGGGCGGACATTTTTTCCGGGCAGGGGCCAGGCCCTGGTCGCTGTCATGCGATGAGGCGCGGCGCTTTCGCCAGGAGGTGTCACTGTGCGCCGGTGCAGCACCGCCCTGGTGTGTTGAGAGTGTCGGTGGCAAGGGCGCGCGTCCGGTGGCGCTGGCCCGGTGCGGGGCGGTCAGTTGCATCAGAACGAGCCGCAGCGGGCTGGCCGCTGACGACAACTGCCCGCCAGGCAGCTGCGGGCTGCCCATGTGTACCAGAAACGACAGG
>JGIcombinedJ30088_10005128_pt1 | contig 11390 bp, 7 predicted proteins | sample PinacodermPK_FD_30088 | JGI IMG/M metagenome (IMG submission 30088) | reverse complement strand
TGGCCCCGCTGGGAGCGTACGCGTTGCTCGCATCGCTGGAAATGTTGGAGGGCGAGCGCGACAACCAGTGGGTTGACAAAGCGCTGGCGTACAATCCGCGCTATGGCGAGATCTACGCCGAACAGGCTCACTTCTATGTGATCACGCGCCGCTACCGCGAGGCCACCGAGCGTCTGCGCAAGGCCATCGAAGTGGCGCCCAGCCTCTGGCGCGCCCATGCGGAACTGGGCGTGAACCTCATGCGAGAGGGGCTTGACGACGAGGGGCGGCGCCACTTGGAAATCGCCTACGGGGGCGACCCTTACAGCGCCAAGACCGTCAACACGTTGCGCCTCTTGGACACCTACGACCAATTCGAGACGTTTGAGGACGCAGATCCGGGCGCTGACGGAGTCGTGCGAGCTGTTTTCCGCCTCGACAAGGACGAGTCCGAGCTGTTGCTGCCATATGTTCGCGAGCTGACCAACCGGGCCGTTGCTGAGTTCACGCGCAAGTACGACTTCGAACTCAAGAGCCCGGTGAGGGTGGAGTTTTACCCCAACCACGACGATTTNGCCGTGCGTACCATGGCCATGCCCGGGATCGGGCTGCTCGGGGTTACGTTCGGGTACGTCGTCGCCATGGACAGCCCCTCTGGGCGCGAGCCCGGCGGGTTTCACTGGGGCACGACCCTGTGGCACGAGCTGGCGCACGTGTTCACCTTGGAATCGACCGACCATTTGGTCCCCCGCTGGTACTCGGAAGGGATCTCGATGTACGAGGAGTGGATGGCTGACGTGCGGTGGGGGGAGTCCGTCGGCCCGGAGTACATCGAGGCCGTGCGCAAGAGCGAACTGCTGCCGATCGTCGAACTGGACCGAGGCTTCATCCGGCCCAAGCATGCCGGCCAGGTGGCCATTTCCTATATGCAGGCGGGCTTCGTTTGCAAGTACATCGCCGAACGCTGGGGCGAGGGCAAGCTGGTAGAACTGCTGCGCGGGTTCGGCGCCAAAGTGCCGACCGATGCGAACATCGCAGCAGTTCTGGGTACTTCCCCGGAGGACTTCGACGAGCAATTCGATGACTACATGCGCGACGCCTTGGGCCCCGCGCTGGACGGTCTGCCGCGTTGGCGCAGCAANCTCAAGACCGCCTTGGAACNGGCNCGAGACGGGGAGTGGGCCGAGGTGATCGAGCCCGCCGAGGCTGCCAAGGCTGCCTATCCGCAGCACGTTGGCAGCGGCAGCGCGTACATGCTGCTGGCCAACGCCCACGACAAGGCCGGAAATCGCGAGGCGGCCGTGGGCGAACTGCAGGAGTACGAGCGGCGCGGCGGCCGCCAGCCCGAAACGCTCAAGAAGCTGGCCGGCTGGCTCGAAGAGGCCGAGCGATCCGCGGAAGCGGTTTACACCTACGAGGGCCTGATCTACAACTGGCCGCAGGACGAGGAACTCCACGCGCGGCTCGGCGAGCTGCACTTGGAGGCGGGCAAGACAGACCTCGCCCGCCGCGAATTCGAAGTGGTGCTGGCACTGGATCCCTTGGACCGGGCGACGGCCGAATACAACCTAGCCCGAGCCTACGTTAAGATAGGCGATCTTGCCAGCGCACGCCTGCACGTGCTCCAAGCCTTGGAGCGCGCGCCCACCTTCGGTCCCGCACTGCAGCTGCTGTTGCAGGTCAAGCGATAGGAACACAGATGGAAACCACCTTACAGGTCGCCCAGAGCTCAGCCGAGACGGAGGAACTGGTCACTTCGTTCCACGCTTCCATGGAGCGCATTCGCGAGCAAGTGCGCCGCATCATCGTGGGCCAGGACGAGGTCGTCGACAACCTGCTCGTCACTTTGCTGGTGGGCGGCCACTGCCTCATCACCGGCATGCCAGGGACGGCCAAGACGCTCTTGGTCAGCACGCTTGCCGCGGCGCTGGGCCTGACCTTCAAGCGCATCCAGTTCACGCCCGACCTGATGCCGACCGACATCACCGGCACTGACATCTTGGAGGAGGACTCGGCCACCGGGCGGCGGAGCTGGACTTTTGTCCAAGGGCCCTTGTTCACGAACGTGCTGCTGGCCGACGAGGTCAACCGCACCCCGCCGAAGACCCAAGCCGCGTTNCTCGAGGCCATGCAGGAGCACTCGGTGACGGTGCGCGGCAANAGCTACGAGTTGCGGCCCCCGTTCTTCGTGCTCGCCACCCAGAACCCCATCGAACTCGAGGGCACCTACCCGCTGCCCGAAGCCCAGCTCGACCGCTTCCTGTTCAANGTCTTGCTGGACTATCTCTCGCCGGAGCAGGAAGTCGAAGTGGTTGAGCGCAACACTGCCGGAACACCGCTTCCCAAGGTGGATCCAGTCACGACCGCCGACGAGATCCTGCAGTTCCAGTGGTTGGTGCGCCAGGTGCCGGTTTCCGATCCCGTGGCGCACTACGCGGTGTCGCTGGTACGCGCGACCCGGCCGACAGATCCCGAGGCGCCGGACATCGTCAAGAAGTACGTCAACTATGGCGCGAGCGTGCGAGCGACGCAGTTCTTGGTGTTGGCGTCCAAGGCGCGGGCATTGCTTGACGGCCGCTATCACGTCACTTCGGATGACCTGCGCTCGCTGGCGTTCCCGGTCCTGCGCCACAGGGTTCTGACGAACTTCTATGCCGAATCCGACAAGACCACCGTCGATGACGTGCTGCGGTCGATGATCGAGGCCAAGCCCGCCCCTGAGGGCACATGAGCTGAGCATGCGGTCGCGGTCGGGTCTTGGGCGGGGCTGCCATCGGAGAGATTGAAGCGATGGCCGACCAGCAACTCCTAGAGCCGGCGATCCTGCAGCGCCTGTCGAACATTGAACTGGTCGCCAAGACGGTGGTCGACGGCTTTCTGCACGGCGGGCACCGCTCACCGCAATTTGGTTTCAGCCAAGAGTTCGCCGAGTACCGCTCGTACAACGAGGGCGACGATCCCCGCTATATCGACTGGAACGTGCTCTCGCGGACCGATCGGGTCTACGTCAAGCGCTTCTTGGGCGAGACCAACACGCACTTGATGCTGCTGCTGGATTGCAGCGCGTCGATGGGCTATTCCTCGGGCGGTCCCACCAAGCTGGACTATGCTCGCTTCTTGGCGGCGGCGCTGGCGTACCTTTGCACCCGCCAGCATGATGCCGTGGGCTTGGTCCTGTTCGATGAGCAGGTCCGCGAGGTGCGGCGGGCGCAATACCGCCCGCGCCACCTGCAGAGCATTCTCCACGTGCTCGAACATGCCCACGCCGCCACGGGGACTAACCTAGAGGTGCCCCTGCAGGCCCTGACCAGGTTGATGCGCCGCCGGGGATTGGTGGCCATGATCTCGGATTTCTTCGCCGATCCAGAGGCGATCTTCGACTCCATCCGTGCCGTTGCCTATCAAGGCAAGGATATTGTGTTCTTCCATATCCTCGATCCGGAGGAGCTCAAGCCCGGCATCGACTCGGCCGCTTTGATCGAGGACATGGAGACCGGCGAGGAGATGGAGGTCTCGTCCGACTACGCCAGACGCGTCTATCCCGGTCTTGTGCAGGGGCATGTCGACGCCCTGCGCGAACGCATTCTGGGCGAAGGTGCGGACTACGTTCTGCTGAACACCTCCCAGCCGCTGGACTTGGCCTTGCGCGAGTACCTGCTGTTCCGGTTGCGGAGGCGCTAGCGCGATGGGCCTGCTCGCCCCGTGGTTCTTGGCCGGGACGCTGGCCGTTGGCCTGCCGCTCTGGCTGCATCTGATGCGCCGCCGGAACCCGGTCCGGCTGCCGTTCAGCTCGCTGATGTTCTTCGAGAAGCGAACCGAGACTACCATCCGGGAGCGCCGCTTGCGCTATTTGCTGCTGCTTGCGTGTCGGCTGGCCTTGCTATTCCTGCTTGCGCTGGCGTTCGCCAAGCCGGTCTGGGAACGGCCTCCGGCTGTCATCGCGGGCAGCATCCCGAAGCTGCACTTCATCGTGCTCGACACTTCGCTCAGCATGCGCTACGGCGACCGCTGGGAGCGCGCGATGGGCGAGGCCCAAGATATCGTGGACTCGCTCAGGCAAGGCGACCAAGCTCAGGTTCTGACCACTGGACCATCGGTGCGTGTGTTAACCGAGCCCACGGCCGACGAATCCGCGCTGCAACGAGCCTTGGCAGGTTTGGAACCGACGAATTCGCGCAACAGTTTCGGAGACGTGATAGAGGCAGTCCGCAATCTCGCGGGCGAGGAACCCGTGCCGTCTGTGGTGCATCTGATCTCGGACCTGCAGAACTCTGCAATGCCCTCGCGCTTCCAAGATCTGGTCCTGCCCGAGTCCGCCGAGCTGGAGCTGCACGAGGTGGCCGCGGAGGATTTCGCCAACTGGGCCATTGACAGCGTCAAGGGGTCGACCCGTGTTTACGGAGAGGAGACGCCCAAGCTCGAGGTCACGGTTGTCAGCTATGCCGAGAGCGAGGCTGCCAAGACCGTTTCCCTGTGGATCGACGATCGCTTGGTTGCCAGCCAAAGGCAAGATGTCGCTGCGAACGGACGGGAGTCGTTCGTATTTGAAATCCCTGACGCGCCACGGGGTTTCAGCCGGGCCGAGCTGAGGCTCGAGCCGCCCGATGCGCTGCCGGAAGATGATATCCGACGGATCGCGCTGGACAACACCGAGCCAGAACCCCTGCTGTTCATCTCGCAAGACAGGCGCCGCCGCGATTTACTCTATTACGAGGCCGCACTCGAGTCGAGCGTCGCCTCCCGCTACACGCTCGAGAGCGCCTCGCCCGGCGATGCGAGCCGGCTTGATCCGGGGCGCTACGCCATGGTCGTGCTGTCCGACGTGCCCCGCTTGGACAGTGGGTTCGAGTCGCGCTTGCGGGCTTGGATCGAAGCGGGTGGTGCACTGTTGGTCGCGCTCGGTCCTAATTCGGCGCTCGCTCGCCGCGCCGCGATTAGCGGGCACAGCTTGGAACAGCCCCTGTCTTCCGAAAGGGGCGGGGATCCTTTCCAGGTCGCCGGTCCCTCGGATGCGTCACATTCGGTGGCGAACGCGGCCGAGGGGCTGCGCCCGGTAAAATTCTTCCTTTTCGCCAGGGTGCAGCCGCTCGAGGGCGACACGGTGCCAATGCGGCTGGGCAACGGCGATCCCCTGCTAGTCGAGCACGAAATCGGCAGGGGTCGAGTCTTGGTGTTTGCCTCGTCGCTTGACAATGTCTGGAACGACTTGCCGGTGACATCGGTCTACGTGCCGTTCGTAGCCGAAACCGTGCGCTACTTGACGGGTTCCGAGACAGCCCGGGGCGAGGCCCTGTTGGGTGAGGTGTTGGAACTGGGTAGGCGGCGCGGTAGCGGCGCGACCGTCCAAGTCCTCGATCCGGCTGGCGAGCGAGTCTTGAACCTGTCCGATTCGGTGAGCCGCGAAGCCGTGTCGCTGGAATCCATCGGCTACTACGAAATCCGCTCCTCGGACCGGTCCGAGCTGCTGGCCGTCAACCCCGATCCGCGGGAATCGAACCTGCGCCGTGTGGAGCAGGACACGCTGGAATTGTGGCAATCGACCGGCGGTGCCGAGGTGGCGCAGGCGGCAGTGGCGGGCATGCCGCCGCCCAATGTGCCGCCGTGGCGAGTCTGGAGGTTTGTGCTGGCGCTACTCTTGCTGGCGGTGCTGCTAGAATCTCTCATAGCGGATCGACACCTCGACACGCTCAGAGGGGATTGATCAATGTTTCTCGATCACCAAGCCAAGCCCAGTGGAAGCTTGGAGGCCTACTTGGGATCGATTGTGGTGCGGCTGCGCGCCGCCGCAGCAGCCAAGGGCNTGGGCGCTNTGGGGCTGACCGCGCTNTGCGTCACGGCCGTGTGCGTCTTCTTGGCGAACCAAGCGGCCTTTTCNAACGCCAGCCTCGTAGGGTCGCGCACGCTCTTGCTAGTGGCGCTGGGNGCGGTGATCGTACTGCTGTTGGTGCNGCCCTTGCGGCGCTTGGCCAAGGGGCGCGCTTTCGCGCGNGCCGCCGACGAGGCCGAGCGGCGCTCGGCCGAGTTNGGCGGGCGCCTGCGCACGTGGGCGGATGAACGCGACCGTGCCGACGCCAGCGGCAGGTCACCTAGCCCGTTGCTTGCGTTGCTCGCCCGCGAGACGTCGCAGGCATCGGCGGTCGTGCCCTGGATGCCGTGGTGAGCCGGGCGCTGGTCGGCGTGTTCGCTGCGACTGGCTTGGTGGCCGCCCTCGCGCTGGTTTGGCTGGGCACGGCCGGTCCCGGTTATTGGAGCTACGGCACGTCCCGGCTCTGGACCGGATGGTTCCTCTCGCACGAGGAGCCGCTCTACGAGCTGACGGTCGAACCGGGGGACGCCTCGATCCGCCAAGGGGGCAGGCTGGACGTCACCGCCGTGCCTTTCGGCTTCGAGCCGCCGCTGGTCGAACTGTACGCGAAGTTCGAGAGCAGCGTGGACTGGGAGCGTGCGCCAATGGGACCGCAGCTGGAAGGCACGGGCTACGAGTTCTCCTTTTCCATGGTGCGCGAGCCGTTGCGCTACTACGTCGAGGCCGGGAGGCTGCGCAGCCGCGAGTTCAGGGTTGACGTGATCGCCATGCCCACGGTGGAGAACATCCGGCTGGAGTTCGAGTACCCGGCTTGGAGCGGCCTCAAGCCCAGCGTGCAGGATCCGGGCGGCGACATCATGGCGGTTGCCGGCACGCAGGTCGCCGTCATTCTTACGACGGACAAGGAACTTGCCGACGGCTTGCTAGTGGTCGGCGAGCAGGAAGTGCCGCTGCGGGACAACCGCGCAGAGATCGCGGTGGGCGAGGATTCCTCATACCACGTGGCCGCGATGCATCGCGGAGAGCGGGTGCGCCTGACCGAAGACTTCTTCATCACTGCCGTGCCCGACGAGAAGCCGGAGGTCAAGATCCTCGAACCCGGCCGCGACTGGCGGGCAACCAGCATCGAGGAGGTCCCGGTGCGGATCGAAGCGACCGATGACTTCGGCTTGCGCGGCTTGCAGCTGCACTACGCGGTCAATGGCGTGGACCAAGACAGCGTGCGGCTTCCCGTGCGCAGCGGTGCGCAGGAGGCGACCGGCAGGCACACCTTTTTCCTTGAAGATCTGGGAGCGGGCACGCGGACCGGGATCCCGGCCGCCGAAGATGGCGAGGCTTCGCTGGCCCCGCCGGCCCCGGAAGTGCGCCTAGTCCCCGGGGACTTGATCAGCTACTACATCATCGCGAAGGACGCCAAGAAGGAAGTTCGCAGCGACATGTACTTCATCAATGTCCAGCCGTTCGAGCGACGCTTCTCGCAGTCGCAGCAGGCGGGAGGCCAAGGCCAGCAGGGCCAGCAGCAGGACGAGATTTCGCGACGCCAGAAGGAGATCATCCTTGCGACTTGGAACTTGATCAAGGAGCGCGACTCCGACGACGGCCGGGAAGAGCCCAAGTTGCGCGAGAGCGCGGAAATGCTCTCGGAGTTGCAAGGTACGCTGATGCAGCAGGCACAGACCCTGGTGCAGCGCACTCGAGCGCGGCAATTGACGAGGACAGATCCCAAGTTCGCGCAGTTCGCCGAGCTGATGGAGCAGGCCGCGGGATTCATGGAGCCTGCGGCCGAGGCGTTGCAGGGGTTCCGGCTCGACGACGCGGTCGGCCCGGAGCAGCAAGCGCTGCAATTCCTGTTGCGAGCGGAAAACCTGTTCACCGATATCCAAGTGTCCATGGGACGCGGCGGTGGCGGCGGTGGCGGGGCCTCGCGTGACTTGGCCGAAATGTTCGAGCTGGAGATGGATCTTGAGAAGAACCAGTACGAAACCGGCAGCGGGGCATCGGGGCAGCAGATCGAGCAAGAAATCGACGAGGCGATGAAGAAGCTCGAGGAGCTTGCGCGGCGCCAGGAGCGCTTGGCAGACCAAGCCCAAGATCGCTCGCGGGCAAGTTTCGAGCAGCGCTGGCAGCAGGAGATGCTGCGGCGCGAAGCGGAGGATCTAAAGCGCGAACTGGAGCAACTCCAGCGTCGCCAGCAAAGCCAGAGCGGGCAGCAAAGCCAGAGCGGACAGCAAAGCCAGAGCGGGCAGGGTTCCCAAGCGCAGGGATCTTCGAACGGCCAGTCCGGCATGCGCCAGCAGTTAGACCAAGCGATCCGCCAGTTGGAACGGGCGGCGCGCGAGATGGAGCGCGGGGGCCAGGGCGGCGACCAGCGCGCGTCTTCGGCGCGGGCTCAGCGAGAGTTGCAGCAGGCCGTGGAAGCGCTCCAGCAGCAACGCCAGCAGCAGAGTCAGTCCGCCGTTAGCGAGATGGCGGAGGAAGCGGCTCGGCTCGCCGAGGAACAGGAGCGGGCGGCCAGCGAGTTGGATGATTCGCTAAAGGTTGCCCTAGAGGCACTCAAGGCCCAGGGCGGACGGCAGAACGGCCCGTTGCCCACGGGCATGACCCGTGAGGAAGAGATCGACTTGGCCGACCGCAAGCGAGATATTCGNGATCGCCTGGCGGAGATCGAAAAGGGGATTCAGACGCANTCGCGCANGCTNCGCCNGCGCAACGANGAGGCGTCCAAAGCGTTGATGAATGCCTTGATCGAATTGCAGCAGTCNGAAGCCCTGCCNGCCATCCAGTATGCCGAGGACCTGATCCGGCGCGGGCTGGCACCGTATGCGGCCAGCAACGAGGAAGCGATNTCGCGCGCCATCCGCCAACTGCGCGATAACTTGCGNGAGGCCGGCGAGCTGGCCCAGCAGCAGGGCGGTGGCGCGGAGCGCGGCTTGGAGAGGCTGCTCTCGGGCGTGGAGCANATGCGCCGTAATTTGGAACAGGCGCTGGCCCCCGGCCAAGAACGCGNGGGAAACCGCTCCGGCCAAGGTCCGGGGCAGCAGCCCGGCGGGAATCGGGCCGGCCAGCAGTCCGCGCAGGGCGCGGGCGGTAGCGGCGATCCAAGCCGTCCCGGCAACCTGCGAGGTCCGGGCGGGTCGAATGGGGAGTGGCGCGGCGGCTGGGGCGGCAGCGAATCCCTCGGCGATGGTCGGCCGCGCGGGAACTTCGGCGCGCGGACGCTTGAACCGGCGGTGCGCGACCGCATGGAGCGTGCGCTCGAAGCCGGTATCGCCGACATTCCCAGGCTGGCGCAGCAACTGCGGACGACGCGGGAGTTCGACCCGAGCGAAATCGCGGAATTGAGAAATTTCGCCCGCGAACTCGGCGATGGCCGTTTTCTGGGGAACCCGGAACTGCTCGAGCAGGAATATCGAAAAATGCTCGCCTTGCTGGAGCAGATCGAAGTCAAGTTGCGGCGCCAAGTCGAACTCGACGACAAGGAAGAGGTGCGCGCCATCGTTTCCGAGCCGGTCCCGGAGTCGTACCGTGAAGCTGTCGCGGAATACTATCGCCGGCTCGGCGGATCCAAGTAGCGAGACTCGCGGATGCGGACCACAACCAACAACCCGGATCGGACCGGGATCTACGCCACGCATCCCAGCATCGCACCGGAAATCAGGGGCCGGATCATCCGCTCGGAAGTCGAAGGGGGTGTCCGCTTGCGGGCATTGGCGGAGGGCGACCGGGTCGTGGTCAAGACGGCGAACCGGATCTACCGGATCGAGATTCGGGCGGGCAGGACCTGGATTTCGGGCCATCCGCGCTTCTGCCCCCGGCCGGTGGCAGTCTTGGTGCGGGGCTCGACTTGGGGCGGATCGATGCTAAAGCCCGATTATCTGGGTCTGGGCATGCACATGGAATTCCATCACCCCGACCACGCCACAGTGGTGACCTCGCGGATCGAGTCTGTCGCGGTGGGCTGAATCGTCGCGGACCTACCCCAGCAGGGCGCCGACATGGCTTTCCACGGCAGCGGCGAGGCCTTCGAGGCTGTAGCCGCCCTCCAAGGCGGATACCAATCTCCCTTGGGCGTGCTTGTCTGCCACTTCCTGCAAGAGGTTTGTCATCTCCGCGAAATCGCCGTCGTGGAGCCGGAACTGCCCGAGCGGATCTCCCAGCCGTGAATCGAATCCTGCCGAGATCATTACCAGTTCCGGACCGAACGCCTCGGCCGCGGGCAGCAGCCTGTCCCGGAATGCTCCCAAGATCTCGTCGCGCCCGGTGTGCGCCGGGAACGGACAATTGATGGTCGTGCCGGCTCCCGCTCCCTCCCCCGTTTCACTGCGCATGCCCGTGCCGGGGTACCACGGCGATTGGTGCGTGCTGAAGAACAGCACGGAGGGATCCTCGTAGAAGATATCCTGCGTGCCATTGCCATGATGCACGTCCCAGTCCGCGATCAGCACGCGTTGCAAGCCGTGGCGCTTGATCGCGTGGCGTGCCCCGATTGCGACATTGTTGAAGACGCAAAAGCCCATGCCTTGATTCGGGCGCGCATGGTGGCCGGGCGGGCGTAGCACGCAGAAGGCCTGCTTGATTGGCCCCTTCAGCGCCGAGTTCACCGCGGTGCAGACCGCGCCGGCGGCCATGCGGGCCGCTGTGAGGGAATCGAGTCCGACATGCGTGTCGCCGGTGGACAGGATGCGGTTTCCCGCGCTGATCTCTCGCTCCACGAGTTCGATGTAGCCGGCTTCATGGCACAAGCGCAGCGTGTCGAAGTCGGCCTCGCCGGATTCCAAGGACTCCATGCGCGCCGCTAGCCCGCTGGAGCCGAGCATGCGCACTACCGTGTCAAAGCGCTCGATGCGTTCAGGGTGCCCGTGCGGTGTGCGGTGGTCGCGGGAAGCTTCAGGTGCTGAGAGCAGCGTAGACGGCATGGCAACTGTTCCAATGCCCCGTCAACAGCGCGGGGTCTTCCAATAGTGTCGCGCAGGGACGCGGTGCGCTGGGAATCGGATTCTGCTGGCGGAAGTTGTCCGCGCTTGGCATAATCGGATAGCCGTGTCGTTGCAGGTTTTTCGGAAGAACTGGCCCGCGCTGGTCATCGTGCTCTGCGTGGCGATGCTCACCGTGCTGGGCGGGCTGCAGTTCACTTGGACGGGGCAGCTGAGCGAGGCGCAGGCTGCCATGATGCAGAATGCCCTGTCGAACTCCGCACGCCAGTTTGAGCAGGAACTCGAGCGCGAGCTGATGTTCCTGTTTGCGCTGATGCAGTCTGATGGTCGCGGTGGGACGAGGGTGAATTGGAACAGGTACGCCGAAAGGTACGCCCTCTGGGCAGAAACCAGCGCCTATGTCGGCATGCTGTCCCGGATCTTGGTGTATCAGGTCGGAAGCGATGGCAATCCGACATTGCAGGAACTTCCGCTAGGGAAGGCCGAGCCGGTGGCGGCGATGTGGGAACCGCAGCTTGAGCCGGTCAAGCATGCCTTGACACGGCCGGGCGGGCGGCTGGGGCGCGCCCGCGATCGTTGGCCCTTGACATGGACGTTGTACCCGGAAGCTCGGGCCATGGTGCGAGCGATCGGAAATGGCGAGCGGTTCAGGCGCCCGCCGCAACGGTCAG
>JGIcombinedJ30088_10005078_pt1 | contig 11459 bp, 11 predicted proteins | sample PinacodermPK_FD_30088 | JGI IMG/M metagenome (IMG submission 30088) | reverse complement strand
ATCCTCTTCGGATCCGACATGGCCGGAATCGAAGTATCACTCACCCTCAAACAATGGGTAGACCAATTCCGCATGCTCCCAGAATGGGCCAAACAACTCGGATACCGCATCCCCCAACACCAGATCGACCAGATCCTCGGAGAAAACACCCGCCGCATATACCGACTAGACGACCACCAACCCAACTAAACCGCAATCCCGGCACCTGGCAACCAGATCACGAACCGGCATCACGGCCAGCAATCACACAGTCCGTAGCCGGAAGTCATACCTCACTCAGCGGGGAAGGGTGTCCACTGATCGCTGGGGCTTCGAAACCGGGCACGACACCGGACAGGGTATCTCATTTTGCCGACCGCATACCACTGGCCCCCAGTTCTCCAGGCACGCGTCGCAGCGGACGGGCATCGTCGGCTCGGCAAGAAAGCCAAGAGGCTCCTTCACCATCCGAGGGCTGCAGCCGCGTGGGCGCCCATGATGCCCTCAAGCTTGCTCGGGGAGATGGGATCGAGGCCCAGCGGCTCGGCGTGATCGTTGAGAGTGAGCAGCTTCTCGCGCAGCACTACCGGGTCATACAGGAACCCGGGGTAATCAGAACCGAAGAACAGCTTCTCCAAGGGCACGAAGAACGGCTCCGCCTTGTGCAGGAAGGAGAACAGTTCCCTCGGGCTGAGCGCTGCGATGAGGTACGACAGTTCGCCATAGAAGTTGGGATGCTTCGTGAGAAGGAACAGTGCCTCGTCCTGCCACGGAATTCCCATGTGGGCGATGATGACGGTCAGATCACGGAACTCCCGGCCGATATCGTCCAGCAACGCCGGCCGGCCCAGACCGAGAGACGCGTCGATCCGGGTGGAACCGGCCTGGTGGAACATGACGGGGATTCCCAGGTCGAGGGCACACTGGTATATCGGGAATCCCAGGTCGCGGTCGTCGGGCGACCAGTGCTGGTACATCGGGTAGAGCTTCACCCCGGAGAGCCCTAGCTCGCGGACCGCCCTCGTGAGTTCCTCGACTGCCGCCTTCGGACCTTGGTAGGCCGGGTTGACAGATGCGAAACCGATTAGGGTGTCGGGATCCTGGCGCACGAGCGCGGCTATGTAGTCGTTGCACTTCTCGGGGTCCGGAGGTCCGTCGACACCCGTCACGCCGGTCGGATCGACGGTTCCTATCAACTGTCCGTCCAGCCACTGGGGGGACACCGATAGGAGGACGATCTTGTCGAACCCAGCGTGGTCCCGCTTGGATTCAGCCCCGCCGATCACCGGCCAACCTTTGCGCGAGAAGCCGCTCGCCTCCCACTCCCTCTCGGTCGGCATGCGATGAGAGGGGACCGACCCGGAACTCCGGTAGATGCAGAGGGAACCCTCACGCCCGTAGCGGACCGTGAACTCCGGATCGTCCGAAAGAGCGAGCACATGGGTGTGCATGTCGATCTGCATGGGAAGGCCCCTTCTTATTGGTGGTCTACGGCATAGCGTACTTAAGGCACCGCATCCCGGACTGGGGGTCATTTCGATCCGTGCCTCAGGCACCGGAAGGCGACGCAAAGTAAGCTCATCGAGACGGCCCGAACCGGTTCGCCACGCACCGCGTAATACCTGCGCCGGTTCCGGACACCCGCGAGGCGAAAGGTCGGGGACATGCCAAGATATCTCGTCGTAGGAAACCCGGTGGTGACGCTCGCCCAAGAGGCATTCATCCCCGATGGTGCACTGATCGTTGAGGGTAAGAAGATCGTCGATTCCGGACCCAGGACCGAACTCGAGGGCAGAGGTCCGTTCGACCGCATCCTCGGTTCCCCGGATCACTTCGTCATGCCTGGCTTCGTCGCCTCGCACTACCACTCCGAGTCGGCGCTTGGCCCGGGCCTCTGGGAGATGCTCTTCGAGCGAGCCAACATCTACGTACATCCGGTGTTCAAGCCCATGGACGAGGAAATCATGTACAAGGCGATCCTCGTCACCCTGATGACCGCGGTCCGGGGAGGGATCACGACTACCGTCGATGCCTTCTACGGCCGACCGGGTCCGAAGAACTTCGGCATGGACAATGCGCTGGAGGCTTACGAGGACCTCGGTATGCGTACCGCTCTCGGCATAACGCTGCGCGACGAGAACCTCTACGTCCACGAGGCCAACGATGACTTCCTGAAACGCCTACCTCCCGAACTGGCGGAGGAGGTGCGCAACTCCCCTATGGGGTATGCCCTTCCCACCGACGATCTCATCGCCGCCTACGAGGATGCCGCCGCCACATGGGACCGCCGCGACGACAGGCTCCGGGTACTGCTCTCTCCCGACTGGACTCCCGCGGTTTCCAACGATCTCTACCGGCGGTGCCGGGCGATCGCCACCGAATACGGCACGGGAATCATGACCCACTGCCTGGAAACCCGGTCCGAGATGCAGTACAACATCAAGCGGTACGGCGTCACTGCCATGCAGCGACTCGACGACATCGGCCTATTGGGACCCGACGTGTCGCTGTCCCACTTCGTGTGGACCACCGACCGTGACATCGAGATCCTGGCCGATAGCGGGGCTGTTGCGGCGAGCAACCCCGGCTCGAACCTGCGCCTGAGTACGGGGGTGTGCCGGGTGCGCGACATTCTGGACGCCGGCGGAGGGCTGGCGTTCGGCACGGACGCCATCTCTTTCTCCGAACGGGACGACATGCTCCAGGAGGTTCGCCTGGGCGCCTACCTACAGCGCCTACCCCGCGGGCCCGAACCGGAGCACGGCCGGCTGAACTCCGAGGCACTCCTGCGATCAGCGGCCACCTACGGGGCACGGGCCGCCCGGGCCGAGGATCGGATCGGCAGCCTGGCGGTCGGCAAGGACGCCGACCTGCTCATCCTCGATCGCAAGCGGGTGTTCGAGACGCCAGCCCGCTTCTACGTCACTCCGGTCCTCGACGTGATACTGGACCGGGCCGACGGCACCGACATCGAGACGGTGCTGGTGGCCGGCAAGGTGGTACTCGACGATGGCGAGATCACCACCGTCAACGAGCAGAAGATCAGGGATGAGTACAACGAGGAGATCGCCAAGGGATTGTTCGAGTTGGAGGAACCATGGACCCGGTGGGCTGAACTGGCCTTCGAGGTGGAGCCGTACCTGTTCGACTTCTACCGCCCTTGGGCGGAGGAGCCGATGGCAACCGGCTACGAGTACAACACTACGACAGGGCCGCTGGGCTTTGCGGGCGGCCAGCGGGTCGGAGAGAGGTGACAACCGATGACAAGCATATGCGATTCGCTTCGGGATAGCTGCAAGGAGATCTGGCACGAGTTGCACAACCATCCGTTCGTGGCGGAGATGGCCGCGGGCACCCTTCCGGAAAGGAAGTTCGCCTTCTATATCGGCCAGAACATCGTCTTCCTGAGGGAGTTGGCCAGGGCGATGGCACTCGGGGTGGCCAAGGCCGACGACGAGGACACGATGCGCGATTTCGCCGCCATCGTGAGCAACATCGTCGACTTCGAGTTACCCAAGAACCGCCAGTTACTCACCGAGGTCCGGGAGATGGTTCCCGATGCGGCCGAGGCAACGACGATGGCACCCGCAACTCTCGCCTACACCCGGCACATGCTGACCGTGGCCTACGAGGGCAGGGCCGCCGACATCATGGCCTCCCTCACGCCGTGCGCCTGGAGCTACGGGTTGATCGGCAAGCAACGGCTTCCCGACGCCCCTGACCACCAGGTCTACCGCCCGTGGATCGAGTTCTTCGGCGGTCAGGAGTACTGGGACACGCTCGAAGAGGTGAAAGCGAAGCTGGAAGGCCTCTGCCAGGGAATGAGCGACTCTGACCTAGCCAGGATCCAGGACATCTTCCGTACCAGCAGCCGCTTGGAGCAGATGTTCTGGGACATGGCCTACAACGAGAGTGCCTGGCAGGTCTGAGTCTTCCTCGATGAACTGGACCGTGGCCATCGACATCGGTGGCACCTTCACCGATGTGGTGGCCGATGACGGAACCGGACGGCGGCTGACCGCCAAGGTTCCCACGGTTCCCGCCGACCCCGCGCGGGGACTCCTGAACGCCCTGTCGGCACTGGGAGGTCAGGGTCTGGAGTTCGGCGATGTGTCGCTCGTCTTCCACGGGACGACCATCGCCACCAACGCCGTCATCAACGACAAACTGGCCAGGGTGGCCCTCCTCACCACCAAGGGATTCCGGGACATCCTCACCTACCGGTCGGGTTCCCGCCCCGACGCCTACGACCTCCGCCAGAGGCGCCCTAGGGAGTTCGTACCTCGCGAGGACCGCATCGAGGTGGACGAACGGATCAGCGGGACCGGTGTGGTCAAGCCCCTCACCGCAGCCGAGACCGAGCGAGCGGTCGCCGAAGTGCAGTCACGAGACCCGCAGGCGGTCGCTGTCTCCTTCCTGTTCAGCTATCTGGACGACGGTCACGAGCGGGCTCTGGCGGATGCGCTCCGGATAGCTCTCCCCGACCTCCCCGTGTCCCGGTCGTCGGAGGTGGCAAGGGAGTTCCGGGAGTATCCCCGCACGGTCACCACCACCGTCAACGCCGGCTTGCGACCGGTGGTGCGCGATTACCTGGCGGGAGCCCAGCAAGGGATAAGGGAACTCGGGATACCCGGAAACTTCCTGGTCATGCAATCGAACGGAGGAGGCGTGCCGGCCGCCCGGGCCGAGTCCGAAGCACACAAGCTCCTGGTCTCCGGCCCCGCCGCCGGGGTCTCCGGAGCGGTGGCCCTCGGGACCGCCACCGGACGGACTCACCTCCTCTCCATCGACATCGGGGGCACATCGGCCGACGTGTGCCTCATCCGCGACGGTGAAGCGTCGGTGGTACCGATGCGACACATCGATTCCCACCCGATCCTGTCTCCGTCCCTCGACATCCATTCCGCGGGCGCGGGAGGAGGGAGCATCGTAGAGATCGACCGATCAGGCGCCCTGAAGGTCGGTCCCCGCAGCGCGGGAGCCGACCCGGGCCCTGCTGCGTACGGGCTGGGAGGCAGCAACGCCACCCTCACCGACGCCCATCTCGTGGCGGGCACCCTCGGCGTGCGGACCCCGCTCGGGGGTAGCCTCACTCTGGATCGGGGAGCCGCCCTCGATGCGATCGGCCGGGTGGGCTCGCAACTCGGTCTGAGCACGTCGGTGACCGCCGAGGGCGTGATAGCCATCGCCAATGCCCATCTCGAATCGGCGGTGCGGAGAGTCTCGATCGACCGGGGAGAGGACCCGCGGGATTACACGCTGCTCGCCTTCGGCGGGGCAGGTCCGCTCCACGCCGGACAGTTGCTACGGGACCTTTCGATGCAGGATGCCGTCATCCCGCGCCATCCCGGGCTGTTCTCAGCGGCCGGCCTGCTGGCCACCGACCTGAGAATCGACGAGTCGGCCACCGTGCTCAGGACGATCGACACGGCCTCGATCGGCGAGATGGCAGCGTGGTTCAATACGATTGGCGAGGAGCTGCGCAACCGGCTTCGGAAGGACGGCATCGACCGCAACCGGATCCGTGTGCAGCCCGCCATCGACTGCCGCTACAAGGGTCAGGGGTTCGAACTCAGTGTCCCTGTCGTCTCGACCGGGCTCGATCCCGTACGCGTGTGCCGGGACTTCCGGGACGTACACCAGAGCCTCTACGGGCACACATCCGACGAACCCGTCGAGGCCGTGACGCTGCGCATGTCCGCGTTCGGCGCTCTGGCGGTCGGGACCGGGCCTCTTACAGGGGAGGACTCGCGGCTCCCGCGCCCGGTTTCGGCCCGTATGCTGAAGCTGAGGGAAATGTCCGATCCAGTCCGGGTCGCCGTCTACTCACGCGATGATCTCGGCGCCGGCGCCACCCTGGCAGGACCCTGCATCATCGAGCAGCCCGACGCCACCACAGTCGTGCTCGCCGCCCAGACAGCCACGGTGGACGGGTACGGCAACCTCTGGATCAAGGAGACGATCCATGGTTGACCCTGGACTCGATCCGGTTGCCTACGAACTGATCCACAGCCGGCTCCTCCACGCGGCCCGCGAGATGGCGGTGATCCTCAAGCGGTCCAGCCACAGCCCCATCATCAGGGAGATGGAGGACTTCAGTTGCGCCATCTTCGCCCCGGGCGGTGAGTCGGTGGCACAGGACGAACGCATCCCCGCTCAGTTGGGAGCGATGTCGCTGGCCGTCCAGACCTGCCTGGAGCAGTATCCGGAACCGGGCGACCTGCGGCAGGGAGACGCCTTGTTACTGAACCATCCATACATGGGATGCATGCACACGCCGGACCTGAACCTGATCATGCCGGTCTTCGCCGACGGTTCGGTGGTGGGATGGGCCGGATCGACCGCCCATCACGTCGACCTGGGAGGCCCCACACCGGGCACCCTGGCGCCGCACCACCGCGAGCTCTATGCCGAGGGTCTGATCTTCCCGCCTATCAAGCTCTACCGGAGCGGCGAGGAGAACGACGACCTGTTCCGGATGATCGCCGCCAACGTGCGGGATCCCCGAGGGCTGGTGGCCGATCTGCGGGCCCAGCACGCCTCCTGCCTGACAGGCGCGCGAGCGCTGCTCCAGACGATGGAGCGCTACGGTTCTCAGCAGGTTCGCGCCGCCTTCTCGGAAGTACTGGACCGGACCTCCCGGCTGACCAGGGCAGCGCTTGGAGACCTCGAGGACGGAGAAGCCATCCGGACAGGTCACCTGGACGACGACGGCCTCGGGAGCGACCCGGTACCCATCCGCGTCCGGCTTGCCAAGTCCGGTAATGAACTGGAGGTGGACTTCACCGGGTCCTCGGCCCAGGTTGCGGGCGCCCTCAACGTCCCGTGGGCCAGTACGCGCGCATGCGTCGCCTACCTGATTCGTACGATGGTGGGCCTCGACATCCCCACCAACGACGGTCTCCTAGGTCCGGTTTCGATAACCTGTCCACCCGGCACGATCTTGAATCCGAGGTTTCCCGCCGCGGTCTCGGTGCGTCACAACACCTGCCAGGTGGTCGCCGACACCCTCATCCGGACGGCATCCGACCTCTGGCCGGGCAGGGCGGTGGCGAGTAGCAGCGTTACGTTCTTCGGCTTGCAGATCGGTAGCCGCTCCCCCGGGACCGGCGAGACGGCGGTGCTCATGGAGGTGGTTGGAGGTGGCACGGGCGCTCACGATCACGGCCGCGGCATCGACGGCGTCGACACCTACATGTCCAATGTTGCGCTCCTTCCGGTCGAAGTGGCCGAAACGGAATACTCTGTCCGGATCCTCAGAAGTGAACTCGTGGAGGACTCCGCCGGCGCCGGACAGCTTCCCGGAGGACTGGGCATCTGCCGCGAGTACCAGATACTGGACGTTCCGCAGGTCGCCACCCTCTACTGCGAGCAGGCCATCGACGAGCACCGGCCGGAGGGCGCGAGTGGCGGGGAGGATGCCCGGCCTACCCGGGTCACCATCCTGGGACCCGACGGCCATGTCGTGTCCACCGCCTCGAAGATATCTACCTCTCTGGCTCCGGGCTCGGTCATCCGCGTGCAGACCAGCGGGGGCGGCGGCTACGGACCGGCTTCTACCGGAGGTACGACCTCGGGGACGACCCGCTCCTGCTGAGCAAATGTGATCTGCTGCCGAGCCGGCGCCGGGAACGTGGCAGGTGAAGAACGAGATACCAGTAGCCCGCCACGGAGATCGTCGGCGGCCGCGGAAGGATGCCGATGCCGACGACGGCTCAGCGGTCGGCTCGATCGAGCCACCATACGAACGACTCGGCGTCACTGAGCCTCGATCCGTGCTCGCCGAGGAACACGGCAAGCGCATCAGCCAGTACCCGCATATTTCGACATCGTCGGGTACTCCCTGGCTGTGAAGGCACAGATGCCCCAATTCGTGGGCGAGGGTCAGCCGTTTGCGGTCGGTCGGCGCCGTCGCGTTGATCATGATGACCGAGTACGTACGCGCCCATTGGGAGAGCCCGTCCACCCTCCTGGTACCGAAGTCGCTCTCCAACCTCCAACACGAAGCACCCTGCGGCTTCCATCCATCCGATCAGATCGCGCACCGGCCCGTCCGGCATGCGCCATTCGGCGCGAAGGAGGCGAGCTGCGGTAGCCGGATCGAACTCGAACGGATCGAACCAGGGAATGGTGAGGTCGGTATCGAGGTCGATGCGGTCGGCAAGCTGCCGGCAATGGAGCCGGGCCAGATTGAGTTGGGCCTCCAGCCGTCTCCATACCGTAGGCCGCGCCGTGGCGCGCCTGCGCATGTGAGCACCGACCGCAAGTGCGCCCTCCATCCTTCCGGCGCTCCGGAGCAACTCGACCGTGACACCCAACGCCGAGGCCAGCTCTTCGAGGAGGGTTCCGGACGGATCGCGGAGGTCGTTCTCGCAGCGGGACACGGCGGCCTGGGTCAGGCCGAGTTCCGAGCCCCATCTAGGAGCCGCGGTCCGTTTCCGTGCTGTCGAGGGATAGCCCGATCCGCGGCGGGTCCGGAAGGGAAGGAGGCCGGAGATCGGTCGCGGCGGAACCGCTGGAGCCGGGTCGGTCGAGCTTGATCAGCCAGATGATGTTGTTCATGCCGCCGCGCAAGGACAGCACCGCCGGTCCGATCCCGTAGGTATCGTGCGATAGGAACCTGACATGTCCAAAACCGCCCAGCGGATCCCATTCCGCCAGTCCACCGATCGTGACCTGAACCAGGCTTCGGCACTATTAGCCAAGGCACACAGTAGTCGTTAGGCACAAACTCATGGTACCGTCTACACATGGCGGGTCTCAGCACCTCAGCACTGCTCCTCATAGCCTTCGTCATACCGGGAGCTGTGTTCGTCTGGCGATTCGAAGCACAAGCCGGTTTGTACGGAGTCGGCCTGAAAGACCGAGCCCTCCGACTCATGGGAGCATCAGCCGTCCTGTTTTCCCTCTCCGCTTGGGCCCTCTACTGGGCCTACATAGACTACCGTCCTACCTTCGCCGAACTAGCCATGCCACCCTGGTGGTTCTGGATCCTCCCCATCCTCTACACCATCGGACCCGGAGTTATCGGGAGCGTACTCGGGTACGCATGGAAGAAGGACTGGCCCGGAGCGCGGTTCATCATAGGAAAGAACCGGGCACCCCGCGCCTGGGACCATCTATTCCAAGATGAGCCCGCTGGCATCCTTCGCTGTAAGCTCAGATCCAAGACCTGGATAGGAGGCGTCTACGCCCAAGGACACGGTAACGAACCGTACACATCCGGATATCCAGAACCACAAGATTTGTACCTACCCGCAATGATCGACATCAACCCCGAAACAGGTGAAACAATCACCGACGAGGACGACATACCGATAGTCCTCGATTGGGGCGTACTACTGAGATGGGAAGACATCGAAGTTCTAGAGTTCGAAAGACTACCGGAGAAAACCAATGGCAGCTAAACGGCACCGCTCATCCAAAACCGTCAGGTTTGCGAAAAAGACCAGTAACAGGCGGCCGAGTCGCACGGTACACGGTGGCTACACGACAAAGAAGAGGATCGACATCTCACAGTCGTAACTACCGAAACAGTCCAAGTCGTAATAGGACATCGGAGATCCGCGCCACCAAGCGGTTCGTCCGGCTACGGAGAGGCCAATGGACCGCGAACAACGAGTAACTAGATAACGGAAGTACGGCTGTCAAGAGGAACGAGTTGGATACACAACACGTAAGAAGATCGACATCTCACAGTCGAAACTTCCGAAACAGCCGGCACCAGGTACCTTGACCAGTCGTCCCAAGAAGTAATCGGAGAAGAAACCCGAATCTGTCTAGCCGGAGCTTATCCTTGAAAGGGGCTCCCTCTCCTCGCTGCCGGATCTCCAATCAGCTGCTTGGAGAGGGCCCTACCCGAGACCGGGTATTTACCTCCAGGAGGTGGGGAACTTCAGTGATCACGAATGGGGAATTTCAACGATCGTCAACACTACTTCGCCATAAGCGTTCACCGAAACGGGACAACCTCATTCTCCGGTGTTCCCCGTTGATATAGGGGTTTGAGTGTATTTAATGTGTGGTCGGGTGCCTGGGAAGGCGTGACAGGTTGGAAGGTATTCTCGACGACAAAGCAAGGGACCTATTCACCCGGCTGATGGGAGAGGTCAAGTGCCGCCTCCAAACCAAGCACTATGCCAACGTGTTCGTGTGAGAAACCGCTCTCGTACGCGGCCCGCCTCATCTCAGGACTCCGAGAGGCCCGACGGGCATGAGCGAGACTGACTCCGCGATCTCGTACGGTTCCTTGCCGCTACGCCAGCCCGGAGAGTTCTGCGCGGCGCGGGGAACCGGCGCGTATGGGTGAAGACGATCCCTGAGTGCTGTTGTCCTTCGGCGACGATGCGTCGGTGGAGCACTGCGAAGTCCTTCACATTCTCAGTCACGACCGCTCTGCCATCGGCTGTCGCGGCCCGGAGCAGATCGTCGTCGGGCTGCCCGATGAGATCGGCGCGCTCCTTGACGGCGATGGCGTCGTATCCCGGGTCCCGAACGAGGACCGCGACGCCGGGGGCGTGCATCTCGTCAAGGAGGAGCTTCACCCCGACAGCAGCCTGCGCTCGTTCTCCCAGGCGGCCAACTCACGGTCGGCTTCGTCGTCGTTGTGCGCGATCTCAGCGTCGAGCTCGTCGGTGAACTCTGCGTAGTACCGGCTAGCGGCTCGGACATGCCCTTCGGCGAGGCCGAGTTGAGCGGCCGCGGTGGCGACTCGCTCCTCGAAGTTTCCCCGCAGCCCCAGCATCAACCCGACAACCTCCCATACGTCCGGCCCGGCAGCCAGACCGGCGCGCCGGCCGCTCGGCCCGTCGCGGAAGACGATCCCGGGATGGGCTTCCATGAGCAGGCCCTCGTCGATCAGTCGTTCCCCAGCGGCTGAGATCGACTCGGCCCGATGGGCCGCACCCCGCTTGAGCCGCTCGTAGGCGCCCTGACGCTTGAACCGTATCGACAGCACAGCCATGGTGACATTCCCATCGCTATGAGGCCCGCTGATCGGGCGGCCCGACCCTGGTGAAAGCGAGAAACGTGGCTGATACGCCGACCGGCCGGGCGGCGGGCCACATCTGGCCTTGCAGGGAACGGCACAACGTAGGTTTGGCTATGCGGACCGAACCGCCGGCACGACCTCGGACATGGCCCGCTGCAGTTGAGCGATGTGATCTGCGGCGGAGTGGATTCCGGGCATGTAGCTGGTGAAGAACGAGACATCGGTAGCTCCCACTGACACCATCCTACGGACGTTGGCGATGATCTGATCGGTGCTTTCCTCCGGACCCAGACCCACCGAGACATGCAGGCGGAGTGTGTCCGCGTCCCGACCCGATGCGGCCGCGAGTCGGCGTATCTCCCCCCAGGCAGCACCGATCTGCTCGACCGTCTGGACGGGCCGCGACAACCACCCCTCGGCGTGCTCGACCACCCGCCGGAACACCGGTCGGGTCGTACCGCCGAACCACAGCGGCGGATGCGGCTTGGTG
>JGIcombinedJ30088_10005077_pt1 | contig 11460 bp, 8 predicted proteins | sample PinacodermPK_FD_30088 | JGI IMG/M metagenome (IMG submission 30088) | reverse complement strand
ATCACCAGGTACATGCGCGCGCCTTACGGAGCGCCCAATGGACTGCAGGTCACCGATGAAGGCCTGTGGGTCGTGGATCAATTAACCGATCGTGTAGCGCTGCTGGTCCTTGAAGCCCCCCACGAGTATGGAGTCTCCAGGATAGTCCGCGAGTTGCCCACGGATTCTTCCAATACAAGCGGTATGTCGTTCGGCGAAGGCGGTCTCTGGCTGGCAGCGAACGGACCGGGCGAACGGTGGCGCTTCCCGAAGCATACGGATGCCCCGCCCGGTACGGGCGAGATCCTCAAGGTCGATCCCCTGACCGGAGCAACGCTGCTTCGCCGGCCGCTTCCCGCGCCCGGCGGCACCCATGGCCTGGATTATGATTCAGTGGAAACGGGCACGATCTGGCTGAGCACGCTCAAGGAGAAAACACTCACCCAGGTCCGTATCCCGGACTGGTCTGTGAAAAGGGTCATCCCACTGCCTTACGACGCCGGTCACGGTGTCGTAAGGACCGAGGACGATGCCCTGTGGATGGTATTCAAGGTGGACCGTGTCATTGCTAAACTGGATATCCAAACCGGTGATGTGCGCGACGAGATACTAATCGGTCCGGACCATCCGGAACCGCACGGTTTGGCGCGATGCGGCAACGACCTGTTGTACTGTGACGCATCGACCGGGTGGATAGCCCGAATTGCAGGCGTCTTCGGATGATTCGGCCGGAAGATATCCGAGCGGACGTTACCGTTTCCGCTTATGGTCCCAGGCTAACCCATCGCTCCCGAGTAGTAGATCTTCTCCCCAAGGTCCGTCCAGCCGCTGACCGTCTTCCGAAAAGCCGTGAAGGATTCGTACACCTTCTTGCTGTCTTCGTCGGTTTCGATCAACTGGGCGATGACTTCTTCCGAGTAGCCCTTTAGGGTCGTCAGCACGGCATCCGGAAAGCGCCGAAGCTGTACCCCTTCTTCGTTGATCAGTTTCTGAAGGTATTCGTTGTTCCTGGCATCGAATTCGGAAAGCACCCAGTGCGTCGAGCGGGCCGCCGCGGTCCGGATCACCGTCTGCAGATATGCGGGAAGTTCCTCGAAGGCGCTTTTATTGACCATGAGTTCCGTCACGGTTCCCGGCTCGTGCCAGCCCGGATAGTAGTAGTACTGCGCCGCCCTGTAAAATCCCATGAGGTAATCGTGGTAGGGACCGATCCATTCGGTCGCGTCGATTACGCCCCGTTCGAGGTTGGTGTAGATCTCACCGACGGGTGATAAAATGGCAGAACCACCCGCCCGCTTGATCACGTCTCCTCCAAGGCCTGGTATGCGCATTTTCAGTCCGCGCAGGTCGTCGGCCGTGTTGATTTCCTTCCTGAACCAGCCGCCCATCTGGAATCCGGTATTGCCCGCGGGCATGGGTATCAGGTTGAAGGGGGCGTAGATTTCCTCCCACAGCTTCAAACCGCCTCCACTGTAAAGCCAGGCCGTAACCTGTTGCGCGTTCATACCGAAGGGAACCGACGAGAAGAACTGGGTTGCAGGCGCTTTCCCCGCCCAGTAGTACGCGGCGCCGTGTCCCAACTCCGCCACTCCCTGGCTCACCGCTTCGAATCCTTCAAGGGCCGGAATCAACTCGCCACCCGCATACACCGTAATCTTCATTCGTCCCTCGGACATTTCCTCCACCCATTCTGCAAACAGCCGCGCACTCTCCTGCAATATGGGCAAATTCGGCGTCCAGGTAGTGACCATCTTCCATTCGTAGTTCTTATCCGTGCGGATGGCGGGACCGCCGTTTTCCTGTCCGGACCCGCAACCAGCCACAAGCGCAGCGCCACCGGCCAATCCAGCCGTTGATGCCGTCTTCAGAAACTCGCGCCGTTTGATCTTATCCATCCTTTTCCTCCATGAATCAGGTTAATCCCGCGTTCGGTATTCCGACCGGTCTTCCGCGTTGGGCGGCAATCCGGGAGAAACCCCTCCGGCCGGAAACTACATCGTATCGGCAAACAGGCTGCTCACCGATTCTCCGTTATGGATTCTTCGAATCGTCTCGGCCAATAATGAAGCGACAGATAGAATCACCATATTGGGAAGTCGCTTGTCTTCGCCAATGGGAACCGTGTTGGTCGTGACAATCTCATCGATCCGGGAACAGTTTGCGAATCTCTCTATAGCCTTTCCGCTGAACACACCGTGTGTACATGCGACGGACACCCTTTGCACGTCGCGTTCCTCCAGCCGTTGGATCAGCTCGATGATGCTGCCGCCGGTCGCGACCTCATCATCCATGATGATCGCGTTTTTGCCGGTAACATCGCCCACAATCATGTCGATCACGACCTTTTCGTCCGATATGCGGCGCTTGTTGCCCGCCGCAACCGGCAGCATCAGTTGCCGCGCGAAATGGGCGGCGTTCTTTGCGTTGCCCAGGTCCGGCGACACCACGACCGTATTGCTCAGATCCCGCTGCTGGAAATGTTGGGCAAGGACTTTTATCGCGTTCAAATGATCCACCGGTATACTGAAAAAACCGTGTACCTGCGGTTGATGCATTTGCAGCGTGAGTATGCGATTGGCTCCAGCCGTGCCCAGCAGATCGGCCACCAGGCGTCCAGCGATGGAAATCCGGGGCGCATCCTTCTTGTCGGATCTCGAGTAGGAGTAATAGGGAAGGACGGCGGTGGCACGAGCAGCTGACGCACCGCGCGCGGCATCCAGCATCAACAGCAGTTCTACCAGGTTTTCCTGGACGGGGGGACCCAGCGGCTGGATGATGTAAACATCACCTTCGCGGCAGTTCGCATTCAACTGGACCTGGAGGCAATCATTGCTGAACCGTGTCAGGGTACTGGCTCTCAGCGGCACGTTCAGGCAGTGGCATACCTCTTCCGAAAGAGCAGGATGAGAAGAGCCGCTGAATACCACGATATTGTTCATGTAGCTATCTCTGTACGCGACCCGATTCAGCTCTTGGCGTTCAGCAGCATTTTTGCGTGGAGCCACTGTAAATCAAGGGGCTCTGATAGCCCGTGTCAAGTAGAATATCCGGCTGCTCATGGCGAAGATGCGATCACAACCACGTGCTTGGAAGCCGTCAGCNTGTCGAGTGTGGGCAGCATCTGTTCCACGTATAGTATGTACGGACCGACGGGCAGGCTGCGTCCGTGTTGATCCGTTCCGTCCCAGGAGAATACATGCCGGCTGGCTACGGCGGTCTGATCAATGAGCGTTTTGAGAAATCGACCGCTGATATCGAAAACCATGGCATGCAGAATGCCGTGGGATGCGGGCAGTTCAACAGTCACAAGGCAAATGTCCTCATAATTGTCGCCATCCGGGGAGAATGGATTGTTGGCGACATGGAGCGAAACTCCATCGGGGATATGAGTTACATTCAGCGCGTTCCTCCGGCCCGGAGTGCTCCCTTCGGGATCGGCGGAAGGCCCCCAGATCTGTGGCTCGAAGTCCGGGTTTACCAGTTCCACGGAACGGCCTGGATCGGGATTCGATTCCTCGTCGTACTCCGCATCATGTATGGTTATGCCACCTGCATCCAGGAGCAACAGCCTTGCACCGCTGTTCCGGAGCCGCTCCCAACCGCCCACCGCTTCCACCGCGATTCCTGCGAATCCGGGATACGTCTCATGGAACAGGACCGCGTCGTGCGCAATGACGAGAAACCCCTGGCCTTCAATCACGAGGCGATCCGAGGAAATGAGCCGCGCCCGGTCAACGTGATCCAACTTCAGCGAACTGCCCGCGAGATCGATCTCGGTCCTTCCCCGGTTGTGNAATTCAATCCATTCTGTCCGGTTCGGACCCGGGTTGAACATGATTTCATTGATAAACACGTTTTCCAACGACCGGTCGGCGTTCTGAGGAGGCATCGGTTCCGTCGGATCAACGGGCCCGGTGGGCGTTTCCGGCTCCGTCGGCCCGTCGGTCTCGTCGGGGTCCATGGGTTCCTGCGGTTCAGCAGGCTCGTCGGGCTCGACAGGCTCGTTCGGCTCGTCGGGATCAACGGGATCCAGCGGATCAGCAGGCACGTCGGGCTCGACAGGCTCGTTCGGTTCATCGGGATCAACGGGTTCCGTCGGTTCAGTAGGCTCGACAGGCTCGTCGGGTTCCCCGGGCTCGACAGGCTCGTTCGGATTTCCGGGCTCCCCGGGTTCCGTCGGTTCGTCGGGATCAACGGGCCCGGTGGGCGTTTCCGGCTCCGTCGGTTCGTCGGGGTCCTCCGGCCCGCCTGGTTCTTGAGGTTCTTCAGGAACGATCGGTTCCCCGGGTTCCTCCGGCTCCGGCAAGGCTGGCGGATCGTTCGACGTGCTGTTTCTGAACCCAGGAGTCGAACCATCGGGATGTTCGGACGACAAGAGATTGGCTGCATCCACGGGCAAGTCCAATCGCGGCCGCTCCCAGGAAATGCCGTTCCCGCCCGCCGATTCGGTCCATGCGAACTGGTCGATCGTGATATCGTCTTTTTTTATGAAGACCAGGTCCTGGCTGTTGCCGAGCCCATTGCCCAGGGTACGGTCGCCCTTGACCGTCAGCATAAGGAGGCTCGCGGGATCGCCTTCCGCGCCGACCCGGACGTTGTATGCGCCTTCGTAATCAGGATCCACGACGAGCGCGTAAGCGCCCGGCGCCAGCACGGTACCTGCGAGGCCGATGTCATGTGGGCCGGTAAAGTCCATGATCGTATCGTTCACATCCCTCGAATCGCCGAGGGGCCATCCGTCTAGATCAACCGGTTCGTCTCCCGCGTTGTAGAGTTCGACGAACTCCCCTTTTGATTCCGAATGAGGATCGGCCAGGACCTCCGATATAACGATATCCGAACCCGCGGCTTTTCCGGAAAGACACAGGCATAGTGCGGTGACGGCAAGATGGTGTTTTCTTATCATGATCGGGTTGTTCCTTCCGATGATAGATGACGCGTGTTCATTGACCTTCGATATCCGCCTGTCCCAATCAGTCGGAAACGCATCACGAATCTCGATTTTGTATTGACACCGTCAAAGGCCTCTGCGTTAAATGCGAGGGGTGAAACGTTGTGCCTTAGCCCAGGAGCAATTCAGACGCCAGGAGCAATTCAGACGCCAGGAGCAACTCAAACGCCGGAGCATCTCATGTCGGAACTACGAAGAACCGCGCTGTATGGTCGCCACATGGACCTTGGCGCGAAACTGGTGCCGTTCAGCGGCTGGGAAATGCCGGTGCAGTACGAGGGTATTCTGACTGAACATCACGCGGTTCGCACCCGGGCCGGCCTGTTCGACGTTTCCCACATGGGCCGCGTCGAGATATGCGGGCCGGACGCCGTGGACTTCGTGAATCGCATCACGGTTAACGACGTCGAACGGCTCAAGCCCTTTCGGTCCCAGTATACCCTGGCATGCGCGGACGACGGCGGCGTAATCGATGATTTCCTGGTTTACCGGATGCCGGACCGTCTGCTGGTCATTCCCAACGCGGGCAACAGGGAAAAGGACCTTGCCTGGTTTCGCCGGTCCGTCTCAGCGTACAACGTCGAAATACGGGATCTGAGCGAGGAGAGTATGCTCATCGCGTTGCAGGGACCCCGCAGCGAGGAAATACTCGATCCGCTGACGGAGGCCGGATTGGACGCGCTCAGGTTTCAGGAATTCGTTGCAACCCGCATTGGCGGAATTGAAGCCCGGGTGTTTCGGACCGGATACACGGGCGAGGACGGTTTCGAAATCTGGTATCCGGCCGAGCATGCCGCCGCGCTATGGGACCTCCTGGTGGATTCCGGTGCTTCGGCAGGTTTGAAGCCGTGCGGTCTTGGGGCAAGAGATACCCTTCGACTGGAAGCCGGACTCGCGCTGTACGGTCACGAGATCGACGAATCGATCAATCCGTTCGAAGCCGGACTGGGTTGGACGGTCAGGCTGAAGAAACCAGCGTTTACCGGACGGGAAGCCCTCAAGCGTCTCAAACGGGCAGGCGTGAAACGAAAACTGGTCGGGCTGAGGATGCAGGAAAGGGGAATACCCAGGCAGGGTTATGAGATCGTTCACGACGGAAGCCCGGTGGGGCAGGTCGTCAGCGGCGCGATTTCGCCCACGCTGGGCCATGGTATCGGGACGGGGTTCGTGTCCGTTGATCGGGCGGAACCCGGTACAGTCCTGGCGGTGACTATAAGGGGCAGGCACATCCCGGCCGAGGTGGTGAATCTGCCTTTTTACGCGGGAAGCAGGAAGTAGTTCGGAACACGTAAGCCGGTTAAGCGTTTACCCGCAGAAACGACCTGACTTCATCCGCGCCGGGCATCCCTTCCGCCGCGCCGGGTGTGCCTATCTTGATTGCCGCCGCGGCATTCGCAAAAGACGCCATATCCTCCAGGCTCTCCTTCGCGAGGAAACTGTAGAGCATCCCGCTGGCGAATGCGTCGCCGGCGCCAACCGTGGAAACGATCCCGGTGTGGAATGCGGGCCGTTCGATCATTTGGTCTGCGCACGCAGCCAGGCAGCCCCCGTCACCCATCGTCACGGCTACCATGCCGACACCCGCCTCCAGCAGGTCGCCGGCGGCGTCGCGGGGAGCGCGGCGGCCCGTGAGTCGCTCCGCTTCCATGCGGTTGGGCAGGATGATGTCCGTCAGCTTCACAGCCTCGTGCACACGGGATTCCAACGCGGGATTGAGCCAGTACTTTCCAGGGTCGAACGCCACCGTCACGCCGGCCTTTTGTGCCGTTGCCATCGCGTCGAGCAGGGTATCGCAGGTCGATTCTTCTTCGGTCAGCACATGACCGGTAACGTAAAGGAGGCGCGCCGACCGGACGAAACCGTTTGGGAGGCGGTGGGAAGGAATGGACCTGGGACCCGGGCATACGTAGAACTCGTACTCCCGGTCCGGCGTCTCGAACATGCAGGCCAGGGAAGTCGGCTGGCCGGCCATGACGTGGAGATGTGATACATCGACGCCGTGTCCCCGCATGTTATCCGCGAACTGCGCACCGGGCACGTCGTCGCCGATCGCGCCGACAAAGGCCGTTCGCGCGCCGAGCCGCGCCATCCCTATGGCCACGTTCGCGGCCGCTCCCCCAGGCCCGATCCGGCAGGCGTCGCCGACAATGCCGGTTTCCCGCAAGCCTTCCGTGCGACCGCCGGTATGGCGCGGCACGCGCATCCAGACGTCGAGATTTCCGTCCCCCACGGACAGTAGGTCCAGCCTGCGCTTCATCGATTCACCTCTGAATCCGGTCCCGGGATACGAACGCGACAGGAAGGTCGTATCCCGTCTCTCGCCGCATGTTTACGGCAGGATATCCGAACTGTGTACGGTGGGGCACCAGTGCTTCTCGATGAAAGATACCACCAGGCGCGTGCCTTCTTCATGACTGACGTAGGGCGGCATCGCGGGATTGTACATGATATCGGTGAGGTCGCGTACCAGCGCCACAGGGACGCCCCAGCGGACCATCTGCTTTATGCCGAAGGATCGATGGAGGATGCACATGTTTGTGTGTACGCCCATCATCAGCATGTTGCGTATTCCGTAGTGCCGGAAGCAGGCATAGATCTGCGGGCCGTTGTCGGACATGAGATCTTTGTCCTGGTCGATGAAGATATCCGGATGCTGGCGGGACCATGCGCTGAAGGTTTCCGTCTCGCCCGTATCCGCACCATCGTCGGATGCATCGACCGGGAGCGGGGGATCCGGAAGATCGCGGTCCGGCGGTGGATGCGCGACTGGCACCGACTCGGCCCTTTTTCTTGCCGGGGCATCCCTGTAGAATTCCAGCGTGTCGGATGGAGCGTGAACAATCAGAATGCCCCGGTCCCGGCAGGCGGTCACCACGTCGTTCATCCGTGGGGTCATGGCGTTCAGCCGCTCTACTGCTCCGCGGCACCAGTGCGAATCCCATATGTCGCACAACACAAGAGCGGTCTGTGACGGGTCCCAGGTCGTATCGGTGATGATCGTTCTCCACACGGCAAAGCCGTTTTCCCGCGCCAGTTCATCTCGGCGCAGTTTCAGATCGAGTCGGTTTTCTGCCATGGCGGTGTTCCTTTGCCGATCGCGTCGTTCGTGTGCATCAAGAGACCTGCACTTAATGTCTCAACTTACTGAATCAACTTACTGTCCCATCATAGGCTAGAGAAAATCCAGGTCGGCGCCCAGGTGCGCGGGGAGGACATGTTCGGCGTATAGCCTGCGCCACCCTCTTTCGGCCATAGGGGGAGGTACGTGCCTTGTTTTTCGCCGGGTCAATTCTTCTTCGGATACGCACAGGTCCAGGCGCCGTTGCGCCACGTCCAGTTCGATGATGTCTCCGTTTCTTACGAGCGCCAGCGGACCGCCCACGGCGGCTTCAGGGCAGCAGTGCAACACGACCGTGCCGTACGCCGTTCCGCTCATCCTCGCGTCGGAAACGCGCACCATGTCCACGACGCCCTCTCTCGCCAGGTAGGCCGGTATGGGAAGCGAACCGGCCTCCGGCATGCCCATGGCCACGGGACCGGCATTCCGCATCACGAGGACGTGATCGGGGGTCAATCCCAATACCGGGTCGTCGATCCGGGCCGCCACGTCGTCAGGTGACTCGAATACGGCCGCCGGACCCCGGTGCCGCTGCAGGTCCGAAGCAGCCACGGCCCGTTTGATCAGCGCACCGTCGGGTGCGAGTGTACCGCGCAGGACGGCCAGCGCACCGGGCGGGCCGATGGGGTGTTCCAGCGTGCCGATATTATCCTGCCACCCGGCCGGCGACGGCGTATCCTTCAGCATCTCTCCCAGTGCAAGGCCATTCACGTTTATCGCATCCAGGTTCAGCCTGGACTGCAGGGCCTTCCACAGTACGGGCAGGCCGCCCGCCTTGTGAAAGTCCTCCATGTACCCCGTGCCCACGGGCTTGCAGTTCACCAGCACCGGGGTTTCACGCGCTGCTTCGTGGAGGTCTTCCAGCGTAAGTTCGATCCCCGCCCTCCGTGCGATTGCGATGAGATGTATCACGGCGTTGGTGGAGCCTCCCAGCGCGGCGAGTACGATGGCCGCGTTGTTGAAAGAAGCCCCGGTCAGAAACCTGTCCGGTGACTGGCCTTCTCTTGCCAGTTCGACGATGCGTCTCCCCGTCATCACCGCCTGCCTGAGCCGGTCCGCCGATCCGGACAGCGGCGTGGCTCCTCCGGGCAGCATCAGGCCCAGGGTGGCCGTTATGCAGGCCATGGTGGAGGCCGTGCCCATGACCATGCACGTTCCGCCCGTTGGGCACAGGGCCTGTTCGATTTCACCGATTTCCTCCCGGTCGATCTCGCCGGCGCGATGCCGTAGCCAGTAACGCCGGCAATCCGTACAGGCGCCGAGGCGGTCGCCATGCCATCTGCCCGTGCGCATGGCGCCGGTTACGAGCGAGATCGCGGGGACACCGGAGGAGACCGCGGCCATAAGCTGGGCAGGTACCGTTTTGTCGCAACCCCCGAGCAGCACGACGCCGTCCATCGGCTGGGACCGGATCATTTCCTCCGTGCCCATGGCCATCAGGTTGCGGAACAGCATGGACGTGGGCGATAGCTGGGTCTCGGCCAGCGAGATCGTGGGAAAGGCGAGGGCGAGTCCGCCCGCCTGGGTGATTCCCCGCCGGACGCCCTCCAACAGCGCGGGCATGTCCCGATGGCAGGTCGTAAAATCCGATGAGGTATCGGCGTCGTAGCCCGCGGAGGACAGGAAGGCCCTGCGCATGTACCGGCTGAACTCCGTATCTCCGTACCGGGTCAGGTTCTTGTCGATTCCGGTCAGTTCAGCAGGGTCCATGGTTGCTCCAGGTGGCGCATGCGTTCGGCCGTCGCGGTACCGCGCATGGTCTCCCAACGCAGTTCCGCGCGGGAAGCCGGAAGTCTGCGCCTGAGAAAATCCAGTTCGGCTTCCGTACGACACGATGAGCAGGCCAACAGGTTCAACATGCGCCGGCGATCACCGCCGCCAAGAGCATTGTGCAGGGTCATCTGGTTGAACACGATCACGTCGCCCGGCGCATTGTCGGGGGCGAAACAGGGGACATCCTCCATGCCGACGCCCCAGAGCGCCTGGGTGTCGAGATTGCCCTGCCATCCGTGCCGGTGGGAACCCGGGACGAGTCTCAGGGCACCCGTCTCCCGGGTCAGATGATCGAGATACATTGCCCACTTGACCTGGCCTACCGGGTCTCCATGACAGTCCGGATGCCACATGCCGTCGCCGACGTACAACTCGCCGCCGCTACCCAGGTAGTTGAAGTCCGCTCCCAGGAGGCCTGCGAGCAGTCCCGTGACCTTCGGGTTGTCCAGCAGCGAACACAGGCGGGCGCTGCGTTCGATGAAGGGCCCCAGGCTCGACCTCTTGCTGCCGTCATGTACGACACCGGCCTCGGCAAAAACGCGCTCGAATTCTTCGATGATCCACGGTGCCTCCTCACGCATGAGTCCAGGCAGGACGAGGTAACCGAAATCGGCGAAAAACCTTTTCTGCGAGGCGTCCAACACCATATCACTCCTCTCGGGCCGCAACGGAACAAAACCGACCTCAGACGACGCGGCTGGGCAGTGTCCGGCCGGCCAGTCCCGCCTTGAGATTGTCCACGGTCAAGCGGGCCATCGCGTCGCGCGTACGCGTGGTCGCGCTGCCCAGGTGGGGTGCGATCACCAGGTTGTCCAGTCCAAGCAGCGGGTGATCTCTCGGCAACGGTTCGGGTTCGGTGACGTCCAGCGCCGCCGCGGCGATCCAGTCGTTGCTCAGTGCGTTGTAAAGCGCGCCATGGTCCACGACGCCGCCCCGCGCCAGATTGACCAGGACGGCGGTTCTCTTCATGCGTTTCAGGGCGTCTTCGTCGATCAGTCCACGGGTCTGATCGGTGAGCGGACAGTTCAACGTCACGAAGTCCGAGACTTCGAGCAACGATTCCAGCGCGACGTACCGGGCCTGGTAAATGTGGTCGTCGGGATCCCGCCTGCGATTGTGGTAAACGATCTCCATGTCGAACCCGGCGGCCCGCCTGGCGACCTGCTTCCCGATGCTGCCCATGCCGATGATGCCGATGGTGCTGCCGTGCACCTCGTATCCGTGCAGAATGCTGGGATCGTAATGGATGAATTCGGGGTTGCGGGCGAACCGGTCCCCGACGACGACCCGCCGTGCCGCCGCCATCAGGAGGGTAAAGGTCATGTCCGCCGTGGCGCCGTCGAGCAGGTTCGGCGTATTGCCTACGGGAATGCCCCGTTCCCGGGCCGCCTCGGTATCGATGTGGTCGACACCGACCCCGAAGTTGCTGATGANCTTCAGGTTCGGCATGCGGTCCATTGTTTCCCCGTCCGTTGGAGGATGNCCATAGGTAAGATAGGCTTCGACAAGACCCCACCGGTCGTCTCCGTCGGCCAGANCGTCAAGCAGAAGGAATGTATCCCCGGGTTCGAACAGGTCCAGCACGGAAGGCGGCAAGGGTACGTCCAGCAAGATGTGACTGCCCATCGGTTTTTCCTGT
>JGIcombinedJ30088_10005076_pt1 | contig 11461 bp, 10 predicted proteins | sample PinacodermPK_FD_30088 | JGI IMG/M metagenome (IMG submission 30088) | reverse complement strand
CCGCTCTCGCGACCGCTGTTCATTTACGTCTCGGTCGCCTCGCTCGAGCGTGAGGAAGTTGCCGCGTTCGTCGAGTACTTCCTGACCGACGGGACCTGGCTCGTCGACACTCCTGAGGTTGGCTACGTCCAGTTGCCTGAGCCGATCTACGCTGCCGCACTCGACCGAGTGCAGAACGGCGTCGTGGGCTCCGCAATGGCCGAAGCCGAAGACGCCGCCCTGGCGGCAATCTACGGCGCGGAGTAACCGCAGCCCGGCGAGACATAGTCTCTACATCTGCGCGCCCCGATTGATCTGCATCCTTTGCAGACCGATCGGGGCGCCGCAGCGGCTGCAGTGCATCCCCGGACGCGGTTCCCCTGCTGACTTACTGGTTGTTAACCCTGATATCTGGTTGAGCAAATAATTTGCTCCCATCACCTGCCTTCCCACCACCGGGCACACCCTGCCTGATCGGTAGCGAGACTCAACATGGCAGCACGGCAGCCCAACGAGCCGCAAGCGCAACCACCGCAGGACACCGTCCGCTCCCTCCTGGCCGAGCTCTGGCGCGACCGACTGCAACCCTCGCGCCCTGGCAGTGGCCGAGAGACCTCGGCCGGCCGAGTCATTCACGCTGCCTTGTTCCTGACCGCTACCCTCTCCGCCTTCGTCACCATCGGCATCGTCCTGGTCCTGATCTTCGAGACGGTCGAGTTCTTCCGCGAAGTTCCGTTCCTCGACTTCTTTGGCTCGACCAAATGGTCGGCCCTGTTCGCCGAGAAACAGTTCGGCGTCTGGGCGCTTGTCTGGGGCACCGGGATGATCGCTTTGATCGGCCTCGTGGTGGCCATTCCCCTTGGGCTAATGGCCGCCGTGTTCCTCAGCGAGTACGCGCCGCCGCGGGTTCGTGCGATCGTCAAACCCATCCTGGAAATCCTCGCCGGCGTGCCGACCGTCGTCTTCGGCTATTTCGCCTTGGTTTCGGTGTCTCCGGTGATTCGCGACATCTTCGGCCAGGACGTCGGCATCTACAACGCGCTCTCGGCCGGCATCGTGGTCGGCTTGATGATCGTGCCGATCATCGCTTCACTCTCCGAGGATGCCATGAGGGCCGTCCCCCGCTCATTGCGCGAAGGCGCCTACGCGCTCGGCTCAACCCGCATGGAGGTCTCCCTCCGCGTCGTCCTGCCGGCGGCCTTCTCTGGCGTCGTCGCTTCAATCATCCTCGCCGCATCACGCGCCGTCGGCGAAACCATGGCCGTGACCATCGCCGGCGGAGGCAACCCCCAGTTTGGTGTCAACCCGCTTGAAGCAGTTCAGACCATGACCGCCATGATCGTCCAGCTCTCGCTCGGCGACACTCCGACCACCTCCATCGAGTTCAAGGTCCTGTTCGCCGTCGCGATGACCCTCTTCGTCCTCACCCTGGTGATGAACATCGTCGCCCAGTGGGTCTCGCGCCGCTTCCGGGAGGAATACGAATGAGCGCTGCTGCTCCGTCAGCTCAACTGACTGCGTTCTCGCCCCGGGTCCGCATTCGCCGTAGTTTCTCGGTCGGCTTCATGGTGGCCGCGCTGTTGGCCATCGCCATTTCCATGATCATGCTCGGCGCGCTGGTGGTCGAGATCGCCGTCGACGGTGCCGCCCGGCTCTTCACCGACGGCACCGCCGTCGAGCGAGAAGCGCGCGGCGGCGGCATCGTCACCGATCTGCCCACGCCCGTCGGCATGGCCTGGATGACCTGGGCATTACCCGTCGCCATCCTCCTGCCCTTCATCGGTCCGCGACTGCTAAACAGCCTCGTACCCGGATTGCCCCGGCTCGCAGAACGGCTCATCGGTCTGATCGTCCTCGCGCCGGCCGCAGTCTTCATTCACATTCTCTACGTGCGCTTCGAGTCGGCCTACTTGATCGACTACGCCAGGGCCGTCGGCATCGATGGCGCTAGCGGCAACCTCCTCCAGCTATTCGGCGAGGCGTCAGGCTTCCAGATCGTCCGCCTGCTGGTCATCGGCATCCTCCTGCCGCTCGGGATCCTGGCAGCCGGCTGGTTCTGGTCGCAGCGGATGCGTAAGCCCTCCATGTTGATCCCAGCGATCATGATCATTGCCTGGGTCGTCTACCTCTTCATCGACCCCTGGTTCCTCTCCTCCTTCCCCTCCCGCAAACCCGCCGATGCGGGCATCTTCTCCGCCGTCACCGGCACCCTCTACATGATGGTGATCACCGCCGCCATCGCCTTCCCCCTCGGCGTCGGCGCCGCCATCTACCTCGAGGAATACGCCAGACGCAACTGGTTCTCACGAATGATCCAGATCAACGTCTCCAACCTCGCCGGAGTGCCATCGATCATCTACGGACTGCTCGGACTCCAGGTCTTCGTCCGAGTCCTCGAGTTCGAACGCTCCGTCCTCGCCGGAGCCTGCACTATGGCCCTCCTCGTCATGCCGATCATCATCGTCTCCGCCCAGGAAGCCCTGAGAACCGTCCCACCCTCCATGCGAGAAGCTGCCTACGCCGTCGGCGCCACACGCTGGCAGGTGATCCGTTTCCACGTCCTGCCCTACGCCTTCGGAGGCATGCTGACCGGCAACATCCTCGCCATGTCCCGAGCCATCGGCGAGACCGCTCCACTNATCGCCATNGGAGCCCTCACATTCATCGCCTTCCTGGCCGACTCACCCACNGACGACTTCACCGTCCTCCCCATCCAGGTNTTCAACTGGGTCGCCCGTCCNCAGGCCGGGTTCCACGAGATCGCCGCCTCCGCCATCATCGTCCTGATGGTCATCCTGCTCCTGATGAACGCCGCNGCGATCATCATGCGCCAACGCACCCGCACCGACTGGTAAATTCATAGTGCACCCGACGACGCCGGCCTTCGGGACAAGGAGCCTCTGATGGCACGCAATTTCTTCACCATGATGAAGTCGACTGCGCCCAGCGCCACCGAACCTTCGACCGCCGAGCGAACAGTCGCGCCGCCCCCGCCAAGCATGAAACAAGACGCCGCCGCCGGCGTCGGAGTCCATCTCGACCCCACCCTCGAAGCCGTCCGACACGACTTCACCGAAGAAGTCGAAATGGCGCTCGAACTGCGCGATGTCTCCGCCTTCTACGGCTCCTTCCAGGCGATCGACAGGATCACATTGCCAGTGCCCAGGAACCGAGTCACCGCCCTGATCGGCCCCTCCGGCTGCGGCAAGTCCACCCTGCTGCGCTGCTTCAACCGCATGAACGACCTGATCCCCGGCGCCCGAATCACAGGCCGAATCGACTTCGGAGGACGCAACCTGGTCGATCCCAACGTCGACGCCGTCGAGGTCCGCCGACGGATCGGCATGGTCTTCCAGAAACCAAACCCATTCCCCAAGTCGATCTACGAGAATGTCGCCTTCGGAGCCCGGATCAACGGTTACTCCGGAGACATGGATCGCCTCGTCGAGGACTCGCTGCGCCGCGCCGCGCTCTGGGATGAGGTCAAGGACGAGCTGGACAAATCTGGTCTGGCGCTCTCCGGTGGTCAGCAGCAACGACTCTGCATTGGCCGAGCCATCGCTGTGCAGCCCGAGATCATCCTCATGGACGAACCCGCCTCTGCCCTCGACCCCGTCGCCACGCTCAAGATCGAGGACCTCATGCGCGAACTGGCCGAGGACTACACGATCGTCGTCGTCACCCACAACATGCAACAAGCCGGCCGCGTATCCGACTACACGGCGTTTCTGCTGGCCGGCGAGGAGCGCGTGGGACGCCTGGTTGAGTTTGGGCCGACGCAAGATATCTTCACGAATCCGCTCGATCAGCGGACCGAAGATTACATTACCGGCAGGTATGGCTAACCTGCCACTTAAGGCAATGTTGTCAGGGCAATCTTGCAAGCGGCCCGAAGAGTGAGGGGTATATGTCAACCGTCCGGGTGACGTACTCCGCTGATCGCGCTGAGGTCTTGGATCGCCTGCGCCTGCAGCATGCACGAGCCGACCGCTCCATCGTGGACGCGATGCAGGCCCTCTTGCGCCGTGATCTGGTGCTCGCACGACAGGTCTGCGAAGCCGACCATGATGCCAAAACAGTTCGCTACGCNATCGAAGAAGCGGTCACCAGCATCATCGCGNTGCAACANCCGGTCGCAGGTGATCTGCGCGAGTTGATGTCGATCGTTGCGATCGCGCTCAATCTTGAACGGATCGCCGGGCACGCCGAGGGCATCGCCCGCAACGCCATNTTCCTCGAGGACAATCCCGTCGCCGCGACCGAACCCGACCTCTGGCGAATGGCNGANGTGGTCCGCGAGATGCTGCAGTCGGCAACGCGTTCATTCCTCGATCGAGACCAGGACCTCGCCCGCCTGACGGTCGAGCGAGACGACGAAGTCGACGACATTTATGGCGACATCCATGAGCGCTTGATCGCACGCATCGCCGACGCGGAAGGCGACGCCGACGAGTCCGACGCCATCACCCACGTCCTCTGGTGTTCGCACAACCTCGAGCGAATCGGCGACCGCGCGCTCAACATCTGCGAGCGCACCATCTTCCAGGTCACCGGAAGATTCGAGCGAGTCCACGGTCCCGATTACGACCCAGACTCCTGACGTCACGAGCGGCTTGATCGTCCTAGCCTTCGGACATGGAAGCTCTGGTCATCGCCCTGATTCGCGTCGCCGGTTCGTTGCCGGTTTTGCGCTGGGCCTTTGTCGGCGGCTTGATCGCCGTCTTCATCGACCTCTCCGACCTCTTCCTCCGACAGGCCATCGACCTCGGCGGGCTCTCCAACTACCAGGAGTGGGACAAGTGGGTCGACCAGGTCTACATCTGGCTCTTCCTCGTGGTCGCGTTGCGATGGTCGGGCTGGGAACGCCGAGTCGCACTGGGTCTGTTCGGCTGGCGGCTAATCGGGTTCGTCGCCTTCACCGCCGGAGCTGGACGCGAGATCCTGATCTACTTCCCTCACGTCTTCGAGTTCTGGTTCCTCTTCGTCGCCGCGAGACCACACTGGCCCGTAAAGCTGCGCCCCGGTTGGGCCCAGGCCGCCGACGGAACACCCGCGCCACTGACCCGACCCGAGGCCATCCGCTGGCTGCTCTTCCTAGCCGCCCTCAAGATCTTCCACGAGTACACGCTGCACACGGGCAAGTGGTTCGACAAGTGCGCACCAATCGAGTTCCTCGAAAACATCGGAAAGTGCATCGGCCCCATCTAACCAATCTCGACTCCTAGCCCCCTCCACCTCCGTCATTCCTGCGCAGGCAGGAATCACGAACCAACCAACCAACGGCCCCAGCAAAACTGGGCAGGCGTCCCACCCAACCGCGGCGAGCGTGCCTTCTCCTCTCTTGCAGGGGGATCTGGCCCCTGTCTGGGTTTGGGGGCTGGTTGCGGGTGTGCGGGGCCGGTCCCCACGCTGGTCGGGGATTGGGAATGCTCGCACGAAGAAAAACGGGCGCAGCTGGGGTATTAGGGAGGTTCGTCCTCATCCTGGTTGGATCCTTCCTCGTCTTCGTCGTCGGGCTCAGATTCAGTGTTGGCTTCCGCTTCCGTGTCGGTCTGGGTTTTGGCCGCGGCTTCTTCCCTCTCGATCAGGGCATCGAGGTCTTCGTCGCTCAAGCTGGCGATCGCGTAGGGGCCGTCCGGGATCGCGGATTGCGGGGGTTCGGGGTCGCAGGCGAAGAAACCGGGGTGGTCAGGACGGGGGAAGAGGTCGAGGAGCCGGGCGAGGGAATCGAGGGCGCGGACCTGGACGTAGCCACGTTCATCGGAGCTGTTGGCGATTTGCCAATAGCGCTGATGGATGGCCTGCGGAGACGCTTGAGGCAGGGCGTGAGGTATGGCCTGCGGGGCGGTTTGCGGGATGGGCATGGGCTGATCCGTTCGGCGGTCGTGTCTCTGAGGTTGACGGTATGAGAACATACATTCTTTTTCAGTTGCTGAGTTGACGGAGGTCCACATGATGGGGGGAGCAGGACTGGCGAAGGGCATCCGCTCATATGTACTGTTGCTGATCTGAACGAAGCGACGGGCGTCCGCCGAGGCGAGAAGGGATCGGATTCGATGCGAGCAGCGACTATGCGGAAGCGGATGTTGAGGCGGCTGGCGGATTTCCGCGCAGGTCGGGGATTTCGACCGACGGAGCGGCAGCGCGAGCTGTACGAAGCGCTGATTGGCGGTCCGGATCCCGGCCTCACCCTGCTCGGCTACGGCGGCGCCATGGGCGGCGGCAAAACCAGAGCCATCGCCGAACTTGCCATCGACGCCGCGCTCATGCACCCCGGCAACAACATCCTCGTCGCCCGACACCACCTCTCCGACCTCTCCTCGACCACTATGAAGGAGTTCTTCCAGGTCTGTCCGCCCGAACTGATCCAGCGACGCCAGCAGGCCCCGACCTCGCTCGTCCAGCTCCGCCTGCCCGGCTGGGCGCGCAACCAACATTCAACCGTCAACTTCCGCCACCTCTCCGACTGGCAGGGCCTCGGCTCCCAGCAGTACGGCGCCGTCCTGATCGACGAAGCCGGTCAGGTCGACGAAGACGCCGCCCTGATGCTGCTCACCCGCCTGCGCCACCCGGCCCAGCCGCAGCGCTGGTTCGTCGCCGCCTCCAACCCCTGGCCCGGCTGGTTCCAGCGCTGGTTCCTCCACCGTGAACTACCCGAAGACGCCCTCCGCGAAGCCAGCGGACAGGTCGCCTTCATCCCCGCCAAAATCGCCGACAACCCACACCTGCCCGACAACTACGCCCAGCTCAACCACGCCCTCCTCCCCCAACAATGGCGCGACCGCTTCATCGACGGCCGCTGGAACGCCCTCATGGGCCGCGTCTACCCCGACTTCGACCCCAACCGCCACTGCTGGCCAGGCCCCCTCCCACCATTCACCCACATCATCGGCGGCCTCGACTTCGGAGGCCAAACCGACACCTCCCACCACACCGCCGGAATCATCGCCGGCCTCACCCGCTCCCCCTTGCCATCTCCCCCCCTTGCGGGGGGAGATGGCGTAGGCAGAGGGGGGGTCTCCCCCCTCCTTCATTCCTGCGCAGGCAGGAATCACGAACCGCCCAAGCCCATCAACGACACCACCCGCCAGCCGTCCCCCAGCCGTCGGCACGCGATCCCCTCTCCCCCCCTTGCAGGTGAAATGCCGCGCCCCTTCCCATCTCCCCCCGCTCCGCGGGGGGAGATGTCACGGAGTGACAGAGGGGGGCTCCCTCCCTCTCTTCCCAGTCCCGGCCCCACCCGCCCCTTCCCCTCTCCCCCCCTTGCGGGGGGAGATGGCGCAGGCAGAGGGGGGGTCCTTCCCGCAGGCAGAGGGGGGGTCGCCCATCCCTTCACCCTCATCCGACTCGCCGAGTTCGAAGACCGCGGCCCCGGCGTCATCCAACGGCTCGAACAATGGCAGCGACAATGCCAGCAGCGCTTCGGTCCCATCCGCTGGGCCGCCGACCGCTCGCAATCCGCCTGGATCGACCACCAGCGGCGGCAGGGCATCCACGTCGTCCCCGCCGCCGGCAACCCCGGCTCCGTGCTCTACGGCATCAACCTCGTCCACGAACCTCTCGCCGCCGAACCGCCCGCATCGTTCTACACCGAGAACCTCACCAGTTTCCCCAAGCGCATGCAGGAGTACGTCTGGCAAACCGGCGACGATCCCGATCCCAAACCCCGAAAAAAGAACGACGACCTCCTCGACGCCGACCGCTACATGCACGAACTCCTCCAACAAGTGCCCCACCCCACCGGTCGTCCCGGAATCCAGCTCATCCACTCGCCCCGCGGCATAGATGCCCGCTGGAGACCGACATGAGACACCGCAACTTGCTTCATCCGCTCACGAGAGCGGGTTCCGACTCCGTCTGTTTTGATCGCTCTTGATCTAGGCCAGTTGATCGGTCTAAGACTAGGCCACTCGGAGGCGGACGTGGTCTCTCCCGATGGTGGTTGCTAGGCCTCACCTCCCGCCTGCTGCGGCGACGTGGTGGTTGGCCGCGCGTGTCTGGTCCGGTAGGACTGACCGCGGGTGGTGAGGATGTGGGCGTGGTGGCCGAGGCGGTCGAGCAGCGCGGTGGTCAGCTTTTCGTCGCCGAAGACCTGGACCCACTCGGAGAACGCGAGGTTGGTGGTGACGATCGTGGAGCGCCGCTCGTAGCGGTCGGCGAGCAGGTTGAAGAGCAGCTCGCCGCCGGTCCGCTCGAAGGGCACGAAGCCGAGTTCGTCGACGATCAGCAGCGCGACGCGCAGGTAGCGCTGATGCAGGCGGGTGAGCGTGTGTTCGTCGCGCGCCTCGACCAGTTGTCGGACGAGGTCGGCGGCCCGGACGAAGGCGACCCGCTGTCGGCGCTGGACGGCCTCGACCCCGAGNGCGATCGCGAGATGGGTCTTGCCGGTCCCGATCGGTCCGGCGATNACGANGTCCTCGCCGCGTTCGATGTACTCGCAGNTGGCCAGCTGGGCGAGTTGCGGCCGCTCGATCCCGCGCAGCACATCCCAGTCGAGTTGGTCCAGGGTCTTGAGATCGGGGAAGCGGGCCGCGCGTAAGAGCCGCGCGACCGCGCCGTCGCGGCGGACCAGGATCTCGGCTTCGAGCAGCTGCAGCAGGAACGCCTCGTAGTCCCAGCCGTCGTGCGCGGCCTGGCGGACCAGTTCGGGGTACTGACGACGGACCGTGGGCAGCTTCAGTTCGCGGCAGTGGGCCTCGAGCACCGCCGCGCGGGCCGCATCATTGGCCGGGCCGCTCACGATGCGCCTCGTTCCAGCAGACGGTCGTAGTCGGTGACCGAGGCGCGCTCGACGCGGTAGCCGCGCAGCCGTTCCGGCACCGTCACCTCGTCCGGCGCCTGGGCCGCGGCCAGCGAACGGCGGATCGCCAACTCGTCGAAGCCGCCCTCGGCGAGGCCGGCCTCCAGCGCCTCCCGCAGGCGCTCCTCACCGTGTTCCGCGGCGGCCTGCAAGAGCCGCGCCAGAGCGCGGGCTGCTTCATGCCCGCCGCGTTCATCCTCCAGCAAGGTCCAGAGCCGGTCATAGGGGCCGCCCAGCTCCTCGACCAACTCCGGCGCCACCTGGCGCAACGCCTGCGGCTTGCGCGAGAGCTGGCCGAGGTAGTGGCGGTAGCGCACCTGCCGGCCGCCGAACCGCTGGCGGGGATGGCTGACCTGCTCCGCTCCGCGCTGGAAGGCGACTTCGGAGACGCCGACCCAGGCGGTGACCCTGAGTCCCGCCCAGCGCTCGGGGACCGAATACCAGGCGCCCTCCAGGCGAACCATCGCGCTGCGGTTGACCGAGACCGGCTGCATCCGCCGCGGCTCGAACGCGACCGCCGGCAGCGGCCGCAGCAGCGGGCCTTCCTGGGCGAAGCGCTCCCAGACCCGCTCGGACGCCAGCCGATCGACCTCCGCTTGCATCTGCTCTGAGATCTGGTCCAGCGAGTCGCCGCGCGGCAGCGGCGTCAGCACCTGCCAGCGCACTCCCCGACCGCGGCTCTCCACGCCGCCCTTGTCGTGTCCTTCGCCGGGCCGGGCGAAGTTGGGCTCGAAGGCGTAGTGGCTGGCCAGCGCCGCGAAGCGCTCGCTCAGCTGGCGGCGCGGGAACTGCACCCGCCGGACCGCTGCCGCGAGGTTGTCGTAGACCATCCGCCGAGGCACGCCACCGAAGTGCTCGAAGGCGCGCACGTGGCCGTCCAGGAAGGCCAGCTGGTCCTGGCGCTCATAGAGCCGGACGAAGTCGCGGCCCGAGTGCATCAACCGGAACAACAGCAGCCAGACTCGGTGGCGGGCCCCGCCGAGGTCGACCCTGACCTCGAAGAAGTCGACCTGGGCGCTCTCCGCCGGGCGGTGGACCAACGGCACGTAGACCTCGGACCGGCGCCGGCGCCACTCGCGCAACTCAGCCAGGACCAGGGTCAGGCCGACCTCGTAGCCCTCTTCGCGCAGCTGCCGGTGCAGTCGCCGCCCCGTGATCCGCTGCTTGTCCGTGGTGCGCGGCGCCCACTCCTCCAGCAACTGCTCCAGCCGCGGCCGGACCCGGTCCATCACCGGGCTCGAGCGCCGCCGCTCCTGGCGCTCCGGCGTCGGCGTCTCCAGGTAGCGCCGCACCGTATCCCGAGCGAGCCCCATCTCGCGGGCCACACTGCGTTGACTCTTGCCTTCCACCAGCACCTTGCGCCGTAGCGCATAGATATCCATCACTCCGAGCATCCCTCTCTCCCGACCGGTGTCGGCGCCCGCCGATCACAGGTTCGGGCTTGGCCACCAAGTGGTCTGGTTTTAGACCGATCACTGGCCGAGTTTTAGAGCGATCAATACACCTCGTTCGTTTGCTGAGTTGAGCACGCCCAAAGTTGACCCCCAGATCCCCTCTCCCCCTCCGGTCCCCTCTCCCTGTGGGAGAGGGTTAGGGTGAGGGCCGGGCTTGGGCAACGAGCGATTCCCAGCAGAGCGATGAGCCGGAGACCCCTCACCCCAGCCCTCTCCCAAAGGGAGAGGGAGTAACGTCCTCTGCGCACTGAATGGTCTCTGCCCAGGTCTTCAAGGGAGAGAAGGGAAATCGCAACTACGCCGTCGATGAATCCGCCAGCAGCCGTGCGACCTCCCGATACGCCTGAGCGTTGTAAATGATCCCGTAGTGGCTGGTCTGGATCCCCACGTTGTACTCAGCCTCTTCCTCCATGCAGCTCTCAGGAAGGACGAGTCCATCGTTCTCCGCGTAGAGCGCATAGCGGCGGAATGTGGGTCGCTGAGGACGCATGATGTTTTCGGTGAAGGAACAGGTGCAGTGACCGCTGTAACAGGCTGGAGCGACATGCCAGGTCAGGTGCGAGCCTGCCTGCCGACGAACCGCAGCCATCGCCTCGATCAGGACCGGATGCACATAGGCGACATCGTTGAATGGCGCCGCGAGCGATATCAGGAGGTCGATCAGCTCTGGATGCTGAAAGGCGACACTCCGCGCGATCAACGCGCCCAGGCTGTGTCCAATCAAATGGACACGGGCGCCGGTCTCATTGGCCGCCCGCCGGACCACGCTGAGCACTGTCTCGGAGGAAATGTCCGGGCAGTTCACATTGAGCCCAAGCTCCGAGTAGTAAGGCTGATACCCAATCCGCGCCAGCCACCAGTAGAGCTCCATCATCGAGAGGTCCGTGCCCATGAATCCGGGCACAATCACCACCGCCTCGCCGTTCCCATGTGGGACGCCGCCACCGTAGTAAGTCGGTGAGAATCGCAGGCTGGTCCAGTCGCAAAGGAAGCCGAATTCGTTCTGAATCGGCGTCAGCGCAGGCTGGACGGAATGGTCGTCGAGGTAGAGGTCGGAGAACTGCGGGGAATCGACGGCGGGAGTCATTTTCGTTCCGAGCTTGGCAATCTGATGATCCGACCAGGACCAGCGTACCGCTCAGACGGAAGCTGAACGATGGTGAAGTGAACTAGTCCGCGCGCGAGGAGCGTGTCCAAGAAGTCATCTCGGTTGAATCCCAATCCCCGC
>JGIcombinedJ30088_10005072_pt1 | contig 11464 bp, 7 predicted proteins | sample PinacodermPK_FD_30088 | JGI IMG/M metagenome (IMG submission 30088) | reverse complement strand
CTGCATCAAGAGGCCGGACATACGACAGTACCTGACCAGACTGCCACCGACTCGGTTCCGAATCCGCGCTTGCCCACTTCGGGGCGTCCACATACGTCTTGCCGCCGCCGTAGGTCATCTCCAACTGGCGGACCGCCTTGTCGCTCCGTCCCGCCAGCCGAGCGGCCACGTCACGGGCCAAATCGCGAAGCGCGAAGGTGGGATAGGTCAGGGCAAAGAACTTCTCCGGATCTTCGTACAGGGGACGCCGACCGGCCCGGCTCACCACTTCGTGGAGGTCGGCGGCGAACTGCGACAGCGATAGCTCACCGGTGCGCAACTCGGACTTGAGCGTTACGACCTGGTGCCAAGGGGTGGGAGCGGGTGCCATGACGTTATTTGGGGGGCGCGGTTGGAATCAGGTGGATCGAGCGTATCGCTCTTGGTGATGTCGGTAGTTGACGACCGACGACGGATCCGCCTTCGATGCTGCAAGGTAGAGGTCAAGGTCTACGGTGACGAGGGGCGTGTCCCGTGACACGAGGCGCAGTAGCCCCGCATCGGTCAGGCCGAGCCGGGGGAAGAACGGGTGCTCGGCCGCCTCGGCGCTCGCCACGACGAGCTCGTGGCTCTCGCCGATCAGGACGCGGAGAGTCGTCAACAGGCGGGATCTCTCCGGCTCGCCGTGCTGCCCCAGCAGATTCGACGCCTCCGTGAGCGTGTTGGGCGTGACCAGAACACGCTCGAAGCGACCGACCATCTCTTGCACTCGCTCGAAGTCTTCGGGGCCGAACGTCCGCAACCGCCGGTGCTTCGCGATGATCTCGGGATCCAGCGCCCCGGCGACGAGGAGCACCAGTAGGTTGGCGTCCACGAAGACGCCGCTGGGAGGATCTCCGTCAGGCCGGGACGGAGACATCGCGGTGCTTCAGGGAGACCACCGTCCCGTCGTCCCGAATGCAGACCGTCTTGTAGGTCCGGTGGGGCTTCGACGCCGGAGGGAGAAGGACAGTGCCCAAGCGAGCGGGCGAATCGGATTGCCAAAGGCGCTGAAAGCCGATCGTTACTTCCCACATGCCATCCTCGGCCCTGAATTCCAGCTCCTCCAGCCCGACACGGGCGATTCTCTCGTCCTTGAAAAGCTCCAGGATGTGGTCTTTTGCCGCCTGAACGGCCTCACTGGCTACCATCTGCAACTCCCTGCGGCGCTACACCGCCATCTCGGACGATCAAATCTCGGTTGGTCGCCCAACAATCTACCGGATGCACGCGAAGCCTCTCAAGTCGGCTGATCCCAGAGCATAGCCTCACGGACCCGGCTGGAGGGCTTGCCCCTTCCGAGATGATTCTGGAGCTTCTCCAGCGTGGACCGTTCTTCGGACCCCGGCGCGGCCATCTCCAGCACGGCCTGCGCGACGCTCGAAAACACTTCGCTCTTTCGTAGCCCTCGCGCGTTCAAGAATTCATTGACCCGGGCCAGATCCCCCTTCCTCCAGAGGAACATGGCCGCATGGAGGCTGTCGATGAGCGGGGTTGCTCCTCCACCTGATCCAGAGGATCTGACCTTGCGCCCGTTCCATCGCTTCAGTCGGAACTCGCTGTCCGAATTCCCAGGCGCATCGTCGCCGTCGCTCAGCTTCGCCTTCCCCCGCACCAGCATGTCGTGGCGGCCGAGCAGGTCGGTGTCCTTGAAGTTGCACGACATTGCGTAGAGGATGACGGCACCCGCCGGTGCCCCGTCCATCCCGAAGTCGTGCCGGTGCAGGAGGTAGTAGGTCGTGAGTTCGTCGAGGTCGCCAGCGGTGCCGTCGCTCTGCGACAGAAGCCGCCCGACGACGAAGCCGACCACCATGCGCCGGACGCTTGCAAGGAACTCGCCCACCTGCATTTCCCCTTCGCCGACACCGCGCTTGACCGCCGGATACCGGCTGAATGCCTCTAGCGCGGGACCGGTGGCCGACCACACGAAATCGGGTCCGCGAATCCCCGCGTCCCAGAAGTCGCGGAGCTTGGCGGTGACCTTCTCACGCATCTCGCCGAGTACGTTGGATTCCCAACCGGGCCGGGTCGCGGGACGCTTTCGGCAGACGAGCCAGATGGAGGAGGCGAGCGCGGCGGATGCCATGGCACGCTGTCGGTTCTGCATCTCGGTCTGGATGGGCCAAGAGCCAGTCACCACGAACCCGGCCCGGATGAGCGCCGAGACGAGGGTCTCCCAGGCGTCCGGGTTCTTGTTCGCGAAGACGACGACGAGTCGCCCGTCGTCCCGGAGCGCCTCGTGCGAGCGTCTGAATGCGCGGGCCATGCCGTCCTCGTAGTTCGTCTTTGACGCGTGGCGGTCGTCCTCGAACCGGCTGGCGTCGTCGATGAGTTCGCCATCGCCATCCTCCGTCCGCCACTTGGGTCCGAGCGCGTTGGCGAATGCCGCATCGATCTCCGTCGAGACGCCGTGGAGCGTCCGCCGCAGCCAGACGTGGAAAAAGTCCATCAGGTCCGAGTACGGGATGGCGTCGTAGTAGGGCGGGTCGGTGCAGACGAGGTCGAGGCTGCCGGGCTGGGGTGCCAGGGCGCTACGCACGGCGACCTGTGGCGTTGGGCTGGTGGAAACGGCAGCCAGCGCGTGTTCGGCAACCTTGGCGACCCATTCAACCGCTTGAATGAACCCGCCCGTCGTGTCCACAAGAGGGGATGATTCCGCAAAGTCCCAGACCATGGGGAGGGCGAAGCGAGCGAAGGTGCTCCGTAGTGTCTCGCGATCGTTGGTCCAAGTAGCGATGGAGCTGCCGCGGTCGGCCAGACGGCTGACGGTCAGTGCCAAGTACGCAGTGAGCGCCTCCCTCCACTCCTCGGGGTAGCCGTGCTCAGCAATCTCCTCCCGCACGGCTCGGATCTCGCACAGAAACGTGCCGAGCGCGAGCAACTGCCGGTCGGTAAAAAGAGTGCCCCAAGTGTCGAAGCCGTACCCGTCAACAGAAAACGCCCGCGAAGCTCCCATGCCCGCCTTCGGCGTCTGTTCACCTGGCAGCCCGAATGGAATCGCGGAATACACCCTCGCGATTTCGCGCGCGTCCACCTCCGCCCCGGCAAGATCGCGCTCTGTCGGCAGCCGGTACTCTTTTCCCTTCTGTCCGTCGATCGCCACGGCGGTCATGCGGGCACCCAACCGGCCCGACCGCCCCTGCGCGCGCAACTCCCTCATCTTGGTGACCGCCCCGCAGCACGGGCACGCGGCACCACTGCGGCTCATGGTGCCCTTGCCCAGCTTCTGGTCGTGAGCGCGCTTCTGCGCCGCCGAGCCGGTCGGCGGCGGCACATCCTTCTCGATTCCGAAATCGACGCGGCGGGATTCCGGGTCTGCGCTCATGGTCAACAGGACGCGCTTGACCGGGCCGCTCTTCTTGCACAGCCACCGTGTCTTCAGCAGGGGTATCTCGGAGCGGCACCCCCCACACTCGGCCGTGCGCGCCCAAAGGCAGGCGACAACCGGTTTGGCGACCCAGCGCGGGTTCCGGTCGTCTTCGAGGTACCTCCGGTCGTACTCGCGGTTCAGAGCTTCGACGGACACCTGTCCCTGCGAATCAGGCGTTAGCAGGCGGGGATCTCGGGTTCTGAACGGGATCGGCGGCCCCACCACCTTCCTCCTGCGCCCCTTCCGCTGTCGCGGCTCGAAGTAGGCATACACCGGATACCGCGCGGCCAGCTTCCGGCGCACGCGGTCCCGGATCCGGAGCCCCCACGCCCTCACATGCCAAGTGAAGTTCGCGTCCGTGGGCGCGTCGGCGGCCAGCGCGGTGGTGAGCTGCACATCGCCGCCTTCGCGATGGCCGAGTTCGGCAAGAGCATTTCGGATTCGGGCCGGTGTGTGATTCACACCCTGGGATTTGAGTCTGGCCTTCACCAGAGCGGTGGCGAACTCCCGGTCGGCGATGGCGAAGCCAGGAAGCGCCCTTTCGCTCGGACCGACCAGATGCGGGTAGTGAAGCGTACACCGCAGCACGAACCACGCGACGGGATTCAGGTCCGCCGCAAACGTCTCACAACCGAGCCGCATCGCCTCCAGCGGGATCGCACCGCCACCGGAGAAGGGATCAAGGACGCGGGGCGCGCGGCCGCCGAAGGCTTGGCGAATGCGCTCCCGGAAACGGTCGAGTTCCAAGCTGTTCTCCCGGCCCCAGTGGAGAATGCCCCCGTCGGTCTCCTTTAGGTGCGGGTCCTCCCCACCGCCCTTGAGCTTTTTCGGGACGAGACGGCCGGCCATGAGTTCGGCCAAGCGTCGCCGCTCCTCCGCGTCGCCGGGATCCGGCAGCAGGGTCGCCAATAGCATGGAGCGGCTGGCCGCCAGAGGACGCCGCGCGGGCCAGATGTGCAGCGTTGAGATGTGGCCGTGGCGGACGTTCTTCTCGTGGACCGAGTCAAGGGAGATCTGCCGGAGCGGAATCGTCGTTTCGGAAAGGCGGGTCATCGCACCTTGGAGTGGGGTTCGGCGACTGTGACGGAAATGCTCGCCGTGCGGATCGCCAGTCGCGTTGGGCGTTCGGGCGAAGCGGCCCGAGACCGTGAATTGTTCATGCCGCCGCCGCCCCGTGGCAACCTCCGGTCGCCGCTCGGGCAACGGCAGCGGTCATCGTTCGTCGGCCTCGGCCGCGCTCAGCACGTCCGCCGCCGAGATCCTCATCCGGGTCGTTTTCTTGGCCAACAGTTTTGCGAACGGATTCCTCACCCGCGACAGGCGCGGAACGGACGTGGCACAGTCCAGCACGACGTACAGCCAGTAGTCCGCGCCGAGATTGCAAGCCGCCCGGAACTCGTTCTCCTCCATCCACACGTCGGCCTGACCGGCCCGGCCCTTCACTTCGATGTGGCGCCTTTCACCGTCGGCACGCACTGCCAGAAGATCGAAGCCGGGGTGGTCCCCCAGCCCCGCTTCGCGGGCGAGCGGCGGCGTTGACACGTCCTTCACCTCTGCGCCCCGGCTCCGTTCCCACTCGGCGGCAACCGCCATCGCGGCGCTCTCGACATCCGCGTCGAAGGCTTCCCTCTCCTCATCCCCGGCCGCAGGGAGCACCAAGGCGTGCGCGAGGAACCGCACGTCGCCCGGCACGATGCGCCCTGGCCGGGCGTCGAGTGCCTCCAAGGCCAAGCTGCGCTGCTCAACCAGTGCCTTCTGGTCCCGCAGGACCTCTTCCCGGTCATCCGGCGCGGCCCGCTTGCTCCTCGACAGCGCACTGCGGCGCGCGGCCAGTTCGGCGGCCCGCAAGTTGAAGTTGATCCCGATCCTCTTACGCCGTTCCGGCAATTCCGCTTCGAGCGCGGTGCGGTACTCTTGGGCCAGCCGCTCCGCTTCGTCCTCAAGACGTGTGGCTGCGTCGGTGCGGAGCCTCGCGGCCCGCGCAGCGAGGGAGACGGCTCCGGGCGCGACATGGGGCGCGCTCTGAAGAAAAGCGAACGCCTCCGGCGACACCGTGGACACCACCCCATCCTCGTCCTGCCGGAGAACAATTAGCTCGCGGGAGCGCATTTCCGGCCCCGTAGAACCCGCGTCCGCCGCTTCCTCGTCCACCCCAATCTCGCCAAGGTGAAGCAGGCACCGGGACTCGGCGCGCGGATCGACGAAGACCGCCCCACGGAGGGCATCCTCTTGGCAGTGCGCCACGACTTGGGCGCACATCGCGTCGAAGACCGGCTCGCCGGGATGAAGCCAGACGCATCGTTCGTTTCCATCGGGTCGCCGCACCCTCAGCCGCTCGCGAGCGTCCGCCGGGTATGCCTCCAGACCCTGCAACAGCGGATCGAGCGTACCTGCGCGCCTGGGTACGAGCGAAAACGACTCATCCAGATGTCCCTGGACCCGGAGTCCCAGGAGCGGGCAGGCCCGCTCGACGAACCGGCGCACCTGCGCCGGCAGCAGATGCAGATACCGTTCGCGGTCGATCTCGCCCTGCATCGTGGGGAGGCGGCGGGCCACGTCGCCCCCGCTTCCGTAGTGCTTCCGTTCCTGCGCGCCAATGTCGTTCACGGCATCCCGCGTAAGCCCGGCCTCAAGCCGGACGCGAGCGCGCCGCTCGCCTTCGTCGCTCAGCGCCCCCCGCATGTACTCGCCCAAGGACTCGTTCTCGAAGAGGCGTCCGATTACGTCGAAGACCTTGTCCGAATGCAACTCCTGGCGGATCGCGTCCAGCCGTTCGAGCAGGACTTGGAGAACGCGCCCCTCCCTTGTGTCGGTGGACACGAGGTTCACGATCCGCACATCGTGTTTCTGGCCGTAGCGGTGGATGCGCCCCATCCGCTGCTCCAACCGGGCGGGGTTCCAGGGAATGTCGTAGTTCACCATCAGACGACAGAACTGGAGGTTGATTCCCTCGCCGGCTGCGTCGGTCGCCACAAGAAACCGCGCTCCGGTCGAGTCACGGAACCGTTCGACCTGCTCCTCCCGCTCCTGCCACGTCATTCCACCGTGGATCGAGGCCACCAATCCCGCGTAGCCAAGTCCTTCAAGGCGCTCGATCAGGTAGTTGACGGTGTCGCGGTGCTCGCTGAAGACAAGCCACTTCTCCCCGCGTTGGCCCGGGTGCTCCAGCACTTCGCGCAACCGCTCGAACTTCGACTCGTGGCCCGATGCGACGAGCCGCCGGGCGCGTACGCTCAGATCCTCCAAGGTCTGAATCTCCTCGCGAAGCTCTTCGGCCGTGACGGCGACGACGGCTCCGAGCACTGAATCCTCGTAGTCGGCGCTCTTCTCGCGGAGGGCGGCCGCGTCCAGGTCGTCCGACGCGTCATGCTCGTCGAAGTAGTCCGCGCTGTACTTCGCGCTCAGAGCGCCTTGCGCGCTGCGGAGGTCCCCGAGGTTGACCCGACCCGCTTCGAGGTCGTCAACCAGCAGGCCCAATTTCCCGATCCGCCGCTCAAACGACTTGAGCAGTGCCCATGTTGAACTGGCCAGCCTCCGCTGGAACACGCCCATCGCGAGCCTTGCCGCCTGTTGGTTCCCCGAGGCGAGGCTGTAGGTATGCAGCAGGTACGAAGTGGTCTGATCGTAGAGCGCCCGCTCGCCGTCCGCTCCGCGCGTAAGATCGTACCCGAAGGTGTCGCAGTGCCGTTCGCGGAAGATGGGCTTGCCGTCGAAGTCGACCATCTCTTCCTTGGTGCGGCGGATGAAGTGCCGGGCTCGGGTGGCGCGTGGGGCTTTCCTGAACGCCTCCTCCGCCCCGAAGACCCGGTGGTCGAGCAAGCGCCACAGATGGTGGTATGGGGAGTCCTTCCCCATGTGGGGTGTGGCGGTCAGGAGCAAGAGATGGCGCGCCGACCACGCGAGCGTCCCGTACTCCGCGGCGGGGGGACACCCGGCAAGCGCTTCGGCAAGCTTGTAGCGTTGCGTCTTGCGAACCCGTCCCCGCTCCGCGGAGGCGCTCAGCTTATGGGCCTCGTCAAAGACGACGAGGTCGTACGGAGCCGTCTCGGGATCGGCCAGCGCCGCAAAGACGGACTCCCCCCAAAGCGTGTCCACCGACACGATCACGAGGTCGCCGTCCGTTCCCGAGAACGGATTGCCCGTCCGCACGTCCGGTCCGGAGACAATGAGAAACCGGAGACGGAACAGGGTGCGAAGCTCCTGCTCCCAGTTGCCCACGAGCCCGGCGGGCGGGACGATCAATACTCGCCTTATCCGACCCCGCATCAGCATTTCGCGAACGCAAAGCCCGGTCATGATCGTCTTGCCCGCTCCAGCGTCGTCGGCAAGCAGAAAGCGGAGAGGATCCTCGCGCAGCATGTGGTCGTACACCGCGATGCGCTGGTGCGGAAGTGGATGGATCCGGGAGATCTCGCTCGCGAACGCTGGGTTGAACTGGTAGCCGTGCTTGAGGCGGAGCCGTTCCACGAACAGGGAGAGGCGTTCCGGATCTCCGTTGAAGTCCAGGGGGTGCGGGTCCATGAAGTCTGGCGGGTGCCTTCCGGGCAGTTGTAGGGCCGACCCGTAGGGGGCAGGCAGCGCGTCTCAGGGTCCGAGGTGAGCGAAACTCAAGCAGGCAAGGTACGGGAAACGCGGGCAGACACGCGACCTTGGGTGGTCCGCGCTCCGGGGCTGGGAGCTGGCTGGGATCGATTACCCGAAGTTGGTGGGGTAGGTGTTGGAAGGGGAGAAAGGCGTGGCGTGAACTTGTGACGTGGCAGTCTCCGCGCGATACTCAGGGGTCAGCTAATCGTAGAGAAACGGAGTTGTATCATGTTTTCCCCCCTCGTCGATGACATCCTGATCGTACTGGCACTCGTATTTGGTCCTGTGGGTATCTGGTTCACCATTGGCATGGCCGCCATCGCAATCCGAGCAGGCCAGAAGAGCGAGAAAAGGGTGCTCCAAGAAATCAGGCAGGCACTGCGTCATCCCCGGCATGTCCATTTGGAGGCAGTGCGATTCGTGGTCTCTCCCATGTCGCATGGGAGTTCCTCCTCACCCCCACCGATTGACGAGCATCCACCTCATCCCGCGGTACATCCTCCCCGTCGACCGAAGCTGCCTTGGCGGCGTCCGTTGCCTGAGGTTCCAAGTGAGGTGCCTTGGAGGCCATCACCCCCCGAGGTTGACGTGCCACCCTCGTACCAGACTCGCCCCGGGCCGGTGGGACCGGTTGTCACACGCCCCGAGCCAGGTGGGTCGACGGTGACGCGCCCCGCGCCAAGCGAACACTTCGTCACGAGGGACCCCGGAGGTGGCTTCCACGACGTGGAGTAGCACAGCGGGGTCCAACGGCCCGGACACCGTTTCAAGGCGTTCTGGAGCTTTGCGGAACACTAGGAATGTAGCCCTACGGGTTGACTTCCCTCCGAGCGGCTCTTCACCGTTTCGGGCATGGAAACGCCAAAGCAACGGTTCGACCCGGCAGTGGGCGGGGCGGTCCCGGTCCCCGGCCTCAAGGAACGTGCAGAGGCGCTGGAGCCCTTCGGCTGGACGGGCCGCCGCGCCGAGTGGATCGCGCTCGCCTGCTTCCACGGTGGCGTGTTCATACGGGCGCAGTGGACGAGTTTCCTCGGGTGCCACCACGAGAAGGTTGGCCGCGCCGTCCGCAAGCTCGTCGCGCAAGGCGTGGCCATCGAGGAGAAGCCGCCCGGCATCAACGGCATCGGCCGGATCTGCCGGATCCATGGTCGCAGGATCTGCAAGGCGCTTGGTGCCGGGGATCACCGCCGCCGCCGGATCACGTCACCGGAAATGCTGATGCGCCGCCTGCTCGCGCTCGACTACGTGCTCGAACATCCCCGCCTGCCGTGGCTGCCGACCGAAGCCGACCGGGTGGCCGCCTTCGAGGCGCTCGGGATCGAGCGGGGGCTCCTTCCCCAACGGGTCTACCGTGGCGCGCTCGGGGGCCTCCGGCGCTTCTTCCCGCTCGGGCTTCCCATCGCGCTGGACACGGAGCGCGCCGTCTTCGTCTACGCCGAGCCGGGGCACGAGACCGCGACGGCGCTACGTTCCTGGGGCGCGAAGCACGGCGATCTCTGGAGGGCGCTCTGGGACCTGGGCCTCAAGATCGAAGTGGTGGCGGTCGCCCGGAGATGGAAGGAGTACGGTAGGACGAGCAGGGTGCTGACCAACTGGTCGCGGTATCCGCGCCCGTCCGAAATCGACGAGGAGACCCGGCGCGACCTCGCCCGGATCGAGCAGGCCATCCTCGGGGGGGATGTCCACGTCCTCGACGAATACGGCGGCTTGCAGGCCGCCTTGAAGCGCGCCATCGCCCTTGAGAATCGGGCGCGCAGGCGTGCGGGCCGAGGGCTGACGGAACGCGTCGACACATGGATGACGGATCGGCTGGCGGGGGCTCGATTCTACTGGGAGAGATGATGTCTTTGGGCCGTACCGGAGGTGTGCAAGAGACAATGGGGGTCGATGCACATTTTGGCGCTCCGGTGATGCGCACCGCCCGGCCTGCTTATCCGCTGGCGCGGCAAGGTCTTGCAGCTTCGCCGCGCGGTCGGCCGTGACACGGGAGCGGCTTGGGCCGTGGAGGGTAGCGACCCCAGGGGCACAGGTGCCCGGTTCGGGCGCGGGGCCGAGTTTGCTTGCGCACCCCCGTCCCCGCCCCCTCATGGGGTCGCTCCCCTCGAAAAATTATCCTTGCAGGAAGGCTGGTTTGAGCGCCGGCGTGCCTACGGCCCGTTCGGCGCGCTTCGGGGCTGATGTCGGCGATTCCTCGGACGGCGGGCGAGATCTACCCCGCCGATCACCGGCACTATTCAGGTGACGGGCGGAGCCCCTCGCAAACGCGAGCAGACATTGACCCTGCCCGACCACTCGTCGAGTATTCTCAAGTGAGTACAATTGAGCGACTTGCTGGTCGTTCGCCTCCGGCGGGCGCGGACTTGCCACAGGAAAGGGTAACGGACATGGGCAGCTTGCATGATGCCGTCATGCAGTACGTGGAACGCGAACTGAAGGAGGACTCCGGCGTGAAGAACGCCGCCTTGTTCGCCGGCGCCCGCGAGATCGACGAGTCGGTCGGGGAACTCACGCTGCAACAGTTTCACGCCAAGTATCGGCTGCCGGCGACCCGGCGGATCGCGCCGCAAGAGCGGCCCGCACGGCAACCGAAGGCGGACCCGGAGCCCGACCCCGCGCCCGCGGCATCCGGCGATGGTGCCGCCGTCATGGAGTTCGTGGAGCGGGCGCTCGAAGTGGACCCCGATGTGTCGAACGCGGACCTGTTCGCCGGTGCCCGCGAGATCGACCCCTCCGTCGCGGAACTCTCGGCCCGACAGTTCCACGCGAAGTACCCCCTCCAAGTCAAGGCGCGGCTGGCAAGGACCGCCGCGACCGACCCCGAGACACCGCCGGAACCGGAGGTCCCAACGGCTGAGGAGACCGCCGCCCCGGAGGCACCGTCGGCGGGGGCGGGCGACCCGCTTGCGGTTCGCCGCCTGCTGCTCGATCTGGCCATGGAACTCGCGCGCGCCGAGAGTCAGGCGGAAACCATAGAGGTCATGGCTGAGCTGGATGACTATGTGGCCGAGATCATGGAGGCGGCGCGGGGCTGAGCACGACGAAACGGGCAAAGAGCACCGCGCGTCCCTGCCCGGCCGGTCGCCGCCTTGGCGGCGTCGAGACATCGGAGGCGAGCGCGGGCGACGACTGCCCAACGCCTTCCCGCAAGGGACTGCTGGACTGGGAGCGACCCCCACGGCGGAGGTGTCCGGGATGTGCACATCCCGACCCTCCGCGATGCCCGCACTGGGCATCGAAAGAGGGGGGTCGCTCCCAGCCACGGCTCCAAGGCCCGGTTCGGCATCGACGAATCGGGCGGCCGTGGCCTAACCGACCGGACTCCAGCGACTTGCGGTATCGACCGCGTGTGACATCCGAGGGTGGATTCCGTGTCCGGTCGACCTCTGGGTACGAAACACATGCCCCGTGCGGCACCGGGACGGCCGGATCTCCATCAGTACACCGTCCGCCGGAGCCGCTCCGTCTGCCATGCGCTCACCCGGTGCAACAGCC
>JGIcombinedJ30088_10005070_pt1 | contig 11466 bp, 8 predicted proteins | sample PinacodermPK_FD_30088 | JGI IMG/M metagenome (IMG submission 30088) | reverse complement strand
TGCCCAGGCCGAAACCCGCCACTCCGAAGTCCTGGCTCGGCGCGAACGCCGCCGTGAAGAACTCAAGCGCCAACGGGCGGTGACGCTACAGGGCGTTGAGCGGCTGGCGAGCGTCCTGATCCTGCCCCATCCCCAACGCGACTCCTTGGACGTCCGGCGGCTGCGCCCCAACCCGGAAACCGAGATGACCGCGATGCGCGTGGTCATGGAGCACGAAGAGGCGCAGGGCCGGCAGGTCTATGACATCCACGAGAAGAACCTCGGCTACGACGTCACCAGCCTGGACCTGGAAACCGGGGAACTTCGGCTGATCGAAATCAAGGGTCTCGCCGCCGCGACCGGCAGTATCCTGCTCACGCCGAAGGAGCGCCGCGTGGCCGAGGACCGGCGCGATTGTTACTGGCTCTATGTGGTGACCAACTGCGCCACGGCGCCCGAGCTTCAAGAGCCGGTCAAGGACCCCGCTCGGTTCCCGTGGCATGAGGTCACCAAGGTGCAGCACTACTGGCTCCAGGTGGACGCGATGACCAAACCCATGGGGCTACGGGAAGACCAGGTGCCGTATGGACCCGGGGAGGCGGACGAATGAGCAAACGGAATGACCTACTAGAATCCATTGCTAACACGATCGCCGACTATCGGGCGGGTGATATTCCCGAACCAACACCGGACCATGTCGACCGTTGGATCAGTCAGTTCGACGCCGCCGTACAGGTTCCGTTGCTGCGTGAAATCGACCATGTATTCGAAAGGACATACTTTTCGAAGGACGATGTCACTCGGTTCTTCGCTAATCAGATCGAACATGAAGAGCTTGCGGGCGATGATCCGTGTGAATTCTGGCAAGCGGCGCACCTGCTTGATATTCAGCAGCACGGGAACAGTCAGACGGATCTCCGTGAGCTGTTCAGCGAAGCGTTGAAAGAAGAGTGCGACCTTGAAATCGATGAATGTGGTTCGGCTAGTGGAGACTTCATCTATTTGGACGACGTACTGTTCAGCGGCGGCCGAGTTGGGACTGACCTCGCCGCCTGGGTCGCGAACGCGGCTCCGAAGAATTCGACCGTTCATATCATGGTCATCGCGACCCATCGTCTTGGCGAATGGCAGTGCATCGAACGCCTCAAAAAGGACGCTGCGGCAGCCGGAAAACAATTGGAACTACATTGCTGGGCCGCCGCTCGCTTCGAAAACCGATTCAAGTATCGCCATACGTCCGAGGTGCTCTGGCCGACGGTTGTTCCTGAAGATGCCGCCCTGCAGGCCTATATTGCGGAAGAGAAGAAATTTCCATTCGAGCCACGCCAGCCAGGCGAAAAGATTGAGCATGCGATCTTTTCCTCGGAGGAGAACCGCCAACTTCTCGAACGGGAGCTACTTCTTGCCGGCATGCGGATACGGTCGTTCAGCCGAAACCCCAGCCCGGCCTTGAGGCCCTTAGGATTCAGCGCGTTCGGCCTCGGTTTCGGTTCGATGATGGTGACGTTCCGGAATTGTCCGAATAATAGCCCGCTCGCGCTCTGGTGGGGCGACCCGGACGCCAATCCAGGTCATCCCTTCAGAAACTGGTGTCCTCTATTGCCGCGTAAGACCTACACCCCAGGAGGTGGATTTCGATGACATCGACTTCTGATGGGCGCAGCAACGGCCAGACACGCATTTACGACCGCGCCGATAGCGTCGTCTTTCGCAAGACGAAGGAAGCGTTTGGAGGCCTCTCGAATATGGCGGGCGGCTTCCCGCTTGAGGTCAACGGTATTCGCATTCTCACCTCGGAAGCACTTTATCAGGCTTGCCGTTTCCCACACCTCCCGGAGGTGCAAAGGATGATTATCGAGCAAAAGAGCCCGATGACGGCGAAGATGAAAGGCAAGCCGCACCGCCATGAATCGCGACGCGATTGGGACCGAGTACGGACCAAGATCATGCGCTGGTGTCTTCGCGTGAAACTTGTTCAGAATTGTGTGAAATTTGCGGACCTGCTTCTAGAGACCGGAAACAAGCCGATCGTCGAGGAGTCGAAGAAAGACGATTTCTGGGGCGCGAAACCGTTAGATGACGGGACGCTTAAGGGAAGAAATGTCTTGGGGCGTCTACTGATGGAGCTCCGAGAAGAACTCCTGAGTCAGAATAGACAAGCGTATGAACGGATCGCACCGCTTAAGATTCCAGACTTCAATCTCTTTGGCTCAGCAATTGACGCCGTTATGGCACCGAAGGAAAAAGAGTCAGAGAAATCCGAGTTTCAGGATGCGCCTTTGTTCTCGCAACCACCCCTTCCAGGGCTCTCTGCTGAAGAACCGGCATTGGAGCGGGCCGGATCTCCCAATGCCGCTAGAATTGTCATGGGCATTAATGAATCGACTAAGAACACAGGAAGTATCAACTCTATCCCAAAGGAGTGCAAGCGGCTAGCCGAAGTAGATTTCCCAGTTGCTCAAGTCTCCGATTACTCTGTGAGGGAAAACAATGTACGCCACGGCCACCCTAAGAACATTCACTGGTGGCGCGCTCGACGACCGTTGGCGGCATGTAGAGCTATGATTTTGGCTCTGGCGTTCCCGGATCCGATAGACCCCTACTGCCCGAGGGCATTCAAGGAACAAGCCATAAAACTTCTCTCACGGTTACCAGGCCGAGTGGGGACTACGGACCAGGACCTACAGCATGCGTTGTTACGATTCATTGCAGACTTTGCTCAGTGGGATCTGGCACGAGAACCAGCCTACTTGGAGGTCGCAAGAGAACTTGTGTCGGCGGCACACCCAGATGAACCGCCGTTGGTCGTTGATCCATTTGCCGGCGGAGGCGCAATTCCTTTAGAGGCGCTTAGGACCGGTTGTGATGCATTTGCGAGCGACCTCAATCCGGTCTCCTCATTAATCCTTAAAGTCATGCTTGAGGATCTACCTCGTCAAGGAGCGGGTTTTCAACATGATCTCCGGGTTGCATTTGATAGGTTGATTTCTGACGTCCGGCTAGATCTGAGGGAAGTTTATCCGACCGATCCTGATGGTGCACAACCCATCACTTATTTATGGGCCCGAACGGTGACTTGTGAGTCTCCTTCATGCGGCGCCGAGATTCCGTTAATTCGAAGTTTTTGGTTGAGCAAGAAGGCGAATAGGAGAATCGCACTTTACTATAAGATAGTTGAACGGAATAGTGACGTTCCACTGATTGATCTTGAGATTATTTCCCCAAGAACTGATGGCGAGGTTCCACAACCTACGATTAGAGGTGGAAAAGCGACTTGCCCAGCCTGCAACACCTCGCTATCCTCGAATAGAGTAATGAGCCAATTGACCGCCCAAAAAGGCGGAGCAAATATTGTTTTTGATGAACAGGGCCAAAGAACGCACGGAGCCCGTTTACTAGCTGTAGCAACATTGAAACCCGGCAATATAGGGCGCCACTACAGACTTGCTCAATCACATGATTATGTAGCTCTAGTTCGAGCAGAAGAAAGATTGCGGAGTTTCAAAGAAGATTTATCAGAAGGTTCCCTCTCAATAACGCCTGATGAGCCGATCAACCCTATACGACCGTCCCCAAATGCGCGAGGCCTTTCGGCTCCTACGAGATATGGAATTCTCACGTTTGCTGATTTGTTTACTCGTCGGCAGCTGCTTAGCCTCATAACGCTTACGCGCGAGGTCCGTATTCTGAACGAAGCACATGCCGAGATACTCTGCCTCGCTCTCTGCAAACTGACGGATCTAGCCAACTCAATGACACGGTGGGAACCTATTGCGGAGTGCCCGCGACAGATGTTCAGTCGCCAAGCGATTTCAATGACATGGGACTTCACTGAGGGCGTTCCGATCTCGAATTCGAGCGCAAGCTTCGAAACATGTTTCGACGGTTTGCTCGACGGTTTGCGTTCTTTAGATTTCAAATATTCTTCTTCATCACCACAAATGGCAGATGCTGCTAATTCTCCGCTTCCTGATGATTCCGCCGCGATTTGGTTTACTGATCCTCCGTACTACGATGCGATCCCTTACGCCGATTTGTCAGATTTTTTCTTTGTTTGGCTAAAGAGGACGCTACCAGAAAATAGGTTCGTGAACAGCCCATTAGTTTCGGTTGATCTATTGACACCCAAGAACGAGGAATGCGTTTGGAATCGCGCACACAAGATATGCGGCAAACCTAAGGATGGCCACTTCTTCGAGGAAACGATAGCAAAGTGTTTCTTGGAAGGAAAGCGCGTACTTAAGGACGATGGGATTGGATGTGTTGTTTTCGCCCACAAAACAACTGAAGGATGGGAAGCCCTTCTTTCAGGGTTGATACAAGGTGGGTGGGTCATCACAAGCTCATGGCCCATTGAAACCGAAACCACAAACCGTCTGACTGCGAGAAACACTGCGTCACTAGCGACGAGTGTCCATCTCGTCTGCCGTCCCCGCGCAGGCGATGCCGCAGTAGGTGATTGGTCGGATGTTCTCCAACGATTGCCGGTCCGCGTTGGAGACTGGATGGAGCGCCTGCAGAGCGAAGGCGTGCGGGGAGCCGACCTCGTGTTTGCCTGCATTGGTCCCGCTCTTGAGATATTCAGCCGGCATTCAAGAGTTGAGACCGCCGAGGGGCGAGAGGTCGGTCTGCCTGAATACCTCGAAAAGGTCTGGGAAGTAGTCGGCCGCAGAGCCCTTGAGCAGGTGCTAGGGACTGCCGAAGCACAGGCCCGTAATGGTCTTGCCGGCGCGCTGGAGGAAGACGCGCGACTGACCGCGTTGTTCCTGTGGACACTGCAAAGCACGAATGGCGGCGCTGAGTCGAATGGCGCCGATGATTCCGAGGAGGAGGACGAGGCCCCACGAGGCAAGTCGAAGGGCTACAGCCTGATGTTCGACGTTGCCCGCCGCTTTGCCCAACCGCTCGGCATCCGACTTCCCGACTGGGAGGGCCAAATCATCGAGACGAGCAAGGGCGTGGTCCGGCTGATGGCCGTTACCGAGCGAGGAAAGCAACTCTTCGGAGAATCTGGAGCCGGCACGCTGGCCGACGAAATCGAGGTGAGCCCGTTGGCGGCGGCGCAGCTCACCCTATTCCCCGAGGAAACTCCGACTGTTCGCGGTAGCGGCCGGCAGCGCGGGAGAACCGCGAGCGTGGCCGCCGGCAACTTGGAAGCTTCCCTTGAAGCAACCACACTCGATCGGGTCCATGCCGCCATGCTTCTGCAAGCTTCGGGCCGCAGCCAAGCGCTCCGCAACCTGCTGAAGGCGGAGCAGGAACGCGGGCCGGATTTCCTGCGCCTTGCCAACGCCCTCTCCGCCCTTTACCCGCGCGGTAGCGAGGAGAAGCGCCTCTTGGACGCCATGCTGTTGGCGGTGCCGCGATGAACCGGGCGAGAAAACGTTTAGTTGGGGAAGGATGAGAACGTGGACCCTTGGTACAAAATCGTAACGCCTCGAAAGGAGGTCCGCGAGGGCCGCTCGTTCAGCCCGGACGAGTTCGCGATCGCCCTCGAACAGATTGTCGCCAAGACCGCGCCTCTGGACTACCGCGAGCCGGCACAGTTCTTTGCGCGCACCTGCTTCACCCGCGCCTTGAAAGAGCACGCCGGTATGGTGCTCCGTCGCCTGTCCGGGAAGACGGAGAACACGGCGCCGGTCCTCACCCTCGTCACCCAGTTCGGCGGCGGTAAGACGCACACGCTGGCCTCGCTTTACCACCTCGCCAACGCCGGTGCCAATGCTTCCAAGCTCCCGGGTGTATCCGCTCTTCTGACCGAGGCGGGCGTTGCGGAAGCCCCCGCCGCCCGGGTCGGTGTCTTTGTCGGCAATGCCTGGGACCCGGGCGAAGACCGGGAAACGCCGTGGATCGATCTGGCCCGCCAATTGGCAGGCGATAAGGGTGTCGCTACGCTTGGCGCCTCCGCCGAGACCACCCCCCCGGGAACCGAGGCCATCGGGCGAATGTTCGCCGCTGCTGAAGCGCCGGTACTGCTGCTGTTCGACGAAGTCCTGAACTTCGTCAACCGTCACCGCGGCTTGGCCGAAAGTTTCCATGCCTTCATTCAGAACCTGACAGTCGCCGTGACCGGTTCGTCCCAGGTCGCGGCGGTCATCAGCCTTCCCCGCAGCCAGGTCGAGATGACCGACTGGGACCAGCAGTGGCAGGATCGGATCACCAAGGTCGTCCGCCGTGTCGCCCGCGACCTGATCGCCAATGACGAATCCGAGATCAGCGAGGTTGTGCGGCGGCGGCTGTTCGAGGAAATCGGTGACGAGCGTATCCGCAAGAAGGTCGCCAAGACCTACGCCGATTGGTGTTTCGAGCGGACCGCCCGGCTCCCCTCCGAATGGATGGCCGTGGACACCGCGACCACAGAGGCCAAGGCACGCGACTTCCTGAGGGGCCGGTTCGAGGCCTGCTACCCCTTCCATCCGTCCACACTCTCCGTCTTTCAGCGAAAATGGCGCGCCCTGACCCAGTTCCAGCAGACCCGCGGCACCTTGGCGATGTTGGCGCAGTGGATTTCCTGGGCGGCTCGCGAACATTTCGAGCAGGCGCGACGGGAACCCCTGATCACAATGGGATCGGCGCCATTGCACGTGCCAGAGTTTCGCGCCGTGGTTCTCGGCCAACTGGGTGAGTCGCGGCTCGACGTCGCCATAGAAGCTGACCTCGCCGGGCCGTTGGCGCACGCCAAAGCCTTGGATGCGAACACCAAGGGGCCGCTTCGCGACATTCATCGCCGGGTGGGAACGGCAATCCTGTTCGAATCCTCGGGCGGCCAAGTGGACAAGGTGGCCCACCTGCCCGAGCTACGGTTCGCGCTGGGCGAGCCGGAGGTCGAGACCACGACGATCGACAACGCCGCGACGGCCCTGGAAGCCTCGGGCTTCTTCATTCGCAAGGTCGGCACGGACGGCTTCCGCATCCACCATCAGGCGACCTTGAAGAAGGTCGTCAGCGATCGGCGAGCGTCCCTCGACGAGGAGACAGAGATCAAGCCGGCCATCCGCAAGCTGGTCGAGGGAGAATTCGCGCGGGGCGCCACCGTTCCCGTCGTCCCCTTTCCCGAGGACGGCACAGCGGTTCAGGACTCGCCGCGCCTGACACTCGTCATCGTCGACCCAGAGGCGGAGTGGAAGGACGGCAGCCAAGCTGTCGAGCGGATTGGCCAGTGGACCAAGGAGCGCGGGAAGTCGCCAAGACTGTACCCGGGGTCGCTGGTCTGGTGCGCCAGAAAACCGGGACGGGATATTCGGAATCGGATCGAATTGTGGCTGGCTTGGCAGCGCGTCGCCCGGGAAGTGGCGGAGGGGGTCCTCGGCGCGGAATTCGACCGCACCGATCGCGCGGAAGTGCAGGCCAAGGTCAAGGATGCTGAGGAAACGGCCAAGGACGAAGTGTGGGGCGGCTATCGCTTCGTGGCGCTCGCCGATACCAAGGCCGCGAACGGCCTCAAGATCATCGACCTCGGCGCCGGCCATGCCAGCGCCAACGAAACCCTGTGTGGGCGGATCATCGGTGCGTTGAAGGCCGAAGCCCTGCTCAACGAATCCGTCGGCGCCGGCTACATCGACCGCCACTGGCCGCCGGCGTTCAAGGAAACCGGCGCTTGGCCGCTCACAAGCCTGCGTCAGAGCTTCCTCAACGGCTCACTGACCCGGTTGAACGATCCGGACTCGATCCTTCGCCGCAAGATCGTCGAGTTTGTGGGAAATGGGGATTTCGGCCTCGCATCCGGCGCCAAGGGTGACGGCCGATATGAGCGGCTGTGGTATGCGGAGCAGATCGGGGTAGAGGAGGTCGCGTTCGAGGCCAGCGTCTTTCTGCTTACCAAGGCGAAGGCCGAGGAACTCCGATCGACGCCGGGTGGCCCGCCGCAGCCGGAACCGGGGTCCACTCCGGGTCTTGGTCCCGAAACCGGACCGGAACCTGAGCCCGAGCCGGGCACCGAGCCTGAGCCTGGCGCCGGCGATCAGAAGACGACGCTACGCCTGGTCGGGACGGTGCCGCCCGAGGTCTGGAATCGGCTTGGAACAAAGGTGTTGCCCAAGCTTCGGTCTGGGGACGATCTCAGCGTCGGGGTCGAGTTCTCGGTGAGCATCGGCTCGGCATCGGCCAAGAACATGGAGACCGAACTGCAGCAGATCCTGAACGACCTCGGCCTGGGCGACCGGGTCCGTGTTGAGCGGTCGTGAAGTGTTCGGCATCAAGGCAACACTTGCCTGGGCGTTGCTAGGAGATTTCCGGTGAATCTGAGCCGGCGATCCAGGCTGTCGCTCTGCCAGTTTCTCGATTTGTTTGACAGAGATTCGCTCGTAGTGCTGTTCGAGAAGCATGGGCTACAAACCGACGAACTCTCGAACCAATGGGGCGGGACAAGCGTCACGGCCGCTGTTCGTGAAGCAGTGCTCGCGGCGTCCGGCGAGCGAATCGGTAACATCCTGGAAGAGGCCCTTAGAACCCACGGGGCGCTACGCTATCAAATCTCTCCTCGCTATCGGTTCGACGAAAGATGGAACGACCTGCTCCTTTGTTTGGAGTTGGACGGTTACCGTCGAGGACAGGACGAATACGAAAGAGAAACCGACACTTTCGTACCGACCGAGCCCACGATCGAAGGTGTCCAGGCCGTCGAGGATGATTTGGCTGCGGAGCTTCAGCGATCTGGATTGCCCGACGCCGGTGACATCGCGCGGGTAATCGAAAACTCAGCCGACGCCTTCCTCCGCGGCGACTTTAATGGGTGTCTCGGCAATGCCCGCGTAGCTTTGCAGTCTTTGGCGACATCGATCGCACAACAGAGGCAAGTCAATCATGCTAGGAGTTTCGACCACAGTAAGTGGGGACAAATCGCGGCTTATCTGCGGGTGTCGGGGTTCATTACCGAACAGCAGGAAGCCGGGCTAACGGGGGTCTTCAGCTTCGCCAGCCCCGGATCGCACACGCCGGTCGGCTTTTCCGAACAGGAGTTCGCGAGGCTGGGCCGCAGCCTAGCGCTAGGATTCTGCTACTTCTTGGTTAAGAACTTCAACGCTGATCACCAGTAGATCTTTGGCGCATTGATCGCTCCGATTACCGCGCCTTCCCCCCGAACTTCTCTGCCGTTCGCATCGCCCCGGGACCCAGCAGCGACAGCAGCACGGTGACCAGCGTATCGGTGCCGGTCAGTTCCGGCAATGCCGTCACACGGGGGAAGCAGTTCCCGTGACCCAGGTCAGCAGGTCGAACAGGATGAAGTGCCAGAGCAGTGCGAAGCCGCAGACCCAGCCGATGGAGGGCCGCCAGCCGGCGTCGAAGATGGAGCGGTGGCCGGCCTCGATCTTGTTGAACTCGATCTGAGCCTAGCTGGGTTTCATCATCAGCTTCGGCCGCAGAAATTGCAACATCAAAAGCAACCTCTAACACGTATTTGTGGGTGATCCTTCTCTTGCCCCTATTTTGGATGAATAACTCCAACACCGACCTCCCTGCTCGTTCGTTGTTTTCTGAGCTTCCTTAATGCCTCTTAACACCTCCAACAATGACTCCCTTATGAATTCATCTAGGTTCATTGCGTCCTCCTGAATTTCTTGACCAATGCACCGACGTTGTTGGAGACGATGGTTTGAGCTTAGGGCAGCGAAACGCTGAAAGTGAACTTCAGCCGCAGGTTTCTCAACCGACTGGTTTGCCTCTACCCAACGACGTCGACTGGAGAAGCATCGATCACGCGCTGATGTACAAGATCCTAGCCCTACCGAGTCGAATTGAGAACGACAATCGCTTCATTTCAATCACAGCAGAGCGCGCCTTTCCTCCTGACTACACTGAGTTTGTCGAGGAGCGACGGTATCGATACGCGTGTATGGGTTTGCATGTTGTTTCTGTAACACAACAACTAAGATCAACCTATGGAATTTCGGAATAGGAATTTGGCGACTGGGATTCCACAACCTTCCTCAATAGTGAGAAAGACAAGATTGAGAAATGCAGGATGGATCGGAAGAATAAGCCATCCGTATTGGACGAACTCTAATGAACTTCGGTTAACCGTGCTCCAGCAGACTCGGCACAATTCGTTGCCAGAAGACGATGTCCGCTCTTAGGCCAGACAGAGCAACCGGGTCCGGGTTGAGCAAATGCCCCACAGCCCCCAAACGGCTAACGTCGAGTGAGTTCTAATGGCCGGACCTTCCCTCACTGCAGTCTTCCCGTCCTCGCTACGCAGGTAAGCCGATGGGATCTACCTTCGTCACGCGGTTCCAGCTGCTGGAGAGTCCCCTGTCCAAGGGTATCGAGTTTGGGGAACTACATCCCAGACTATGCAATTCAAAGACAGCTCCAGTCTCTTGGATTGACCTGCCTCGGCCTCAAGTGTCGTGGGTCTGCTCAAGATCAGAGTGCCCTTGAACACGGAGCCACATCGAGGAGCGTAGGCCAATTCATGATGACCCAGCCTCCATGGCACTCTCCTTCGGGTCGCAATCGTGCCGTAATCAACTGGTGATGCCATGGCGCCATGCCTTTCGGCCGGCCAGGCGCATCCCTCTGCGTGGACATTCAGGCCATCCTTCTTCGAAGCACCGCACGGATCCTGTCGGTGACGTCGGTCCCTGCTGACGCCAGCCCCCCGGACGTGTCGAACCTGCGGGCCTCCATGATGCACAGCGTGCCGAGTTCCCTCATGGCCCGGTGGGTTTCCTGCTTGCGCCGGCGGTAGTCCTCGTCTTCAAACCCCATGACCTCGATCATGAAGTCGACGCTGTCCCTGCCTTCCCAGGCTTGAGGGTGCGCCCGGATGATGAAGTCGGGAAGGCATGGCCCGTACTGCGTGTTGGTCTCGAACAGCGGCTTTCCGAGAGTGAACGCCACGGCGTCGAACTCGCGCCGCATGATCCGGAGGGTTTTCCTCAGCGTGCGGAACGCCTGGCGCTCCGCGTTGGATTCCACCGGAACCGGACAGTTCATGGCGACGATGGGCTGGGCATGGCCGGAGAGGCAGGCCCAGGCATCCGCACCGTCCTCCATACCCACCACGCCCATGAAGAGGTAGGGCGGGCTCACCGGGTATCTGCCGATCACGGGCTGCGAGACCCGGGCGGCGACGTCGAGACGCGTGCCCCTGCGCCCGCCGGTGACGCCATGGTCGTCCACGCCCCACACGGCTCCGCAGAAAAATCCCTGCGGCCTGTGGCCTTCCGGCCAGGCCTTCGCCACGGCGCGCATCCTGTCGTCGATCCGGTCCATCTGCCACATGCGCCGCCAGGGGAAGATGAGATCGCCCAGCGGACGGCCGGGTGCAATCTCGAACATCCCCGCGGCCTGCCTGATCCTGTTCGACCATTCCTTTGCATTCCGGACTTCGGCATCGGGAAGCCGGTTGAGCCCGGCAAACAGCACCAGCTGGAACAGCTTTTGCCGCAGTTTCGAGTGCCGGTTTCCATGGCGGGCTCCGCCGGGATCCGGCGATGCGTCCGGGTCCGCGAGCCTCGGGTCTTCCGGCTCGTTCAGAAGCACCGC
>JGIcombinedJ30088_10005062_pt1 | contig 11479 bp, 7 predicted proteins | sample PinacodermPK_FD_30088 | JGI IMG/M metagenome (IMG submission 30088) | reverse complement strand
CGAGCAGGACGGTCTTGCCAGAGCCTCGGGGGCCCTTGAGCAGCATGGAGTAGTCCGGATGGTCGGGGCCCGCCGACATGGCGGCACGGCAGCGCCGCATGGCCTCGTCGCGCCCCGCGAGGGTGTGCGGCGGACGACCGAAGGTGGGGTGGAACGGGTTGGGGTGCCGCACGATCGCCACTGTCGCCTCCCCGATCTCGTCCGGTTTCGCCGCTCAGCCTACCGAATCTACTGACCATTCTGCAAAGGATGCAAACGAGGCAGTACTGTCATTTCGCAAAGGAAGCAAAAGTGATCAGGGCGCTCCTCGGACCGCGAGCCGTCACCGGCCGAGCCGATCTTCGCCCGGCGGCGGCCATGGCCCGTCGTCGTAGGTACTGGCCGGAGCGAACCAGCCCTGTTCGATCCAATCCTGGACTTGGACTGCGATCCCGGCCTGGAGCCGGGTGGCGCATTGGATCTCGCCCATCTCGAAGAGAACCTCTGCGACGACCCGCGAGAGGGAATCGAACAGTCTCCAGTACGCGAGGGCCATCGCAGGCAAGAAATCACGGCAGTGACGTTCAGCGACCGCCGCAGGCCCCCGCAGACGCGTGTCTCCGTAGCCAACGGCCACGGCATCCCCGAGTTCGCGGACGATCCCTGTGAACCGCCTCTCGTTCTGACCGGCGAGCAGCTTGTTCGGGCCGAGTACCTCGCCATCGATCACGAGGAGTCCTTCGGGGCCGAACTGCTCGTCGTCGAAGATCAGTTTGTCGTCTGGCTCGAGAAGCATGTCGAGCATGGCATATCTGGTGATGGCGTGGAACGCGGTGATGGCGTCAAGGCATCCGCGGTGCAGGGATTGGTCGGCGAGTTCCTTGAGAGCCTGTGCGCTGTCGGTGCCGATGCGCTCCGTCAAATTGTCGATAATAAGCACTACGGCGTGACCAGAGAAGGCTCTGGGAACCTCAAAGTTTGGGTCAGGCTTGATGACGAAAGGGGTCTCATCATCGGGGTAGGTTGCAGCCCGTCTAGCTTCTCTCGATTCGGGCATTCTGCCGCTGCGATGGAAACGATGCAGCGCCCAGGCCATCTTCGCGGCCGTCTCGAAGGCGTAGCTCAGCAGTGGCATTACCACCGCCAGCACGTTCTCGAAGTCGTTCGTGGAGTCCGCTCTCAGTTCGTCGACTGCCAGCTTCGTCATCGCCAAGGCTCGCTCGTGGAGAGTCAGCACCGCAAAGCGCTGATCGTCGCTGAATTGACGCTCGCTAACGGCAGGGTCCGCAGCGTCGGTCATGGCCCGCGTCCAGGATTGAGCCGCTCGGGCTGGGGAGCGTCGGTGTGACTCTTCAACGCCACTTCGCCGGGCGAACTCACGGTGACATGTCCGGAACCGATATCTCGCCGGAGACCAGCGCCGAAATAAGCGCTTGCTTCCGTTCAGCTAGAAGTTCTATCTGTCTCTCGATCATGAGCTTTGCCGCGTGATACGGCGACAGACGATCTGTGAGTTTGGCAACCTCCGACACATGGCAATTGAACGGTGCTGCCGGAACACGGATGTCTGCAAGATCATCGCGGCGAATCTTGAGTGTCTGCCCCACATCAGTCCGAATTGAGCTTTCTATCTGCGCACGGGCTGGAGAGCTAAGCAAGGCTGCGGCAACAAACTCGGGATCAGCTTGAGTGAGTCGCACTCGGTACACGAGATCTGACAGTGTCAAGCTTTGATTCTCAACGTAAGCCACGCACGCTCTCCCCACCATCGACCGGGATCCTGAGCCTCTCGTGACGAGAAGATCGCCGTCGTGCAGAAGCCATCTCGTATCACATTCGGTTTCAGGAAGAAGCCTCTTGTTGTTGGTCGCTACGAATCGGCCAGACGAGACTGCGCTGGTCTTAATGACGCCCGACTCACCGAACCCAGCAGGCTCCGAATCACAAACGGGGCTCCATCCCTGCTCAATAGCATTAGACCACCGACGGATCGATACGAGTCCATGCGCTGATGCGAGACTCTGAAACCAATCGTCAAACTGGGCTTGTAGCCGCTCTTCGAGTAGCTCGATCATGCGGCGCTTCTTAGACATAAGAGCACTGATACGTGCGGTCTCTACATCAAGATAGTTGGCGATTGCCCGCTGCTCATCAAGAGGTGGGATTGGGATGGGCATGCTCTCAAACTCGTGCCGCTTAATGCTACGATCAAAAGTTGTAATCCCTCGAATCATCAATCTGTACTGTGTCAAAACCGGATCACTTCGGAAATAGTAGTGAGCGAAACGTGGATGAAGTTCAGCGTGTAACTCGTATACTCGATAGGCAGCACTCACCGCGCCGATAGTATCGGATACTGCTACACTTCCTTCGATAGCCCACATGGGATTGAATACGAGGTTACTGGGGTGGACGACCCAGTACTTCGCAATCGTCTCAGGACTCGCTGGCTGTCGACCCCCATCGACCGGTCGCCGCTGTAATCCGGCTTCAGCGGACAAGGCCAGCAGTGGCATATTGCTACAAACGTTCGGGAGCCGCGATAGTGAGGCGACCCGCCGAACCGCAATCCAAGGCCAGCTAGATCGAGTTCGGATAGGGTCCAACGCTAAGTATTGCACTCAGCCACCTCTCCGAGCAGGACTTGGATTTCGGCCTCGAGAGCCATGATCTCATCGTTGATGTCGTCAATTGACCGCGGCGGCGTGTATGTGTAGAAATACCGTGATAGTGGGATCTCGTAGCCAATCTTGGTCTTACTTCGATCGTACCAAGCGTCTGAAACATATGGCAACACCTCCCGAGTCATGTAGTCGTCAATGATGGTGCGATATTGGGTTGTATCGAGTCGGGCGGTTGGATCAGCCTCGAAGTTCAACCGAACGTTGGGCAGGGGAACGTTCTCGTAGTCGCGAAGGTCGGGGGCGGGTTTGGTATTGCCGACGCGATCTGTGACGACAGGGGAATCGGGGTCCTGGACTGCAAGACTGTCTGCCACGGCGTTGGCGAACGCCGGGGTCTTGCCTGCGCTTGCTGACAGCAGCACCTCTTGGACAGCCCGTCGGGCCACCTTCTCACTGGTGTAGCTTGCGCCGCGGCGAGTCTGGAGTATATCGAGCAGCGCCTCGCGCACCGTGGCGTCAAGCTTGGCAATCTTCTTATCGGCCTCAATGGCTGCGAGCGTGTCGTCGGTGATCTCCCATCGGAGCCGTAGGGGGCGTTCGACAGTGATGCGCAGAAAACCGAACGACTCGTTGGGGAAGATCTTGACCCGCGGGCCTTCCTCGAAGGTGCCATAGAGCCGAGTGATCTCGTCGATCTGCGCGTCGGAGATCTCCTTGCGCTTCTCGCCGAGGCTTCTGCGCATCTTGGTGAAACTCTCGCGGGCGTCGATGAGTTGGACCCTGCCGCGGCGTTTCGGCGTCTTGCGATTGGTCACGATCCAGAAGTAGGTGGAGATGCCCGTGTTGTAGAACAGTTGGTCGGGCAGGGCGACGACGGCTTCGAGCCAGTCGTTCTCGATGATCCAGCGGCGGATTTCAGACTCGCCGGATCCGGCCCCGCCGGTGAACAACGGGGAGCCGTTGAACACGATCGCAAGCCGGGCGCCACCCTCCTCTGGGCGCTTCATCTTCGAGATCATGTGCTGCAGGAACAGGAAGCTGCCGTCTTTGATACGGGGCAGTCCGGCACCGAAGCGGCCAGCGAATCCCTGGAGGGCGTGCTCGTCGCGAACCACGTCGGCCACCATCTTCCACTCCACCCCGAACGGCGGGTTGGCCAGCAGGTAGTCGAACCGCTCGCCTTGATGCTGGTCGTCGTCGAAGCAGTTGCCGAAGCGGATGTTTTCCGCCTCCTGGCCCGTGATCAGCATGTCGGCCCGGCAGGTGGCGTAGGTCTCGGCGTTCAACTCTTGGCCGAACACCTTCAGGCGAGCCTGCGGGTTGAGCCGGCGGAGGTGATCCTCGGCGACCGACAGCATCCCGCCGGTGCCACACGCCGGGTCGAGCAGCGTCTTGACCACGCCGGGCCTCGTCAGCAGTTCGTCGTCGTCAACGAACAGCAGGTTCACCATAAGCCGGATCACCTCGCGGGGAGTGAAGTGCTCCCCCGCGGTCTCGTTCGACAGCTCGGAGAACTTGCGGATCAGTTCCTCGTACAGGTAGCCCATCTCCAGGTTCGACACGGTCTCGGGGCTCAGATCGATGTCGGCGAACTTCGACACCACCAGATACAGGAGGTTGTGATCGTCGAGCCGATCGATCTGCCCGTCGAAGTTGAACTTGTCGACGATGTCGCGGGCCGACTCGGAGAACCCCGCGATGTAGTTGCGCAGGTTCCCTGCGACGTTGTCCGGATCGCCCAGCAGCGTCGCGAACGTGTGCCGGGACGTGTTGAAGAACGACTGCCCAGCTGCCTGCTCCAGCAGCGGATCCCGGTTCTGCAGCGACACCGGCAGTTCCTCGACCAACTCAAGTACATCGGCTTTCGTCGGCTCCAGCACACAGTCCAACCGACGCAGCACTGTCAGCGGCAGGATCACCCGCCCATACTCCGACTGCTTGTACACCCCCCGCAGCAAGTCCGCCACCGACCAGATGAATCCAGCGTGATTATTGATCAGTTTTCCATCCATCTTAATGGTCCCAATTACTTCTGATCTATCGCAGGGACCTCGGCAATGCTGACAGGATCGCACTGCCGAGACGGAATCGGAAAGCAACCCGACGTCTCGTCCTAGCGAGTTGTGCCCTCACAAGCCCTAGAAACTAGCGAACGCCGTCGCGCTGAGCCGAGAGCGACTGGCGACGACACTCGATCGAGGAGTCTCTGGGTGCATGCGACTCCCCGGCGGGCCCCGAATCCGACGGAACACTGCCCCGGCTCCGGCTACGCTGCGGCTGTCGCAGTGATCGACAGCCGCAGCAGAACACCCGCCTCGTCACGCATGTCGCGGCAGCGCACCCGCGACACCGAGCCCGAGTTGGTGCTTCGACGCGAACTCCATCGCCGCGGCATGCGCTATCGAGTGGCATACCCGGTTCCAGGTAATCCCCGGAGGTCCATCGACATCGCGTTCGTCGGGATCCGGCTCGCTGTCTTCGTGGATGGCTGCTTCTGGCACGGCTGCCCCACACACGCGACATGGCCGATGACCAACTCGCGGTGGTGGCGGGACAAGATCGAGACGAACCGTACACGCGACGCGGACACCCGTCGCCTCCTCCGAGAGCATGGCTGGGAGTCCCTGCGCCTGTGGGAGCACGAGATCGCGACCGCGGCCGACCGCGTGCAGGTGGCGCACACTCGCCTCCGAGTGGAACTCCGGCGGTGAGCACCATCGGCAGCATCGTTGGCCTCTCGGCGCCGCGGGGCGCAGGGTCCCGGCCGCTCGGGTCCATGCAGCAAGTGATGTCACACCCCTGTGGTGAAGTAGCTTGGCAGGCCGTGATGGCAAGAGGAGAACTTCTGTGCTGAGCGCCACCGAAGGACCCGAGGTGAGCGTCGACATCGCCCTCGCGGACTTTTTCTCGGGCTGCGGAGGCACGACGCGGGGGTTCGCCGATGCAGGCATATCGCCGCTGCTGGCCGTCGACTGGGATCCCGAAGCGATCGCTACCTTCCGGTTGAACTTCCCGGGCACTCCTGTCATCGAGCGAGACATCCGCGAGGTCGGCGTCGAAGAGGTCGGCGGGTTGCTGCGGCCTGCATCGGAGTCAGTGATGCTCTTCGCGGGCTGTGCCCCGTGCCAGCCGTTCGCCGGACACCGGCAGCAGCCGCCGGGCCAGGACAGCAGATCGTTCCTGCTGATCGAGTTCCTCCGGTTCGTGACGGCCCTCAACCCCGAGTTGATCTTCGTGGAGAACGTGCCGGGAATGCAGCGGGTGTCGGCTTCAGAGGGTCCCTTCGCCGACTTCGTGGAGGAGTTGGGCAGGACACACCACGTGAGCTACGACACCGTCTGCAGTGCCGACTACGGCGTGCCCCAGACGAGACGCCGGCTCGTGCTCGTGGCGAGCCGCTTGGGGCCGATCAGCCTCCCAGAGCCCACCCACGGCCCGGCAACCGGCTGCCCGCGCTCGACGGTGCGGGAGTGGATCGGCTCGCTGCCTGCGATCGCGGCCGGACAGGCGGAGTCCGGCATCAGCAGCCATCGAGCCATGAGGCTCTCGGATCTGAACCTCGAGCGGATCCGAGCCACGCCGGAAGGCGGTGACCGCCGGGACTGGCCGGACCGGCTCTGGCCGAACTGCCATCGGGACGGCTTCAACGGTCACACCGACGTCTACGGCCGACTCAGCTGGGACAAGCCGGCACCCGCCCTGACCACGAGGTGCATCAGCTACAGCAACGGGCGCTTCGGCCACCCGATCCAGGACCGGGCACTCAGCGCACGGGAGGCGGCGCGGTTGCAGACCTTCCCCCCATCGTTCGAGTTCGCCGGCAGCCTCACCTCCCAGGCCAGGCAGATCGGCAATGCGGTACCGGTCGTCCTCGCGCGGCACTTCGGCCGGCACCTGGTGGAGCACGTGGCCCTGGCCCACCGTGTAGCCGGCGGTGACGCCAAGTTCAGGGACTCTCCCGGTGCCGTCGTCTCGGGGCCACTGACGCACACCACAGCATGACCCACTTCCGTGCCCGGGCGCGGGCGGTCGACATGCTCGGGAGACAGCAGATCGCGAGCCTGCCAACCGCGCTCAGCGAGCTGTTCAAGAACTCGTACGACGCGTACGCCACCGTCGCGATCGCTGACTTCTTCCGCTCTCCCAACGTGCTCGCCGTGAGCGACGACGGCGTCGGCATGGACCGAGCGACCTTCGAGAAGCACTGGCTCACCATCGCCACCGAGTCGAAATTGGAGCGCGACTCGACGCCGGCACCGGCGGGAATGCGGCCGAGGGTCCAACTCGGCGAGAAGGGCATCGGGCGTCTCGCCATCGGCGCTCTCGGCAACCAGGTGCTCGTCGTGTCCAAGCGGAACGGTCATCCCGCGGTCGCCGCGCTCGTCAGCTGGAAGATGTTCGAGCTGCCTCGTATCGACCTGGACGAGGTTCCCGTCGGGCTCATCGAGTTGGACTCCGGCGACCTCACTGCGGCCGACGTGGCGCAACTAAAGGCACCGATCGCGGAGGCCATGGCGAACTTCCGTGCACTGGATTCCTCGACCGCGTGGTCACACCGGATGGACGAGGTCCTGACGACCCTCGACGCCATGCCCGACGATCCCTACCGGGCGCTGCCCGATCTGGATCCGATCGGGACGAACGGCACGGTGTTCATCATCTCCCCGGTGTCCGAGGACCTTCCCCCCGACCTCCGGAGCCAACGACCGACGGACGCCTCCTTGCTGGGTCGGACGCTCCACGGCTTCACCGACGTGTGGCTCGGGAGCCCGACCACGCCCGAGTTCTCGGTCGACTTCGTCGATCACCGCGGCGGCGGCGACGACGAGAGCCTGCTGCAACCCAGCGACTTCTTCGACAAGTCGGACTTCGGGTCGGCGGATCACCACATCCGCGGCGAGTTCGACGAGAACGGCGACTTCCTCGGAACGATTCGGATCTTCGACGAGGAGCCAACCGACGTCGGCATCCCCTGTCCGAGACGGTTGCGGCCACGGTGCGGCTCCTTCTCGTTTGAGCTCGGCGTCGTCCAGGGCGAACCGAGCGAATCGCGACTCGACCCTGAGGCGTTCGCGGACGTGACAACCCGGCTTCGCCAACTTGGTGGCCTCTACGTCTACATGGACGGCATCCGCGTTCAGCCGTATGGCCGCCCCGACAAGGATTATCTGGAGATCGAGGAACGGCGGACGCTGGGCGCCGGTTACTACTACTTCTCCTACAGGAGGATGTTCGGCGCTGTGAGCCTGTCAAGCGAGCGCAACGCCACGCTCAAGGAGAAGGCCGGCAGGGAGGGCTTCACAGAGGATCGCGCATATTCGGACTTCAAGCGCCTTCTTATCAACCTCTTCGAAGAACTCGCGGCAACCTTCTTCCGGGCCGAGAGCCCTCAGGTCGAAGCCTACGAGAAGGGCCGGGAACGGCTCAAGAGGGAGGACGCACTACGCAAGGAACGCGACAAGCGAGCCAGGGAGGGGCGGCGAAGACTGCGCTCCCAACTCACTGGCGCGATCCAATTCCTCAACGAGACAAACTTCCAGCAGGAAACGGCGGGGATCGTCAACACACTGGCGACGGAACTAGAGACCTGCGATCGACTTCAGCCCGCCTATCGGCTTGTCGCCGCTGCGAGGCGGGCTTTGCGTCAACTCATGAGGTCGTTGGAGTTCGACGAGCCCGAGGGCTTCGCTCCGACCGACCCGATGCGCCGGGACATGGTGACCCTCGAACGCAGCATCGACGAGATCGAGAGATCGTACGTCCGCCCGGCCCTGGAGACCGTCGACGAGTTGGCCGCGGCTACCGAGAAGCGGCTGGCCGCGAAAGAAGCGGACGAGAGGGAGCGACGCGAATTCGTCGAGGCCCGCATCTCGCAGGCGAGGAGCCGGATCGGCGAAGCCCAACGAGAGGCCAGTAGCGCATTGGCGGGGCTGACCAGCGCCGTCCGCGCCACTCTGGCGGGACTCCGCGAGGACTTCAACACGCGACTCGACGCCATAGCCGTACCGAGCGCCCCGACCAGCAGCGGATGGATCCAGGATCAGGCCCAGTTCGAGCAGGCAGTGGACGAGTTGGCAACCGAATCCAGGAGAGCGCTCACGCGGGTCGCCAACCTCGTCCAATCCAGCCGGCTCGTCTTCACCAGCGGGGCCCCCGATCCCACCGAACTCGCCGCAGCCGCCGATGCGGAGATCGTCGAACTCCGCGCCGAAGCGGACGCGCAATTGGAGTTCGTGCAACTCGGCCAAGCTCTGGCCGTCGTCGACCACGAGTTCCAGGCCACCGTCTCCAGTATCCGCAGCGACGTGCGAAGAGTCGGGGCGTGGGCAAAGAAGAACCCGCAACTCGTCCGCCTCTACGAAGACCTGCGACGGGACATCGACCATCTCGAGAGTTATCTCACGCTGCTCACCCCCATGCAGCGGCGGCTGCGACGCACCCCGACGACCATCAAGGGAAGCGACATCTCGCGCTACCTCGACGAGCTGTTCCGAGACCGCCTAGCGGACGTGGGCGTTGAGATCCGTCCGAGCCGGGAGTTTCAGGCCGCCAGGCTTGAGGGCTACACCTCCACCTTCTATCCGGTGTTCATTAACCTGGTCGACAACAGCCTGTACTGGATCCAGCGCGAGTTGGCCGGATCGACCCAGGTCATCGAGCTCGACAAGCGCGGCGACACGCTCATCTACCGCGACAGCGGTCCCGGGATCGCGGCGGACATTGCCGAGCGGGTGTTCGACTTCGGGTTCACCACCAAGCCCGGTGGAAGCGGCCTCGGTCTGGCAATTGCGAGCCAGGTCCTCGAACGGGCCGGGTGGTCAATCCACCTCGGCGACCGCAACGACGGCGCCGAGTTCCTGATCCGTCCAACACCGAAGGAGCGTGAGAGGCGCCGATGACCGCAATCAGCGAGTACTTCCGCACAGCGCTGGTCATAGACGATCGCGTGGAGGGCGACTACAGCCCGCTGGAGGAACTCGGTGCCGACGAGACGATTGACATCTCCGGCGAGCCGCATCCCGGCCTCGTTCCCCCGCCGGCCGATGACGCGACACCGGTCCACGCTGCGGAACTTGTGAGCGCCTTCGTCGACGAGGGCATCGTGTGCGGCGTCCTCCAGTCGGACGAGCGCGAGTCCGATCTCGTGGCTCTGGCTCGTCGGGGTGCTCAAATTGCCGACCTGCTGATACTCGACTGGCTGCTGTTCGGAGACGACACCAGGACCATCGAGATGATCTCGGCGGTCACCGAAGCGAACAAGGGTCGCCTGACGGTTGTCGTCATCTTCACCGGGACGCACGACCTGCGCGGCGTCGTGGAACGACTTAAGGATGAAGCAAACTTCAATGAACCCTCCGACTTCGTACTGCAATGCGAGGACACGGTCGTGCTCGTCTTCGGGAAGCCGGGAATCAGGTTGGTGGGCGGCGAGGGTTGGAGGACCACCGAGTATCGCGATCTTCCGGCACGGATTCGAGCCGACCTTGAGACGGTCTTCGGGGGACTCATGCCTCGGTTCGTCTTTCGCGGCGTCAACGCGGTGCGCGACTCCACTCCGAGGATTCTTGCGAGCTTCGGATCCGATCTGGACGCCGGAGCCCTCGTACACCGAGCGCTGCTGCCGCAAGTCGATGACGCCGGACCGCAGTTCATCCGCATGCTCGTCAGCGACCTCGAGCAGGCCCTGCACGACGCAGGGGTCGACGACGTCTGGGGTATCGAACATGTGGCTGAGTCACTGGCGCTAGCAGCAAGCGGTGGGAGTCAGCGTGAACTTGCCGGGAGGTTGAGGGCGTCGGACAGTGTCCCACAGGACAAAAAGGATCTTGATGACGAGTCATTGTCACGCGAAGCGATCGCCGCTGGCCTACGGGGAATCGGTTTGGGCGACTCGGCAGTAACCAAGGCGGTCGCCGATCTGACGGCCTCGTTCGGCAAAGGAGTCACTTCAAGCGAGACATTGGCCGTCATGATGAGTTCCAGTGAATTCGGCCAGACACCGCCACGGCTCGAACTCGGCATAGTCCTTCGCGATAAATCCGGGAACTATTGGCTGTGCATACAGCCCCTGTGCGACAGCGTTCGAGTCAAGTGCCGCCGCTCCTTCCCGATGCTGGGAATCGTCCCAGACGATCGACGCCCGGCAGCCATGATTCGCTCCCCGGACAACACACTCCTCCGCATTCGGTTCGACACGGCTCCACACAGGCTCGCCATGCCGGAGTTCGAGCCGGCAAGCCCCGGCGCGGTGCTCGCCCAAGGCGAACCCTCGGACTGGCGCTTCACGTCCGTCGATGGCTCCGAGTACCGAGCAATCACCCGACTACGACCTGAACTGGCAGCCCAAGCCGTACAAGGACTCACGTCGGCAGCATCCCGCCCGGGCGTCGATGCCTCCGAATGGCTCCGGCGGAAAGCCGGCTCCTAGCGATCCGGCTCGCCGCGTTGGGGGGCTGCGGGGGTTCAGTTGTCCGGCAGTCTCAGTGTGTCATGCGCAGCGATGCAGACGGCGGTAGCGGTAGTCCTCAGACCTTCGGGCCCTTCGCGAAATCGTGGAGGGTGGACGTGCAGAGCCGGCAATCGCCTCGTCCCCCACCGGCCAGCCTCACCACCTACATCGAGGAATTCCGCAGATCGACATCCTCACCGCCCAGTCGAGGCGACCGGGGACGTTCTCCCTCGGCAGACGAGGCGGGTGATTCCCGCCTCGGTCGCCTGCTACGGGAACGGAACACGGATCAGAGCCATGGCACAGGGCACCTGTAGCATCTTCGCGTGCCGCCCTGAGACAGGCCGAGCGTGTTCGAGAGGAGGTGGTGCGGTGGATGCCCGGCTGATCCCGCTGAACGCATTCATCGCGCTTGCATCTCCAGCGG
>JGIcombinedJ30088_10005048_pt1 | contig 11499 bp, 14 predicted proteins | sample PinacodermPK_FD_30088 | JGI IMG/M metagenome (IMG submission 30088) | reverse complement strand
GAACCCATCGGACGCAGCCTCCTTTTCTAAGACCACCAACCCTGCCCGATGTAGCGTAGAAAAACCCAGAATCTGTCGCGCGAAGTCAGACGCACAACATTGGGGTTGTGTTGGGTTGGTGGCGCTTGGGTGTGTGTCTGCGCGGCGCCGGGCGCTGTGGTGGCTGTTTAGATGAGTAGGGGCAGGTTGCGGATTTGTTGCAGTGCGCGGGTGAAGGTGTTCTGCCAGGGCCAGTTGGCGGGTAGGCGCAAGATGTGGCGGCCTGAGTGGTTGACGAGACGTCCGGGCAGCGACAGGAGCCGGCGGCGGGTGGTGGCTGCGATGGTGAGTTGTTTGCGGTGTTGGGTTTTGCCGAGGTGGGCGGTCCAGCGGGTGAGGTTGTGTGCGAGTGCGGCGCAGGCGAGCCAGGCGCCGTTGGCGAAGAACCGCCCTGAGGGGCACTGGGCCAGTGCGGTGGCTTTGAGGTCTTTGATGGCGAGTTCTACTCGGGCGTGGGCTCGGTGGTAGGCATCAGCGTCGACGGTGTCGAGGTCGTCTCGGTTGGTGACCAAGACGTGGTAGCGCCAGTTGGGCCACAGCTCGGCTTGGGGGCCGACGAGGCGTGTGCGGCGCACCAAGAGCCGCAGTTCGCGGGGTCCTTTGTTGTCGCGGGAGCTGGTTTTGATGGTGGTCTCAGCTACCTGGGCCACACCGCCGCGGGTGTAGGCGATGGGCTTGTAGTCTTTGTCGTCGATAGCTGCGATAGCTTTGGTGACCTTGGCGTTTTGGGGGATCGTGACCGACCAGAACGCGTTGTGGGCCTCGATGCGTTCCAACATGTCATAAGAGAAGAACCCGGCATCAGCGCGGACCGTCACCACCGCGTCGGGTGCCAGACGCCGCAACCGCGCCAGGGTCTCAGACACGAACCGCAGATGCCCCCGCTGAGACGAACCCGACCGCATCCGCGAAGCCACGATCTCGCCGGTGTCGTCTCGCACCGCCACCAACGGGTGATAACCCAGCTTGTTGGTGTGGCCATAAGCAGCACCGTGCTTGTCGCGGCCGTGGACCTCGCAGACCGTGGAGTCCAAATCGATCGTAATCTCCTCAACAACCGGCGCCGCGCCCACAGACCACGCCCGCCCCAACGCCAACTCATTGGCACGGTCGAACTGACGCAGATGCCCAAACGTGAACGACCGCAGCCACGTTCCCAAAGTCGACGGCGCCGACACCTCAAAGGGCAGCACCTGAGCCGTTGACCCCGACCGCAACCTGTCAGCATCGCCGATGAACGAACCCCCCACAAGCATCGACGCCACCACAGACAACGCCTTGCCACCCGACCCCCGCCCCGCCTCAGGCGGACGCACCACCTCATCAACCAACGCCTCAAGCCCCAAACGAACCATCACCGTGCCCACCAACAACAAACCCGCATCCCCCACCAAAGACCCGTCATCGAAACGAACCTCCACCCCATCAATCCCACCAGATATGCTACTCACAACAAGTGCCTCCCCACATGTTCGAAATGCCTGTCCCCAACAACAGCATTCTCCCATGTCAGGAGCCCTTTCTAGTGGATACCCCACACCCCAACACCCCACCACACCGGTGGATCTAGGCTTAGGCGTGCGTCTTGCCCGTCCGACGGTGCGGGGCTTACCCCCGCAGGTGCGGGGAGCACGAAGTCCATCTCTAGTCCGTCCTTTCGGAGTTAGGCTTACCCCCGCAGGTGCGGGGAGCACATCGAGTGGTCGCTCTTGCGGCGGGTGACCTTGGGCTTACCCCCGCAGGTGCGGGGAGCACTACTCCAGGCCTTGCGCTATTGCGTATGCGGCGGGCTTACCCCCGCAGGTGCGGGGAGCACGCACTCGGCGGGGTCTAGGACCTGCTGGTGGTGGGCTTACCCCCGCAGGTGCGGGGAGCACGTCGTCGCTGTGCTGGTCGCCGCGATCTTTCTGGGCTTACCCCCGCAGGTGCGGGGAGCACCAGCGACGGACGCCGGTCCGCACGCCGCTAGAGGGCTTACCCCCGCAGGTGCGGGGAGCACATATAGACTCGAAGCGGCTTGATCGTGTATGTGGGCTTACCCCCGCAGGTGCGGGGAGCACGCAGCGGTCGCAGGCGCGCAAGTCAGCCAACGGGGCTTACCCCCGCAGGTGCGGGGAGCACAAGCGAGCCGGAGTAAGGAAGTACGTAGGCAAGGGCTTACCCCCGCAGGTGCGGGGAGCACAAATCCTCAGGGGTGCCTGCGAAATAATCGCCGGGCTTACCCCCGCAGGTGCGGGGAGCACCGCGGTCTCAACCGCCGCCGGAACGCTCCTGGGGGCTTACCCCCGCAGGTGCGGGGAGCACACGCTGACCTTCGGCGTGACTGTCTATGAAGGGGGCTTACCCCCGCAGGTGCGGGGAGCACTGCGCAGTGGCAGGCACGCCCGCCTCGACGCCAGGCTTACCCCCGCAGGTGCGGGGAGCACCTAGAGACGATCCTAGACGCGCTACAAGGAGCGGGCTTACCCCCGCAGGTGCGGGGAGCACGTACCCTAATACGTCCTCCATAAGACGATCTACGGCTTACCCCCGCAGGTGCGGGGAGCACCGGTGTGGCGTCGCTCTTGGATGCCTGTATATCGGCTTACCCCCGCAGGTGCGGGGAGCACCTGGTAACTCGACGCCGTAGAAATCGTGACCGAGGCTTACCCCCGCAGGTGCGGGGAGCACCTCCGTAGACGCGTAAGAGCCCCGTAAGAGTGGGGCTTACCCCCGCAGGTGCGGGGAGCACGCTACTACCTTCCACTTGGTCATTTTACCTCCCGGCTTACCCCCGCAGGTGCGGGGAGCACGCGATTTGGGTGAAAGTGGTGGCAGTCATGTGGGGCTTACCCCCGCAGGTCGGGGAGCACAACCCGTCGAGCTTGTTGAGCCGGTAAGCCTGGGGCTTACCCCCGCAGGTGCGGGGAGCACCTCGGTACAACCATTAGCGGACCTTTAGTCATAGGCTTACCCCCGCAGGTGCGGGGAGCACCCGGTATTCGTCGCTTGACAGGTGTGGGTGGGAGGCTTACCCCCGCAGGTGCGGGGAGCACCCGGATTTGGATGCCGGGATTCGGGTGCCGGGAGGCTTACCCCCGCAGGTGCGGGGAGCACCCGTATGGTGGCGGTATAGCCGACTTGTAGGCAGGCTTACCCCCGCAGGTGCGGGGAGCACCAACACTGCGACTCGTGGAACGACCCGGCAGTCGGCTTACCCCCGCAGGTGCGGGGAGCACTTGCTGTGTTGTTGGATGTGCCCTGACCAGGCGGGCTTACCCCCGCAGGTGCGGGGAGCACGGTTGCGGGGGTCGTCATGAGCGCAGTCGAGGGGGCTTACCCCCGCAGGTGCGGGGAGCACAAACTACCGCCGAACTGGACCAAAATCCGTGCGGGCTTACCCCCGCAGGTGCGGGGAGCACCGCACCGTTGAAACAATCAACGCCGCGCTGCTGGGCTTACCCCCGCAGGTGCGGGGAGCACGCCATGCGATTAGGCGCGGCAATAGTGGTCATAGGCTTACCCCCGCAGGTGCGGGGAGCACTAACCCCCTAACCGCTGGTGCGGGTGACCCGGGGGCTTACCCCCGCAGGTGCGGGGAGCACCATGAGCCAGTACCTCAACTGTTGCGTGACCGGGGCTTACCCCCGCAGGTGCGGGGAGCACTCCAACGGGAACTACGAGGCAGCGATGGCACGCGGCTTACCCCCGCAGGTGCGGGGAGCACGCATCGACGGCCCATATGGCCCCTGAGCAGGCGGGCTTACCCCCGCAGGTGCGGGGAGCACCGCACCGTTGAAACAATCAACGCCGCGTTGCTGGGCTTACCCCCGCAGGTGCGGGGAGCACACCGCTACTACGACACCTTTATCCCCGGTGCCGGGCTTACCCCCGCAGGTGCGGGGAGCACTCCGCGTGGGTCTGGCTCAACCCGTTAGCGATTGGCTTACCCCCGCAGGTGCGGGGAGCACGGGTCACCGTCAGACGTCGCGGTCTGCGTAACGGGCTTACCCCCGCAGGTGCGGGGAGCACCGGCGATTGATCTGCTCCAGGCTCGGCTCGACAGGCTTACCCCCGCAGGTGCGGGGAGCACCGCTGACCAAGGCAGGTCCCCGTCGGGCTCGGAGGCTTACCCCCGCAGGTGCGGGGAGCACTTCGCCCATCACCTGATCGGCTCGCCGACCGCGGGCTTACCCCCGCAGGTGCGGGGAGCACCGGGCCGGAGGATGGACCCGCCCCCCCGGTCAGGGCTTACCCCCGCAGGTGCGGGGAGCACGGGTCACCGTCAGACGTCGCGGTCTGCGTAACGGGCTTACCCCCGCAGGTGCGGGGAGCACGGGTCACCGTCAGACACCGCGGTCTGCGCAACGGGCTTACCCCCGCAGGTGCGGGGAGCACAACCAGAGCGACAGGCTCAACAAGCTCGACGGGGGCTTACCCCCGCAGGTGCGGGGAGCACCTCACCTCGATGGCAGCGACCGCAGCCCAGGCGGGCTTACCCCCGCAGGTGCGGGGAGCACGGGTAGGGGCGCAAGGCGAAAGGCACGGGGGGGGGCTTACCCCCGCAGGTGCGGGGAGCACCTAGATGTCGATGACGATGCGGTTGTCAACCAGGGCTTACCCCCGCAGGTGCGGGGAGCACTTGATCGCGTTGTCGGCCTCGAGCAGTTGGACCCAGGCTTACCCCCGCAGGTGCGGGGAGCACCGGAGTTCGTTCGATACCAGTTCACGCCGTTCGGGCTTACCCCCGCAGGTGCGGGGAGCACACAAAGACACCGAGGTTTGTAACGCCACGACCGGGCTTACCCCCGCAGGTGCGGGGAGCACTGCTCGTGGAGGTCCAACGCAGCGGACTGGATGGGCTTACCCCCGCAGGTGCGGGGAGCACCCGGTACGGGCCGCGGCGGCTTAGGCCCGTAGGGGCTTACCCCCGCAGGTGCGGGGAGCACGTGTCGAAGAGGTGCTCGACGACGACTGGGACCGGCTTACCCCCGCAGGTGCGGGGAGCACCCGTGGACCTCGACCAGCATCTCGCACCGCCGTGGCTTACCCCCGCAGGTGCGGGGAGCACTCGTGACTGCTCGGCCTTGTAGCCTTGCTTAGGGGCTTACCCCCGCAGGTGCGGGGAGCACGATGTGCGCATAGCGCAGACCAGGCTTGGCGCCGGCTTACCCCCGCAGGTGCGGGGAGCACTGATGCTCGGCTCGTAGCGTGCGAGCCATTGCAGGCTTACCCCCGCAGGTGCGGGGAGCACGGAATCCTTAGCGGGGCCGGGGCCGGGCAGACAGGCTTACCCCCGCAGGTGCGGGGAGCACTCCTTAGCCGAGAGCACGGTCACGCCCTCCCGAGGCTTACCCCCGCAGGTGCGGGGAGCACCGAGACTCCTAGCGCGACGCGCCTTCGATGCGCGGCTTACCCCCGCAGGTGCGGGGAGCACCCTAGCTCACGGTAGCGCTTGTCGGACTCTTGCGGCTTACCCCCGCAGGTGCGGGGAGCACGCCCATCTCATCGATCACCGGCACGAACCCATGGGCTTACCCCCGCAGGTGCGGGGAGCACCATCACCGCGTCGACAACGCCCTGAGCGACCCGGGCTTACCCCCGCAGGTGCGGGGAGCACCGTAGTCGTAGTCGGTGTCTCTACGGTAGGTGAGGCTTACCCCCGCAGGTGCGGGGAGCACCTCTCCCGCAGGCATCAGAACGGCTCCTCGTCGGGCTTACCCCCGCAGGTGCGGGGAGCACCGACAACCAAACCTTCATCTTCTCGATGTCCGCGGCTTACCCCCGCAGGTGCGGGGAGCACCGGGGCTGGTACTGCTGCTGAGGCGGCGCAGTCGGCTTACCCCCGCAGGTGCGGGGAGCACCGGCCCCTCCTTCCTGTCTGCACGAGCCCTGCGGGCTTACCCCCGCAGGTGCGGGGAGCACCTCACGAATCGACGAAAGGAGGTGAATCATGGAGGCTTACCCCCGCAGGTGCGGGGAGCACCTAACCCCTAGTCGCTGGTGCGGCACCGTCGGGGGCTTACCCCCGCAGGTGCGGGGAGCACATCTACCGTGGGGCCGCGCGGGCAAGATACCCGGGCTTACCCCCGCAGGTGCGGGGAGCACGACTGCTACCTGGTCCAGCGCGAAGTGCGCGCGGGCTTACCCCCGCAGGTGCGGGGAGCACCTCAGAGAACAGACCGGATCGTGGCCAAGCCCGGGCTTACCCCCGCAGGTGCGGGGAGCACCTACGAATACTGATCTAACCCCCTAGCCGATGGGGCTTACCCCCGCAGGTGCGGGGAGCACGGTGGGTGACCTGGCCGCTGACACGCTCAAGGTGGCTTACCCCCGCAGGTGCGGGGAGCACCACCAACATGACCGCTTGGTGGTACCGAGACCAGGCTTACCCCCGCAGGTGCGGGGAGCACCAGATGTCTGACGACGAACTGAAGGACGAGCGGGGCTTACCCCCGCAGGTGCGGGGAGCACCACGTCGATCACCATAGCAGCCGGTGACACGCGGGCTTACCCCCGCAGGTGCGGGGAGCACTCCGGCTACCTCGGTCAGCGTGCTGCTTCGGCAGGCTTACCCCCGCAGGTGCGGGGAGCACCTCTACTATCCGCCGACGAGCGACTCGGCCGAGGGCTTACCCCCGCAGGTGCGGGGAGCACTGCAGTTCGATGTGGCGGGGTCGACGATCAACGGGCTTACCCCCGCAGGTGCGGGGAGCACCGCTTACCACAGCAGACACCGCGCAGCGAATAAGGCTTACCCCCGCAGGTGCGGGGAGCACCAGACAATCACTGTGCGCATCGGCACGTCTCAGGGCTTACCCCCGCAGGTGCGGGGAGCACCCAGCAGCGATCAACGCCGCGATCCCGAAGTTGGGCTTACCCCCGCAGGTGCGGGGAGCACGTCGATCCATCAGGATTTGACGGCGCGGCATCGGGCTTACCCCCGCAGGTGCGGGGAGCACGCGGACAAAGAGTCCGCCACCGAGATCCCGAAGGGCTTACCCCCGCAGGTGCGGGGAGCACGATCCAGATCAGATTACTCATGAGCGCCGTCCGGGCTTACCCCCGCAGGTGCGGGGAGCACTAGCCGATAGACCCGAGGATATGCGGGAGCTGAGGGCTTACCCCCGCAGGTGCGGGGAGCACGAACCGTCATGCGGATCGGCCGCGGGGACCAGAGGCTTACCCCCGCAGGTGCGGGGAGCACGCACATAGCGACCCCGTCGACGTCGCGGCGGAAGGCTTACCCCCGCAGGTGCGGGGAGCACCGGGACCAACCCACCGTTCGCCGCCACCCGCAGGGCTTACCCCCGCAGGTGTGGGGAGCACCATGTGACGCGTCGCGCCGACCACCCAGTCGAGGGCTTACCCCCGCAGGTGCGGGGAGCACCTGGCTGCACCACCCCGCAACCGATCCGCGATCGGCTTACCCCCGCAGGTGCGGGGAGCACCGCACCGGCGTGCAGGAGCCATTTCACAGCGCCGGCTTACCCCCGCAGGTGCGGGGAGCACTAACATACACAGCCATCATCTACTCTCTTTCTGGGCTTACCCCCGCAGGTGCGGGGAGCACCAGACAGTCACTGTGCGCATCTGCCTTCCTCAGGGCTTACCCCCGCAGGTGCGGGGAGCACCCACCACAAACATACCGGATTTGGATACCGGGAGGCTTACCCCCGCAGGTGCGGGGAGCACCCTCGCTGAACTGGTGGTTTAGGAGGGCGATGTTGCCACTCTAGGGGACTATTGGGTTGTCAAGATGCTGTGCTGGTAGAGCCACCAATTGGATCCCATCCATATCGACGATGTGTCGCCGGTCCGTGCCGTGGGATCGGATGCTGAAACCTTGCTCTGTATCGTCGGGATGAATCAGCAGCGCCCAACCTCCATGTGTTTCCTCTTCAACCACCGCCCAGAGCTTTTCGCGGACTCTCGCTGACACGCAGCCGACGAACACCCCAGCAGCGGGCTCAATCATCCACCTGGTCAGCGCATGCCGGACGTTGGGTGGAACCGCCGTCAGGATCATGGTTGCGTGCCCCGCCATAGTCAACCCGTTTCCGAGAAGTCGCCATAGTTAACCCCAGCCTGAATCGCTCCTCTCTCTGGCGACCACAAGTAGACGATCCCGTCGTCGTCGGTCTCGTACGTGCCGCTACGAGGCTGGCCGTCAGGATCAAGGACATGCTGCACATCACCGACGATTCGACGGGTAAGTTGAAATGCTCGCATCTCCTTTCTCATGGCTCGCCTAACAGATCCAGGCGGGTCGCTCTTGTTTGCGGAAGCGAAGGCCAAAGGAACGGCTACCTCCAGTTTGTAGAGGTCGGCGATGTCGTAGACGAACGAGTACTGGGAGCCGGTGTGGATGAAACCTAGGGCGGGAGATGCTCCAATGGCGACGAGGGTCGAGTGGACAATCCCATAGAGAAGGTGGTTCGCAGTCGTAAGCGCTTGGTTGACCGGATCGGACTGCTCGAAGTCCTGCGGATTGTAGGCCCTCTTGAAAGGTATCCCGTAACGCTGCGACATCTTTCTGTATGCGTGCTTGACGCGGTGGCCTTCCATACCACGAAGCTGATCTATCGTCTTGTCCGCCACAAGCGACTCATCGGTGAAGCGAAGGCCATACAGTCGTCTGGACACCTCGGCGCGTGTCTTGTCGTCGGCCCACTGCTTGGCCTGCAGGTGCAACCACTTCGTAGTCAGCGAGTTGTGGGCAATGGCTCCATGAAAATGCGCGCCCGCTTCCCCTGACAGGACGATCACCCCACCGTCCTTGAGTATCTGTGAAGATGCCGGTTGTGTGATGGAGGTACCTGGGCCGAGGAAAACAGCGGCGATGGAAGCGGTTGGAACGTAGACCCGCTCGACACCTCGTGTCTCGGACCGGAACACAGCATGGACTCCGTTGTCGTCCCTTTCGACCCTTACCCTGTTGAGGTAGACGAACGAAAGCTGGTCGCTGACCCGTGGCAACATTGCCAACGTGGGGCGGTTGAGCTTCTGAGGCAGTTTCGGCATCGAGTTGCCCTACCTGGCCTTTGCAACCGTCAACAAACCGCACCCCCATGCCTTGGCTCTACCGACGCCACTCTCGATTGCGAGTCGCAGTATGTCTGCGTCGGCTATCTCCGCTATGCCATCCACTCTCGTCGAGTAGATGGGCAGGCTTGGGTCTACGGAATTTCGGCGCAATCGCTTGGCGGGCTGACCGATCAGCATGGGTGTGTCCAAAGACAACAGACCGATTCTCCTGGAGCGGGAATCCCACCATTCGGAGTGTTGTGCAAACGGAATCGGAGTTTGGTCGTTTCGCCCCCGTGCTCGGCTGCTTCTGACAGGATTCACCATCACCCTGTATCTGACGATTTGTCCATTCCTGAGCGATTCAAGATGGTTGTCGATGTTCTTGTGCTCGTATGAGGCATAGCGTTCAGGGAGGGAACTGAAATCGGGTTCCATGGACGACTGTAGCAGGAGCGTCGGAGATTCTTTTGGTTCGACGCGCCACAACACACCGAATTCCTGTCTAGCTTGCGCCGCGGGTGTGTGCGGGAACAACCCCATGATCCTCCGGTGTATCGACTGGAGATTGCGCATGTCGTTGCGGCACTGCTGGGACTTCGGGTTCAAGGTGAGCATTGACAACGTGGTCATGGGACCATTCCCAACGATTCGTACAGGCGTTCGACTCCTTGCTGACCTCGACCAGCGCAAGACGAAGCAGGCAGTTCAAGCGGTTTCCTGACGACATGCCGGTCTAGGTGGTACAGACGACGCGGATCGAAAGTGTTCGGCATGTCTTGACGGATGGACGCGTCCAGTGGGTTGGTGCCTGCTGGCGCGGTCGTCTCCATTTGCACCTGGACCGTACCTTCGGTGATAGTGTCGTTTTCATCACCTGCTGCCCGGAAATAGTCAACGTCACTGACATACGTTCTGTCTGGGTTTCTGAGCAGGCTGGCCTCACAGAACACCTCTTCGGCTGACTTTTCGGTCACACATATCGGTATGCGCTCAGCGGGAGTGCAGCTTCGACGACCCAAATAAAGGGGCCGTGCAGGTTTCAGCAACGCCGCAAACACGTCGTCTGCGGCGATTCCGCCATCTGGAGGTTCGTATACTGCTAGGAACGCTGCGTCTACGAGATACCTGCGGTTCGTGACGACTGGGTTCTTGAGTTGTCGTCCTGTCTCGGCTGCCAACGCGTAACGCCCGGCGGTGCCAACTGTGTGAAAGTCGTTGAGCAGGCTGCCGGGACGGTCAGTTCGCACGGCGAACGTAGCGCCGTCCGCGAGGTCGCCTATCGGGTCGAGACGTCGCCGGCCGAGGGCGTTGGCGATGATACCGACTGTCGCCGACAGGGTTGGTGTGGCATCTGTGGGTCGCTCGTATATTCCTGGTGCGGGCCCGCCCCAGGATTGAAGCGGTCCGGTGAGGAGCATGACAACCCCGGTCACGACACAGCCGCCTCAACCGCCTGTTCAACCGTGCCGATTAGAGAGCCGAAGTTGTCGATCTGGCTGCCGAGACCCGGTAGATGAGCGAGATCTGACGACGCGACGGCGTACCAGGCACCGATGATGTCGTCATCACCGTAGAAGGCATTGGTCGCAGCCGCGTGCTCACCCAGCCGGGCGACGCTCTCCGCCATGAACCCGCCGCGTTTCCCGCTTTCAACGGGTGCTTCAAAGGCACTCGCCAACGACACTGGACGGGCGGCGCGCAGCGTGACCGCGATGAACTCTGGGCGTGTATGAGCGTTCGCTGTGTTCTGTTTCCCGGTCGGCTCAGCGAGCATGAACGCCCTCACGAATGCGCTTGCCGCCTCGGCTGTCGCGACCGCGGACCCGTCGAACGACTCTGCGAGCAACCCCAGCCCTACCGTGGCGTGCCGGTAGAACACTCCAGACGTGAACTCGTTGACGTTGATGTGGCCTGCGCCGGTCTCGTCGGCCTCGTCTTGGACCTCGTCGTCAACCGCGGTGAAGTAGTCAAGGTCAGGTGACGATGCGTGAGTGGTGAACGCATGAGCGACCTGCAGCGCACCGTCGACGTTCGACCCCGGCAAATCAGCGAGCATCCTCCCGCACAAGGCGATCACTGTGTTCTGCCTATGGAAGCCACCAAGCAGTTCATCCTTGAGTGCTTTGTTCGGTTTGAACTCGTCGGCGAGGATCGCATCGCGGTGTTTGGCGACAACCGCCGCGATGTCTCGTGCTGCCTCGCTGGTCGTGAACGTCAACTGGTCGCCCTGCAGCTCCCCGTCTGTGCCCACAGCGTCGTCGCTGTCGTCGTCGGTGCTGTTGACGACCTTGAGTTTGATGCCGGCCATACCGAACAGAACCGTCACCGCCTTGACTGCGTCGCCGTCGTCGAATGCGAACCCGCCGGTGAGCGTTTCACGCACGGCTTGCGGCAACCGGCGGGTTCGCAGCGCTTTGCCCATCTCGGTGTTGTCTTCGAGCCACAGGCGGG
>JGIcombinedJ30088_10005043_pt1 | contig 11503 bp, 10 predicted proteins | sample PinacodermPK_FD_30088 | JGI IMG/M metagenome (IMG submission 30088) | reverse complement strand
CCGCATCGCCGCCGCTGTCCGACGGCGCGGCAGTTGCTTCCGGCTGCTGCGCCGAGGTGTCCGGGGCGCTGGTTGGGGTGGGGTCAGGCTCGTCGTCCGACGTACAGGCGGCCAGCGCCATGGTGAGGGCGATGATGCTCGTAAGGAGCACCAGCGCTTTGAGCACGCGATTGTTGATGGTCATCGGAATCCTCCCTTGTGCCTTGCCGGATGCACTGTCGTCCTGCTACTCCGACGGAGCGGGGGCGACGAATGTGATGGGTGCAGTTGCCAACGAGCCCATGCTGCCCTCAGCGCGGACGGTATACGTGCCAGGGGCGGAGCTGATGCGGTCCATCCTGAACCGTCCGCGTTGGGTTGATTCGAACGTTCCGTACGGGGATGCATCGACACCACCGACGGTGCCGGGGCCGTAGACGTCGGTGTGGAAGATGATGAGGACGGACTCGCCGGGCTGGAAGCCCCAGCCGGTGACGGTGAAGGTGCGCTCGGAGCCGAGGGTGTAGACGGCCTTATCGAGCGAGATGCCGGCGGCGGATACAGGCGCGGAGTCGCCGGGAGGGCCCTGAGCGCCGTCGGCGCCTGCGGGTCCTGCGGGGCCGGCAGGCCCGGCTGCTCCCTGTGGTCCCTGTTGTCCCGCGGGTCCTGCGGGGCCTGCCTGTCCCGCTTCGCCCTGGCATGCCGTAGCAACCAGTGCGACCGCGAGCATCAGAACGCAGATGACTGGAATCATTCGCATCGGAGTTCCTCCCTCTCATGCGCATTCGGGGTCAGCCGGACAGCCACCGCCGCCGCCATTCACCCGCCCGGCATAACCTCCCGTCATGCCGGAGCGCGGCGCATTGTAGATAGGCGTAAAGCGCCTGTCAAATGAACAGATATATATAGAATCAGTACGCTAGCACGCTGTTTTTCAGCGAATTCCAGCAAACCACAACCAGACGTCTTGCCGTCTCACTGTCCTCTAAAGAAGCCACCAGCAGGGAGCGTATATCCTGTTCAGAGCACGCTTGTGCACCGGAAATTGCTCTGATGTCCACCCTCACGAATGAGTTCGGCCAACCCATCGGGCCTGTCATACCCGGGTGGACACCGCCTGCGCGTCCTGTCCGCACGACGATGCAGGGGGCATATTGCACGGTGGAGCCGTTCGACATAGACGCGCACCTGGCGGAGCTGTTCGAGGCGTTGTCGGCGATCGAAGCGGACTGGACGTACCTGCCGTACGGCCCGTTCGACGACATCGCCGCGTTCCGGGAGTGGGCGCAGGCGAGGTGCCTCGGCGACGATCCGCTGTTCTACACCGTGCGCGACAACGAGACCGGTAAGGCCGGCGGCGTGGCCAGCTACCTCCGCATCACGCCCGCTTCCGGCACCATCGAGGTGGGGCATATCCACCTCGGCCCGGCGCTCAAAGGCAGCCGGACGGCGACCGAGGCGATGTTCCTGATGATGGAGTACGCCTTCTCGCTGGGGTACCGGCGGTACGAGTGGAAGTGCAACGCGTTGAACGAACCCTCTCGGAACGCTGCGCTCAGACTGGGGTTCGTGTTCGAGGGCAGGTGGCGGCAGGCGACCGTCAACAAGGGGCGTAACCGGGATACGGACTGGTTCTCGATCATCGACGCCGACTGGCCCCACCTGCGGGAGGGGTTCAGGCGGTGGCTCGACCCGGCCAATTTCGACGACGACGGGCGTCAGCGGCGCCGGTTGCAGGAGTGCGTGGCGTCCGGGGGTTAGGCATACCCCATCCGAGGGCACCCACAAGGGATGCCCCTACACCAGGCTGGCCCAATCCCGGCCCCGCACCACCCCCACAGTACCCTCACCCTAACTCTCTCCCCTTGTAGGGAGAGGGGATACACCCGCTGCCGTTATAACTGGTGTAATCTTGCGCCGGAACCCCATGCGGGGAGGGTGCGGGTATGCATTTCGACCTGACGGGCAGAGTCGCCGTCGTTACCGGCGGGAGCCAGGGCATCGGGCGCGGGATCGCGCTGACGCTGGCGGAGCACGGGGCGGACGTCGCCATCGTGGCTCGCGTGCCGGAGGCGGTCATGGGCGGCACGGAGCGCATCCACCGTCCCGTCGAGCCGGTCGTGCAGGAGATCGAAGCGCTGGGCCGCAAGGGGATGGGCGTGCTCGCCGACGTGCGGGACTCGGAGCAGGTGCAGGGCATGGCGGCGCAGATCACCGAGGCGTTCGGCCGCGTCGATATCCTTGTGAACAACGCGGGCGCGACATGGGGCGAGACGTTCAAGATGGCCCCGCTGCTGGAGCTGACGCCGCGCGACTTCCAGGAGTGCCTGCGACTGAACCTGGTGAGCCAGTTCCTGTGCAGCAGCGCGTTCGCGGCGGGGATGGTGGAGCGCGGCGAGGGGTGCATCATCAACCTGGCGTCGATCTCCGGGCAGGGGCCGAGCCCCGGCAACGGCGCGTACGGCGCGTCGAAGGCGGGCGTGCTTTCGCTCACGCAGACGATGGCCGTCGAGTGGGCGCCCGTGCGCGTGAACGCCATCGCGCCCGGCAGCGTGGACCATTCCGACCGCGCAGCCGTCCACCCATACGCACGGGGCCGCGCGCCAGTCGCACAGACGACCGCGGTGGGGCGCGGCGGCACGGTGGAGGACATCGCCGCCGCTGCGTTGTACCTTGCGTCCGACGAGGCGTCGTACGTCACGGGGACGGTTATCAACGTGAACGGCGGGCGGCAGCCCGGATAGGACAGTCCCTGAACAGGAAAGGGGAGCGAAAGGAGCAGCCATGACGACCGAGGTAAAGACGCTGGTGGTGGACGCGGACGCGCACGTCGTGGAGTCGCCCCGTACGTGGGACTTCCTGGACGCGGACGAGGAGAAGTACCGCCCCGCGCTGTTCAGTTCGCCCGACCGTCCGCAGAGCGAGTTCTGGGTGATAGACGGCAAGCCTCGCGGCACGAAGCTGCCCACGCTCGCGGAGAAGCAGCTGGAGGAGCTGTCGAAGCGCTCCGGCTACAACGTCGTGACCGCCGTCGCCGCTCGCGAGATGGACGACGTGCAGCTGCGGCTGAACCACATGGACGAGCTCGGCGTCGACGTACAGGTGCTCCACAACACGCTCTGGATCACGAACATCGCCGAGCGCCCGGACACGGAGGCTGCGCTCACGCGGTGCTGGAACCGCTGGATGGCGGACGCCTACCACAAGGGGCAGGGCCGCCTCCGCTGGTCGTGCGTGCTGCCGACGATGACGATGTCTGAGGCCATCGTGCAGATGCGCTACTGCAAGGAGAACGGGGCGGTCGCGGTCTGTCTGCGGGCGCACGAGGCGAACCGTCACCTGGTCGACCCGTACTTCTACCCGCTGTACGAGGAGGCGCAGCGCCTCGACCTCGCGATCGTCGTTCACGTCTCGAACGCTGACGCGTGGCTGTCGGATCGGCTGAAGTCGTCGTACGACATGGGGTCGAGCTTCTCGAACCTGCGGGTGCCGACGGTGACGAGTTGCCACGAGTACATCATGAGCGAGGTGCCGACGCTGTTCCCGGAGCTGCGCTGGGGGTTCATCGAGGTGAGCGCGCAGTGGGTGCCGTGGCTGGTGAAGGAGGCGCGCCGCCGCGCGCGCAAGCTGAGCCGCGACGTGCCGTACGACATCTTCCCGGAGTACCGCATCTACGCCGCGTGCGAGACCGACGACGACCTGCCGTTCATCCTGAAGTACGCGGGCCCGGACAACATCGTCATCGGGACGGACTACGGCCACACGGACATCTCGAGCGAGACGGACGCGATCGGCATCTTCCGCTCTACCGACTACGACATCACCGAGGAAGAGAAGATCAAGATCCTCTCGGACAACCCGCGCAGGCTGTACGCGTTGTAGGGGGCTCGAATCACGCTCTCGGCTCCGCGTGCAGGCAGGTAAGCGATGGAAGTTCTGAACAGGATCGGAGTGTGGTCGGCAGCGAGATTGTCCCTTGCCGGAGGCGTAGTCCTCGGGTTGATCGCCGGGATCATCTATTCCTTCGGCGGCGCCATCATCGACATACTCGTCAGTGCAGGGTGGGTAACTACGGACGAAACGCCCGGGCTGAGCTCCGGGACGGCACTTGCCTTTGGCGCTCTACTTGGAATGCCGGTTATCGGCGGAGTTGCGGGGCTCGTGACGGGAGCATTCGGAGCCTGGCTGTACAACTCGGTGGCCAGCCGAGTTGGAGGCGTCAAGATCGATCTCCAACGATAAGCTCCGCCCTTCAAGGGTGAGGGGATTCGGTTCACTCTCCAGCAGCGCCGCTCTCGAACATCTGCGTGACCGTGGTGTCGTCGAGGCCGATGACCTCGGAGAGGACGTAGCGCGTGCCCTCGCCGTATTCGGGGGCGGATGCTGACGGGAAGTATGGCTCCGCGTCGCTCAGGATGAACGGCGCACTCTCCACGACCCCACCGTCCGGGAAGCGTCGGTAGAAGCCGCGGCTGGCCATCTGTGGGTCGTCGTCGATGAGCTGTCCGGCGTGCAGCACCGGGCTCGCGGCGACGCCTGCGGCCTGCAGGGCCTCCGCCGCGTCTTGTGGGCCGTGCTGCGTTGTCCACGCCTCGATGGCCTCGTCGATCTCGTCGTGGCGGGCCATGCGTCGGGGGGCGTCGGCGAAGCGGTCGTCGTCGGCCCAGGCGTCGCGTCCGATGAGGCGGCAGAGCGCGGCCCACTCGTCGTTCGAGGCGACGGTGAGCGCGCACCACTGGTCGTCGCCGTCGCAGCGGTAGACGCCCTGCGGCGCGAGGTGGCGCGAGCGGCTGCCGGTGCGCGCGGGCTCCTCGCCGTTCGCCTCGTACTCCAGCAGCGCGGGGCCGAGGAAGTTGATGGTCGATTCGAGCTGGCGGAGTTCGATGTGCTCTCCCTGTCCGGTGACGTTGCGCCGGTGGAGCGCGGCGAGCAGCGCGACGAGCGCGTGGCCCGCGTTGCACGTCGTGTCCGCGTAGGCGAAGCCGACGTCCGTGATGTCGCGGTGGGAGTAGCCGATGAGGCCGTCGAGCGCGGCGCGCGCCTGGAAGTAGGAGCCCAGCCCCTTGTAGAGGCGGTGTGGGCCGGTCTTGCCGAGGGCGGGCATGCTGAGGGTGATGATGCGCGGGTTGATCTCGGCGAGGCGCTCCGGCGTGAAGCCCCAGTTCGGCAGCACGTCAGGCCCGAAGTTGTCGACGACGATGTCGCTGCGCTCAACGAGCCGCACGATAGCGTCGCGCGCCTCCTGGAAGCTCATGTCGAGCGCGAGGGAGCGCTTGCCGACGTTCAGGTTGTTGAAGCTGACGACAGAGTCCGGGCTCATGTTGCCGCGGTTGAGCGCAGCGCCTTTCTTGAAGCGCTCGATCTTGATGACCTCCGCTCCGTAGGCGGCGAGCCACTTCGTGTGGAGCGGCCCAGCGATGACCCATGTGAAGTCGCAGATGCGGAGGCCTTCGAGGGGAGGGACGCTGGATTCTCGCTTTCGCGGGAATGACGGAGAAGGAGGCGGGAATGAGAGGGATGGTCGTAGGGAGAGGGGGCCAGACCCCTCGCCGAGGGCGGGCGCGGGCGCGCCTTCGCGGAGGCCGCCGGCGAAGCGGTAGGGCGGGCCCGCGTCGGTGAGGGTTGTGCCGTCGTGGGGGGTGGATTCCCGCTTTCGCGGGAATGACGGGACAGGAAGGGCGATCTTGCGGAAGAAGCCTTCGTCCGCGAGCTGGGGGTCGGTGGTGAGCTCGCCGACGCTGTTGAACGCCATGAGCATGATGCCGCGGTCCTGCGCCTCGTGCATGAGCGTGCGGGCGTCCATCGTACGGAAGAAGCGGTCGAGGAGGGGTTCCAGTTCGGCTAGGCCTGCCGTCCGCGCTGCAGGGTCGAGCCAGCGCTCGTCCCGGAGCCCCTCGCTGTGTCCGTGGGATTCGAGCCAGTCGAGCAGCAGGGGCCACTCGCGGTCGGAGCTCTGGCTGAGCAGTTGGAAGCGGACGAGGCCGGGGTTGCACTCCCAGATGCGGCGGTAGCGCTTGCCGCTGGAGCCCTGGCCGTGTCCCGCGCGCTTGATGAGCGTCTTGTGCGTCACGTACATCGGCATGACGTCGTACTGCATGAGCGCGATGCCTTCCTGTAGCGACACATCCACGAAGCCGCCTTCGCCGGTGGCGTCGCGGCGCGCGAGCGCGAGCAGGATGCCCGCCGCAGCGTGGGCCGAGGTCTGGTGGTGCGCGAAGCCCTCGCCCATGCTGTTCGGCGGGTCCTCCGGGAAGCCCATGCGGTACATCAGGCTGCCCGCCGCCTGCGCGACGAGGTCGGACGACTTCCAGTGCGCGCGGGGGCCGCTCGCACCGAAGCCGGTGATGCGCGCGTGGAGCAGGCCGGGATTGACGGCCCGCAGCGCATCGTGGTCGAGCGATGGGGACGACTCGTCCTCGATGAGCACGTCCGCTGACTCGACGAGCCGCTCGAACGTGTCATAGCCCTCGGGGGTCTCGCGGTCGAGCACGACGCTCTTCCTGCCACGGTGGAAGTGGAGGAAATGGAGGCTGACGGAGGGGTCAGAGTGCATGAGCGGCGGGAGGCGGCGCTCCTCGGAGCCGCCGGGGGGTTCGACGTCGAACACATCGGCCCCGAGATCGGCGAGGAGTTTGGCGCAGTACGCGCCTCGTTCGCCCGTCAGGGCTATGACGCGGATGCCGTCGAGCGAGGGCACGAGAGCATCACCTGCGCTAGCCCGTGCTCAGCATGAGCACCCAGCTGGGGACGGCGTCGAAGCCGAGCGCCACGAGGCAGTTCTCCAGCCCCGGCACCTGGCGCTCGCCCGCGCGTCCCATCACCTGCATCGCGCCCTCGCGGACGTGGCCCATGCCGTGCAGCCGACCCTCGCCCTGGCTTCCGCCGAACGTCGTCACCGGCAGCGCGCCGCCGGGCCCGATGCGCCCGTTCCTCGTGAACTCGTGCGCCTCGCCCTTGCCCGCGAACCCCAGCTCCTCCAGCCATTTCCAGACCACGGGGCTGAAGCCGTCGTAGAGCTGCGCGGCCTGCACGGCCTCACGGCCGATGCCTGAGGCCTCGAAGATGGCGTCGCCGCGTTCGCGAGTGCTCACGAACCCCGATATGTACGCGGGTTTGTGGGGCAGGGCAGTGGCCCGGTCGGCGGTCGTCAGTACGACGGCGCCCGCGCCGGTCACGGGGATGTCGTAGTCGTAGAGGCACATCGGCTCGTAGACCCATCGCGACGAGAGGTAGTCGTCGAGCGAGAGCGGCTTGCCGCGCCAGTAGGCGTAGGGGTTCAGTTGCGCGTGCTCGCGCAGCGCGCTGACGACGTCGAACAGCTCCTCGCGGGTTGCGCCGTAGTCGTGCATATAGCGCTGGAGCCACAGCGCCATCGCGCCGATGCCGACGCCATAGGGCGCGGTGTACTGCTCCGGCCCACCCGACGCCGACGACTCGGAGGCCGCGTAGCGCACGCCGGGGCGCTCGTACATCGCGCGGAGGCAGAGCACGTAATTCGCCGTTCCGGTGACGAGCGACTGTATCGCCGCCGCGACGGCATCCCCGACGACGCCCCGGTTGAAGTCGGACGCCCAGCGCAGGTTCAGACCGAGTGCGCTCCCCATGTAGCGCTCACTGATCTCGTCGACGCCGTCCCAGTGGAACGCAGAGGCGTTGGGCGCCTTCGGCGTGCCGGCGTAACCGTCGATGTCGGCAGGCGTCAGTCCAGCATCGGCGATAGCGTTCACCGCCGCTTCCATCGCAACGTTCGGCAGGCTGCGCCCGGATTTGCGCTCCATCTGCGTATAGCCGACGCCGACGATGGCGGTCTTATTGCGGAGCGCGGGGTCCATCAGGCGCCTCCCTCGGGGCGGAACTGCGGCACGGCGACGCCGTCGCCACGGTCCTCGAATGCGACCTCGACCCGCATCCCGATGCTGGCCTCGTCCGGCGTGCAGTCGATGAGGTTCGTGGTGAGGCGGAGGCCGGACTGCTCGTCGAGTTCGACCTGCGCGACGAGGTAGGGCGGGTCGAAGCCGCGCATGTAGCTCTCGTGCATGGTGGCGTAGGAGTAGACCGTGCCGCGTCCGCTCATTGCCACCCATCGCAGTTCGCCGAGGCAGCGCGTGCAGGTGGGGCGGGGCGGGAAGACGTAGCGGGCGCAGGCGTCGCAGTACGGCAACTCAAGCGCGTGCCGCGCTGCGGCGTCCCAGTAGGGCTGCGACTCCGGGTCGGGGATGGGGATGGGGCGGGCGTTCGTGGTCATCGTCCGCCTACAGCCCGTAGAACGCCTTGGGGTTGTCGTACAGGATCTTGTCGACCGTGGACTGCGGGATGTCGCCGTTGTCGGCGCGCTGCTGCAGGAGCTTCTGGAACTCCAGCTCCTTGGACTGGTCCTGGTGGGTATAGTCCGAGCCCGCTAGCAGGTTGTCTTCACTGATGTAGCGCAGCGCGTAGGGCAGGTCCTCGTCTATCTGCACGGTCACGTAGATGCGGTTGGCCTTGAAGATGTCATCCGCGAGAGTGAACGACGGGTCGGAGCCGATGTTCGACTCCTGGCTGCGGGCGAGCCTGCGGCGCAGGTCGTAGTCGACGAACGGCACCCACGAGACGCCGGACTCGATGCAGCCGAACCGCAGTTTCGGGAACCTGTCAGGCACCCGGTGGAGGATGAGCGAGTAGATTCCGTGGATGGCGGGCATCCGCAGCTTGATGAACGCCCCGTAGGAGAGCTCCCGCGCGGGCGTGTAGTCCGGTGTCCCGGAGCCGAGGTGGAAGCAGATGGGCATGTCCAGCCGCTCGGCCTCCTCGTACAGCGGGAAGTAGTACGGGTCGGCGCTCCACTTGTCGGCTTCGAGGTCGCCCTTCTTCAGCACACCGCACGCGCCGTTGTCCTTCGCGAAGCGCAGCTCCTCGAGCGCGGCGTCCATGCTCCGCGCCGGAGGCACGCATACCCAGCGCAGCCGCCCGTGCGACTGCGCGCAGCGGTCGGCCAGCCAGCGGTTGTAGCTGCGGGTGATGGCGAGCTCCGTCTCCGCCGAGTCCGACGGCTCCACGAGGAAGAGCGACGGGTAGATGACCTGCGTCTGCGTGCCGAGTTCGTCCATGTGGCGCAGGCGCGTTGGCACGTCCAGCAACTCGCGGGCCTCGAGCGGCGTGCCGCTCTTGCCGTCGTCGCGGATGCGGCGATGCTTGCGCTTGCCGTTGACGAGCCAGTAGCGCACGGGCGGACGGTTCGGGTCCGGGTTGGACGGGTACTGCGTTGTGGGCTTGTACGCCTCGTCCTCAGGAGCGATGAAGTCCCACGTGTCGTCGGTCTCGTCGACGTGCGTGTCGCTGTCTATGACTCGGAACTGCTCCGCCATGGCGCGCCTCCCCCGTACGGTGGGGCGCAGTATAGCCTGCGCCCCTGTCCTCGTCATGCCTGTGCAGACAGGTAGAATGACAGAGGGCCATTGCCCACACACCTGGGGTTGGATGATGCGTGATTACCCAGTGGAACTGGAAGAAGACGACGGCAGCACCCTGGTAACCGCGCCCGACTTCCCGGAACTCACCACGTTTGGGGAAGACAGGGACGATGCGCTCATGCGCGCGGTGGATGCGCTCCAAGAGGCCATCGCGGCCCGGTTGCACGGCGGGCGCGACATCCCCGAGCCCTCGCAGGGCGAGGTGCGAGTGGTGCTGCCAACTCGGAACCACTAGTAGGTGCTGGTGCAATCGTATCCCTGACCGGGCGACCAAACCGCTCACGCGCCCCTCCCGGTGCGGTATCCTATGAGGCGCAAGGAACCCCCGTTATTCGAACGGCGTCCGCCACTGCGGGCGCCGACGCATGTACAGCACTGGACGGCACATGACGGAAACAGCCCAGTCCCACCTCCGCAATATCGCTATCGTCGCCCACGTCGACCACGGCAAGACCAGCCTCGTCGACGCGATGCTGCGCTACAGCCGCGTCTTCCGGCCGGACCAGCAGGTAGACGAGCTCATCATGGACTCGGACCCGCAGGAGCGGGAGCGCGGCATCACGATCCTGGCGAAGAACACCGGCATCCGGTACGGCGACGTTACTATCAACATCATCGACACGCCGGGCCATGCCGACTTCAGCGGCGAGGTCGAGCGCGTCGTGAACATGGCCGACGGCTGCCTGCTCGTCGTTGACGCGGTCGAGGGACCGATGCCGCAGACGCGCTATGTCCTGCGCATCGCGCTCAAGCAGGGGCTGCGGCCTATCCTCGTCATCAACAAGATCGACCGGCCGACGGCCGACGCTTCAGCCGCCCTGTCGGCGGTACAGGACTTGTTCCTGGAACTCGCGACGGACCCCGACCAGCTCGACTTCCCGGTGCTGTACACGTCGGCGCGCAACCAGTACGCGCTCGACGATGAGACCGATACGCCGAAGGACATGGGGCCGCTGTTCGACGCCATCGTCGAGCGCGTGCCTGCTCCCGTTGCCGACCCGGACGCGCCGCTGCAGATGCTCGTGGCCGCGCTGGACTACGACAATCACCTTGGCCAGATCGCGGTCGGGCGCGTCTCGCGCGGGCGTATCGCGAAGGACGAGCAGGTCGTGCTGCTGGGCCAGGACGACAGCGCATCCCCGTACCGTGTGGAGCGGCTGTTCACCTTCCGCGACCTCGCTCGGCACCCGATCGAGTCGGCGTCCGCCGGTGAGATCGTGGCGCTGTCCGGCCTGCGCGGCGTCCGCATCGGCGACACGGTTGCATCGCCTGCCGCGCCGGAGCCACTAGAGCGCATGAAGGTGGAAGACCCCACGGTGCGGATGACGTTCAGCGTCAACACGTCGCCGTTCTCGGGGCGGGAGGGCCAGTACGCGACCTCCCGCATGCTGTGGGACCGGCTACAGCGCGAATTGCAGACGAACGTGGCGTTGCGCGTGGAGCGCACCGACAGCGCGGACGAGTTCCTCGTGAGCGGTCGCGGCGAGCTCCACCTGTCCGTCCTCATCGAGAAGATGCGGCGCGAGGGCATCGAGTTCCAGGTGTCCCGTCCCGAGGCCGTCACGAGCGTCATCGGCGGGAAGTTGCACGAGCCCTACGAGCTGCTCTTCGTCGAGACGCGCGACGACTACATCGGGCCCGTCACGCAGGAGCTGTCGTCGCGCCTGGCGCAGATGATGGACATGCAGAGCGACGGCTCAGGCAACGTGCGCCTGGAGTTCCGGCTCCCGACGCGCGGTCTCATCGGGTTCCAGAGCTTCTTCATGCGGGCCAGCCGAGGCAACGGCCAGATGAGCACGGAGTTCAGTGGCCTGGAGCCGGTCACCGGCGAGGTGAAGGCTGCGCGCGCCGGTGCGGTGGTCTCCGCCGAGAGCGGCGTCGCCGTCACCTACGGCCTGCAGAACGCGCAGGAGCGCGGCGAGACGTTCGTGGAGCCGCAAACGCCGGTCTACCAGGGCATGATCGTGGGACGGCACAACCGTGAGCGCGACATGGACCTGAACGTCTGCAAGGAGCGCAAGATGACCAACATGCGCTCCGCGACGCAGGAGATCGTCGAGCGGCTCGCGCCCGCC
>JGIcombinedJ30088_10005040_pt1 | contig 11505 bp, 7 predicted proteins | sample PinacodermPK_FD_30088 | JGI IMG/M metagenome (IMG submission 30088) | reverse complement strand
AACCCGCGTAGACTCGGCGCAACCGGTTGCCGGCGACTCACCCCGGTCGACCATCCAGAATGCGCCCGGGCTCGCGCATGTTGAGCAAACTCTGCGAAAGAAACAGACAAACCCCGATGCCGAACAACAGCACCCCACAACCCGATCCACCCGCCACGACCCGGTCGACGGTATCGACACCTCCTAAAGGCCGTGTGGATGGGTGTCCATCCTCCTGTTGTCGGGTTGTCCCGAGTGGACCTTGTGGNGCATCTAGCAACGACGATCAGTGGTCACGCGCGTGGTTTTGTTGCTACTGTGGGTTCGAGTGTTGGTCGGTCGCCCACATACAGGGTCAACTTCCACACTGATCCCCCGGTCCCTCAACTAAATGTCAGCACCGATTCTGNAGGATCTCTCGCGTTCAGGCACGGACTCTCACCCCACCGACTCCGACNTCAAACGCGAAGAGCCGGTTTCCTGAGAACCACCGATCCTCTCACCCATTTGTGGAACCGTGTCAAGCGGCGGGGTCGTCGTTGTTGTTACGACACGCCTGCGGTTGGTCCGGCGTAAGCGGTTAGCTAACTGCGGGTGATGGCACCTAATAGTTGGGGGACTGCGTCGCCGGTNAGGTCGGCTATTGGAGAGGGGAACACACCGAACACGACAGTGAGAGCTAACGCGACTCCGATAGCTAGCCCTGCAGCCGGGTGGACTGGTTCAACTGGCTCAGCATCGGTTGCCGAGCCCAAATAAACCGACAACACAATACGCAGATAAAGAAATGCGGAAACTACCGCAGCAACCATCGCCACAATCGCTAACCAAAATGAACGGGCATCAACCGCCGCTCCAATGATCGCAAACTTCGCCACGAAACCCGAAGTCAACGGAACTCCCGCCTGAGCCAACAGAAAAACCGTCAATGCCAAAGCCAAAGCCGGACGGTGAGTCGCCAATCCGTTGAGATCATCTAGGCTAGTTCTTCGGTCGCCCCGACCCGACACAACCGTAAGCACTCCAAAACTCCCGATCACCATGAATGCGTAAGCCGCAACATAAAACACGACCGCCGCGGTACCTCGGCTAGTTGCCGCTTGCACACCGACCAAAATAAAACCCGCGTGAGAAATTGACGAGTATGCCAACATGCGTTTTGCGTCACGTTGCACGATGGCCAACACCGAACCTACTAGCAGTGTGAGTACCGCTAGACCAAAAATTGCTGGCTGCCAATCCGCACGGTAATCGGCGAAAGTTACCACAAAAACTCGGACAATAGCCGCAAACGCTGCTGCCTNTACCACAGATGCCATAAACGCAACAACCGGTGTAGGTGCGCCTTGATAAACATCAGGGGTCCAACCATGAAACGGCACCGCGGCTACTTTGAAACCGAGCCCCACCAAAAGCATCGCCAAACCAGCAAGCAACATGGCATCTTCTAAGAACACTACTGAACTCATATAAGTACTGATCTCGGCCAAACTCATCGAACCGGTTGCTCCNTAAACCAAAGCAATGCCATACAACAAAAAAGCTGAAGAAAAGGCTCCGAGAATNAAATATTTGAGACCAGCTTCTAANGATTCGTTGCGACTCAAATGCAACGCAGTCATAACGTAAATCGCTATCGACAATGTTTCCAGAGCAAGAAACAACACAATCAGGTCGCCAGCCCCAGCCATTACCAAACCTCCAGCGGCCGATAACATCATCAACACAAACATCTCCGGGCCAGCAATGCCCTCGCGGCGCAAATACTCATCAAACAACAACGCACACAACACCACGGCCAGCACGATTACCGCCGACATAACTAAACTGAAGCCATCAAAGGAAAACTGGTCTCCGATAGCGAGAACTGGACCGCTTGGTCGCCAATAATCATTCCACAGCACCACGATTGCAACAAAGGCCACCAACGCGGTACCTGCGGTAAACATCGCGTCAAAACCAACACGCAAGACACGCACCAACAGCGCGGCAACACCCAGCAACAGCACACCCGTCNCCACNGCACCAAAAGCACCGAGGTTTGCGCGGATGCTAGGAAACAGAAAGTCGTCACCCACCAAACCAGCAACAAGCCACGCCACCGCAACTGTTAGCGGACCCAAAGCAACAGTCGCGTAGCGTTCAATCTTTTCAGGCAAACGGCTAATCACCGAACGGAACATGATGAGCAACAAAGCCCCGGTAGCCAAAATAATCAGTGGGCTTAGACCCGCCCATGAATACCGTGGAGCAACCACATTAGGTGCAACCTGGGCAAATACTAGATGCATTATGGACCACCGTCACCTTCATTTGAGGTTTGGTTGCTCTCAACTACGACAACGTTCGCGGTGGGTTCAGAAAAGTTTTCAACGTGAAGTTCAACGTGAGCAATCAAAGCATCCACCGCCGGTTCCATCCGTTCAATGACCGGTTTGGGATAAACACCAAGAAAAATAATCCCCACAACAAACGGGGCCAACAACAAACCTTCCCGCAGTTTCAAGTCGCTCATTTGCGCGTAGCGCTCAGCAACCGCACCGTGAAACACTCGTTGATAAGCCCACAACAGATACAGCGCAGCCAGAATAACCCCGGTCGCCGCTACCACCGCCCACCAGCGATGCGCCGCGAAAGCACCAAGCAAGGTTAGAAACTCCCCGACGAAACCATTCAATCCAGGCAAGCCGAGTGAGGACAAAGCAACCAAAAGGAAAACGCCCGCTAAAACGGGTGCCGGCTTTTGCAACCCGCCCATCTCTGAAATAATTCGGGTTTGACTGCGGTCGTAAAGCATCGCAACCAACAAAAACAAAGCGCCAGTCGACAAGCCGTGGTTCACCATCTGCAAAATGGCACCTTCAAGCCCCTCGGTGTTAAGAGCGAACGCCCCAATCACAATAAAACCGAGATGCGCCACCGAAGAATAGGCAACCAAACGCTTCAAATCGCGTTGCATTGTTGCCGCAATCGCACCATAAATGATGCCGATAGTTCCCAACGTCACCAACGCCGGGGCGAACCAAACAGCAGCTTCTGGGAACAGAAAGATACCAAAGCGCAGAAACCCGTAAGTACCGAGTTTCAACATTATCGCAGCCAAGATCACCGAACCCGCCGTGGGTGCGTTGGTGTGTGCATCAGGCAACCAAGTGTGCAACGGGAATAACGGAACTTTAACAGCGAAGGCCAACGCGAACGACAGAAAGATCCAGCGAGCGGTGGACTTAGCGATCTCTTGTGAGTTGGCTAGTTCCACAAGATCAAAAGTGAGCACACCGGTTTCGGCTTGGTTGAGAAAAGCCAAAGCCAAAATACCAACTAGCATCAACGCCGAACCAAACATCGTGAAGATAAAGAACTTGGTCGCCGCGTATGCTCGCTGCCCATGACCCCACTTGCCAATGAGGAAATACATTGGCACCAAAACGATCTCAAAAAACGTGAAGAAGGCAAAAAGGTCAAGCGCCAAAAAGACACCCATGCAACCCGCTTCTAAGACCAACAGCCAGGCGTAATACGCTTTAGGACCGTGTTCGGCATTTATGCCGATGATTGTCAACGGAAAAATGATGCCGGTCAGAACCACCAGCCACAAAGAAATACCATCAACGCCGAGCGACCAAGAAATGCCGAGGCTTTCGATCCAAGTTTGGTGATCTTTGAATTGAAATTGAGCAGCCGAGGTTGTTTGAAATGCGGTGAGCACCCATATCGACATCGCACCAGTTGCGGCACTAAACAAAAAGGCGACTTGTTTGAAATGATCTGGANGGTTATTTGGCAAGAACAACAGCAGCAAAGCACCGATAGCCGGAGTGATGATAAGCGCAGAAAGTACCGGAAAACTAGGCGCAGAAGTAACCGCGATAAAGTCAAGAGAGGAAAGCGTCAGCATCACCAACTCGCTCTCGACAGGAACCACACGAAAAGCACCACGGCACCAACAGCAACCATTAATGCATAAGAACGAACCAAACCAGTTTGCACTCGTCTCAGGGCATTACCACCCAACCGCACCCACCGACCAACACCGTTGACTGTGCCATCAACCACTTTTGAGTCGAAATGAGCTAGCGCCTTGAAACTCTGTTTACCTGGCCCACCCATAAAATCCGTGATCGATTCGTCAATAAACCAGCCACGAGCGAACAACGGTAGTTCAATTCGTTCGGCCCAATAGCCAACCCGCCCACCGTCAACAACACGACGGGCGGCTCGCAAATACACCGCCGCGGCCAAAACGATGCCACCGGTTGCACCGAGAACGGCCACGATACCCAACGCCCATTTCACCGCACCGCTAGAGGTAAGGTGCGCTTCGTTGTTATACAGAGAAGGTTCAAGCCAATGGCCCAAAAAATGCAGGTCACTGCTAAACGGAAGGTTCATTATCCCCACAATCGCAGATCCAGCAGCTAACACAATTAATGGAACGGTCATCAACCAAGGAGATTCGTGTGGATGATGTTCGCGGCGGGTTTGTAAAGCCGTGCCGAAATCGGNTTCGTCTAGTTCACCTAAGTCTGGGGTATCAAATATTGAAGGAGCGACGCTTTGTTTGGCATCTTGCGCGGCAAGCAACACNTGTTCTTGTGCGCCTTGCGCGGCCATGAACATTCGTTGCGCTTGTGCATACGCTTCAATAGCAGCGGCCGCCGCAGTCTCGGCGGATGCAAGGGTGCTTTGCGCCCGCTCGAGGTTCTTGGTAGCCCTAGCAACGGCTCGCTCGTCCGTGGTGTCGGCCTGCTCTAGTTCAACACTTCGCATAGCGCTTTTGCTTTGTGCAGTGACAAGCCGTTCAGTAGCTTTAGTGTTGGCTACTTCAGCCGCGTCAAGTTGCGTTTGTGAGGTCTCAACGGCTGCGGCGACCTCAGCTATACGAGTTGCCCACGCTTGGGTGATTTCTTCGGGCCGTGTATCTGCGTAGCGGTATCTGCCGAAGAAAGTCAAAAATACTTGACGGCTCATGTAAACGGCAGTGAGAATCGCGGTCAGCAACCCGATCAACCACAAGATCACATTTGTTTCCCAAGCGAATGCAAGAATCTCNTCTTTAGACCAGAAACCTGAAAACGGCGGTACCCCAGCAATAGCTAGCCAGCCGACAATGAACGCAGTAGACGTGACCGGCAAAAGTTTTCTCAAGCCTCCGTAATGACGCATGTCCTGATCGTTGTTCATCTGGTGAATCACCGAACCTGAACCCAAAAACAGCAGCGCCTTGAAGAACGCATGCGTGATCATNTGAAAGATTGCAGCAACATAAGCACCCGAACCGACCGCGAGGAACATATAACCAAGTTGGCTGACCGTTGAATAGGCCAAAACTTTTTTGATGTCGTTTTGGGCTAGCGCGATGGTTGCTGCCAACAAGGCGGTGAGCGCGCCAACCCAAGCGATCAGCGTGGGTGCCCACTGTGCAGACACTGCAATTATCGGATTAACTCTGATCAGTAAGTAGACACCAGAGGTGACCATTGTGGCGGCATGGATCAGCGCCGACACTGGCGTTGGCCCGGCCATGGCGTCGGGTAACCAGACAAATAGTGGTATCTGAGCTGATTTACCGATCGCCCCAATCAGTAACAGCACCGTAATCGCAGTGGCTGTTGATTGTGCTAGAGAACCAGCATTGTCAAGCAAATAGGTGTATTGGATCGAACCCAAAGTCGTAAATGCGAGAAACATTGCGACCATAAAACCCCAATCACCGATGCGGTTGGTGACAAAGGCTTTCTTGCCCGCCGAGGCGTTGCGCTCGTCGCTGAACCAGAATGATATCAAAAGGTAGGAACAAAGACCAACACCTTCCCAACCCAAAAAAGTCAAAAGCATGTTGTCGCCAAGCACCAGTACCAGCATCGAGAAGGCAAACAAATTCAAATACATGAAGAACTTAGGAAAATCTGNATCGTTATGCATGTACCCGATTGAGTAAAGATGTATCAACGTGCCGATACCGGTGATAAACAAGGTCATCGTCACCGANAACGGGTCTACGAGGAAACCCACATCAACAGAAAAGTCGCCAGCCGGAACCCACTCAAACAACGTTTGCACAAAACGGCGATCTTCAACGGNTTGGTTTTGNAAACCGAGAAATACCAAAAAGGAAGCCACGAACGACCCAGCCATCGCAATGCTTCCCAACCAACCGGCGCGAGGNTCACCAAGCCTCCGACCAANTAGGAGCAACGACACGAATCCGGCAAGTGGTAGGGCAACGATCACCCAAGCAAAGTCCAACAAGGATCTCACTTCAGCCTCTCAACACCGACATATCGTCAGCCGTGGCAGCAGCTCTACGCCGGTTGATGGCAACAACCAACGCTAAACCAACCACAACCTCAACGGCGGCCACCACCAAAACAAAAAACACGGCTATCTGACCAGAAACATCATTCAGCTCGGTGCCCAAAGCCACGAAACTGATGTTGACCGCGTTCAGCATCAATTCCACGCACATAAACATCACCAACGGGTTTCGACGCAACATAAGACCAACCGCGCCGATCACGAACATGACGGCCGAAAGCAGCAAATACCAGTCGTTGGTGACTTCCATCAGTGTGCCTCATTAATTTCGTCAGGCACAGCTGCGGGTAGCTCCATAGAAGCCCTTTCAAGGTCTGCAAGAAATTCTTCTCGGCGCAACTTACGGTCAGCACAACTGCACCAATCACCGCAATCGTCAGCAACGCAGCAGTAATCTCAAAAGACAACGCGTAATCAGTAAATAACACTCGGCCAATACGTTCAACGTCGGTGAACTGGTTATCAAGCGCCCGTTCACCACCGTCACGCACTATTCCTGTCAATTTGTCTGACATCACTATCAGCAACGCCAGTCCGCATCCGAAAAGCGCCGCGCCGACAAGCACCGCAAGCGGGCGTTGCCCACCAATCGGCTCTACCGACCAATTATCGGCAGTATCCACACCCAACAACATGATCACAAAGAGAAACAAAATAACGATAGCGCCGGCGTAAACAATGATCTGCACTGCTGCCAAGAAATGCGCCTCTTGCAGCACGAACAACACAGCAACACCAAATAATGTCTGAATAAGAAACAATGCGCTATGCACTGGATTAGGCGAGGCGACAACACCAANCGCACCAGACAAAACAATAATCGCGCCAACTACAAACACGATTACCTCCGTCATTGTGCCTCCTCGACAGACTGACCAAGCTCAGCCGAACGCACACCATAACCAAGTTCACCTTTCCACTGGACAACACCCTCGTAACGATGGTCACCAGAAGGGGAAGTGGCTCGCATCCATCCCGAAGTCAAATCATCTTCACCTTCACGCCAATCTTCCCAAGGTAACTGCTGCGGTTTGCCGTCATCCCCAACTAGCAACTCATCTCGCGTATAAATTGCATCGTCACGGTTGGTGAAAGAAAATTCAAACAACTTCGTTTCGGTTATCGCTTGTGTGGGGCACGCCTCAACGCAAAGATCACAGTGGATACAACGCAGATAGTTTATTTCGTAGACGTAACCATACCGTTCACCCGGAGACACCGGGTTATCTGGGTCATTATCAGCGCCACGCACATAAATACAATTCGCTGGGCACACTCCCGCGCACAACTCACAACCAATACACTTCTCCATCCCATCTTCGTAACGGTTAAGCACATGGCGACCATGTAGGCGTTCAACTTTCTGGCGCTTTTCATCGGGTTGGTTAGGCTTTGCTTTCCCGCCGCGATAATCGGTAGTAACCCGAGGTTCAAATAGCTTCTTAAACGTGACTGCAAAACCCCTAAAGTACTCAGTTAACTCCGCCACGGCACGCTCCCCTCAGTCAACTCTTGGTCAAGATCGGCGAGGCGCCGAAGACGAGCTGAACGCAACGCCAGAAACAACAACGCAACACACACCAAAGAAACCAACCCGAAACCCAACACGAAGATCGTTTGTTCGACACTTCCCCAGCCAAGCTCTCGACCCACTTGAATACCAGCAAGCACCAAGAACCACATCAACGACAAAGGAATCAACAGTTTCCAACCCAAATCCATTAGTTGATCATAACGAAAGCGAGGTAGCGTCGCACGCAACCATACAAAACCAAACAAAAAGAGCATCAGTTTGAAGAAGAACCAAAACAGGCCGATCCACCAACCCGCAGGAAAGAAAAACGCTGGCCCAGACGGCCCACCTAAAAAGAGCGTCACAATGATCGCCGCCATGGTTATCTGATTCATGAACTCAGCCAAAAAGAACAAAGCGAAACGGATTGAGGAATACTCAGTATGAAAACCGCCAACAAGTTCTTGTTCAGCTTCAACTAAATCAAACGGTGGATGGTTGAGCTCAGCCGTACCAGCAATAAGAAACACCACGAAAGGCACAAAACCAGTGGCAAAAATATTCCAACCCGGTACTACCGCGTTGAAACCTTGACCCGATTGCAACACCACCAACTCGTGCATAGATAGGGTACCGCTAACTAACACAACCGCAGCGATAGACAAACCCAACGCAGCTTCATAGCTCACCATCTGCGCCGAAGCACGCACCGACCCAAGCAACGGGTACTTAGAACCGGAACCCCAACCAGCAAGCATCACCCCATAAATCGCCAAAGAAGACATCGCCAAGAAAAACAAGACACCAACCGGAGGGTCGGCCACCTGCAAGAATGTGTCATGCCCAAATATTGAGACTTCACCGGCAGTGCCATCCGCACGGTTGAAATCGCCACCAATCGGCACAATCGCAAAGACCAGAAACGCGGGNATCAGCGACAAATAGGGAGCCAGTTTAAACACAAAACGATGAGACTTCTCGGGGACCAAATCTTCCTTGAAGAACAATTTTATGCCGTCTGCCAATGTCACCAAAATACCCCACGGACCAGCCAGATTAGGCCCAATACGGTTTTGCATATCAGAAATAACCTTACGCAAAAACCAAATATTAAACATCACCGCAAATAACAAAAAAGCAAACGCTATAACAACTTTTAAGAGCACTATTCCAAGTTCGGGCAAACCGAACGAACCGTCAAACAAAGGGTCAGCAGCAACAATCACAACCGCTCCACCCGCACATCCGTTACCAGCGCATCAACACCGATGAGGTGCCGACAATCGGTTCCTGAGGTACCCCAAGGGACAGCAGCAGTGCCAGCGGGCACGCCAGCATCAACACGTACTACCATGTCNAGATATCCTCGCGCTGATTCAACACGTACCGTTGCCCCCTCGCGCACACCGATCTTCTCAAAATCAANCGGGTTCAACCGTAGCGCAAGTGCTGCGATCTGGCCTTGGCTCGCTGGACAATGACGCAACATCGTGCCGTTGTCATACATTCGACGTGTGACCAACAAGCGCAACGAGTAGCGGTCGTTTAATGGGCTCGTCACACCAGTTGAACGTGGCGGTTCAATGTCGCCGTTACCCACGAGCATCACACCATCGACAGGCGAAGCCGCTAATACCTCTTCGCTGAGCGCGCTGTGAATAGCCGAAACCGAAGCCAACTCAGAGCGGATTGATGCGGGCGAATCCAAGCCGAGGTCGCTATCAAGCCGATCTGCTAAAGCCGCGGCGATCATCCAATCCGGCCAAGAAACACCCGCGGGTGCCACAATTGGCTCGCAAATGCTAACCCGGCCTTCCAAGTTGGTGAACGTTCCCGCGGATTCAGTTGAGGCAGCCGCCGCCAATACCACATCGGCGTAGGCCGTGATGCTGTCATTGGGCAACACATCAACAGCAACCACCGTGCCCGCATTAGCCAAGGCGGCGCTAGCCAACTCACCATCAATGTAATCATTGCTCGGGTCGGCACCAAGCAAGAACAGCACATCAATCTCACCCGCTTTTGCTGCGCTCAGGATTGCTGAACTGTCGTAACCAACTTCGCTCGGCACTTGAGGCCACACGTTAGCGAAACGCTCTGCGCTGCTAGCCAAAGTGGTTCGTCCTGGGAGCAAACCCGGGGAGAGCCCCGCGTCAAGCGCTCCGTGGATATTGCCGCGTCGCAACGCCGACAAAAACGATACCCCCTCAAGGGCAGACAGGGCCACCGCCGCTTCTACTGTTGGTGCCGCCGATTCGGCGAGCGAAGCCCTGCCCAGCACAACCGTTACGGGCCCCGAAATATCTTTTGCGGCAGCGTAGATTGCTTGCTTTTGGGCAGAGCCGGGGCGAAAATCGGGATTGTGGAGATCAGGGTCTTGCAGTGCTGCAACTAGCGTTGCGGCTACCTCACCGACCGTGCCAGGGCGAGGGTATAGCGAATGTGCTGCGAGGTCGCTAAGCCCAGTTCGCTGCGGTGTGAGCTCGATTAGGGTTGTACCCTGGTGCAGAACTGCATGGCGCAGACGCAAATACAACGCGCCGAGGTCTTCCTTTGGGTCGGGACCACACAAAATAATCGTGCCAGCCGCACGGCAAGCATCGTCTATGCTGGCCCGAGGCAAGCCCAGTACCACCTCAGCAGGTAAGCCATCACCGAGTTGTGCGTCGATATGATCAGTTCCGATAATACCTTTGGCTAGTTTCGCCCAAGCGTATTGTGCTTCGTTAGTGAGGCGGGCTCCGCCAATCACCGCGATACGGCGGGGGTCAACGCCAGCAAGCGCATCCGCCACGCGTTCAAGTGCCTCACCCCAACCAACAGCTTCAAGCGTACTGCCACGCCGAATTAGTGGAGACAACAACCGGGAATCACTGTTGAGAGCTTGAAACGCGAAACGTTCTTTGTCTGAAAGCCAACCCCAGTTCACGGGATCAGCATCAACACCTAGCACGCGCANCACCTGATCTCTTGAGGCTTGCACCTTGATACGAGAGCCAACGGAATCTACCCACGCNGTCGACATCACCTCTTGCAAATCCCAGGGGCGTGCCTTGAAACGATACGGCTTAGCCGTTAGCGCTCCAACNGGGCAAATCTGNACCGTGTTNCCNGAAAAATANGATGCAAATGGTTCCTCAGGGAACGTGTTAACCTGTGTTTTAGCTCCACGATCCATGAAATNGATCAAAGCATCGCCGGCTACTTCATCAGCGAAGCGTGTACAACGGTCACATAGAATGCAACGTTCACGGTCTAAGTAAACGGTGTCGCTAATCGGTATTGGTTTCTCGAAGTTGCGTTTATTTTCGATGAACCGTGATTCGCCGGGACCATACGCCATGGTTTGATCTTGCAACGGACATTCGCCGCCCTTATCACATATCGGGCAGTCAAGTGGATGGTTGATCAACAAGAATTCAAGTACCCCATCCTGAGCCTTTTTGGTGACCGCAGACTCGGTGTTGACTGACATATTGTCGCTAACTCGCAACATGCAACTCGGCTGCAAACTGAAACCCCGACCAGTATCGACTTCCACGAGACACATTCGACACATGCCCACCGGCGTCATTCTCGGGTGATAACAGAACCTCGGAATGTAGGTGTCGTTTCGTTCACAAGCATCAATCAACAACTCATTTGGCTTAGCTTGAATCTCGCGACCGTTGACAGTAACGCTAACCCCAGAACTA
>JGIcombinedJ30088_10005029_pt1 | contig 11521 bp, 10 predicted proteins | sample PinacodermPK_FD_30088 | JGI IMG/M metagenome (IMG submission 30088) | reverse complement strand
CAAGAAGGAGGAACCAGACTGGCAAATCGTGTTAGATATTGATGAGCTAAGTGAACGAGAATCCGAAAACTGGGTTTATAAAGGGTCCACTTCCTTGCGGGCACACAATCGAACGCTAGTTCATCTTTCAAGAGGTGGTAGCGATGCGACGGTGATTCGTGAATTTGACTTCGATTCACTGTCCTTCGTAGAAAACGGTTTTTATCTCACAGAGGCTAAAGGAGCTGCTGTATGGCTATCGTTGAACGAACTACTGGTCTCCACGGATTTTGGCAACGGAACGCTCACAGAGTCAGGCTATCCCAGAATTGTGAAATTACTGAAGCGCGGGCAGTCTCTGGATGATGCTAAAACGATATTTGAGGGTGAATCTTCCGACGTAGCAGTGAGTGCTTACTCCAACCTTATGAAAGGCTATGAAACTAACGGAATCTACCGATCAATCGATTTCTACTCAGAAGAGATGTATCGACGAGATGAATCTGGAGAACTCCACAAGCTCGATAAGCCTCTGGATGGCGACCTATATGGTCATAAGGACTGGATATTTATCACAACCAAGACAGAGTGGAACATAGGTGGTAAGACCTATCCAGGTAATAGTCTGCTTGTGATTCGCAGGGATGCGTATCACGCCGGAAACCGAGAATTTGAGATTTTGTTCCAACCGACTGCCGACACCTTTCTTTCAAGTTTTGGTGTGAGTCACTCAAAGGTATTCGTCGATCTGATTCATGATGTGCAAGATGAAGTTTGGGTCTATAGCCATTCAGCTGACGGTTGGACGAAACGTAGACTGAGTCAAGATGAGTCTTTTCTTTCTATTGACGTGGATGCGGTGGATAAACGAGAAGATGATCGCTATTGGTATACAAAGAGTGGATTCTTAACACCCCCAACGTTATCGATTGGGGATGTAAATGGATCGCTTGAAGAGCTAAAAAAGAGTCCTGCAACATTTGATTCAAGCAGGTTTGAAGTTAGCCAACACTGGGTTACGAGTAAAGATGGAACTAGAGTTCCGTATTTTCTGATTCGCGGAAAAGGAGCTAAAGGTCCACAGCCGACACTTATGTACGGATACGGTGGTTTCCAGTTATCAATGTTTCCTTCATACATGCAATTATCAGGGCCTGCGTGGCTAGAGCGCGGCGGTTCCTACGTTATGACGAACATCAGAGGAGGTGGGGAATTTGGACCGCAATGGCATCTATCTGCCCTCAAGGAAAACCGTGTTAGAGCCTATGAAGATTTCATTGCAATTGCAGAAGACTTGATCGAACGCGAGCTGACTTCGCCGAGTCAGTTAGGAGCTATGGGTGGAAGCAACGGTGGTCTCCTGATGGGAAACATGCTTACGATGCGTCCGGATTTATTTGGCGCGCTGGTGATCGCTGTCCCATTGATTGATATGCGCCGATATCACCAATTACTTGCAGGTGCAAGTTGGATGGCGGAATACGGCGATCCAGACAACCCCGATGAATGGGAGTTCATTCAGACGTTCTCGCCGTACCATAATCTCAAAGAGGACGTGAAATATCCAGAAGTTCTGGTCACTAGCTCCACCAAAGATGACCGTGTACATCCTGGTCATGCTCGAAAATTAGTCTCCAAGATGACCGCACTTGGACACGATGTATGGTATTACGAGAATACCGAAGGCGGTCATGCTGGAGCGACAGACAATTCGCAAAGAGCGTTTGTGAATGCACTAGAGTATGAGTTCCTCTGGGATGCACTAAATACAGCAACGCACGACCGCAACTCAGGTAGTCAATGAACTCGAAATATTACAGTGTAATCACGGTGATTCACCTCACGGATTGAGTCTTATCACACCTACCGTTACACCTTCAATGGTGAGTGCGTCAGGTCCTCGTCGTAGATCCACCTCGATGGTTCTGTAGTTATCGTTCTCAGGTTCAAGTCGGATAATGTTTGGATCGGTACTCTGACGGTATCGCTTCACCGTGACTTCGTTCTCGAGACGTGCAACAACAATCTGTCCACTTCGGACTTCACTTGTCTTATGAACTGCCAGTAAGTCGCCATCGAAAATACCAGCATTGATCATACTTTCACCTTGTACCCTTAGCATGTAATCTGCCGTAGGATTAAATAGGTTAGCTGGAACGTCGCAGTTTTGTTTGTCATCGAAATATTCGATCGGACTACCCGCCGCTACCAGTCCCATGACTGCCAATCCTTGGCCTGCCTCAACTGTGCTGGTAAGACCTGAAAAACCAGGTATGGAGATGCCTCGAGACGTATGCTTTCGCATATCAATAAAACCTTTTCGGTCCAATGCTCGCAGATGTTCCTCAGCGGCGTTGGGTGATCCAAAATTGAATCGATCTGAAATTTCGCGCCTTGTGGGAGGGTATCCCAACTCGCGCATACTCTCCTTGATGAAGTCCAGGATTTGTTGCTGTCTAGCAGTGATTTTCTTAGCCATAAGTCTTTACGTTAACTGAATTTAAAAACACTGTTTTATTTTACATAAATGTATTTACGTATGTATGTCCTAGATGTAACGGCGTTCAAATATTCCTCTGCGGTCAAACATTTCGTATACAAACTTATTTGCAGGTGTTTGCTTGTACAATCCCAAGCTTCTCCTCCGGACCACTCCGAGACTTGAATTGAAAAAATGGCTTCCACACTGCTTTTGACAGTAGGCAATAGCATATTTTGACTCGTAGTTTCACTGGCCTTGTCACGTTTCCGGTAGTGTTGAGTATTACGAGCTGGAGTGTCAAAATATCTATTCGACTTGGAGCCATGATCTCCATCTGTTTGTTAAGTTCGTGCAGTCCGAATGAAAGTAATACCCAGTCCGAGAGCGTAACGCTGATTCAACACGACATAGCTGATTTAATGCNCATAGTGATTGAACCGGCAGCTGAAAAGATCTGGGATTCAGCAGGGTATATTCTTACGATTGAAGGAGAAACTAACCTTGCACCTACCAACGATGATGAATGGATGGAAGTCATTCACGCATCTGCGGTGCTTATTGAATCAGGCAATTTACTCCAAACTCCTGGTCGACGAATCGAAGAACCCGATTGGGATGAGCTAAGTCAGGCTTTGTCGCATGCTGCTGATGTAGCTAAGGTCGCTGCGTTAGAACAGGATGCAGACGCTCTATTTAAGGCCGGGGGAACCATCTACAACGTATGTCGCGCTTGCCATCAGCAATACTGGAAAGACGAACCTCAGCGACCCTCCGAGTCGTTGTAGGAGTACTCCTCGCTACGCTATGCCTTTTAGGCATAGTAACTTTCGCACACGACGTCTCTGGCGCTGATGCGCTGTTTATTACAGGTCTGACTGGTCCTGCACCAATTCCATACTTGTACTTAGGGGCTAAACATATGGTAACGGGCTACGACCATCTGTTGTACCTGGCCGGTGTGATTTTCTTTCTTGTACGTCTGCGAGACATCGCTCTCTATGTCAGTCTGTTTACTATCGGACACAGCCTCACCTTAATACTCGGTGTTCTCTTTCACACCCATGTGAATGAATATTTGATTGACGCAATCATCGGCCTTTCGGTCGTGTACAAGGCAATCGAGAACATGGGAGGATTCCGGTCCATTCCCTTTATACCGGATACCAGGATTGCGGTGTTCGTATTTGGGCTATTTCACGGATTGGGGTTAGCAACCAAACTCCAAGAGCTGGTGAGCGACCCAGAAGGATTACTGATCAATTTGGTGAGCTTTAACTTCGGAGTAGAGCTGGGACAGTTTTATGCTCTGCTGATTCTGTTTTTGTTGTTCACGACGTTTAGAAAAACTCTGGAGAAAGAGAGAGTGGGATTGACCCTAAATAGCTTGCTTATGATTGGTGGATGCTNATTAGTCGCCTATCAGTTGACCGGCTACTTCATTGGGAGTAAGTAACGAATATCCATGACTCAAACCAAACAAAAACGTTTACTGCTGTACTGGCTAGGATCGATAGTCACTAGTGCGGTGTTGTTTACTGCAATCGTTCTACCTGCTGAGTACTCCATTGACCCGTTAAAAGTAGGAGAACTGCTTGGAATCAAAGGGATGTCATCGACTAGCACGATAACTCTGGATTCAAAAGATAGCGCTCGCACAATATCCACACACACTACTTCCTTTACGTTGCAACCATTTGAGTCCCTAGAGATTAAATACGCATTGAATGAAAACGAGTCTGTCCTCTATTCTTGGCAATCTCACTCAGGTGAAGTCCTGTACGAACTGCACAGTCACCCGTGGGATGCACCATCTGATTTTGCAGACACTTACGAACGTCAAAATTCAGTCGCCAGATCAGGGCTGTATCAGGCAGACTATGACGGCTTACATGGGTGGTTCTGGGAAAACCGAGGATTGACTACCACCACGATCCAGCTTTCCGTAAGTGGTTTCTATTACCGAGTCATTCTNTACCGAGACGGTCGNGAAGAAGAGATNGATCCCACCAAGGACCAAAAGCTCTATTAGGTTTAAAACTCTTCAGATAGCACTGATGGATTGGGTTCTGTACCCCAACCNGGCGCATCATCGAGTATGAGATGNCCGTCTACGTAGTTCGGTGCACGGGTGAATATCTGCTGATCTGCAGGGACTCGGTCTATATCGGTTTCCATGATCTTTAGGTTAGGAGCGACCGCTGAAAAGTGTCCGCTGATCATGGTCGAGAGGTGACCGTAGTAGTTATGAGGTGCGACTGTGACTTGAAAAGCGTCCGCCGCAGCTGCGATTTTGAGCGATTGCCAAGCTCCGATCCAAACCACATCGATGATTCCAACATCAAGTGCTTCTTGCTGGAAATAGGGTAGAAACTCAACCAGTCCAGTGAGCGACTCGCATCCACTAATCGTGAACGGACTGNGTGAACGGATGTAGGCCAAGGATTGAGGATTTGGNGTATCAATCTCGATCCAGAACATGTCGAGATCCTTTATGGCTCGCAGAAAATTAAGAAACCCTTCAGTCCTTGCGTTGTAATTGAGATCCAGAAGCATGTCAATCGACGGACCAGCACCTTCTCTAAATGCCTGAAGATACTCTGCCAATCCTTCGAGTACTGCTCGCGGCGGAATGCGACCAGGATCTGATTCCTGTTAAATCCAGGACTATAACCTTCCATACCTCTTTCAGTCTGTCGGAAGATATTGGTTTTGAGTGCGGTGAAACCGCTATCTCTTACTTCGCGACCAAGGGCTCTTACGTCATCTAGGTTCCTCACAGCTGAACCGTAGTCATTGGGTCTGGAGATTCGCCAAGTGCCACAGTGCGACCAATAAACTCTGATTTTCTCTCGTACTCGACCACCTAACAGCTCGTAACACGGAATGCCGAGGTGCTTTGCTTTTGCGTCGAGGATTGCATTTTCGATTGCACCGATAGCTCTGCAGAGTACACCGTACAACGATTGTCTTGACATGGCTGCCAGCTTTGCATAGATGCCTTCATGATTCATCGCATCTTGACCGATGATTCCACGACTCAATCGATTGATTGCAGTGGTAACTCCGACTGCGTCAAAGCCGTCATCGTACTCGCTCCAGCCGACATTTCCGTCCTCCATCTCGATTCGGACGAAGTGATAACGACGCCAACCAGCAGGACAATGGAAGGTTTTGATTTCTTTAATGATCATTCGACTTTTCTATCTGATTCGGAGCTCAAAAATTATCCACACTACAATCGAACCCATACTAATTCGCATGTACGAAGTACCGTGACTTCAGGTAGAGGCAGGAGAGAAATTTGAAGAGGATGATTATCGATTGTGATCCGGGGCACGACGATGCAATCGCACTCATACTTGCGCATTCTCATGCTGAGGTATTAGGCATTACAACAGTTGCCGGAAATACATCCATAGATAACACGACTGCAAATGCACTAGGTATTTGCGAATTGCTTGGGGTAGGGACCCAGGTCTATCGAGGTGCATCCAAACCATTACGACGAGAGTCCACCTATGCACATGCCGTTCACGGCGAGTCTGGACTTGGCGACGTAGAACTACCCAGACATAGCAGGACCGAATCGACAATCTCTGCTGTTGAGTATTTACTGGAAAATGTTGACACGGACGTATGGGTTGTGCCGATTGGACCACTCACCAATATAGCGCAAGTGATTCAGGAAGATCCTGATTGGGGTTCTCGAATTGCAGGTTTGTCTATTATGGGAGGAAGTACCACGGTTGGAAATGTCACCGCTGTTGCTGAGTTCAATATTTCACATGACCCGGAAGCTGCGGACATCGTCTGGCGTAGCGGAATTCCAATCAAGATGTGCGGATTAAATCTCACTCATCAGCTCATTGCTGATGACTCAATCGTGGCTTGCCTACGAGAGGCAAACCCTTCAAATAGTGAATTGAAAACGCTTGCAACATTCGCCGCGGATTGCTATGACAACATTCTTGCCGCCATAGAAAATCTCAGAGGACAACGACAAGCTGCACTGCACGATCNTTGCGCAGTGCTTGCTTTGACACATCCAGATCTGTTCAGATTTGAGGACCGTCATGTGGCTGTCGAAACTACGGGCACACATACTAGCGGCATGACCGTAGTAGACGAACGCTTCTCTCCAGGGAAAACTGCTAACACAGAAGTTGCTTATGAGATTGATTCAGACCGAGCAATGTCTATCGTTTTGGGTGCCTTTGGTGCAGAGTGACAGCTTGGTGACATGCCACAGACAAGGAACGAACTAAATCTATAGCATTATGAATCCGATTCTCTGGCATAGAACGAGACACTAGAAGGATTGAGCTCGCCACAACCAAGTGACTCATACTCAGCTTGGTCAAATTCATCGGTACCGTAGACCAAATATACGTAGGTTTCACATTTGATCGTATTCTGATTGAAGCCCGTGTCTGACACCAGCTCCTTCTTTAGATCTGCGATCGTAACAATGGCATCATCCATTCGAATACCTCCATCTGTTTCCGTATCGAGGAGTAGGGTAGTCTTGCCTTCAGTTTTCCAACTAAGCCACTTAGGTTGGTGGTTTTTTCTACCTGTTCCAGGATCACCCGTATAGGCGAACTCTGCCCAATAGGACATCATTTGACTGGAGAGTTGGTATTGGTTTTCGTCATCAGGATATACCTGAGAGAACGCAGAGGCGTCAGCAAAAGTCCCAAACACAAAGTTAATCTCTAAACCGTGACCTGCGCCAATGGCTGTGGAAAGGTCAAAACCAAAAATCGAAGGTTCTTCGTCCCAGTCGAAGCGGTATGCATAGACATTCGGATTTCCAGAAGCATGGAAGAAATTTGCAAGACTGTCTACACCCATTGCTTTCCATTGCATCGCACGGTAGTAAACCTCCNTCAGATAGTCGTTTTCGTCTTTTAANGAATTGAAGATTCCTAATGTCGAGTCAACGTATCGAGGACTCTGGAACATGAAGAGNGTAGGTTCATCTCGATTCGTTCCCAAGATGATTGGTGTGCCGTTGTGTTGGGCAGGTTGAGTAAAAATATCTTCATTTTCAGCTTGTGGAATGACATAACCGTCCTGGGTCACCGTCGGTACAGGAAGCATCCCAAAATTTGCGTCTGTCAGAACTGAGAACATCCTTGATGTGCTCAAGTTTCTGAGGTAATACGCGAGCTTATCGCTGGACCAGCTTTGTAGCAGATTTTGGACAGATTGTTCGTCGGAAGCGCTACCGTCCTTGATTAGCCACTTTTTAACCATTTCCGTAGCGCTGTACTCTTGGCCACCTTCGTCTCTTGCGTTACGGGCACTATTTAAAAATTCAGGTTGGTACATGCCACTTTGCACGATGGCTTTGTGAAAGAGTCCTTTCGCCACAGGTGAGGCGACCAACGCGAGCACATTCACGCCGCCGGCAGATTCGCCAAAGATTGTCACATTCTCTGGGTCTCCGCCAAACTCGGAGATATTCTGTCTCACCCATTCGAGTGCGCGAACCGTGTCCAAGGTGCCGAAATTTCCGGAACGGTCGAATCGATTTCCTTCTAGTACGGCTGGATGTTGGAACCATCCAAGAATACCTAAGCGATAGTTGATGGTAACGACAACGACATTTTCCGTGGTGGCGAGTACGGCGCCGTTATATGAACCACCATGACCGATGGAATTGCCACCTCCATGTATCCAGACCATCACAGGTCGTTTTACGGAGTTAGGTGCACTCCAGATATTCAAATACAGGCAATCTTCAGAACCGACTACGCCGGAATCCGCAGTCTCCACTGTAGTTGGACCAAGAGCGTTTGCGAACTGGGGACAGCCATCACCGATGTCTAACGCCTCTTTAACGCCACTATGAGGCGTCGGTGGAACAGGTGCTTTCCATCTTAAATCGCCGATTGGTGGTTTCGCAAAAGGAATTCCTAACCAAGCCCTAGAACCTCTATTGTCGATAAAACCTACGTAGTCTCCCTCGGTGGTTGCCCGAAGTGTTGTTGGGTCAACAAGCTTCATTAGAGGTAACTCTTTTACGGTCAGAAACTGCCAACCGAAAATTATTAAGAGGACAACCGCGCTTATGGTGATTGACGTATAAGCAAGTTTTTTCAGCATTGGGACGGCATCAAGGTTGATCGGGAAGAATTTGGTAGAAACGGGGAAAGTGGTACACCGTAGCGTACTGAAGAGAGCAACTGACAATTACAATCGTACCCCTATTGTTGGTCATTTAACAACTCACCTTTTTGAGATTGATTGATCGACTAAAACGGACCTAATACGAATGCTTGTTACCTGAAAACTCATGCCAAATCGACTGAATTACTCTACCCGAATTTCCTACGCGTTAGGAGATGCCGGCATAAATCTCTACTTTATGTCGACGGTTTCCTTCCTGCTGTTCTTCTATACAGATGTTTACGGGTTGTCGGCTGCTGTAGCAGCAGGCGTTTTTCTTGTAGCGCGTCTAGTCGATGCAGTTACAGACCCGTTAATGGGGTATATTGCAGACCACACTCGGAGCAAGTGGGGAAGATTTCGACCGTATCTGTTGTTCGGTGCCATTCCATTGGGACTGATCACGATTGCGACGTTTACCGTACCGGATTTCAATGACTTTTGGAAAGTGGTTTGGGCTTATGGAACATATGTTCTATTTGGCATCGTCTATACGTTGGTGACCATTCCGTATGCAGGTATGACNAGCCTGCTTACCGATGACTACAAGGAACGGGCGACACTGTCGACATTCCGCATGGCAGGTGCATTCACAGGCGCTCTAGTGATTGTCGGGGGCATGTTGCCGTTGGTTGATTATTTTGGTGGACCAATGGAAGGTGGATATCAGATAACCATGGTGCTGATGGCCATTCTCTCGACTGTACTGATCTGGATTTCTTTCTTTGGTACGAAAGAGCGAAACGAGCTTGTCCAGGACCAGGAAAAGGTCTCACTTGAAAATGCACTGAAGGTACTTGCGAAAAACCCACCTCTCTGGATCGTTATATCCCTATTTATTCTCGGGATGTTGGCGTTCACCTTTAGGCAAACTACAGCACCGTACTACTTCACGTACACGATGGAACGACCTGACCTAATCACACCGTTCTTCACAGTGACTTTGTTGATCATGTTCGTTGGATTAGCGCTGGTTCCGTTACTCTTAAAGTTCCTAGGCAAACAGGCATCGATTCAAGTGGGTGCGGTGGTAGCGCTGGTTGGTGCTGCTGGATTTTTCTTCAACGATCCAGAAAACGTCACCATGGTATTTGTATGGGGTTGTGTCATGGCGTTGGGTGGTACGCCGATTGCTGTGCTCGGTTGGGCCATGATTCCTGATACCGTTGAGTATGCACAACATAAGCATGGCATACGTGCGGATGGAGTCATACTTTCAACAGCCAGCTTCTTCCAGAAAGTTGGAAAAATGGTGGCTGGTGTAGCGATTCCAGCTATTTTGGCTCTGACGGGATACGTGGCCAACCAAGCTCAATCTGAAGAGAGTCTAAGTGGCATTCTGATTTCAATTGCGGCGATCCCATTCATTGCAAATGTACTGCTTCTTGTGATCTGTGCAACATACAAACTTAGCGCTGAGGAGCATGCCAATATCGTGACTGAATTGAAATCCAGAATATCTAGATCGGGGTCTTCGAATCTGAATTGACTGCTTCGAAGTAGCTTTAAGACCGAAGGTGCGTGCGATACCGCTTCGTGTACCGTTTAGGCGAAGAGCTTCATCAAAGGCGGCATATTTCGGTGTACCACAAAACAATATCGTGCCGCTGTCTGTGAAATCAAGTTAATCACGAATTCTGACTACTATCAAGCCGCCAGTGCTTTCTGAAAACCTGGTCGAGTCAGTAATAGGTCCAAATATTCTGAGGCATTCGAATGCTGATCTTGCATGACTCCGAAGTTCTTTGCAAGCACAAGCGTGTATCCCATCATGATATCTGCAGCAGAAAATCGATTGCCCACCAAATAGTCGTTGTTCTCCAGGTGTTTGTCTACTGCTTCTAAACAAAGTAAAGCTCGTTGTCGACCGTCCTCTACTACCGCTGGAATCCTTTCTTCAGGCGGCTTAATTCGCGTATGGTGGGACATGTCGCCCAGTGGTCGTGCAAACGTAGCTTCTGCAAACCAGCACCATTGGTGGTACATTGCTGCATCATCCGAGCCGGCCTCGAAAATCAATCCACCCGGACCGTATCGCTCCAGTACATAGTTCACGATTGCACCGGACTCATAAATAGTCAGATCTCTATCTTGTAGAACTGGCACCTTACCCGTAGGTGAGATTTTGCGCCAGTCAACAGATGCCTTGAATTCAGCATCGAAGCGTGGAATCGTCTCGACGGTCAGCGGAGCTTCTAGTTCCTCGCACAGCCAGATCACCCTTACTGATCGAGTACCTTTCACATGGTAAATCTTCATTGTGTTCCCGATGCTAATTCAAAAAAGAAATATTGTAGGGGGCAATCGATTCCGCCATTGAACCGTGATAGAGCCAGTTGGTCATCTAGAACCGAAGAACCAAAGCAAGGCGTAGATAATTGAATTCGTTTTACATTGAATTGAGTTGTTAGATGAGTGGAAAATTAGACGGGAAGGTTGCATTGATTTCTGGTGGTACCAGCGGAATTGGGGCTGCTACAGCGGAGTTATTCGCTCGGGAAGGTGCAAAGGTTGTCATCACAGGCAGATCAGAAGAGAAGGGCAGAGTATTAGCAGAGGAATTGGGGCCAGCGGTAACCTATCAGCACGTTGATGTTACGAACGAGTCTGACATTAAGGATTCCATAGACGGTACCTACCAAAAACATGGACGATTGGATGTGTTGTTTAACAATGCTGGAGGACCAACCGGCGGGGAGGTCTACGACATCACAACAGAACAAATTGACTATGGAGTCAAGTTACTACTCGCTAGCGTGATGCTTTCCACCCGCTATGCCATAGAACCAATGAAAGCAAGTGGCGGGGGATCCATCATTAACAATTCCAGCATTGCAGGAATTCGTTATCGACAAGGCAACATTCTTTATTCTGTATTGAAAGCTG
>JGIcombinedJ30088_10005017_pt1 | contig 11554 bp, 9 predicted proteins | sample PinacodermPK_FD_30088 | JGI IMG/M metagenome (IMG submission 30088) | reverse complement strand
CAACGGCGGGAGGCCCACAATGAGAGCCAAAGCCGTCGTCTTCCCCGAGGCCAACACCGTGGAGGTTCGGGAGGTGGACTGCCCCGAGCCCGGCCCCCGCGACGTGGTGGTCGACGTGACCCACTCCTGGATCAGCAATGGCACCGAAGGCTCCTACCTGAGAGGCGAACGCATCGCCGGGGACACGGCCTGGCGGCCCGGCTCACCGAGCCCCTTCCCCGTGGTGGCCGGCTACCAGAAAGTTGGTGTCGTGCGGAAGTTTGGCAGCCATGTGACAGACTTGGCACCAGGCGAAACCGTCTTTGCCGCCAGTGGCAAGGTCCATGGAATGTTCCATCCCTCCGGAGGACAGTTGTCCCCGTCGGTCACCCCCCGGGAAGGTGTCTGGAAGCTTCCTCCGCAACCGGAGCCGCTGGCCTATGCAGGCATGGTCCTGACCCAGGTCGGCTACAACTGCGGGAGCCGCGCCCCGGTCGCGCCCGGCGAGGCGGCCGTGGTTCTGGGCGACGGCATGGTCGGACTGTGGGCCGCACAGACGCTGGCCCTGCGCGGGGCGCGCATCCTGTTGCTGGGCCGTCATGCAGATCGCCTGCGGCAGTTTCCGGACACCGGCGTGCACCGCAGTTGCAACGAGAGGGACGGCGACTGGCAAGAGGTCCTGACCGGCTTTCTGCCCGACGGCGTAGATGTGCTGATCGACACCGTGGGTTCAATCAAACACATTCAGAAGATTGTGCCCCGCATGAACCGCGGCGGCCGGATCGTCTCCGCCGGCTTCCACGGCACGGACGACCTCCTTTCGCTTCAGGACCTCCGGAACCAGGAACTGTCCCTGCACTCCGTCTCCGGATGGACCCGACCGCGCATGGACCGGACACGGCACCTGATTGCCACGGGCCAGTTGCAAACCCTGCCGCTTATCACCCATCACTTCCCCGTAGACCGGGCCGCGGAGGCCTGGCACCTTATTCAGACCAAAACCGAACCGGTACTCGGCGTCATCTTAGACTGGACCGGACCCGGTTGAGGACAGGCTGGCAACCCAGAGCCATTGCCACAGAACGCGAGAGCATGAGAAATGTACCGACCATCACGGCAGGCCAGCTGTCCAGCAAAAGGATTGGAAGTCAAGCTTCACAGGACCTGGTCGTAGGTTTCGGCTGCCACGGGACTTGGGCCACAGAACCCGGGATTGACAGCTTGGCCTGAGACGGAGCCAGTGGTGCAGCCGGTTCCGATATGCCTGAACTGAATCCCGTGGGGAACAGTTCTTCCAAGAGTTGCACCGGGCAGAAGGGCGAGTCTATCCTCACGTCTAAGCCAAGTAGGGCACGCTGAAACCGAATTTGCAGGCGTGGCAAGTCGATCCGGCACAGGTGCGCCGCCTGTGCGACTGGAACTGGATCCGGGAAGCCCTGACGGCCCTGCGGACACTCAAGCAGACAGGATTGATATTGGGAGAGCGGAACCATGGCATTTCAAACACCGATCACGATCAAAGAGGCGATCGACCACATTCACAACAACCGTTACCTGCTCCCAGCCATTCAACGAGAGTTCGTGTGGCGACCGCATCAGATCGAGCGGCTCTTCGACAGCCTCATGCGCGGCTATCCAATCGGATCCTTCCTGTTCTGGCGAGTTGATCCCGAAACTGCCAAGAATTACAGCTTCTACCAGTTCATCACGAACTACGATCAACGGAAGCCCCACAATCCCGTCCACGGGGCGCCTTCCACCGTGCCTGGCTTGAAGGCGGTACTGGACGGACAACAACGCCTCACGGCACTGAATGTCGGGCTTCACGGCAGTGGCAGATGGAAACGTCCCCGCCTGTGGTGGAACAATCCAAGTGCCTTCCCGGAACGACGGCTCTATCTCAATCTCCTCGCGCCCCGGATGGAGAACGAAGAGGAACTCTCGTACAAGTTCAGCTTTCTCCCGGAGAAGGAGGCCCAAGACCGGAACCGCCGGAACGCCCACGAACACTGGTACCGCGCGGGAGACATCCTCAATGTTGAGGATGCTGCGGACCTGATCGACGTTGTCCATGACCTACAACTCGCCGCTATCCGCGAACCTCAGAAGATGCTCAACCGGCTTCACCAAGTCGTGCACAACGACGGCATCGTCTCGGCTTACGAAGAGCCGAACCAGGATCCGGAACGGGTGCTCAACATCTTCGTTCGTACCAACAGCGGTGGTACGCCGCTCTCCTACTCGGACATGCTCCTCAGCATGGCGGTGGCCCAATGGGATAAGGTCGACGCGCGGAAGGAGATCCACTCTCTCGTTGACGAGATCAACAACATTAGCAGAGGCTTCTCGTTCAACCACGACTTTGTGCTCAAGGCCTGCCTGATGCTCGGCGATAGCAACAGCGTCCAATTCAAGGTCGAGAACTTCAGAAAATCGAAGATTGGATCCCTGCAGGATCAATGGGATCGCATCAGAAGCACGATCACGGAAACGGTGGAACTCGCGTCCTCGTTCGGATACTCTGGACAGAGCCTGACATCGGCAAACGCCCTGTTGCCAATCGCCTACTTTCTCTACCACTGTCAGCCGGCGTTGGATACCAAGGACCGTAAGGCTATTCGTGACTGGTTGATTCGCTCGCTGCTGAAGCGCGGGATCTGGAGTAGCAGCGTCGATAACCTACTGGTGGCGATCCGCAGAGCGATCCGGGAGAGTTCCTGCCACGACGGCTTCCCGGCTCGCGCGATCGAGAAAGCGATGCCGTCCGGCAAAAGCCTGACCTTCGATGACGAGGAGCTCCAGGACTTGGCCGACGCCGAGTACGGTGGAAGGGCCTACGGCCTCCTGTTCCTTCTGTACGATTTCGTCGACGTAACCACGAACCACTTCCACATCGATCATGTCTTTCCGCGCGCGCTGATGACCCCAGCGCGCTTGAAGCGGGATGGCATCAGCGAGGAAAAGATCCCCGAATATCTCGCTCGGGTGAACCGCCTAGCCAACCTCCAGCTCCTCGAGGGCTCGACAAATACAAGCAAGGGTGCCAAGCTACCTGCCGACTGGCTAAGCGCACGGTACCCCGACGACGAAGAACGACGGCATCATTGCCACCTACATGATCTGGGTGAGGTTCCGACCGAAATCGAGGGGTTCTTGGACTTCTACGAGGCGCGCCGAAACCGCATCCTGGAGAAGTTGCGCCACCTACTCGCGTCCGACAGCACGGGAACCCCGGACTAGCACAGCGCGTCGCCGGAAGAGCAATCCCGGCACAGCAAGGCTGGCGTGGCTCGTTTTCTCAGCGGAAGAACTATGAGTATTTTCGAAAACCTGAAGATCACCGAGTTGATCGGGTGCGCGCCGTGGCGAGAAGCCGTCACCTATCGGAAAACGTGGCCCCACGAGTACGTCCTTAGCCGCAAGGACGGTCAAAGGGAGTTGATCGAACTGGTCTGTGCGCGCTTCCGTGCCGGAGAGGGCGTCGCTGGCACCTTCTTTGACATGTCGAACACCTACCTGTTCATTGGTGACCACAAGTACTGGCTCATGACCCACTGGACGGAGGTCGACCTCGACGACGGACAGGACTATGTGCTGAACCGAGCGCGACTCTATCGTGACCGGCGCGACTTCGTCATTCAGGGTGGGGATACAGGGAAGCGCGAGGACTACCCCGCCAAACCGGCAAGGTCAATGCAACGCGCCGACCAATGCTGAGAGCAGCACGGCAATCGTGGCTCACAGTAGCCGGAACCGCAGAGAATCAGGGGTGCCAACGTCGTTCGAAGTCCTGAAACGCCAACGATGTGACAATTGGTCGGAACCGGTCAGCCAGGCGCGATACCCGAGTTGGAGAGACCATCCCTCTGCCGCTAGCCGACAGGAAACAGAGTACGTCGTGACCACGGCAGGAGGCCAGCGATGAAAGCTACAGCCGTTGTCTTTCCCGCGGCCAATACCGTGGAAGTTCGGGAAGGGGACTGTCCCGAGCCCGGACCCCGCGATGTGGTGGTCGACGTGATCCACTCCGAGATCAGCAATGGTACCGAGGGCTCCTACCTGAGGGGCAAGCGCATCGCGGAGGACACAGCCTAGCGGCCCGGCTCACCGAACCACTTCCCCATGGTGGCCGGCTACCAGAAAGTGGGGATCGTGCGGGAGGTTGGCAGCCCTGTGGCGGACTTGGCATCGGATGAAACGGTCTTTGCAGCCAACGGCAAGGTCCACGGAATGTTCCATCCCTCCCGAGGACAGTTGTCTCCGGCAGTTATCCCCCGGGAAGGTGTCTGGAAGCTTCCACCGCAACCGGAACCGCTGGCCTTTGCTGGTATGGTTCTGCCCCAGGTTGGCTACAACTGCGAGAGCCGCGTCGCGGTCGCGCCCGGAGAGACAGCCGTGGTGCTGAGCGACGGTATGGTCGGACTGTGGGCCGCACAAATGCTGGCCCTGCGCGGGGCGCGCGTCCTGTTGCTGGGCCATCATGCAGATCGCCTGCGGCGGTTTCCGGACACCGGCGTGCACCGCCGTTGCAACGAGAGGGGCGGCAACTGGTAGGAGACCCTGGCCGGATTTCTGCCCGACGGCGTGGATATGCTGATCGACGGTGTGGGTTCGATCAAACATATGCAGGCGATTGTGTCCCGCATGAACCGCGGCAGCCGGATCGCCTCCGCCGGCTTCCACGGCACGGACGACCTCCTCTCACTTCAGGACCTCCGGAACCGGGAACTGTCCCTGCACTCCGTCTCCGGATGGACCGGACACGGCACCTGATTGCCACAGGCTAGCTGCAAACCCTGCCGCTAATCACCCACCACTTCCCCGTGGCCCGGTCCACGGAGGCCTGGAACCTGATTCAGACCAAGTCCGAACTGGTACTCGGCGTCATCCTGGACTGGACCGCATCGGATTGAGGACAGATCGGGGGTCAGGATGACACCCACCACTTGAACGTCGTTCATTGCAACAGTCCCAAGCATTCGAGACGACAGCGACTGCATCGAGCTCCGAGGGAGTCGGCACCTTCAAGGTGCAATACCATCAAGCCCGCACGGACCGCAACCCCAGGACCGGAGAACCAGCCAAGGTTCCTCCCTACGATGCACTGGGCGTCAAACCCTCGGGACACCTCCGCAGCCAAGTGAACCGAGGCTACGGCATGTCTGGAGGGAACCATTGGAAGCCATAGCCTGCCTGTCGGGATCACCGACCGGGAACGCCGCCGTGTCTAGGACGCCACCGCCAGCGTACTGCCGGTGCTGCTGCGCCAAGCCATGTGGCACGCACGCGGATATGGACTACCCCGGCGGCCACTGCAATCGCCAATGCCCATTAGGCTCTTGGCTATCGCGTAGGTTTCACAAGCGGTTGTAAACCCTTGTTGGACCTTCCTTACGACACCGAGTGGAACCATGCCGATAATGTTGATGTACGACTTGCCTCTCAGCCTTTAGGAGAGCGGAACCATGGCATTTCAGACGCCGATCACAATCAAGGAGGCGATCGACCACATTCACAACAACCGTTTCCTGCTCCCAGCTTTTCGACGGGAGTTCATATGGCGACCGCATCAGATCGAGCGGCTCTTCGACAGCCTCATGCGCGGCTATCCGCTCGGATCCTTTCTGTTCTGGCGCGTCGATCCCGAAACTGCCAAGAATCACAGCTTCTGCCAGTTCATCACCAACTACAATCAACGGAAGCCCCACAATCCCATCCACGGGACACCTTCCACCGTACCCGGCTTGAAGGCGGTATTGGACGGTCAACAGCGTCTGACTGCTCTCAACATCGGGCTCAGAGGGAGGGGCCTGGCTCGCAAGTTGCCCCACCGGTGGTGGAACAACCCAAGAGTCTTCCCAGAACCACGGCTCTACCTCAATCTCCTCGCGCCCCGGATGGAGAACGAAGAGGGCCTCTCGTACAAGTTCAGCTTTCTCTCGGAGAAGGAGGCCCAAAATCGGAACTGCCGGAACGACCAGGAACACTGGTACCGCGTGGGAGACATCCTCGACATTGAGGTGGCTGAGGACCTGATCGACTTTGTCCATGACCTACAGCTCGCGGGTACAAAGGGGCCTCAGAAGATACTCTACCGGCTTCACCGCGTCGTGCATAACGACGGCATCATCTTGGCCTATGAAGAGGCGAACCAGGATCCGGAACGGGTGCTCAACATCTTCGTTCGTACCAACAGCGGTGGCACGCCGCTCTCCTACTCGGACATGCTCCTCAGCACGGCAGTAGTCCAATGGGACAAGGTCGACGCGCGGAAGGAGATCCACTCTCTGGTTGACGAGATCAACAACATTGGCAGAGGCTTCTCGTTCAACCGCGACTTCGTGCTCAAGGCCTGCCTGATGCTCGGCGACAGCAACAGCGTCCGATTCAAGGTCGAGAACTTCGGAAAGCCGCAGATCGGTACCCTGCAGGATCAATGGGATCGCATCAGAAGCACGATCACGGAAACAGTGGAACTCGCCTCCTCGTTTGGCTACTTCGGACAGAGCCTGGCATCGGCAGACGCTCTGTTGCCGATCGCCTACTTTCTCCACCACTGTCAGCCGGCGTTGGATACCAAGGACCGTAAGGCTATTCGTGACTGGTTGATTCGCTCGCTGCTGAAGCGCGGGATCTGGAGTAGCGGCGTCGATAACCTACTGGTGGTAATCCGCAGAGCGATCCGGGAGAGTTCCTGCCACGAAGGCTTCCCGGCTGGCGCGCTCGAGAAAGCGATGCCGTCCGGCAAAAGCCTGACCTTCGACGACGAGGAGCTCCAGGATTTGGCCGACGCCGAGTACGGTGGAAGGGCCTACAGCCTCCTGTTCCTTCTGTACGATTTCGTCGACGTAACCACGAACCACTTCCACATCGACCATGTCTTTCCGCGCGCGCTGATGACCCCGGCGCGCTTGAAGCAGGCTGGCATCAGCGAGGAACAGATCCCCGAATACCTCGCTCGGGTGAACCGCCTAGCCAACCTCCAGCTCCTCGAGGGATCGACAAACACGAGTAAGGGTGCCAAGCTACCTGCCGACTGGCTAAGCGCACGGTACCCCGACGAAGAAGAAAGGCGGCATCATTGCCACCTACACGATCTGGGTGAGGTTCCGACTGAAATCGAGGGATTCTTGGACTTCTACGAGGCGCGCCGAAGCCGTATCCTGGAGAAGTTGCGCCACCTACTCGCGTCCGACAGCCCGGGGACCCGAGGCCACCGCCACAGGAAGCAAGACATGCGAGATGCACCAACCATTACCGCAGTTCAACTGTCCAGATACCGTATCCCGTTCCCCAACGTCGGCCGGGATCACGGATTCGCCATGGGGCACTTCTACGAACCGGGCAGCACCGGCCACCGGATGGTGCTGGGAGTGCGCATCCATACCGACATCGGCGTCACCGGCGAGTACATGAGCATTGCGCCGGCCACGTTCGAGCAGGCCCTGATGTTTGTGGAGTACCTGATCGGCAAGCCGGCCCTGCAGCGCGAGCGGTTCTACGGCCAAGCCAAGTCGCTGTTGCGCAAGAACGACCGCATGGGCATGGGACCAATCGACATTGCCCTGTGGGATCTGGCGGGCAAGTTCCACGACGCCCCCGTCTACCAGTTGTTGGGCGGCTACCGGGAAAGGCTGCCCTGCTACGCCAGCACCTACCATGCCGATCGCCAACCCGACGGCCTGAGCAGCCCGGAGGCCTTTGCCGACTTCGCCGAGCAGTGCCTCGAACTGGGCTACAAGGGCTTCAAGATCCACCCCTGGGGTGATCCCGACATCGACCGCGAAATCGCAACGGTCAAGGCCGTGGGGCGTCGCGTGGGCGGCCGCATGGCTTTGATGCTGGATCCCTGCTGCGTCTACGACACGTTCGCCGATACACTCGCCGTGGGGCGGGCCTGCGACGAGGAAGGGTTCTACTGGTACGAGGATCCGATGCGGGACGGCGGGGTGTCCCTGCACGCCCACCGGAAGCTGCGGACCATGATCAAGACACCCCTGTTGCAGGGCGAACACATCCATCTGGTGGAGGCCCACGCCGACATGGCGGCCGCCGACGCCACGGACTTCTGGCGGGCCGACCCGGAATACGACGGCGGCATCACCGGAGTCATGAAGATCGCCCACGCTGCGGAAGGCTACGGCATGGACGTGGAACTGCACATTGCGGGACCGGCACAGCGGCACTGCATGGCGGCCATGCGCAACTCCAACTTCTACGAAATGGGGTTGGTGCACCCCAAGCTGACCAACATTGCCTGTCCGCCGGTCTATGCCTGCAACTACGAGGACGAACTCGAGACCATCGATGCCGACGGCTGCGTCCCGGTGCCGCAGGGACCGGGACTCGGTGTGACCTACGATTGGACCGGGGTCCAGCAGTGGCTGGTGCACGAGGAACTGATCGACACCGCAGCCTGAGTCCAATCGTTCCGCGATGGGACAGCCAGGACGAACCGCCTAGTAGTGCAACGAAGCTTTGGAATGTTAGAAGCACAGTGTTGGGATGCCCTCATCATACACTTCGCTATGCCCTTCGCCGCCTACCATCGGTACTGTGAGCAGCTGTTCCAACGCTATGAAGGTTCGTTGCACTACTGGCGGTGTATGCGGGGGCTCAGGGAATGACAGCGGGACAGGCCATAGTGCAGGTTTCGGTGACAAAAAGGGAGTCGGGACAACCTACGCCAACGAGATCGGCATAGTGCCCACCGGATAAGCGAAGCACCTCACGTAGAGCTTGATCGAGTAACATGATCGTTTGAGAAAGGACTAGACCGACGAGGAACCGGAGTGATGTACGACGGACAACCACCATTCACGACCAACCCCATTTTGCTGAAAAACCTCTTGGCACAAGTGGAACAAGGAGCACTCCAGCTCCCAGACTTCCAGCGCGGTTGGGTATGGGATGATGTCCGGATCAAGGGGTTGATCGCGAGCATCTCGCAAGGCTTCCCCGTCGGTGCCGTGATGACATTAGCCGCCAACGGACACGTGGCGTTTAGCCCGCGACCGATTGAGGGAGCAGAGGAGACGGCGAATGGGAAGGCACCGACAGAATATCTGTTGGACGGGCAGCAACGGTTGACATCGTTGTACCAAGCACTGCTGCACCCGGGACCGGTGGCAACACAAACCGTCCATGGACGGTCGATCCAACAACGCTACTACATTGACATGCGGCTAGCTCTGCGACCAGACGTAGAGCGTGAGGACGCGATCATCAGCGTGCCGAAGGACGGAAAGTTACGTGGTGCATTCGGGCGCGGAATCCTGCTGGATCTCAGCACATCAGAGCGCGAACGAGAGCAGCACATGATGCCGACGGAGCGGCTGTGCAGCGAAGACATGTGGATCATCGAGTACATCCAGCATTGGGAGGGGCGCAACGACCATCCGGACGGGAGCGCGGCGGACCTCGTGATGCGGTTCAAGAAAGAAATCATGGGGCAATTCGCTGAGTACCAGCTCCCGGTGATCGGACTCGCCGCGGGAACTCCCCCTGAGGCCGTCTGTACAGTGTTCGAGAAGGTGAACACAGGTGGCGTGACCCTTACAACGTTTGAGTTGGTCACAGCAATGTTTGCCGGACACGGGTTCAAACTCCGTGAGGACTGGGAACCACGGCGCCGACAACTGCGCCAGCAATACGATGTGCTGCGGTGGGTCGGAGGAGTACACTTCTTGCAGACAGTGACGCTACTCGCGACTCAGGATGTGAAACGCAAGGCCTTGGCAGCAGGTGTCTCACCAGACCAGGTTCCAGGTGTCAAGTGCAAAAAACACGATGTGCTTCACCTCTCCGTCGACGAATATGAACAATGGGCAGACCTTGTCCAGATTGGCTACGAAGAGGCGGCTAAGTTCCTTCATCGGCAATTCATCTTCACTCGCAGCAACGTACCGTACAACACGCAGCTTGTACCACTCGCAGCGCTCTTTGTTGAGCTAAGCGATCGGGACTTGCATAGCGCGACCGCCAGAGCGCGATTGGAGCAGTGGTACTGGTGCGGTGTACTCGGCGAGGGTTATAGCACCAGTACAGAGACACAATATGCGCTGGATCTGGAGGAGGTTGCCAAATTTGTACGGACGGGAGAGGTACCGAGAATCGTCCGTGAAGCAACTTTCAATCCGAGGCGTCTAATCAGCATGACCACACGCAACAGCGCTGCATACAAAGGCATGTATGCCCTCCAAATGAAGCGCGGAGGCCGGGACTGGATGACCGGGGAAACGCTGACGCAGATGACTTTGGAAAACGAAAACGTAGACATCCACCATGTGTTTCCTATTAACTACTGCGAAAAGAGAGATCCTCCCATCCCGCCCCGGCTGTACCAATCCGTTGTCAACAAGGCTCCCATTGATGCCAAGACAAATCGAAGCATCGGGGGGCGGGCACCAGCAAGCTACCTGCAGAACCTTCAAGAGCAAAGCGGGGTGCATTTGGAAGACATCCTAGCAAGCTACGGGATCAACATGGTAGCGCTGAAAGAAAATCAGTTTGGCGAGTTCTTTGTCCAAAGGGGACAGCAAATGTTGGCATGGATCGGGGAAGCCATGGGCAAGGAAGTGGACCTCAATGCCAAACCGCTGAGAGACGCTGTGAAAGGGTTGAAAGACCCCATCGGAGAGAGTTCCTGAGTACCGGGGCAAGGTACTTGTCAGCGCGTCCGCTATGCTGGCACAGTCAAATATATACTAATCCAGTGTGATATTAACACTTTACACCGTCATCTGTCCGATGAGAGTCTCCTGTAATCCGCAGGACGGCGGTTGCCTTGGCGACCAACACTGGATCTAGCTGCCTCTGGAGCCATGGCCCGATGATTAACCAATGGTATCTCAGGCATACTGGATTGGTATTAGTCGTGTAACGAAGCTTTGAGCAGTGGGAATACAGTGTTGGGATTCCCTCATCGTACACTTTGCCATGTTCCTCGCCGCTGATACTGTGAGCGGCTATTCCAACGATATGAAGGTTCGTTGCACCACTAGGCAGACGGCATCAGCCGCCCGAAGGAGAATCCCCATGACCAACACAATGCAGGCCATCCAAATCACGGGACCCGGCGAAGCGGCCCTCATTGAGACGCTGATGCCCACCCCGGAGGCGGGAGAAGTCCTGGTCAGGGTGGAGGCAGTCAACACCTGTCCGCAGTGGGACCTGCACATCCTGGGCAACGAACCGATGTTTCCCGGCAGCACCATCGAGTACCCGTATCCGATCGGCCAGCCCGGCCATGAAATGGCCGGCGTGGTCGCGGCCACCGGTCTTGGTGTCGAGGGGTTCGAAGTCGGCCGCAAGGTGGCCGCGTGGCGTGATCCGGGCAAGGTTCGCCAAGGGTGCTATGCCCAGTACGTGCCGTTCGAAGCAACCAACCTGATTGCACTCCCGGACGAACTCGAACCGCACGAGTGCGCATCCCTGGAACTGGCAATGTGCGTCCAGGCTTCGTTCGACCAACTGAATGGGTTTGGCGCGGTAGAGGATTGCCGCGTAATCATCTGCGGCCTGGGACCGGCGGGCCTGATTGCCGTCCAGTTGGCCCAAGTGCACGGTGCCTCCG
>JGIcombinedJ30088_10005012_pt1 | contig 11564 bp, 14 predicted proteins | sample PinacodermPK_FD_30088 | JGI IMG/M metagenome (IMG submission 30088) | reverse complement strand
ATCCGCGCTCGCAAGGCCAGCGCCTGCGATGTCGTCGTTCGTCTTACCCAGCGCTGCAATTCCTGCAGTTGCTCATCAGACGGTTCTGGAATCTGCCGGGTATGATGGTTCGCCACTTCGATCCTCCCTGGTACGGGGCGAACCGTAGCACATTCCCGATCTACTGGTCAATGACTTACGATACGGTACGGTACACTAGCCGGCTTTGCCCATGCTTCCGAGACTGACAACCTGCTCAGACGACCGACACGTCGTCGCGCGCCGCCCATCTCTGCGCGCTCCATCTTCTTGGAGAGAGCCGATACCCATCGCTTGTGTCGACTTCGCGCAGGCAATGGGTCGCCCACGAAGGTCATCCGGACCGCGCCAACCACCAAACTGCACGAGAGATAGTCTTTCATGTCAGTATCCACGAGTCCACTCCTTCGCCGACTTGACGGAGGAGCGAAAGCTCAGCTGCACGCATGCGCTTCTGATGGAAGGTTTCTTGAGGCGCAACCCGGCGCGCCAACGCCATTGCCCCTCAATGTGATACGCCCGCGCGAGGGGGCTCTCGCATCTTGCTCCCTTGGGTTGCTCTCCTCAGCACCCCGTCACGGGGTGCTCCTCTCGCTCCACTATCTCTTCCCAGTCCTCCCCCAGTTGTGCACGCGCATCTAGAGCGCTTTCTGGCGCCTGAGCCGCAAGGTACATGTCGAAGATGATTTCTTCCACAGAAGCGCTACCTCCGTATTGTCCACCAATCGTGGCGACACCGGAGTCAGTACCCTGGACCAGAAATCGATCGAACCCGCACCGGATGGTGACGACCGATGCCTGTTCCATCGCTATACGCTGAACGCAAGCCGCCCCGCATCCCCATCCATCGGTCGCCCTCACGAACACCTTTGCCGAGTGGCTAGTCAGTTTGGTCGATGCTACGCTCGTACACGAAGCGAGCAGCAGTACGGCAGCAACGGCAATCACCAAGTCGCGTGCTATCTCCTTCATCAGGATTTCCTTGCGAATCGTTTTACCCTGACATGGGTATGCACTTCGGACCGGGCTAGAGCTCGACCGCGGTCACTCCAGGTATAAGCTCTGGGACGACGTTCATCAGTCATCAGTCGCTTGGAACGTCTACCGCCGGCTTGCTCTCTGAGTCTGTTCCAATCGTTGGCAACCTCTCGGTCTACCTTGAAGCTCTCAGACAACACCGCGCGTTCGACTCTGCCCTCCTCTCCCTTGGCGTACGGGTAGAGGCTCACCGTCACCCCCTGGTTACGGGTGAGAGTACAGGGAGGCTTCATCGCGCCGTTCTTGACCTCAGCGTGGATCGCCTCGTTCTCCATGAAGCACATTAGCGATTCTATTCCGTCTTGGTGGCCGGCATAATCGTCGTGCCGTCCCAGTTCTCTGGGAACGCTTGGTAGCTGTGGAGAGTGGCCCTTTTGGATGTAGCGACACGCCGGGTGGAGGCCCAGGATGATGCTTCGAACAGATCGCGACCATCGTCCATACTTCGTCGGCCCGTATGCCGAAACCAAGCGCCCCTGTTGTCACTCTCTGGGGCTGCCCCGTTCGTTGGTCATACACGAGCACCTCCGTACCGGCGTGATTGACAGCGATCACGAGACCATATCCATCTATGATCGGACTTCCGCTGGTTCCTCCAGTTGTTCCGAGATTGTGCTGTACCAGCGTGGTGTTCTCTGGTGTTGGTGCTACGTTCGAGAACGGACGCAGTGCGCTGATTGTGCCCTCCTTGAAGGTGGCGATCGGAGCGGCTGTGTACGGATTACTGATCTCACCGGGGAATCCCATCGTTGCAATCGGCTCTCCCACCTCAAGTTGGCTGGTGAACTCTCGAGGCAAGAGATCCAAGACCACTGGCAACTCCCCATCGATATAGATATCCACCGAAGCAAGATCAGGGGATCCTGGGGTCCCATCGTATTCTGGGTGTACATCGTACCGGGTCAACAGATATGTTCCGGCTCCTCCTACTACAGACCCAGACTGCACGGCGATGGCGACAGGCTGCAGGTGAGCAATGGCATTCAGGACTTCGAGCAGCCCATCGGCGACGTGCGCGTTGGTCCACAGCGCATTCGTGTAGTAGGCGGCGAACCCGGTGCCGACGATGTAGTTCCTTCCATCGGGCAGGTAGAATCCGAGCCCGTAGACAGCCTTCTCTACCTGGGATTCTCGCAGAACGTCGGCCCAGGTAAGAGGCTGGCCCCCTGGATCGTCGGGTGGTTCCTGCGGCGCTTGTGGTCCTTGCGGCGAGCTGCCTGGTCCGCTGCTGCAGGCAGCCAAAGCAAATACGATGACCAGTCCGAATAGGACGGTCCTGAACACGCGATGATTCATGCGTTCCTCCTGGCCCGGCCAGAAGGCGCCGGGCCGTTTTGAAACCAGTTCACCACGTGCTCAGAGCATAGGTGTGTCAGGGTCTGGTATATTCACCCCGGAGCCGGGTAGCTACTCCCTGCTCCACACGGAGCTGTTGTATTCACCAGCGACCCGGCATGAACCGAGACGCGATGAACTGGTTTCGCCGAGCATCCTACAGCAGCACGGCCAGGGGTGCAATTGAAAGTTGTTGACCCCTGACGCGGGGCGACGACGATGTTGCCGACCTGGACGGCCATGGGCGCCAAAGGGAACTGCTGGCTGTGTGGATTGGTGGGCGACCGGTCGGGGACACGCAGACAAGGGTGCCAGCGCGCCGCGAACGCCGGGAAAGCACCCCGGCGCTGGCCCCGTTGCGTCCCGGTAACGCTGGCGAGTCAGGGTGCGGATGTTCTGCTGAGCTTGTGGCGGCCGTCCGATTGCCGGCGGTCCGGCCCGCGTCCCGCGAGATCGACGGGGTCGTAGCAGTCTTATGTTTTGGTTCTCGCTCGCGCGCGTCGTGAAGGGCCGGCCTCGTCATGAGGCGGCTGGTGCGAGCCTCGCAGAAGATGGTCTGATGGTTCTGAGCCGGCGTCTGCTGATCGCCTTGATTCACGACAAGCGCTCGATGGCGGTTCTCCGGCGCGTCTTCCAGCTTCGCCGCTGGGAGGTATTGTCTGCGTAGGGCTGAAGCCCAATTCGCGGGCATGGAAACGCCGCGATGAACCGTGCCCGCGAATGCCGACCCGACTACATCGACAGCGCTCGATTCTCCCCCAGCGGCCCGGTTGATGCCCTGACCGCGGCAGCGGGACCGGGTGAAACGCGCCCACGAATTGTCCGTGGTACGAGCTCGTCCTGGCGGCACCGTGAGCCGCAACGGGTCGAACATCAAGTCGTTCGAGCGCTAGCCTGGCGCGGGCCGACTCGACACCACCGGACGCCAGGGGCCTCGGTATGACTGAGCGGCAGCGCCTGCAGCGTGCCCGGAAGCTCGTCGTCTATCTCGCCGGGGATTGCCACAATGCCTTGGCTTGGCGCAAGGCCAACCTTGGCATCAGGGGTAGCGACAAGAACGCTGCGGACCTGTGTCAGGGCGAGCTGGCCTAGCTCAGCCGGTGGATGGACGAGCATCCGGGAGTTCCCGTGCCCGACGGCGACTCGATGGAGAAACTGCCCGGCGCCACCGCGCGGCAGGAATCGAAGCAGTGCATCGGGGTTGCCGACCGACCATGTAAAGCGAAGATCTCCCGCTGGCGGAAACGCTGACCAACATGCGCCGCCGAACAGATCCGCCTGAAGCGGCCGGACTATAAATCGGAGCTACCTCAGATCCCACAGGAAGGAGCTCAACTCAACGCGAAGCGGAACGAGAGACGCCGCAGGCAACACCAGCGCGAACGCATCGAGGCAGCAGCGACCGCGAAACAGGAAGAGAAAGCGCGCCGCGCCGCTGTGCTGCGGATAATCGTCGACAAAACGAACCGGGACGAAGTACCTCCTCGACCCCGTGACCGGCCAGCGCGAGGAACTGAACCCCGGCGGAGGGTTCTGAGGAAACCGCTTGTGCTCCTTCCAATTGTTTCGATATGGACGAAGCCTATGAACAAAACAGCGCAGCGGCGGTGAGTCATCTCGGCCGCCGGCGCCGGTAGACTTTCTTGAGAACGGGTAGGGAGCGAGGACCCGCAAGGATCCAGCCGGTGCGCCAGCGGGCGTCGTCGGGCCGGCCCTTGACTTCGACGAGGTGCTCTCGCCGCGGAACGGCAATCCGCTGCCATTCGGTGCCGACCCACTCTCGCCAAACATCGCCGTCGCCAGCCGGTTCCACGATGTCGCCCACCGTGGGCGCGTCCACGTGCTGGATGCGGTGGCGGTACAGGGCGCTGTAGTTGACACCGTAGCGGCCGGCGACGGTGCGAAGGGAGACTCCCTGCAACAGCACAGCGTCAATCGCAACTCGATCGGGTTGGGCGCAAGCTGAACAACGGCGCATCGGCCAGATGATGGCGTGCGTGGAGCGATTGCTCAACCGCGAGACGGCCTCTATGCGCCTCGGACGAGTCAGGTGATACCACGGTAACTGGAAGGCACGCCTAACCCGTGATCGACATTGGGTGGAATACCCATCACTCACGCTTCGTCATTACCCACGGTCCCGCTATTGGGATATGGAAACGATTATTGTGATCAATTAGGGACCACTTCTTTTCAGCCTCATTCTCTATCGAAAGTCGCAAGACGATTGGCTCAACAATTTCGAGACCGCGCGTCCTTAGTCCCACTATGATCTCTGGAATTTGCTTTTTGATCGTATTCGTCTGATGATGTGCCCACCTGTGCAAATGGTTTGTTCGTCTTACATCCATAATGTTGTCCCCTGACGTCGCTACCCCACCGCCTATCAACACGTACGTGGTTCCGTCAGATACGGTAACGATACCGAAATTAAGATTGGCTTTCCTTAACTTGTGAAGCTCCTCACTCGTGGGATTCCTCGGATATACCGAAATGATATTCGGATCACGGTATGGCTCCAATACGTGCGGCCAATTATCGTGCATAGTCTGGATCAGATACTGTTTGGAAAAGCTGCGATGGTCAAGTATCGCTACGAAGTAGGCGGATTGTTTATCAAAATATACATAGAGTAGTTCTGGCGTACCTTGGATGAATCCCTTGTGTTCACCCTCAGTGATCACACGTTCGCCAAGATGAAGATGTTGAATCCCCCAGTCGTTCATTAGCGGATCATTATAGTCAATCCTGATCAGCTTTCTACTAAGGTAGGCGTTGATGTTCTCGCCGCTCCTGATCTTTCTTTCAATTTTCGCAAGTATATCAACATACTTTGGTGGGCACACGAAACTCTTGGCTTTGACGACTGTGCGTCGCACATTCGATACAAGGCGACGAAGCAATCGAAAATACGCCAAGATCAGGCTATAATCGTCCTCGATGCTATCGACTGGCCAAACAGGATAGCCGAACTTGTAAACGAGGCGCGTCCGTAGGATCTGCACGTAGTCGCCAAGAATATTGATCTTTACCTCTATTTTCGGTAACTCAGCCACTCTATGAATTGCGTCCGTCTTGCTCTACCGGAGAATAGTCTAACTCTAACAGCCCTTGTATCATATTTCTGTTTCTTACGCTCTGGGACGATGGCGACCCTCATTATACTCATGAACGGGGGTTAGGGGTGCCAACTGGAAGGGCGTACCTCCCGGCCTCTGCTCGGACGGTCCTAGGCACCGCCGGGAGACCTTGGGCACGATGGTCGATCCACTGCTCGCGGCGGCCTCTCGTGGCGTGAGACTCTCAGGGGGTGGGCACTTGAGCATACTCTCCTTCCGTTTATCTGCCTGTCCTAGAGCGTGTCGAGGTGCTTCGCGACAACCCTCTGCGGCGCGCCCTTCGGCGCAACTCCCGACCATTCAAAGACTTGCCTGTTTGTCTCATAGTGCTTTTGCTCCCCGGCCGCACCTGGTCCCTGTCCGGGGGTCCGCAGCCCGTTCCGGCCCGTTCAGACCCGTACCCGTTCGATGTACCTTTTCAGCGGCTTTCGGTCCGGACCGGTCTGCGACCCTGCACCCCCGAGCCGCCGCTACCTGGGCGCGCGCGTGGGGACCAGCCAGCCCCGCCCCGCGCCCGGTCGGCAGCCCGGCAGCCCGGCAGCCAGGGCCAGCGCCCCCCGGCTCGCCCCCGGTCCCCTGTGCTATCCCTGTGCGTCGGGGGGCACGTAGCCGCCGCGCCCCTGCGCTCTCTCATGGGCTCATAGGCGTGCAGACGGGCAGTCCGCTGGGCTTCTGCTCCGGCACCGGCTCACAGGCTCACGCTCATGGCCTCGCGCCGCCCCGCGTGAGGCTCCCGCCCGACCCGCCCCCCGACCCCACGCTCAGTTCCCGGCGGCCCCCCGAGCGCGCGGACCGGTCCGAACGTCCGATTGATCCGCAAGACGCTACCTGGGCGCGTGCGCGTGGGGGCAAGTGCGAACATGGAGGCCCTCCGTCAGCTTCCGCGCTCGCTCCCCTGCTCACCAACCTCCGGGGCCGTGTCGCGCAAGCGAAGATGCCCGGCTTCACTGTGTTGGCGAGTGTCGAGAGCTCGGCGCGCTGCTCCACCCACCGGTGCCAGCGGCGTGTGACGAGAAACCGTTCGGTGGAAGGGGAGTAGGTAGCGTGGCCAGCTCCGGTTCGAAAAAGAGCGATAGCGACCCCACACGATCACCTAGCCGCACGGGCCTCCGAGGCCAAGCGGCAACCCAGCTCAGGCGCTCGGCTGACCAAGGGGGCTCTGTGCTGGGTACCAGCCCGGTCCCGCGGCCCCGCGGCTCGCACCTGCGCCCTGCACGGTCCGTGGCCAAGCTCACACCACGTCGCCCATGGTCCGGGAGCTGCAGTGGCTCTCGGGCGCATCCGCGACGGTACCAGCTTCGGCCGCTACACAACGCACATATCCTACACTGTTGCAGGAAAATCCACTCACGACTGCGAGGGCCGCCTTGACTCTCGACAATAGTGTGTGACAGTGTAGTTGGGTAGCTGAATCGGTTCTGCTAGGAGCCTACGATGAATTTCCAACAAGACAATGTTGGGAAACGGGTGCGGAAGGTTGGATGCGATCAGGCGGACAGGCAGGTCGAAGGGACCCATTCGGTCGATCGCACCTCGCCGGAGGTGGTCCATCGGCAGCGAGATAGCGACCTGGACCTGTACGCGGTGAGAAAGAACACCTACGGCGTAACCAGCCTGCTGAACGCCAAGCGTCTCCTGATGATGTACGGGGATCGGCTTCTTGTGGTCCACGACACGGACGGCAGGGTGTCCGATCTTCGGGTGGCGGACGAGTACGGCATCTGGACGACGGGGACGACCACCCTGCTAGGGTGGATGTCAGATACGGCCGAGCATCTGATCGAAAAGGCCCGGCGGGGGGGCCTTGACCGGGTGGCCCCGCAGCACTGGATCTCCACGCTGAACGCCTTGAACAAGTTGCAGGAGCCGAGGACGCTTGAAGGCATACGGAAGGAAGCGGCAACAGCTCTCGACCAACTGCGGCGCGACGGCCTGCCCGGGAAGGCGGGGCAGGTAGTCGCGTGCCCTCCCCATGCGTTGGACGCGAAACTCCAATATATGGGGGTCGCCAACGGAGTGGTGGATCTTCACGCGGGTCGTTTGCTGCCGCCTGAAGAAGGCCGCGCAGCGTTGCTCACGGTACGTACCCATGTTGAGTTCGATTTGACGGCAACGCACGCGGCCATACAGGGTCTGTTCGCTCACCTGCCGCCTGAAGTTGAGGCGTGGTGGTGGCGTGTATTTGGCTTCCACCTGCGTGGCCACCCATCGCGCCGGTTCTATGTTGTCGTAGGGCCGAAGAGCGGAGGGAAGAGTACTGTGGCAAACGCTCTCGAACGGTGTCTTGGACCGTACATGAGACGACCTGGCGATACGGCACTGGCGCCGACACGTGGTCGCAACGCCGGCCTATCACCGGAGATGGAGTGTTTCACCGCACCGGTCCGATTGGCGATTTTCGACGAGGTGGCGAACTTGAGGGTCGCAGGCCCGTTACTCAAACGGTTGAGCGGTGATGGAGGACAGACCTTCCGCCCGCTGTACCAGGCTGAACGTACGGAACGGGTGACGGCGACGGTGATGTTCATCTGCAACGAGGGATCGGAGCCGCACTTGCAGCTGAGAGACGAGGCGCTGGCGGACCGTTTCAGACGGCTCCCGTATCCGACGTTGCCAAATCCCGACCCGGGGATGAAAGACACGGTGGAAACGGAAGAGTTCGCGCGGGCATTGCTTGCCCGGCTGGTGATGGCAGCAGCGTCCGCGACAGCACGCGTGCCGCCCGAAGAACCTGACGACGTGAAGAGGTATACGTTGGAGCGAGTGTTGGGGAATGTCGACAAAATAGGTGAGTTCGCAGAACGCATTGTTCAGGGAGCAGGAGTCTTGACGGTGGCCGAACTGTGGGCCGGTTGGTGTGAGCACAACAGAGAGACTGGCAACCCGGATCGAATACAGGAGACCGGCGGAATCTCTAAGCGCAATCTGAGTGGAGTTCTGCGAGAGTACATGCTGGGCAAACTTCGGGAACCCAAGGTGACGACCGTCAATGGCAAGAACGTACGCGGCTGGCGCGGCTGGACAATGAAGCCGGTCGCGCACCCGCAAAGCGAAGCCGGAGAGATACGCGGAGGCGTAGCGAGCGTTCCCGCGGGATCGCCAAGGGAGAGGTTCCATCCTGGGAAGTTCTTGGATATAGCGGGGGACAAGACGCAACCGCCCGATAGAAGAGAGCGGGCCGTGAAGTGGGCGCGGTTCCTGGAGAGGGGCACGGGGATCGTCTTGCGAAAGACAGCCGAAGAGTTTCTCGACAGTGTGGGAGACCCGCCCGATAATGGTACGTTGACAGGCAGCGAGACAGGCGACCTGTTTGATGGCATAGATGGCGATGACGTGGGGGAGCAGCTCCCGCGTGGATACGACGGCAGGACGGGAAGCGTGACGGACAGGCAGATAGAGGAGTCGCCTGGGAAAGGCAATGCGGCCGGTGCATCCGTGCGAGGTGCTGCGTAGCGGACGCCGCGCGGAGGGCAAAGAAAGGACGCCGGGTTGAAACGATCCCTGGGAGGAGAGTTCGGCGGCTAAGTGGACGAAATCGTCCCTATCAGTAAGCCACGTTCGTGGGCTCGGCTCAACTTGGTTCGGGCGGTTCGGGCCGGTTCGGAAGCGGGATCGGGTGCGGTATCCTCCAGCAGGTGAGGTGGGTAGACAGCTTGACATTCGTCGCAGGCCCTCGATAACGTTGTGAGTGGAGGTCGCCATGAGTGAAGCAATCACGGCGATCGCGACCATAACGGCCACGATCATCATCATCGTCGTCGGAACCGGGCTCCTGCTCGGTAGCAGTCACCGGGTTCCCCTGAGGCACATAGACCACCGCCTCCAGGACATCCGGCTGAAGGCCGCACGGACACACCACGAATCCATCGTGGAAGCCGTCGAGCGGTACCTCCGCAAGCACGGGATACACATTCGCTGGTAGGAAGGGGAGAGGCGAGTTTTACCGCACCCCGACCCACGAGGGGTCCGGATACCTCTCCCCTTGCATTCTACGTACTACCCGTGCGGGTTGTCGGCCGGTTCGGGAGCGGATGCGGGATCATCCTGCACCGGCGCCGGAATTGAATCGCCACCCGCTGGCGACAGCGGCGCCGCGAACGGCACGTGTAGCAGTTGGGCGGTGCGCCGCTTGGCTTCATCGGGGCGGCGGTCGTAACGCTGGGTGGTGTCGACCGACGAGTGGCCGGCGAGGCCCTGGACGGAGCTGATGTCGGCGCCGGCGTCGAGCAGCTCGCCCACGAAGGAACGGCGCAGGTCGTGCGGGGTCAGCGGCTTCACGCCGGCCCTTCCGGCCAACTGCCGCAGGCGCAGCAGCACCGCCTGGTCGGTCATGGCGCGCTGTTGGACGTGGCCGCCCTTGCGTACCGGGCACAGCAGCGCGCCCGGCCAGGAGCCGCGGCGAGCGATCCAGGCTTCGATGGCCTCGCGCCCGCCGGTGGGGCAAAAGACGTTGCGGTCTTTCCTGCCCTTGCCGTTGCGGATGGTGACCCGGCCGTCGTCGTAGTCGTCGAGCAGCAGTGCTACGGCCTCGCTGCGGCGCAGCCCGCAACCGTACAGCAGGGCGAGGATGGCCGCGTCACGAGCGCCCGCGGGATCGTCGCCGCAGGCGCGGAACAGCGCGGCAACCTCGCCGGCGTCGACGTGGCGGCCGGCGGGGAGTGTGTGCGCCTTGACGTTGGGCACATCGGCGACGCGCTCCTTGGTCTCGGCATCGACGAGGCCGAGGCGCCAAGCTTCCTTGATTGTGCCGCGCACTGCCGAGAGCACGTGGTTGATGGTGGCGGGCTTGGCATCGTCGTCGAGGAGGATCGCGCGCAGGGCGGCGACGTGCTGGTACCGGACCTCGGTCCAATCGACTAAGAACGCGCTGGTGGCGAGACCGCCTGTGAAGATCTCGGCTGCCCGGTCGAGGGAACGGCGCAGGCCGCGCCGGCCGACCTCCGAAGCCTTGCCGGCCAAGTATACGATGGCCGGGTTCTGATCGGGGGAGCCGGGAGCGGCGACGATGGGTACGATCCCGCGCTCGTCGGGAGCGGCCACGATCTCCGTCACAGTGTGCCTCCGGTACGGTGGGCGTCGGCCGGCGGCACCTGTCGGCGCGGGATGAGGCCGACGATCTGGTATCCGAGGCGGTCGCGCACGGCGATGCCGGCGTTGTCCAGATTCCAGAATGAGCAGTCCTCGAACCTATCGAGCGCGTGGGCGACGTAGCGGGCGTCGACGTGGATCTCCGGACAGGCGGCATCGCCGGTGGCGAACACGTCGACCGGAATGGAACCGTGGGAGCCGGCGTCGAAGTTGATCCGGTAGGTAGCGACCGGCTCATCGAGCCGGGCACGGATCAGAGGATGCGCTTCGGAAGGAGGGTGAAACGGTTGCAATCGTTCCACTACGGTCTCGGCGGGCATGCCGGCGTGGAGATATGCGCGGCGCAGGTAGGTGGGGACGGTGCCTCGGAACACGGCACTGCCGTCACTCCACCAAGACCCGTCGTCCCCATGGTAGACACAGAGGACGTTGGTGCCGCCGACGTAGGGCGCGAGCCAGCGTCGGCGGTGCCGCCAGGGGAGGCGTGCGGAATAGAAGCGCCTGGGCTTCCTGTGGTTGGTAGCGAGCATGATCGGTTCCTCCTGTGAGTTCTCGCCCCGGCGGGGGCGGTTTGGGTGGCGCGAGGACTCGAGCCCCGTACCCGAATCGGGTCGCACACGGTGTTCGTCGCCGCCAATGCTGGCCTGCGGAACGTTGGACCGCTCAGGAGCCGTCGCCGGCATCCTCGGGCCATCTCCGGCGCAGAAACGGCCGCAGCGTCAGCCGCGCGACCGCCCACACCAGTAGCGCGGCCGCCACCAGGGCGGCCGCGCCGATCAGTACCTCCACCTACTTGGCGTCCGGAGGCGGGTTGGCCCACGCCGAAACGATCAGGGCCGGGGTGTCGTCGACCAGATCGGCCGGCGGCTCGACGTGCGCGGGCGCAGGCGCCACTACGGCGGGCACGCCGTAGCCGTCCACACCGTACAGCGCGTCCAGGTCGGTCAACGGCAGGTAGCCGCCCTC
>JGIcombinedJ30088_10005010_pt1 | contig 11568 bp, 7 predicted proteins | sample PinacodermPK_FD_30088 | JGI IMG/M metagenome (IMG submission 30088) | reverse complement strand
CGTTCCGAGTGCCAAGCGGAACGACCTTCCCGATGACCGAAAGCCGCCGCGCCACTACGGCTTGACCTCGGCCGAAGAGGGGCGGCTGAAGGTGCGCAAGCAGGACGAGTGGATATGGACGCGCCGACTCGAGCGTTACGAGCCGCTTGCCCAGACGGTATTCAATGGGCCTGATTACATTCCCGGGAACGGCCGTAAGTTGCGAGTGCCTGCGAAGCTCGACACTAGCTGGCGTCCGCAGTCCACGATCCTGGATGGAGGCTCCGTGCACGCGCCGGGTGAACCGGTTGCTCCAGGTGTCCTCAGCGCGACGCACCTTCCGACCGGACGCTCCGAGGGGAAGGACCCGTACTCGTTACCCGCGGGGCTCGATGGCCGCCGCCTGGCCCTGGCCGAGTGGATCGTAGATCCTCGCAATCCGCTTGCTGCCCGCTCCATCGTCAACCGCGTCTGGGCGTATCACTTCGGCCGAGGTCTCGTCGCCACGCCGAACAATCTCGGGGCGCTGGGCGGCAAACCGACTCATCCGGAACTGCTTGACTGGCTGGCGGCGGAGTTTGTCGAGCACGGGTGGTCGATCAAGAGGCTGCACCGCCAGATCCTGACTGCCGAGGTCTACCGCCAAAGCGGGAACCGGGATGACATGCAGGATGTCCGCACGCTGGATCCGAGCAATCGCCTGCTGGCTTTCTTCGCCCCGCGCAGGCTGGCAGCGGAAGAGTTTCGGGACAGTATGCTCCTGCTGTCCGGAGAGTTGAATGCCGAAATGGGCGGCGTGCCCGCAATGCCCGAAATCAACATGGAAGTTGCCCTCCAGCCGCGCATGATCCAGTTCTCGATCGCTCCGGCATATCAGCCTTCGCCGATCCCCTCGGAGCGCAATCGGCGGTCGATCTACGCCTACCGTGTTCGCGGCCAGGCCGATCCGCTGATGGAGGTCTTCAACCAGCCCAATCCCAACGACTCGTGCGACCAACGCGATGCTTCTGCGGTCAGTCCGCAGGCGCTGACGATGATGAATTCCGATTACCTGACAAACCGGTCCATCGCGTTCGCCTTGCGACTGGAGCGCGATGCTGGGGATTCGGGCGGCCGGATCGACCGGGCGTACCAGTTGGCCCACAACCGCTTGCCGGAACCGGACGTACGGCAGATGCTGTCAGACTACGTCGAAGCCATGGAAGCGCGCCACCGGGCGCGCACCCCCCAAGAGACGGACTATCCGACCCGCATCACGCGCTCGCTCGTCGAGGAATTCACCGGAGCGCCATTTGAGTACGAGGAGTGGCTGCCGGTCTACGAGGACTACGACCCCGACGTCCAACCTTGGGAGGTTGGTGACCGCACGCGCGCGCTCGCCGACCTTTGTTTGCTATTGTTCAATTCAAACGAGTTCGCTTATGTCTACTAGACCGAGAGACTCGAGAACATCATTCGGCTGCTCGCCGATTTCCTCGTCCGCGCATCGCATGGGCCGTCGCGACGTTCTCTACGGTCTGGGCGCGTCGGTCGGCGCGATTGCCTTCTCCGACCTGTTGGCGAGCGAGGCCCGGGCCGCGGTCGGGCCACTGGCGCCGAAGGAGCCTATGCTCCCGGCCAAGGCAAAAGCGTGCATTTTCGTTGTGCTGGAAGGCGGTCCCGGGCACATGGACACCTTCGATCCGAAGCCCAAGCTGCGGGAAATGCACCTGAAGGAATCGGTCCGCGACCCGAACCAGGTGCTGGTCGAGGTCACCGCCAAGACGTACTACGTAGGAAGCCCGTTCGGATTCCGCAAGACCGGCAACTCCGGGATCGACATGTGTGATCAGTTCGTGCACATGGCGGACGCTGCGGTTGCCGACGAGCTGTGCGTCTACCGCGGGTGCCAGGCGCAATCCGTAAACCATCCGGACGCTCTTTATCACATCAATACAGGGAGCACGCTCGGGGCGGATCCCGGTGTCGGCTCGTGGGTGACTTACGGGCTCGGCAGCTTGAATCAGAACCTGCCCGGTTACGTCGTCATGGCGGAACTGGCGTTTCCCCAGGGCGGGTCGGGGAACTGGTCGAACGGATTCCTGCCGGCCCACTACCAGGGGACCCTCCTGCGCCCGTCGGGATCCCCGCTGCTCGATCTTGACCCGCCAGAGTGGAAGACCCGGCAGCAGCAGCGCGAGAGCCTCGACATGCTGGCGGAACTGAATCGCAGGCATGCCCAGCGCCATCCGTCCCACGACGAGCTCGCGGCGCGCATGGAGAGCTACGAACTCGCATACAGGATGCAGGCCGAGGTCCCCGACATCGTCGATCTCAGCCGAGAGACCCTAGCGACCAAGGAAGCCTACGGCCTTGATGAGGAGCCAACCCGGGATTTCGGGCGGCAGTGTCTGCTTGCCCGGAAACTGGTGGAGCAGGGCGTGCGGTTTGTCCAGATCTTCTCCGGCGGATGGGACAGTCACGACTTTCTGGAGCGGAACCACTCATCACGTATCCGTAGCGTCGACAAGCCGCTGGCAGCGCTGATCCGAGACCTGCGGCAACGCGGCATGCTGGACGAGACCTTGGTCGTGTGCTCAGGCGAGTTCGGCAGAACTCCGGACAACAATCGTCGCGGCGGGGTGGACCCGAACGGTCGTGGGCACAACGCCGACGCCATGGTCGTGCTGATGGCAGGAGGTGGGACTCCGGCCGGGACCGTCGTCGGAGCCACGGACGAATTCGGAAACCGGGCCGTGGAAGTCGTCCACCCCCTGCGCGACCTGCACGTGACGTGGCTACGGCTGATGGGCCTGGACGACAACCGCCTGACGTATTTCCACGGCGGGCGCTACAAGCAGTTGTCGCAGACAGGCGGTCAGCTGATCCCGGAACTGATCGCTTGATTGCACGGCGGCCTACCGGTCCTGCTTGGTTTCCTCGAGAAATCTCTCCCAGGGAACTGCATCCCCGTGTATCGGGGCGACGAGGGCCGGCGAGAGGCCATTCTGGATGACGTTGTTGTAGAAGGCGTGCTCAGTCTCGGTCGGGCGGGGAATGTCGTCCGGCAGCAGACCGGGGTCGTACAGGTCGGCTTCGATCACGATCCGTTCTCCGGGCAGGTAGGCCATCAGCATGCCTTCGACGTGAATCCCCAAACCTTGGACGTAGTAGATTTCCAGGAACCGTTTTCCGTCGCCGAGGATGTATTTCTCGTCGACATCCTCCATCGTGTAGCCCTCGGAGATTTCAGTGGGTGGATAGAGCGAGACCATGTCCGGCTCGAGAGTGCGGGGCACGTAATTCAACAGCTCGCTCTCGTAGAAGAGACGGTTGCGCTGGTGGGTGACGATAGTCGCTCCGATGTGGAGGTAAGTGCGCAGCCCGCCAAGGTGATCGTAGTGGTCGTGCGTGTTGACGAGGAATCGAATCGGCTTGTCCGGCACCAGTTTGACGACCTTGTCTATCACGGCCAGCGAGCGGCGCTCGTTCAGCGGCGCTTCGATGATGGCAACGTACCCCGCAAACTCCACGGCCACGCTATTGTGTGAGCCCCCGCCGAGGAGCCAGACGCCCTCGGCCAGTTTGCTGGTCTCGACGAAATGGTCCGCCGGAGGAGCCTGCCGGACGACATCCGGCACGGCGAGCGGTGTGCAGTCGTTCTCGGTGATGTCGGGAAAGTTGCCGCCAAAGCTGTTGTGTCCGCCTGTGATAAGCGGGACCTGGCGCTCGTCGTCCCAGCCGTCGTGCTTGTGCCAGCCGGCGGGGAAGATGATGCCGTCTCCGACCTGCTGCCACGAGGTGAACTCGTGCTCATAGTTCATGTCTCCAAGGACCGGATGCGGCACTCTGGTCTGTGTCCGCTGGACGATGTTCCCCTCGCGCACGGTGGCGTTGACGCGGTACTTGTCGAGCACCGTGGCTGAGACCACGATCACTTTCTGAATGTTGCTTGTTGTGGCCCCGTCCCGGCCGCTCTCCCCCAGTTCCCATCGCCAGATCGCGGTAGTCTCTGCTCCGGGCATCCTGGCCGCCTTGACGAATCCGTGCGGGGTCATCCAGATGTCGAGTTGCCATAGATCGGCCACCTCGGGCGCCGCCACCGGCGTTCCATCGATGCCGTCGACATACCAGGCATCAGAACCGGCCACGGCAAACGTCTGCTGCTCGTGCTGCTGCAGCGGGGTGCCTCCCAGCCATCCCGAGCCGTACTTCCAGGAGGCGGGGTTTAGGACGGGCGTTCGCCTGAATCGCTCGACGGAGGTTCGGCGTTCGAAATCGATGGTTCGCGAATAGTCATCCAGCGGCTCGCCAAGCGGCCAATCCGAGCTTTGCTCGATGTTCTGGCCGACCATTCCCGCGTAACCGGTTCCCGAGAAGCTGATGCATCCAAGTTGGTCGACGCCCATGGCCTCGGCAGCTCGATCGAGCACCGGGAACGGGTCGATATGGCCAGGGGCGGGTGTCTGCCCCGGAACGTGAGGCGCTGTCAGGGCGGCGACGATCAGAGAACCGAATATGCGCACGTGCTTCAAGACACAACCTAGGCGGTTCCCGGCGGGAACGGACGCTTGAGTATAGGCGGATGCGTCGCATCGGCGCACGGGGCTGGTCAGCGCCTGCACTGATCTCCCCGTCTATCCTAAGTCGACCACCCTCGGAGCGTGAGGTTCTCTTGCGTGGCTGGCCCTACTTGTCGCCAGGCTCCAGAGCCCGGCTAGCGATCTTGCGGCACGTCCGGTTGGGTCGGGTTCAATGCTTGGTAGGCGTCTGTCCCGTGAATCTCTTTCCGGTCTTTCGCGATACTCCATGGAGTTTTGCCCTGCAGATCTTCTGCCCCTGGGTCCGCGCCTCGATCCAGAAGTGCCGAAATGTTCTCCGGTGCCCCATATTTCGCGGCCATGTGCAAGGCCTGCTGGCCGTCCATGTCACCGGCGACCAGTGGCGCACCCGCTTCGATCAGTGCGGAAATGTTCTCTGGCGTGCCGAATGCCGCCGCCAAATGCAGAGGCGTCTTGCCGTACCTGTTCCGTGCTTTTGGATCCGCGCCATCGCGTAGCAGCAGCACAATGTTGGTAGGCGAGCGACTCATGGCTGCCTTATGCATCGGCGTTTCCCCGTCTTCAGACCACACCCGCGGATCGGCGCCTAGGTCGAGGAGAAGCGTGACTCTTTCCGGATCGTCGGCCCGTGCCGCATCATGCAGCGGCGTTTCGCCCATTCTATTCCGCGCGCTCGGATCAGCGCCCAAGTCAACCAGTGCGGAAAGGTTCTCCTTGGGACCATAGCTTGCAGCTTCGTGCAAAGGCGCTGCCCCGAACTGATTCTCAGCACTCACATCCGCGCCAGCCTCGACGAGAGCGGCAATATCCTCGGGTGTGCCACGCGCGGCAGCGGTATGGAGAGGAGTTCTGCCGAATCCACCGAGCGCGTTAACGTTTGCACCCGCTTCGACCAGGATCGAGATGACTTCTGTGCTGGAATTCAAGGTTTTGTCCGAGGGTGTCACTTCACCCATGGCTCTGCCATTGGAGGTGGCGCGCGCGGTGAGAGCGGTCAAGTTGATTGGCATCTTGGAGCGGGCCGCGAGATGTAGAGGTGTGTCGCCGTCGTCGTCGACCGCCTCAATGTCAGCGCCAGCATCGAGAAGAGCCGCAACTGTCTCCGGCACACCGCTTTCTACTCCCGCGTGCAGCGGCGTCCGTCCCTTGTTGTCGCGTGCCTGGATGTCCGCACCGGCATCACGCAACACCCGGATGATTCGCAACCGGCGGTCAAGGCGACGCTTCTCTGCATCCGAGTCGGGAGCGACACCGAGGACCGAGGATAGAACCGAATTAGACCTGGCGTCGATGGTTGCGGCCACATGCAGCGGTGTCTGGCCGGAATCGTCTCGCGCGTTGACCTGGGCGCCAGCATCGACGAGCGCCTCAATAAACTCAGGCTCACCGTGTTCCGCAGCAGAATGCAGCGGAGTTCGCCCCCGGAGTTCCGGGGCATGGATGATTGCCCCTGCATTGAGCAAGAGCGCGATGCTCGCCAACCGCTTGAGCTTATCTGGCCAATCGACATCCGCGATGTCGTCGACGACGGTCTTGAGGTGACTTGGGATGGCCGTAGCATGCACTGCAGCATGCAAGGGGCTCCGGCCCAGTCCATCGTTTGGTTCGATCTCTCCACCGGCGTCGAGGATGGCCGCGATGTGGTCCGGTCGACCAGCCAATGCCGCGATGTACAGGGGCGAACTGCCCCCCGGCTGGCTCCCAGAGAGTGCACCCGCGTTGATGCACCGTTCGATGTCTGAGGGAGTTGCAAGGAGGAAGAAGAAGAAATTGACCCAGTTGGTGCAATCCGCCAGAATGGCCGGCGCTTGGCCAGAGATTTGGTCTGCCAAACCCTCCTTCATCAAATCGATCATCGAGTTGCTGTCTTCGACGGTTTCCGGATTGGCGCCGGCCTCGAGAAGAGCAGCCCTGTTTTCCGGTGTGCCCAATGCCACCGCTATCCTCAGCGGCGTCCAACCGATGGAGTTTCGGCTCTCGAGTTCCGCGCCGGCCGCAAGCAGCGTTGCGATGCTCTCCGGCGAACCGATCTGTGCAGCCACATGGAGTGGGGTCGTGCCGTCACGATTGCGCGCATTGGGATCCGCTCCCTCTTGGGCTAGTAACGCTATGTTCTCCGGGGAGCGGCCCCGACTCGCTGCGGAATGCATCGGCGTATCGCCGGAGTTGTCTGTGGCACCCGTATCCGCACCGGCATCGACCAAGGCCGAGATCTCCGCTGGTGTGGCAAAACTCGAAGCCCTGTGAAGGGGCGTTTCACCCCTGTCGTTACGTGCGTCAACCATCGCGCCGGCGTCCAAGAGAGTCTTGATGGTGCTTGATTTGTCACGGCGAGCGGCCGAATGGAGAGGCGTGTTGCCGCGTTCATCACGGCCGTTCAAGTCCGCTCCGGCGTCGAGCAGTGCGAGGATATTCTCCGGTGAATTGAGGCTTGCTGCCGTGTGGAGCGGTGTCTCGCCATCCTTGTCAGGGGCATTGATGTCCGCCCCGGAATCAAGGAGAGCGCGGATGTTTTCCGGAGTGCCAGTTCGCGCCGCCAAATGGAGCGGTGTGCTGCCTTCCTCATCTGTTGGGTCCACATCAGCACCCGCATTGACCAGAGCCGTGATGTTCTCCGAGTTGTCCTCTTCCCTCTCGGATGCCGAATGAAGAGGGGTCCGCCCGTCGTTATCCCGGCCATCAATCTCTGCGCCCCGGTCGAGAAGAGCGCGAATTTGCGCGGGTTCGCCATGAACCGCCGCCAGATGTAGTGGGGTCAAGCCAGAGCGATCGCGCTGCGTAGGGCTGCTGCCGTCCTCCAGACACCGTTCGACGTCTCCAGCTTCCGCGAGTTCGAAGAACCACTCCCTATTCCAGTTGGCGCAATTTGGTGCGGCCCAGGTCGGAGCGGCGATGAGGGTGAGAATCGCGATGGCCAACCAGGCCAAGCGAGGGCCGATCAGGTCTTGCGGCAGGGTTTCGGGTCGCTTCATTTGCCAAGGCTCTCACTATAACGGTGTCTTGTTTAGGTCAATGAAATCAATGCAATATCAAGACCGTTTCCGTAGGTGTGCCGTACCCCCCTTCGGACTCGGTGCTGCACCACCTGCCCGAGCCGGAGGTCCTGATGATGCACGACCACAACCGCATCACGCATGAGACTCCATTCCGACGGGCGATTGTTGCGGCGCGACGATCGCTATCTCCTGCTCAGGACTAGGCCCGAGAGCGTCTCGATGCCGTGATTTTCGACTAGGCTGGAGCCGCCAAGCGCGCGGCGGCGCTGGGACATCAAGACATTCCGTCCTGAGAGGTCCCCTAGGTTAAGCCCGGCGAGGTTGGGTTGCTGGAGAATCGGACTAGTGAGCTGCTTGGTTCGGGGCAAGCAGATCTAGCCGGCGCATCCAGTCTTCCATGCGATCGGGCCAGCTCGTCACGGGCAGTTCCGTACGTCGCAGGCCGTAGCCGTGCCCCCCGCTCTCATATACATGGAGTTCCGCCGAGACGTTCGCCTTCTTGAGGGCGATGTAGAGTTCCGCCATCGCAACCGACCGATCACGGTCGTCATGCGCGATGACCATGAAGAACGGGGGGCAATCCTCCGTGATTGTCGCTCCCTCCGGAATGCCTCCCGAATAGATCGGAACGGCGAAGTCCGGGCGGAACGGAACATCGTCGAACTTGTCCACCGGCTCGTAGAGGCGGTCCTTGACTAAGGCGGAGTAACGCGTCGGCGAACCTCCCGCCGAGAACCCCATGATTCCGATCCTGGCCGGGTCCACTCCAATCTCCCGAGATCTTCCGCGAACGACGCTGATTGCCCTCTGGCCGTCCTGTACTGACGCAAGCCAGGGCTTGGTCGGGTCTCGGATCGGAACTCGGTACTTCAGCACGATTCCCGTGACGCCGATCGAGTTCAGCCATTCGGCCACCTCGGTGCCCTCCAAGTCGTACGCCAGGATCTTGTGCCCCCCGCCTGGCGCGATGATGATCGCAGTTCCCGTATCGATCTCAGCCTCCGGCTTGAAGATCGCAAGGGTCGGGGTCGAGACGTTGGTCAACCGAGTGACGCGACGGCCGTCGACGAGTCGGCTGCTGGGTCCCGAACTGTCGTACTCCCGCGAGAGCTTGGCTGTCTCTCCCGGCGGCATCCCTGGCCACAGGTCCCACACAATCGGTTCGGTATCTTGCGAAGCGGAGACGGCAGCGCTCCCCAACAGAATCATCGAAGCAATCCGTTTCGTCATCGATATACCTCTTGGCTGACCCTAGGTCCCCGCCATCATAGCCGCTCTCAGTCGGTCAATCGGCGGTGTGGCTGCGGGAATCTCGGCTCCAGGTAGGCCGGTTACGGAATCAGCTCTACCNGCCTTCCGGCATTCTGGCCGNCGGTGCCGGATCGGCAGNGTGNCGGTATACTCTGGACGCGATGCGCTTGCTTGTCACGATTCTGCTCGTCGCGCCGACACTGGCCTGGACCCAGCCGGCCGACTGGAGTGTTGGCCTTGCGACAGTCGACATTACCCCGGCCGAGCCGATCCCCATGTCGGGCTATGCGTCCCGGAGAGGGCCGTTCGAGGCGGTCGACCAGAGGCTGCATGCCAAGGCGATGGCCATCGAGAGCCGCGAAGGCGGTCGGGCGCTGCTGATCACCGCCGACATTTTGGGTTTCACCGAAGAGCGGTCCGCATCGATCAGCCGCAGGCTGAGCGAGAGCGACGGACTGGCCCGGGGGCAGATCCTGCTCAACGCCTCTCACACCCATGCCGGCCCCCTCGTCGCCGGCTCGATGATGGCGTCCGTTCCGGAATCGAGCCGCAAGGCCATTGAGCGCTATATCGAGCAGATGGAGGACAAGATCGTTGCGGGTGCGCAGAAGGCTCTACGGGACCTGCGCCCCGCGCGCCTGGCATGGGGCCGAGGGGTCGCGACATTCGTGATGAACCGGCGCGAGGTCACCGAGAACGGCGTGATCCTCGGGACCAACCCGAGCGGCCCTGCTGATCGGACTGTTCCCGTGTTACGGGTTGCCGGCCCGGATGGCAGGCCGAGGGCGGTGGTCTTCGGTGCAGGTTCCCACTGCACGACACTGACCGGGCGCAACATGGTGATTTCCGGGGACTATGCCGGCTACGCCCAGCAATTCCTCGAGATCCGCAATCCGGGTGTGCAGGCGATGTTCGTGACGGGCTGCGCCGGGGACGCCAACCCCTATCCCCGCGGCACGCTGGACCTGGCCAGGCGGCACGGGAGCCAGTTGGCCGGAGCAGTGCAAGACGTTCTCGGCGGGGAGTTGGCATCGGTGTCAGGCCCTCTCAGGACGGAATTCCGGAGAGTCGAATTGCCGCTGGTTGAGCACTCGCGGGAGCAGATCGAGGAAATCCAGGTCGGAGCGCCCTCGTACCGGCGCTTCTTCACGCAAGGCGCCTTGGCCAAGCTGGACCGGGGAGAGTCGCTGCTCCGGTCCTACAGCGCTCCGTTCGCACTGTGGCAGTTCGGTTCGGACTTGACGCTAGTCGCCTTCAGCGGCGAAACAGTCGTGGACTACGTGCGCCTGACCGAAGCGGCTCTCGGTCCGCTGAAGCTCTGGGTCAGCGGGTACAACAACGAGGTATTCGGGTACCTTCCCACGTCGCGCATCTTGAGGGAGGGCGGATACGAGACACGTGGGCTCTACGTCGAGTATGGCTTGTTCCGGCCGGGCGTGGAAGATGTCGTTATGGGCGCCATCGAGGCCATGGCTCGCAGCGCTGGCCGTCTGAAAGACTGAGTCGCCTTCCAGCCATCACGAGAAGTCCCGGCACCTGCGATCCAAAGGATGCCGCGAGGGAGGGGCGCTTCGAGCCATACTCGCGGACGACCGATGCGCCACTTTCGGCTTGCGTTCGGCTAGGATTGCTCTTGGCACAGAGGTGCCGCAGGAGATTGCGATGGCAAATCGAAGACCAAGCCGTAGAGATCCGGGTCGCAGGGAGCTGTTGGCCTACTCAGCGGTGTTCGGGTCGGCGTTCATGGCCCGTCAGGGGCTTGCGCCAGCGTCGGCCTCGGCAGCCCAGGCGCCGACGGTTGCGAGCCCTGTGCAAGGCATGAAGAAATCCATCAACCTGTGGGCATTCCCATATCCCGACAAGTGGTCGCTGAAGGAGTGCTTTCAGATCGCTCGGGATGCGGGGTTCGATGCCGTCGAACCGAACTTCAATCTGGAGGGGGAGTTCTCGGCGGAGTCGTCAGACGACGAGATTCGTGCAGTGAAACGAATGGCTGACGATGTCGGAATCGAGATCAGCGGAGTCTGCTCGTTTCTATTCTGGCCGTACTCGATGAGCCACCCCGATGCGGAGCGCCGAGCCAAAGGGATCGAACTGGCGGGACGCATGGCGGAGGCCGCCGCGTTGCTCGGAACCGACAACTTGCTCGTCGTACCGGGAGCCGTCTACGCGCCATGGTTGGAAGACCCGGTCCCCGTCCCCAACGATGTCTGCGAGCGCTTGGCACGCGAAGCTGTCCAAGAGCTGATCCCGCGTGCGGAGAGCGTCGGCGTGACGATCAATATCGAGAACATCTTTGCGAACGGGTTCCTCTTCAGTCCGCAGGAGATGGCGGCGTTCGTCGACAGTTTCGAGAGCGAGACCGTGAAGGTGCATTTCGATACCGGGAACATCATGCAGTACCAGTTCCCGGAGCACTGGGTGCCGATCCTCGGGAAGCGCATCAAGAACATTCACTTGAAGGAGTGGGACAAGCGGACCCAGGAATTCAACCTCAACACGTTCCGAACGCTGCTAGACGGGACCACCAACTGGCCCGCCGTGATCCGCGAGTTGGAGCGAATCGGGTACGAGGGATATCTGACCTTCGAGTATTTCCATCCGTTCGAGCACTACCCGGAGGCACTGATCTACCAAGCCTCGGATGCGCTGGACCGCATGCTAGGCAGGAAGGGCTGACCAGTGTCCTGCCAATGGAGTCGCGTCGCCGCAGCCTCGTTGCTCACGACATTTATTCGCCTACCCAACTTCGGGGCGTTCAACCGGAATCGCCCCCACTGCTGTGGCGCGGTCAGCGGCTT